>Ga0182737_1000099_pt1 | contig 168958 bp, 155 predicted proteins | sample eDN5th30CBELigOP_FD_128878 | JGI IMG/M metagenome (GOLD analysis project Ga0182737, IMG submission 128878) | Enriched Organic Plus compost microbial communities from Emeryville, California, USA - eDNA 5th pass 30_C BE-Lig OP (version 2) (version 2) ... | reverse complement strand
TGCGCCCCTCGCAGCGGCACGTCCCGAAACAGGAGACCTCTCGATGACGTCTGACGAGAAGACCGAGAAGCCGAGCCGGGCACAGCACATCACCACCAAGACCGGCCGCATCCTGCGGGTGACCGAGGAGCAGTTGGCTGCCGCGCAGGCGAAGCCGGCGACTGCCGCGGGGAAGGTGATCGTCGATCCCGCCCGGCGCACTGACGTGCTGTTCCGCGTGCGCCGCGATGAGGGTCACGAGATCAGCTCGTGGTGGATGATCGGCGCATTCCTCGTCACCTCGGGCATCGTCATCGCCCTGCTCTCCTGGGTGCCGGGCGGAGCCTGATCAGCATCCGTTCCTGACGCGGGCGACTGCCGCCTGCCGAGGACGGCCCTCAGGCGACTGCGCGCTCCGGCGTCGACACGAGCGGTGCGGTGATGGGCACGCTCAGCGCGGAACCGAGCGCGTCGATGTCGCGCGCTCCGATCCGCCGCGCCGCATCGATCACGATCTGCGCGCAGGCGCGCGCATCGGCGAGGGCGTCGTGGTGCGGGAACTCGCCGAAGCCTGCCGCCTCGGCCGCTTTCGGCAATCGGTAGGAATCGAGCGTGTACGTCTTGCGGGCTACCGCGAGCGAGCACAGCGAGCGGTACGGCGGGGCGTCGAGGCCGGTGGCCTCGCACGCGCGGCGCAGCACGTTCAGATCGAACCCGGCGTTGTGCGCGACGAGCACGTCGGCGCCCGCGAAGGCGCACAGGCGATCGAGCTGATCGACCCAGCTCGACGCCGAGACGACGTCGTGCGCCTGGATGCCGTGGATGCGGGTGTTCCACTCGTTGAACTCGTCATGGCCTGCCGGCGGTCGGATCAGCCATCCGGTCTGTGCGACCACCTCGCCGCCGCGCACGCGCACGAGTCCGACGGAGCAGGCCGAGGCCGGGCTGGAGTTCGCCGTCTCGAAGTCGATCGCGGTGAAGTCCAGTGGCACGGGTCCACTCTCGCCCGCGTGCGAGGACGACACCGTCAGGCGCGCCGGAGGCAGGGCGAAACAGGCGGTCCTAGGCTGGCGGCATGAGCGAAGAGCGGGCGACATCCTTCGGAGCGGCAGCGGATCAGTACGAGGCGGCGCGACCCGACTATCCGTTCGAGGCCGTGGCGTGGATGCTCGAGAACCTGCCGACCGGCGCCCGCCGCATCGCCGACGTCGGGGCAGGGACGGGCAAGCTCACCCGGGTGCTCGCCGATGCACCCGACGCCGAGGTCATCGCGATCGATCCGGATGCCGCGATGCTCGCGAAGCTGCGCGAGAGCGTCCCGGGCGTGCCGACATTCCTGGGCACAGCCGAGCGGATGCCGGTGCCGGACGCAAGTCTGGATGCCGTGGTGCTCGGCCAGGCCTGGCATTGGGTGGATCCTGCCGCGGCATCCGCCGAGGTGGGGCGGGCGGTCCGCCCCGGTGGCACTCTCGGGCTCATCTGGAATCTGCGCGACGACAGCGAGCCGTGGGTCATGCGTCTCACCGAGATCATGCGCACCTCGCCGGCCGAGGGCATGTTCGAAGGCGACGGGCCGACGGTGGGGGAGCCGTTCTCGGCTCTCGAGGAGGAGCGCTGGCAGTGGGTGCGCCCGATGACCCGCGCCCAGCTGCACCGGATGGCCGACTCGCGCAGCTTCTTCATCACCGCAGCGGATGATGTGCGGCGCAGCATCCATGCCGATATGGACGCGCTGTTCGACGAGCTCGACCTGCGCGGCGAGCAGACCATCGGTCTGCCGTACGTGACACGCGCGTTCCGCGCCGTGCGCTCGCGCTGAGCAACGTCGGGATCAGCCCGCCGGGGTGATCTGCTTCTCGAGGTCTCTGACCTTGCTGATGTACCCGCCGTCGGGCACGCGCACGCAGCCGTCGACGTGAGTGATCCCGAGGGCGAGCTCGTCGGCGCCGTAGGCGGTGTCGCCGACGGTGAACCCGCCGGACTTGATGTCGAGCATCAGGCCGTCGCGGGTGAAGCGCGCGGGCATGTCGGCGGCCCCGGCATCCTCACCCTTCTGCTGCCAGCCGTTCGCGTCGAGCTCACCGAGGAGTGTCTCGAACGCGTCCTCGGGGGCGTCGCCGATCTTCGCGGTCACTCCCGCGCGATACGCCACCCCAGGCGCAGGCTCGCTCTGACAGGCATCCACGATTCCTCGTGCGGATGCCTCGGTGAACCCGGCCGACTGCAGCGCGGTGAGCACCTCCTGTGCGGCCGCGTCGATCGATGCGGCCTGGCGGCGCAGATCGGCCGCAGGGTCGGCGGAAGGGCTCGAGCAGGCCGCGAGCAGCAGCGTCAGGGCGCCCAGCAGGACAGCCGCCGTAGGTCTGGGTCTCATCCGTTGACTCCTGTGTCCGAGCGGGCGGGGTCGTCGCGAGTCGGCGTCCGGTCGTGCTCCGGATCGACCGCCGCACGCCACCAGGGATCGTAGGACTGCTCCGCCTCGTTCACCGCGCCGGCGTCGCCGTCGACGATGCGCCCCAGGTTGTAGAGCGACTCGCTGTCGCGATCGTAGTACCTGCTGTGGTCGTCGAAGTTGCGGCCGTCACCGCGGTTCGACGCCTCCGCCTCGAAGCGCTGGGCTCCGAAGTTCTCGGACGACGGATCCATGCCCAACCCGGCCTCGACCCAGTCCTTGCGCGCCCAGCCCTCGTCGCCGAAGAAGGCGACGGCGTCGCGGCTGTTGCGGCCGACGAAGACATGGTCGTCACCGACGCTGAAATCGGATGCCCGGCCGGCGGGGCCCGCTCCCGGGCTGCCGATCAGCGCCACGTCGTCGACGGCCAGGTCGTGGTCGGTCGCGGCGTAGGAGGTGGTCGTCGATCCGTAGCTGTGGCCGATCGCGGTCATGTGCGCGGGATCGTCGGCGCGAGACGCGCGCAGGCCGTCCACGGCGTCGGCGAGCCGCTCGCCGCCGTCGATCGCCCGGCCCTCCGTCATCGTGTCCCAGTCGACTGCGCCCTCAGGGGTGTTGTAGCCGAGCCAGAACATGGTCGCCACGCTCGATCCGTCACCGTTGTAGCGGGCGCTCTCGTACAGGTCGGCCGCGTTCTGCACATAACCGGGTGCATCCGACATCTCGGTCTTGATGCCGGGGATCTGCAGCGACACGTCGTCGGCGGTGTCGAGGTCGCCGACGGCGATCGCGACCCGTCCGTCGCCGTCGAAGGCGTCGGGGTCGTACAGCCAAAGCGAGCCGCCGGGACGATCGTCGGTGCCGGGCATGACGTAGTCGTCGGCCGTCCGCAATGCGTCACGGGTGGCCCTGGCGTTCTCGAGACGCTTCCGCTCGTCGGCGGTCAGCACCCCGTCGGTCTCCTTCTGCGTCAGTTCGACAAGGTCGCTCTCGAGCAGCTGACGGTTGGCCTGATCGCGTGCTGAGGCGGGCAGACCGTCGGCGCTGCCGATGAGGTCGGGGCGTGCCGCGATCAGGGCGTTCTGCTCCGCCTCCGACAGCTCCGCCCACCATTCGGTCACGGCTCTGGGGCCACGGCCGGTCGGCATCCCGGCGGCGAGCACCAGGATGTCGCCGTCGACTCCGCCGTCGGGCGCGGCGGCCTCAGAGGCGGTGTCGGCGCTGGTGAACAGACTCACCAGGAATTCCTCGTTCGCGGTGACGCGCGTCTGCAGCGAGGTGATGTCGGCGACGATGCCCGCGCGCCGCGCGCGCAGGAGGCGCGCACGCTCCTCGAGTTCGCCGATCCGGTCGGCGTCGTCGGCGCTCGCCTCGCCGACCGCCGCGAGGAGGGCCGCGCGCTCGCGGCCGTAGTCGGTGATGTCGCCGTCGACGGTGGTGTGCTCGCTCTGCAGTTCGCGCAGCTGCTGCGCGAACACATCGACACCCCGCGCGACGCGTCGGAGCGTCTCGCCCATCGGCTCGTGCGTGCGGGCGAAGCCGCGCGCGTGCTCGACGTACGCCGAGGCCGCCGAGCCCTGCCAGAAGACGGTCGGGGATGACAGCGCGGTCGCCTCGTCGGCGAACTCCGCGACACGTGCGGCGCTCTTCAGCAGCACGTCGGACAGCGACTCCGCTCCGGACGGCTCGCCGTCAGGGGCGTCGATCGGCGCGATCGGCGCGGGCAGCACGATCGTCGTCATGCCGCACCGCCCCTCAGCAGCGCCATGCGGCGGGCGATCTCGGCATCGATGTCGGCGTAGGAGGTGTCGGTGGAACGCAGCTCGTCGGCGTACACGTCGGCCGCGACCGAGGCGCGTCGGGTGATGCCCTGCCAGAGATCGAGGAACGTGGTGGCGGCGCCGTGCGCCGAGTCGGGCAGACCCGAGGTCGATGCGGCATCCAGGTCGCTCGTGGTCGTGCGCAGCTGCGAGGCCTGCGTCGTCCACCGCGGCACCATGAGCGCTGCGGCGAGGCTGTTGTATTCGACGCGCTGACTCATGCCGCCGCCCCGAGCAGCGCGTGCACGCCGGCGCGGCCGACGGGGATGCCCGTCGATGTGAGTCGCAGGAACAGCCGCGCCTGCTCGATCGCACAGCCGATGAGCAGGTGCTCGTCGCCGAGGTCGCCTGAGCGATCGGCCGTCACGCGGGGCATGCCGGTGGGCGGGGTGAAGACATGCCAGCGCTCGCCTTCGAGCAGCGCCGGCGCGTCGCTCAGGCGGCGCAGCGCGTCAGCGGCATCCACCCCGTCAAGGGTGAGGGTGACCGTGCGGCGCACGGAGTCGCGGGTCGGCCCGGGGATCCATCGGGCGGTTCGCTGCGGTGCGCCCCGTCCGATGAGCGCGGCCCAGAGACCTTCGACAGCGGCGTCATGCGCGTGCGCGAAGGCATCCGCGTCCGCTTCGGGAAGCTCGAAGTCATCGGTCGCGGCCATCTCGGGCACGATCACGACGTCGAGATCCGGATGCCGGCGGCGCACGACCGACCAGAACGGATCGCGGAACTCGTCGACGGTGACCTCATCTGACACAGCGGACTCCTCTGCTCGGTCAGCCTCATGCTAGGTCGGGCGGCGGAGGGGGCGTGAGGGGAGTAGTCCCCATGGGACGGCCGGTAGACTCGTACCCCGTGGCCCTCACCATCGGAATCGTAGGACTGCCCAACGTCGGCAAGTCCACCCTCTTCAACGCCCTGACCAAGAACGACGTGCTCGCGGCGAACTACCCGTTCGCGACGATCGAGCCGAACGTCGGGGTCGTGAACCTGCCTGACGCGCGCCTCGACGTGCTCGCCGGCATCTTCCACAGCGAGCGCATCCTGCCGGCGACGGTGTCGTTCGTCGACATCGCCGGCATCGTGCGCGGCGCCAGTGAAGGTGAGGGGCTCGGCAACCAGTTCCTCGCGAACATCCGTGAGGCGGATGCCATCGCGCAGGTCGTGCGCGGCTTCGCCGACGACGACGTGGTGCACGTCGACGGTGCGATCAACCCGCAGGGCGACCTCGAGACGATCAACGCCGAGCTGATGCTCGCCGACCTGCAGACCCTCGAGAAGGCCATCGTGCGCATCGAGAAGGAAGTGCGCGGCAAGAAGGCCGACCCCTCGGTGCTCGAGGCCGCGAAGGCTGCGCAGGATGCTCTCGAGCGCGGCCAGCTGCTCTCGACCAGCGGCCTCGACCTCGCACCCATCAAGGAGCTGGGCCTGCTCACCTCCAAGCCGGTGATCTTCGTCTTCAACGTCGATGAGAGCGTGTTGACGGATGCTGCCCGCAAAGCCGAGCTGGAGGCGCTGGTCGCCCCGGCGAAGGCGATCTTCCTCGACGCGAAGATCGAGTCGGAGCTCATCGACCTCGACCCCGAGGACGCCGCCGAGCTGCTGGCGTCCACCGGCCAGGACGAGTCGGGTCTCGACCAGCTCGCCCGCATCGGCTTCGACACGCTGGGTCTGCAGACCTACCTCACCGCGGGTCCGAAGGAGGCGCGCGCCTGGACGATCGGCAAGGGCTGGAAGGCCCCGCAGGCCGCCGGTGTGATCCACACCGACTTCGAGAAGGGCTTCATCAAGGCCGAGGTCATCTCTTTCCAGGACCTGGTCGACACAGGATCCGTCGCCGAGGCCCGCTCCAAGGGCAAGGCCCGCCTGGAGGGCAAGGACTACGTCATGCAGGACGGCGACGTGGTGGAATTCCGTTTCAACGTCTAGCGTTATTGACGGGCTCCGTCATGCACTGGAGTCCTCCGGATCCCGCCAGGGATCGTCTGGAGCAACTGGCCGGCGACCGTCGCGGTCAGCACAGCATCCGAGTGAACGCGCAGTGGCGGCTCTGCTTTGTGTGGAGAGACGGAGGTGCAGAAGATGTCGAACTCGTCGACTATCACTGAGGCCGACCTGATCGAGCCGATCCATCCAGGGGAGATCCTGATGGAAGACTTCATCGAGGGCTTCGGGATCACGCAGAACAAGCTGGCGGTGTCGATCGGCGTTCCGCCGCGTCGGATCAACGAGATCGTCCACGGCAAGCGGGGGATCACTGCGGACACGGCCATCAGATTGGCACGATACTTCGGCACGTCCGCGGAGTTCTGGATGAACCTGCAGTCGAACTATGAACTGCGTATTTTGCGGCGGACGCTGCGCGACAAGGTCGCGGCGATCACGCCGCTGAAGGTTGCATGACCATGCGGGTTCGTCGCGCGATGGCGGCAGACGTTGCGGCGCTTGTGGATTTGCGAGCCGAGATGTTCGCTGCGATGGGCGTTGATGCATCCGAAGGATCCTGGCGCGCTGCGGTTCATGACTGGTTCGAGGCGCGACTGGACCACCCTGATTTCGGGATCTTCGTGGTCGAGGGTGATGGCGTGGTCGTGGCTTCGGCCGTCGGTGCGATTCGTGACGCAGCACCGTCCCCGACGTGCCCGACCGGGCGCGACATCCTCATCAACAATGTCTGCACCTTTCCGTCATATCGTGGCAACGGACACGGCTCGGCGGCGTTCGAGGCTGTGCTGGAATGGGCGCGCCAGACCGGTGTGCGGCGCGCCGAGTTGATGGCCACGGAAGACGGAAGAGGCATCTACGAAAAGGCCGGTTTCGTCGTGAATGGCTCGGTCGCCATGAGAGCGGAGCTCTGAAAGGTTTGCGGAGCCCGAACGACCGAGGTTGGTCCGTGCCGGAACTCGGTGGAGTTCCGCTTCAACGTCTGACCGGATGCCTGGCCGCCATGCGCGGCGCTCCGTAACATGGAGGCATGACTGAACCGCCGATGAGCTCCGAAACGCGCGTGCTGCGCGCGCTTCTTGAGGCGCACGGCGATGAGTTCCGTGCGCTGTTGTCGAAGTACGACGCGGTCAACCCGCGTCTGTTCGGCTCAGTCGCCCGCGGCGACGCGCACGCGGGCAGCGACATCGACATCCTCGTCGAAATGGATCCGGCCGATGGGAATCTGCTGATGCGGGCGTCGGGCCTCATGGAGGAGACGCGGCAGTTGTTCGGCCGCGACGATGTGGACGTGTTCCCAGTCCAGTTGCTGAAGGAGCCTGTATCGCGTCAGGCGCTGGCGGAAGCCGTCAGGTTGTGAGTCGCGACCCACAGAAGCGCATCGCGGATATCCTCGACGCGATCGAGAAGTGCGAGCGGTATCTGCGCACACTCGATCATGATGACAGCCTGATCGAGATGGCCGAGGATGCGATTGAGCGCAATCTCCAGATCATCGGGGAAGCAGCGAATCATCTGCCTGCCGAGATCACTGATGCCCATCCCGACGTTGCCTGGCCCCAGATCCGCGGGTTTCGGAACATCCTCGTGCACCAGTACTTCGGTGTCGATATCGAGGTCGTGCGTGATGTTGTCGAGACTCACCTGCCTCGTCTTGCTGAGGCGCTCCGTTCCGACCGAACCGGGAGCTGAAGCATGCCGGCCACCGGACCAGAGGAGGTGGAGATAGTTGACTACCACTCGGCGGAGTTCTGGACCGTGCTACTCGGGGATCGAGTTCACAGGCGGTGAAGGGGTGCTGCTCCGGCGCGCTGGTATCCGAATCACGGCCCGGAGGTGGAGAGTGACCATGTTCATCGACGATGCCGCATCGCGGATCGCATGAGTGGTCATCTTGTCGTGATCTCCGGCCTTCCCGGTGTCGGGAAGACCAGTGTCGCTGAAATCACTGCTGCACTCATGGGCTCAGTTCATCTGTCCATCGACGTGGTGGAGGAAGCGATCCTCTCCTGCGGGCTGCCGGCGAGTTGGCGAGTCGGTGTAGCCGCGTACGAAGCGGCCCGCGCGGCGGCGGAGCTGAACCTGCATCTCGGTCGCAGCGTCGTGGTCGATGCGGTGAACGACAGTGACGAGGCTCGGCAGACCTGGCGGACTGCGGCGTCGCGCACAGGTGCACGGCTCGACTTCGTGCACCTCGTGATGGAAGACGAAGCCGAGCACGAGCAGCGGCTCCGCAACCGGGATCGCGGTCTTGCCTATGTCGGCGAACCTGCTTGGGCGGACGTTCAACGACGTCGTGCAGAGTACGCGGCATGGTCCGATGAGGTCTTGGAGTTCGACACGACGGCGCGCACGGTCGAGGAGGTCGCAGATGCGCTCGTGTCCTGCCTCAATCGTGGAGAGCCCTCGACCAGCTGAGCGGTGACTTCAGCTTCCACAGCGAAGGTCGGCGCCCGGGCCTAGTGTGGGCGGCATGCCAGATCTCGACGACATCCGCCGCATCGTGCGCGGGCTTCCGGATGCGGAGGAGCGTGACCGTCCGAGCGGCATCACCTGGTACGTGCGCGGCCGGATGTTCGCCTGGGTGCTGAGGCCGTGGCCCAGCATCCCGGACGACATGCGCGAGATCATCGGCAGCGAACTGGTGGTGTCGTTCAAGGTCGCCGAGCATCTCGACGCGCAGGCGATGAAGTACACGTTCCCCGATGTCGTGCTGCGCGAGACGACGAAGTGGGTCGAGCCGAAGATCGCGGTGCGCATGGGCCGCGTCGACCCCGACCTTCTCGTCGAGATCGTCACCGAGGCGTGGAGGTCACAGGCACCGCGCGCCGTGCGGCGGGCGTGGGAGGTCGCCTCCGACGCGACTCAGTAGAGCCGCCGCGCCACCTGCGGCCAGCCGCACGCCTCCGCGATCCGGCCAGCCCAGTACCGGGCGCGCTCCTCGTCGGCGACATCCACGATCGTCAGACCGCCGATGTACTGCTCATCGCGCGCATATGGCCCGGCGGAGATCTCGATGCTGCCGCTGCGAGCATCCGCCATGATGGCGTTGTCGAGGTCCTCGTCGACCCCGCCGGCGCACACATACTCACCCGCCGCGCGGATCTCCTCGACGACCGCCTTCGCGAGCGGCCCACGCTCGCCGAACCACTCCTCGCTGTGGTCGCCGACCCACTGCTGATTGAAGTAGATGATGTACTGCGCCATGGCTGCTCCGCCCTGTGAATCCGACCCTCGCAGGCTAACGCCGACGCGATCGCGGCAACAGACGATTCACTCGGCGTCGTGCTCGGTGAGCGCTGCGGCGTACGCACGCATCGACCGCTGATACCGGGGGAGCGCGTCGATCTGCGCCTCGATCGCGACCCGCAGCGCCTCATCCTTCCGCCCTGCACTGTGCAGTGCCAGAGCCAGCACCACCCGGGGTGCCGATCCAGTCGTCGGATGCGTCGGCGCAGCGCTCAGCACGGCGATCGCCTCATCGAGCCGGCCGAGGTTGCGAAGAGTCGAACCGTACTGCACCGCGAGCTGCGCGTGCCGCGCCGCATCCAGCCCCCGCTCGAGCGCGCGCTCGTACTCGGCTCCGGCCTCGGCCTCGAAACCCATCGAGTCGTACATGCCGGCGAGCTCGAACGCCGCACGGCCGTCGGATGCCGGGCATACATCGGCCAGTGCGCGCATCTCGTCGACGCCGGCATCCCGATCGAGCGTGTCGAATCGCGCCCACAGGGCGGCGACCTCTGACTCCCATCCCTCGAGCGTCATCGTCATCGCGGCATCCCCTCGTCCGTGCCCCCCTCGTGGAACGACGGCTTCCGACCCTACCCGACCGGATCGGTCCGCAACGGTCGGGTGCGATCATCGTGAGACGACGAGAGTGGACGTGGAAGGGAGCAGTCGTGATCGAGATCCTCAATCGGCTCGTCGATGAGATCGACACGCACCTCGGCGACGAGGTCGACGTCGACGCACTCGCGGCGGGAATGGGCACGACCGGGTATCACGCCCGGCGGATGTTCTCATCGCTCGCCGGCATGCCGGTGTCGGAGTACGTGCGCCGCCGGCGCATGACCGTCGCCGCATCCGACGTGATCGGCGACGAGGATCTGCTCACGATCGCCGTCCGCTACGGCTACGGCTCGACCGAGGCGTTCGGCCGGGCGTTCCGCGCCGTGCACGGCGCGAGCCACGGCGACGTGCGCCGAGACGGCGGCCCCCTCCGCAGCCAACCACAGCTCAGGTTCCGCCTGACCGTCGAAGGGAGCACCCCCATGGATGCCCGCATCACCGAACGAGACCACTTCCGCCTGATCGGACATGCCGCGCGTGTGCCGCTGATCCACGAAGGCGTCAATCCGCACATCCAGGCGCACATCGCGTCGCTGCCGCCGAGCGAGCACGAGCGTCTCAAGCAGCTCAGCACTGCCGCGCCTGCCGGGCTGCTGCAGGTCACCGCCGACATCGACCACGGCGACGCCGAGGGCAGCGCGCTCACCTATCTGCACGGGGTCGCGGTCGACGACGCCACCGTCGTTCCCGACGACCTCGACGTCATCTCGGTGCCCGCCGGCGCGTGGGTCGTGTTCCGCACCTCGGGGCCGCATCCCGCCGCCCTGCAGGCCGCCTGGGCGGCGAGCGCCAGCGAATGGTTCCCATCGAACCCATGGCGGCTGCGCCCGGGACCCACCATCGTCGCGTTCTTCGAGCGCGCCGCCGACTTCAGCACCGCGACCTGCGAGCTGTGGATGCCGGTGGAACGCGACTGACCGGCTCAGCGGCTGTTGCTAGGCTGATTTCCCGTGACGCAGCAGAGCATTCTCGAGCACGACGGCCGCTCCGTTCCCTACCTCGTCGAGGGTGAGGGGCCCATCGGGCTGGTGCTCATCGCCGCCGGCAGCCTCGAGACCGACCCGCTCGGTGTCGTCGCGCACTACCTGGCCGAGGAGGCCGGCTTCCACGTCGTGCGGATCGGCGCCGACCCGGCCGCGACCGAACGCGAGCAGCGCGCAGCCGACGCCATCGCCATCATGGACCACCTCGGCTTCGACGACGCCTGGATCGGCGGCTACGGCGCCGGCGGCACGATCGCCCGCGCAGCCACGGCGGCGCACCCCGACCGCGCCAACGGCCTGCTGCTGCTCGGCGTCGAGGAGGCCGACATCGCCCTCGCGCCGATGATCCCGGTGCTCATCATCCAGGGCACCGACGACGAGACGATGCCGGCGGCCAACGCCGAGCGCCTGCAGTCGACCGCTCCCGAACGGGCCAGCATCAAGAGCATCGCCGGTGCCGACCACCGCTTCCCGCTGACGCACCTGATGGACACCGCCGTGACCATCGAGGAGTACCTCGACTGGGACTGACCCGTCAGCACCACACCGCGCGGGCGCCCGCCAGAGCGCGACCACAGCACAGAGGCCGTCGCGCCGGGGGAGCAGCGACGGCCTCTGCAGTCTGAGGGGCGGTCAGGCCGCCTGGGGCAGGAGCGTGAACGACACCGCTCCCTGCTCGTCGACTGCCGCGTCGAGCACCTTGTCGGAGAGCGCCTGCGCGGCGGACTCCTCGAGGAAGACATGCAGCGTGTCATCGCCGACGACCTCGTCGCCGGGCTCTGCCGACGGCGCCACCGACACCGCGAAGCGCGGCTCATCGGCGGTGCCCGACGTGTGGATGCGCAGGCCGGCGTCAGGCGTCGTGCTCTGCTGGGCGACGATGGTCGCCGCGATCGTGTTTGCGTTCTCGGTCAGGGTGAGCATGTCGCTCTCCTTCCGGTTGGCGGACACCGCACCGGGTGGCGCGATGCCCCGGCCACGATTCCGCACCGGCGGGAGCCTTTCAAGCTGAGAGCCCGACTCGGAGGGCTTTCACATGTTCGGCGACAGGCTCAGGATGCCGCGTCGTGCCGGTGCCGTGCGCGACGCGCGAGCCCGAGCGGCAGAGCCAGCCAGAGCAGCAGCACGACGACCAGCCCGATCGAGCCGGCCACGATCGCGGCCGTGCGACCGAGCGTGATGTCGAGGATGAAGGCGGTCACGCCGACTGTCACCGCGCCGATCACCACGAGGTTCGCCTTCACGAGCACTCCGGCGACCTTCACCAGCTCCGGCTTCATCCGATGCGCGAAGAGGAACCGGTGCAGTCCGACCGGCGCGAGGGCGAGCACGGTCGCGGCAGCGGCGAGCAGCACCAGCACGACGTATCCGAGCCGCTGCACGTCGTCGAGCTCGGCGAACAGCGGCTGGAAGGCCACGGCGAGCAGGAATCCGGTGAGGATCTGCGTGCCGGTCTGCATGACCCGCAGCTCCTGCATGAGCTCGTCCCAGTTGCGGTCCGCGCGCTCCGCCGCACTCTCGATGCGCCCATCGCGCCGCGCGTCGGTCACCGGCGCTCGGCCCTCTCCCGCAGCGCATCCGCCAGCACCGGCGCGAGCAGCGGGTCGTCGTCGAGCGGCACTGCGAGCGCCAGCAGCGAGCGGCTGAAGTGGTTGCGCAGCCCGGCCGCGAGGGTGATGTCGAGGATCTGCCTGTCGTCGAAGCCGTGCGAGCGCAGCTCCTCCGAATCGGCATCCGTCATCGAGGCGGCATCCGTCGACAGCTTCGCGGCGTACCGCATCACCGCCTGCTCGGCATCCGTGAATGCGCCGTCGTCGTCGTCCGCGAAGCGCAGCATCCCGTCCTCGTCCGCCACCTCCGCCCGCATAGTCTTGCGGGCGTGGGCGAGCAGGCAGTGCGCGGAGCCGATCGCCCGCGCGGCACCCAGCGTCGCCGCCTCGTACACGCGGATGCCGATCGACGGCACGACCGCGCGCACCAGCGCGACGAACGCGTCGTGCGCCGTCGGGTTGAGCGCCATGGCCGCCGTGTAGGTGTGCACGAACCCGTCCGCGGCGACGTCCTCTTCGTACATCGCGGCCCAGGCGCCGGCAGGCTCGTCGGGGTGCGGCGAAGTGATGATCATGTCGGGACGGTACCTCACCGCCCGGCGCGGGGGAAGAGGCCCGCGCGGCCCTCGTCTCCTCGGGCGGGCGTACGATCGAGGGATGACCGAATCACGGATGCCGCACACCGAGGGCGCGCTCGCGCCCGCACCGGGACTGCAGCTGATCGGCTCGGCGGCGGACGCCGGGCTGTGCGTCGACGGCTACTGCACGCTGCCGGGACAGCAGAGCGCCGAGGCCGCACCCGAGAAGACCGACTGAGTCGAGCTCAGCCCGTCGTCCGCGTGGGCCTCAATGACCCGCGTGCGCCGGGGCCTCTGAGCCGTCGTCCTCGGGCTTGCGGATCACGAACGCACCCGCGATCGTGATCGTCGCGATGATCGCGCCGATCGCCACTGCCACACGCGTGCCTTCCGCCACCGCCGTCGGCACCTCGGTGCCGCCGCCCGCCGCGACCACCGCGGTGAACGCGGCCATCATCACGGCGATGCCCGCCGCACCCGCGACCTGCTGGATCGTGCCGATCATCGCGCTGCCGTAGGAGTAGAACTTCGGCTTCAGCGACGCGAGCGACGCCGTGAACAGCGGCGTGAAGGACAGGGCGAGGCCCACCGAGAGCAGCGTCTGCGCCACGAGCACCAGCCACACCGAGCTGTCGACAGTCAGGGTCGTGAACAGCCACAGCATGCCTGCCGCGAGGATCGAACCCGGGATCAGCAGCACCCGCGTGCCGTGCGAGTCGTAGATGCGCCCGATGGTCGGACCGAGCAGACCCATGGCGAGCGCGCCGGGGAGCACGACGAGGCCGGCGTTCACCGTCGGCAGCTGCAGGGCATCCTGCAGGAACAGCGGGATGATCGTGATGCTGCCGAAGAACGCGAGCGACAGCAGGAACATCTGCACCATCGACAGCGAGAAGTCCTTCGACGCGAAGATGCGAAGGTCGAGCAGCGCGTCGTCCTTCTTCTGCAGCGCCACCTGACGCCACAGGAAGAGCGCGAGCGCGACGACGCCGACCACGAGCGCGATCACCAGCGGGGCCACGCTCAGGCCGCTGCCGATCTCGCCGATCTGGCTGAGACCGAACACCAGCCCGCCGAAGCCGAAGGCCGACAGGATGATCGAGAGCACATCGATGGGGGCGCGGAAAGTCTCACCGACGTTCGACAGCCAGCGCCAGCCGATGAACATCGCCACGAGGGCGATCGGCAGCACGACGACGAAGATCGAGCGCCACCCGAACGTGTCGAGCAGGAAGCCCGACATCGTGGGGCCGATCGCGGGAGCCAGCGAGATCACGACGCTGACGCGACCCATCATGCGCCCGCGCGAGGCCGGCGGCACGAGGTTCATCATCGTGGTCATCAGCAGCGGCATCAGCACCGCGGTGCCGGACGCCTGCACGATGCGCGCCACGAGCAGCATGGTGAAGCCGCTCGCGACGGCCGCGAGAAGCGTGCCGAGCGAGAACATCGCCAGGGCGCCGAGGAACATCTGCCGGGTCGTGAAACGGCGCAGCAGGAAGCCGGTGGTCGGGATGACGACCGCCATGGTCAGCATGAACGCGCTGGTCACCCACTGCGCGGCGATCGGCGTGATGTCGAGATCGGTGATGAGGTGCGGGATCGCCATGCCCATCGTGGTCTCGTTGAGGATCGCGACGAACGCGGCGGTGAGCAGCACCCAGATGACGGCCATGTCCTTGCGCGGGATGTCGCCCGATGACGCGGGCTGCACGGGGGAGGGGCCGGTGTGGACGGCAGACATGGTCCTCCTCGAGGAGTGGATGCGGGAAAGCAGGGGAGATGCGCGCGAGCGCGCGAGCGGCGTTACAGCGTAACCCGCGCCTCGGACGTTTCATTCCCCGTGACGACGGACCGCTGTCGGCGGATCGGAATACGCTGTGGGGATGAGCATGGGTGGGATGGGCGGACGCGGCGGGGGCGGCTTTCGCGGGGTCGACGAGGCCGCGCAGAAGAAGCTCAACGCGCAGGCGCCGACGGTGCCGGGGCTAGGGCGTCGCGTCGTCGCGCTGTTCGTGCCGTACCGCGGTCGACTCGCCGTCACGGCCCTGCTCGTGGTCGTCGGCGCCGGTCTCGCGGTCATCCCGCCGCTGCTCGTGCAGCGCATCTTCGACCACGCGCTCTTCCCGCTCGACGGCGGCGGCCCGCAGGTGCCGCTGCTGACCCTGCTCGTCAGCATCATGATCGGGCTGTTCCTGCTGTCGGCCGTGCTGGGCGTCGCGCAGACCTGGCTGACCTCGACCGTCGGCAACGAGGTCACCGGCGACCTGCGCGTGCGCCTCTTCGAGCATCTGCAGGCGATGGAGCTCGGCTTCTTCACCCGAACCAAGACCGGAGTGATCCAGTCCCGCCTGCAGAACGACGTCGGAGGCGTCTCGGGTGTGCTGACGAACACCGTCACCAGCATCCTCGGCAACACCGTCACGGTGATCGCTTCGCTCGTTGCGATGATCCTCATCGACGTGCGGCTCACGCTCATCGCGGTGGTGATGATGCCGATCCTCGTGCTGATCCAGCGCCGGGTCGGACAGGTGAGGGCGCGCATCGCCGGCGAGACGCAGGAGTCGCTGTCGGAGCTGACGAGCATCACGCAGGAGACGCTGAGCGTCTCGGGCATCCTGCTGTCGAAGTCGTTCAACCGTCAGCGCGCCGAGTCGGTGCGCTACCAGAACGAGAACCGCAATCAGGTGCGTCTGCAGGTGCGCCGGGCGATGAGCGGTCAGGGCTTCTTCGCCGTCGTGCAGGTGCTGATGGCCAGCGTGCCCGCCGTGATCTACCTCGTCGCGGGCCTTTTCATCGCCGGCGGCACGGGAGAGATCACCGCCGGTGCGATCGTCGCGTTCACCACCGTGCAGGCGCGGCTGCTCATGCCGCTCATGGGGCTCATGCGCGTCGCGCTGGACCTGCAGACCTCGCGGGCGCTGTTCGCTCGCATCTTCGAGTACCTCGACCTCGTGCCGCAGATCAGCGACCGACCCGGCGCGATCGAGGTCGCCGAGGCGCCGGGACCGCGCGGGCGGGTCGAATTCGACGACGTGGTGTTCCGCTATCCGGATGCCGCTGATGACGCGCGCCCGACGCTGGACGGCGTCTCGTTCGTCGCCGAGCCCGGAAGCCACGTCGCGTTCGTGGGCCCCTCGGGTGCGGGCAAGACGACCATCCTCTACCTCGCGCCGCGCCTGTACGAGGCATCCGGTGGGCGGGTGCTGTTCGCCGGAGCCGACGTGCGCGACCTGCAGCAGGAGTCGATCATCGGCGACGTCGGCATCGTCTCGCAGGAGACGTATCTCTTCCACGCGACGATCCGCGAGAACCTGCGGTACGCCAAACCCGATGCGACGGATGCAGAGCTCGAGGCGGCGTGCCGCGCGGCGAACATCCACCACATCATCGCCGGCTTCGAGCACGGCTACGACACTGTCGTGGGTGAGCGCGGGTACCGGCTCTCCGGCGGCGAGAAGCAGCGCATCGCGATCGCGCGGGTGCTGCTGAAGGACCCGCCGGTGCTGCTGCTCGACGAGGCCACCTCGGCGCTCGACACCGTCTCGGAGCGGGTCGTGCAGGAGGCGCTCGACGAGGCCGCCCGCGGTCGCACGGTGCTGTCGATCGCGCACCGGCTCTCGACCGTCATGGGCGCCGACGTCATCCATGTGCTCGAGGCGGGGCGCATCGTCGAGTCCGGTACGCACTTCGAGCTGCTCGCCGCAGGCGGACTGTACGCCGAGCTCGCCGCGCAGCAGGTCGCGGCATCCCGTGTGCTCGACACGGAGACCGCGGTCACCGGCGGCCTCGCGGCGGCCTTCGCGGACCGCCGCGCCGACCGCGCGCCGGAGGGATCGGCGGGGCAGGATGCCGTCGCGGCGCTCACCTCGCCCGTGCCGCTCATCGACGGCGGCCCGGCAGACCAGCGGATGCACCCGCCGGAGGCCTGACAGCGTCTCAGCGCACGCGGTTTCAGATCATTGGGTCCCAGCGCGCAGAGCCTCAGTGCACCGACAGCTCAGTGCACCGACAGGCCGCCGTCGACGAACAGCGAGTGGCCGGTGACGTATGCCGATCCCGGGCCGGCGAGGAACACCGCGGCCGACGCGAAGTCGTCGGGCAGGCCGTTACGCCCGATCATGGTGCGGGCGGCGAGCTCGGCGACCTTGGCGGTGTCGTCCTGCAGGCGCGCGTTCAGCGGGGTGAGTACGAAGCCCGGCACGAGCGTGTTGCTGGTGACTCCGGTGCCGCCCCACGCCTCGGCCTCGGAGCGCATCAACGACTCGACCGCGCCCTTCGACGCCCCGTACACACCGCTCGAGACGAACGCGCGATGCGCCTGCTGCGAGCTGATGTGGATGAGGCGTCCGTAGCCGCGCTCGGCCATGCCCGTGGCGTACCGCTGGCCGAGCAGGAACGGAGCGAGCGCGTTCACCGTCATCGTCGCGTCCCAGTCGTCCTCGGTGATCTCCGCGAACGGCGGACGGATGTTGATGCCGGCCGAGTTCACCAGGATGTCGGGCTCGCCGAAGGGCTCGGTGGCTGCCTCGGCGACCTCGTGGATGCCGTCGCGCGTGCTCAGATCGCCGGGGACTCCGGCGGCACGGCATCCGGCATCCGTCAGCGTCCGCACGGTCTCGTCGATGCGCTCCCGGCCCCGCGCGACGATCACCGTGGCGGCGCCGGCGCGTGCGAGCGCGGAGGCGATCGCGCGCCCGATGCCGGACGATCCGCCGGTCACCACGGCCGTGCGGCCGTGCAGCGAGAAGAGCGAGGCGAGGTAGTCGTCGGTCATCGTGGTCACCAGTTCAGCGCGTCGGCGAGGGTCGGATCCGGTGCGGCGTCGGCGTACTCCGGCAGGGCGCTCAGCGCGCTCTCGAAGGCGTCCAGCGCGGCGGCGTAGGCGGGGTCGGGATGCTGCGCGGCGATCACGTGCAGCGGAGGCAGATCCATCGCCCTGATCAGGGCGAGCCGTGCGCGCACGGCGTCGGACATGCCGGCCTGGCGCAGCACGTCGATGCCGCCGAGCAGCGCCGCGGTGTAGTCGTGCAGCACGGGCAGGCGCCCCTTGCCCTGGGTGATGGACGTGCCATCGGAGCGCAGTCGCCACTGCACGACGACCTCGGGGATGACGTCGAACGCACGGGCAGTCGTGTACATCCGCTGGGCGACGACCTGATCCTCGTAGGCGACGTTCTCGGGGAACCGCAGCCCATCCCAGAGCTCCGTGCGACTGAGCTTCGACCAGGCGACGATGTTCGCCGAGGCGTCCGGATGCTCGGCGAGCGTGACCTCGAGACGGCGCGGATCGGTGGCTGCCGCGACCCACGGCTGCACCCGGCCCGGCCGGTACTCGCCGTCGACGAGACGGCTGCGCACGTAGGCGCCCGCGACGAAGTCGCTGCCCGACTCGTAGAGCGCGCCGAGCCAGAGCCGCAGCGCGTCGGGCGTGAGCTCGTCGTCGGCGTCGAGGAAGCCGACGAACGGCGTGTCGACGCGGTCGAGTCCGATGTTGCGGGCGGCGCCGAGGCCGCGCGCCTCGTGGTGGTGCAGCACGGTGAAGCGGGAGTCGGATGCGGCGGCATCCGCGAAGACCGCGCCGGTGTCGTCGTGCGAGCCATCGTCGATCAGCAGGGCCCGCCAGCTCTGCTCGGTCTGGGCACGCAGTGAGGCGACGGCCGCGGGTGCGTACCGTGCGACGTCGCGACCCGGCACGATCATCGTCACGCGCGCATCCACGCCCCGAGTCTATGCCGCGCGGTTCGACCTGACCGCTTCTGGCTCCCGTATGAGTTTGTGTCGCCTGGAAGCGATTCAGGCGACACAAACTCATACGGGAGGGAAGGGCGGTGGCGCTTGGACGGGAGCGCAGGGTGGGTGACGGATGTCGGCGGGGCGGCGTAGCCTGCCGCACATGACTTCGCTGACGAAGGACACCCTCGACTGGCTGCTGGACTCCGACCCGGCGCTGCGATGGCAGGTGCAGCGCGATCTGATCGCCGCATCCGAAGACGAATGGCAGGCCACCCGCGCCCGGATCGCGACAGAGGGCTACGGGGCCGCGATCCTCGCGCACCAGGCCGAGGACGGCCAGTGGGCGCGCGGCTCGTACTTCCCCGCGCGCGACTTCACGGATGCCGCCGTGATCGAACGCCGCCCCGACGAGCAGCCGTGGATCGCCACCACCTGGGCGCTGAAGGATCTGCGCGACCTCGGCCTCGACGCGTCGGCGCTGACGGGCACAGCCGAGAAGCTCGACCGCAACTGCCTGTGGGACTACGACGACCTGCCGTACTGGGGCGGCGAGATCGACGTCTGCATCAACGGGTTCACCCTCGCGACCGGTGCGTGGCTCGGTGCCGACGTGTCGGCGATCGCCGCGTGGTTCCCCGCGCATCGGCTCGCCGACGGCGGCTGGAACTGCGAGGCCGAGGAGGGCCGGTCCGAACGCTCCTCGTTCCACTCCACCCTCAACGCGGTCGTCGAGATGCTCGCGTATGAGCGGCTCACCGGCGACGAGTCGCTGCGTGACGCGCGGCACGGCGGTGAGGAGTACCTGCTCGAGCGCCGCCTGATGCGGCGGCTCTCCACCGGCGAGATCGTCGCGCCGTGGGTCACCGATTTCATCGCGCCGAGCCGTTGGCAGTACAGCGCGCTCGCCGCGCTCGATCACTTCCGGAACGTCTCAGAGCTCGAGGGCACGGCGCCCGATCCGCGGCTGGCCGAAGCGGTGGATGCCGTGCGCGCTGCCCGCCGCGACGACGGCACCTGGTTGCAGGGGGACGTGCATGGCGGCGCCGTGTGGGTCGAGATCGACGCGCCGAAGGGAGAGCCCTCGAAGTGGCTCACGCTGATCGGCACGCGGGTGCTCGACTGGTGGGACGCCGCGCGCGTCTGATCACGCCGTTGTGTGGCGTGCGCGGGCTCAGCCGGCGACGGCGGTGACGGATGCGGCGACCAGCGCGGCGAGCTGTGCGGCGGAGCCGTCGGGCAGCGGGGCGCGCCCGAACGTGAACCGCACGGCGGTCTGCGCGGTCTCGGGCGGGATGCCGAGAGCCAGCAGCACGGGGGAGGGCTCGTCGCTGCCCGCCGCACACGCCGACCCGCTGGACGACACCACGCCGCGCCGTTCGAGCTCGAGCAGCACCGCCTCGCCGCTCGTGCCCGCGAACGTGAAGCTCGCCAGGTTTGGCAGACGATGCTCCGCCGATCCGGTCAGCGTCGCCGACGGCACAGCGGCGAGCACGCGCGCGATGAACTCCGAGGTCATCGCGGCGATCACAGCGGCATCCCGTTCGCGATCGGCCTCGGCGAGTGCGAGCGCGGTCGCCAGCGCGACCGCGCCCGCGACGTTCTCGGTGCCGCTGCGGCGCCCGCGCTCCTGACCGCCGCCGTGCAGCAGCGGCTCGAGCGGCACGCGCGAGCGCACCGCGAGCACGCCGGTGCCCTTCGGGGCGCCCAGCTTGTGCCCCGCGATCGAGATCGCATCGACTCCGGCATCCCGACCGAGCGCGCGCAGATCGACCCAGCCCGCCGACTGCACAGCATCCACATGCACGGGCACGCCCTGCGCGTGCGCGACGGCGGTGAGAGCCGCGGCATCCTGCACCGTGCCGATCTCGTTGTTCGCGTGCGCGAACGAGACGAGCGCTGTCTCGTCGGTCAGGGCCTCTGACAGCGCCTCCGGCCTGATGCGGCCGTCGGCATCCACCGGCATCCGCACCACCTCGACGCCGTGGAACCGCTGCAGATACGCGGCCGACTCCAGCACAGACTCGTGTTCGATCTCGGTCGTGATCAGGCGCCGGCGCTCGCCGCCGAGCACGATGCCCTTCACCGCGAGGTTGTTGGCCTCTGTGCCGCCGGCGGTGAAGATCACATCGTTCGCCCGCATCCCGAGCGCGGCCGCGACCTGCGCGCGGGCGTGCTCGAGAGCGTCCGCCGCGCGCTCGCCCACCGTGTGATGGCTGGACGGATTGCCGAACGCATCGGTGAGGTACGGGCGCATCGCCTCGAGCACCTCGGGGCGCACCGGCGAGGTGGCCGCGTGGTCGAGATAGAGCACCTCAACCGACCCTGACGTCGAGCCCCAGGTCGAGCGCGCGCGCGGAATGGGTGAGCGCTCCGACCGAGATCACCTGCACCCCGGTCTCGGCGATCCCTCGCACGGTGTCGAGGTTCACCCCGCCCGATGCTTCGGCCACGGCGCGCCCGTCGATGAGAGCGACCCCTGCGCGCAGATCGTCGAGCGAGAAGTTGTCGAGCAGCACGGTGTCGGCGCCGCCGTCGAGCACGGCCTCGATCTGGTCGAGCCGGTCGACCTCGACCACGACGTGGGTGGTGTGCGGCAGGCGGGAGAGGGCGTCGCGCAGCGCGGACGCGAGGTCTTGGCCGCTCTCACGCAGCACGGCGAGGTGGTTGTCCTTGGCCATCACGGCGTCCGACAGCGACCGGCGGTGGTTGCTGCCACCGCCCGACACGACGGCGTGGCGCTCGAACTCGCGCAGCCCCGGGGTCGTCTTGCGGGTGTCGGCGATGCGCACGCTGGTGCCCTCGACGGCATCCGCGTACGCCGCGGTGAGAGTCGCGATGCCGCTCATCCGCTGGGTGAAGTTGAGCGCGACCCGCTCGGCGGTGAGCAGGGTACGGGCGGGCCCCCGCACCGACGCCAGCACGTCGCCCGCGGAGAAGCGGTCGCCGTCGGCGACGTGCAGATCGACCTGGATGCCGGCATCCGTCAGCGTGAACGCGGCCGCGAAGACGTCGCCGCCGCTGAACACGCCCGGCTCACGGGCGACGAGATCGGCGGTCGCCCGCGCGTCCGCCGGTAGCAGCGCGGTGCTCGTCAGGTCGCCCCAGGGTGCGTCCTCCTCGAGGGCGGCGCGCACGGTGCGGTGCAGGGTGGCGAGCGTGATCATGCGGCTCCGATCAGGGCGGGGCGGTCGGCCGCCGGGGTGGTGGCGGCGGACGTGCGGTGGTGCGCGCCGAGGGATTCGCGGCGGGCGAGTGCGGCGGATGCTGCCGCCCGAGCGACGAGCAGCAGATTCGCATCCTCCTGCTCGGCAGCCGTTCGTGACTCAGGCGCACGCCACGAAGCGAGCGTCTGCACGGCGCTCTCGAGCCCGTCGTCGTCGCGCAGCAGCCCGACCCGCTCCCACATCAGCGCTTGCAGCGCCTCGCGCGAGAACCCACCCGCTTGCTCCCTCCCGTATGAGTTTGTGTCGCCCGAGGCCGCCCCAGGCGACACGAACTCATACGGGAGCGAGGGGCGGGTGAAGGAATCGGCGACGCGGGCGGCGAAGACGGCGCCCTCGAGCAGGGAGTTCGAGGCGAGGCGGTTCGCGCCGTGCACGCCGGTGCGGGCGGTCTCGCCGGCGGCCCACAGACCGGGCATGCTCGTGCGCCCGTCGATGTCGGTGACCACACCGCCCATCAGGTAGTGCGCGGCCGGGGTGATCGGCACGGTCGTGCGTGACCAGTTGATGCCGCGTCGGTGCAGCTCGGCGTCGATCGTCGGGAACCGCCGACGCAGCTCCGTCGCACCCAGAGATGTGGCATCGAGCACGACGGGCGAACCCTGCTGCGCGGCCCGACGGGCAACGGCACGCGCCACGACATCACGCGGTGCCAGCTCGCCGTCGGGATGCTCGTCGAGCATGAACCGCCGACCCGTGACATCCCGCAGCACCGCACCCGCGCCGCGCACCGCCTCCGAGACGAGGAACGGCTCGCCGTCGGCGAGCACGGTCGGGTGGAACTGCACGAACTCGAGATCGGCCACGGCGGCCCCGGCGCGCAGCGCCATGGCGATGCCGTCTCCCGTGCTGCCGGCGGGGTTCGTCGTGCGCGCGTACAACTGCCCGGCGCCGCCGGTCGCGAGCACCACGGCATCCGCCGGGATCTCCTCGCCGCCGAGCAGACGGATGCCGCACGCCCGACCATCCCGCACGATCACGTCCACGGCGAACGCGCGCTCGCGCACCCGCACGCCGCTGTCGGCGATCCGCGCGATGAGGGCCTCGGAGATCGCCCGGCCGGTCGCGTCGCCGCCGGCGTGCGCGATGCGCGGACGGCTGTGCGCGGCCTCGAGCCCGCGCGCCAGCTGTCCGGCGGCGTCGAGATCGAACGGCACACCCGCCGCGACGAGCCCGTCGACCGCTGCCGTCGCGCCGTCGACCAGCGCCGCGATCGCGACCGCGTCACCGTGCCCGGCGCCGGCGTGCAGCGTGTCGAGGGCGTGCAGCGCGGGGGAGTCGCCAGGGCCATACACCCCGGCGACGCCGCCCTGCGCGTGCGGCGTGCAGCCGCCGCCGAGCGCGCCCTTCACGACCAACTCGACGTCGTGGCCCAGCGCGTGGGCGCGCAGCGCCGCGGTGAGACCCGCGATGCCGGCGCCGACGACGAGCACGTTCATCGCGGCTTCGCCGCCAGCATCCGCTCGAGCGCGACCCTGGCGGGCTGCGCGACGTCGTCCGACACCCGGATGCGGTTCTGCACCCGTCCGGCGACCAGCTCCTCGAGCACCCAGGCGAGGTAGCCGGGGTGGATGCGGTACATGGTCGAGCAGGGGCACACGACCGGGTCGAGGCAGAAGATCTCGTGCTGCGGATGCTCTGCCGCCAGGCGCCGCACGAGGTTGATCTCGGTGCCGATCGCGAACGTGGTCGGCTCGGTCGCGCCGGCGATCGCCTTGCGGATGTAGTCGGTCGAGCCGGCCTCGTCGGCCGCGTCGACGACCTCCATCGGGCACTCCGGGTGCACGATCACGCGCACGTCCGGATGCTCGGCGCGGGCCTTCTCGATCTGATCGACGGTGAAGCGGCGGTGCACCGAGCAGAAGCCGTGCCACAGGATCACCTGCGAGTCGGTGAGCTCGTCGGCCGTCGATCCGCCGAGCGGGCGGCGCGGGTTCCACATCGGCATCCGCTCGAGCGGCACGCCCACCGCCTTCGCGGTGTTGCGACCGAGGTGCTGATCGGGGAAGAACAGCACCCGCCGGCCGCGCGCGAACGCCCATTCCAGCACCGTGCGCGCGTTCGAGGAAGTGCACACGATGCCGCCGTGTCGGCCGACGAAGCCCTTGATCGCGGCGGAGGAGTTCATGTACGTGACGGGGATCACCGGCACGCGGCCGTCGGCATCGACCTCATCGAGCGGTCCGAGCACGTCGGCGAGCTGCTCCCAGCAGTCCTCCACCTGGTCGATGTCGGCCATGTCGGCCATCGAGCAGCCGGCGGCGAGGTTCGGCAGGATCACGGACTGCTCGGGTCCGGAGAGCAGGTCGGCGGTCTCGGCCATGAAGTGCACGCCGCAGAACACGATCGCCTCGGCATCCGGATGCTCCAGGGCCGCGTTCGCGAGCTGGAACGAGTCGCCCACGTAGTCGGCGTGCCGAACGACCTCCTCGCGCTGGTAGAAGTGGCCGAGCACGACGACCCGGTCGCCGAGGGTGCGCTTGGCGGCGCGGATGCGCGTCTCGAGCTCGTCCTCGTCCGCGTCGCGGTACTCGGCGGGCAGCTCGCCCTGGCGGGGGGCGCCGGTGGGGATCACATCGCCCATCGACGAGCCGGGGCCGTAGCCGGGGCGGATGTCGAAGTCCCAGGGGCCTGCGGCGAGGTCGGTGCTGCAGGTCGCCTCGGTCGACGCGCCCATCACGATCGCCTGCAGGGCGTGGTCGACCGAGGGGTCGACGGTGCGGAGGGGGAGTGTGGGCATGGGCATCGGGGCGCCGCCTTCTGGTCACTTCGACACTTACTGTGCGAGGACAGATTATGTCGAGATGACCAGAACTGCAAACAGTGTGACGTCAGGCGCCGTCGTTGTACCGGTACAGCCGGGCAGGGCGGTGCTTGCCGGTGCGGAACGACTCCGTGGGCACGAGTTCGTCTGAGCCCTCCAGCAGGCGGCGGAAGTTCGACGGGTCGAGTCGCCGCCCGAGCACCGTCTCATACACCTCGCGCAGCTCGGTGAGGGTGAACTCGTCGGGCAGGAGACCTGCGGCGATCCGGCTGTACCCCACCTTGTTGCGCAGCCGGTCGAGCGCGTATTCGGCGATGCGGTTGTGGTCGAAGGCGAGCGGAGGCAGCGCGTCGACGTCGAACCACTCGACGTTCTCGGGCGCGCCGACGGCGGCGCGCTGCGCATCGACGAGATCGGAGCGCAGCAGCGCCCAGTACACGATCGAGATCGCCCTGGTCGGTGCGCGGTCGACGTCGCCGAACGTGTACAGCTGCTCCAGATAGCTCGGCATGAGCGCGGTGGTCGCCGCCAGGGTGCGGGATGCCGCGGCATCCAGATCCTCCGCGGGGTCGAGCCATCCGCCCGGCAGCGCCCACGCGCCGAGGTGCGGTTCGCGGGTGCGACGCACCAGTGGCAGCATCAGTCGATCGCCGTCGGGAGCGGTGCGCAGCGAGAAGATCACCGTCGATACGGCGACGCGGATCGCGTCGCTCTCACCGGTCGTGCCTGTCACACCGAAGAGCCTACGGGTAGCGCCCGTCCCGGCTATGCTGGAGCCCTAACCGAATACAGGCCGTACGACCTGTGCGGGAGAGTCCGGTGATCGCAGCCGGGCACCGAAGGAGCAAGCCTCCCCGCCAATCTCTCAGGTACCCCTACCGTCCAGGTCCGGCCGCTCTGAAAAGCGATTCCTCGCGGGATCCGCCGACGGTGAAAGCCTCCTCTGACCTGGTCTCCGAGACCGTCGCGGGCGGGCGAAGCTCTCAGGCCCGATGACAGAGGGGGAGTTCCGAAGGCGACATCGATGTCGTCCTGCCCGATCCAGAACCGGGAGAACTCCATGACCGAACCCCGCTACACCCCGCTCCGCGCGCGCCACGAGGCGCTGGGAGCATCCTTCACCGACTTCGGCGGCTGGCAGATGCCGGTGCGCTACACGTCGGACCTCGCCGAGCACCACGCCGTGCGTCAGGCCGCCGGCATCTTCGACATCTCGCACATGGCCGAGTTCACGGTCGTCGGTGCGGATGCCGCCGCCTACCTCGACTACGCCCTCGCGGGCCGCCTGTCGGCGATGACCGTCGGCAAGGCGAAGTACTCGCTGCTGCTCGCCGAGGACGGCGGCATCATCGACGACGTCATCGTGTACCGCCTCGACGACGCCGACTTCCTCATCATCTCCAACGCCGGAAACCGGGATGCGGTGCGCGAGGCGCTGCAGGCGCGCACCGACGCGTTCGACGTGACCGTCGCCGATGTCTCCGACGAGTACGCGCTCATCGCCGTGCAGGGGCCCGCCGCCGAGGCGATCCTCGCCGAGGTGACCGGCATCGACGAGGTCAGCATCCCGTGGGCGGAGCAGAAGTACTACGCCTGGGCGACCGCGACCTACGCCGGCAAGCCGCTGCTGCTGGCCCGCACCGGCTACACCGGCGAGGACGGCTTCGAGCTGCTCGTGGCCGCCGCCGATGCGGAGGCGCTGTGGGATGCCGTGCTCGCCGCGGGCGAGCCGCACGGACTCGTGCCCGCCGGTCTCGCCGCCCGCGACACCCTTCGCCTCGAGGCCGGGATGCCGCTGTACGGCCACGAGCTCACGCTCGAGACCAAGCCCGCACAGGCCGGCCTCGGCCGCGTCGTCGTCGCCGACAAGGAGCGCTTCGTCGGCAAGGATGCTCTCGCCGCAGGCCCCGCGCCGGATGCCCGCGTGCTCGTCGGCCTCAGCGCCGAGGGCCGCCGCGCCGGCCGCGCCGGCTACGCGGTCGTCGCCGAAGACGGCACGCCGCTCGGCGAGATCACCAGCGGCGCCCTCAGCCCGACGCTCGGACACCCGATCGCGATGGCCTTCGTCGACGCCTCTTCCGCCGAAGAGGGAACCGCAGTATTCCTTGATGTGCGTGGGACGAAGATCCCCGCGACCGTGACCGCCCTGCCTTTCTACCGGAGGAAGAAATGACCGATCTGACCGCCCTCAAGTACAGCGAAGAGCACGAGTGGGTCGCTCTCGACGGCACCACCGCGACGATCGGCATCACCGACTTCGCCGCCGATGCACTGGGTGACATCGTGTTCGTCGAGCTGCCCGCGGTCGGCACCGAGCTGAGCCGCGGGGACGTCTTCGGCGAGGCCGAGTCGACCAAGTCGGTGTCGGAGCTGTACGCGCCCGTCAGCGGCACGGTCGTCGAGATCAATGACGCCGTCGTCGACGACCCGGCGCTGGTGAACTCCTCGCCGTTCGAGGGCGCCTGGCTGATCAAGGTCGAGGTCGCCGACGGCGCCCTCGACGGCCTGCTCGACCGCGACGCGTATGTCGCGATCACGGAGGCGTGAGAGTGACCTCATTCGCCGACCGTCATATCGGGGTCAGCGCCGAGGCGCGGCAGCACATGCTCGCCGCGCTCGGCATCGACCAGGCAGCGCCTCTCGACCCGTCGCAGGAGGAGCCGATCGAGGCGCTCATGCGCCAGGCCGTGCCGGCGTCGATCTTCACCGGCCCTTCCGCCGAGTCTGTGATCCCGCGCGCCGCGAGCGAGGCCGAGGCGCTCGCCGAGCTGCGTGCGCTCGCCGCACGCAACACCGTGAACCGCGCCATGATCGGGCTCGGCTACTACGGCACGTTCACCCCGAGCGTGATCCAGCGCAATGTGCTCGAGAACCCGTCCTGGTACACGGCGTACACGCCGTACCAGCCCGAGATCTCGCAGGGGCGCCTCGAGGCGCTGATCAACTTCCAGACCATGGTCTCCGACCTCACCGGGCTGTCGACCGCGAACGCGTCGATGCTCGACGAGTCGACCGCCGTCGCCGAAGGGATGCTGCTCGCGCGCCGCGCCTCGAAGGCGAAGACGGACGTGTTCGTCGTCGACGCCGATGCGCTGCCGCAGACCAAGGCGCTGCTCGCGACCCGAGCTGAGGCCGTCGGCATCGAGCTCGTCGAGCGCGACCTCGCCGGCGGCGAGGAGCTGCCCGCCGAGCTGTTCGGCGTCTTCGTGCAGTACCCGGGGGCATCCGGCCGGGTCTGGGATCCGAGCGCCGTCATCGACGCAGCGCACGTCGTGAACGGCCTCGCGGTCGTCGCCGCCGACCTGCTCGCCCTCACGCTGCTGCGCTCGCCCGGCTCCCTCGGCGCGGATGTCGCCGTGGGCACCACCCAGCGTTTCGGCGTGCCGATGGCGTTCGGCGGCCCGCACGCGGGCTACATGGCCGTGCGCGCGGGGCTGGAGCGTCAGCTGCCCGGCCGCCTGGTCGGCGTCTCGGTCGACGCCAACGGCTACCCGGCCTACCGTCTGTCGCTGCAGACCCGCGAGCAGCACATCCGCCGTGAGAAGGCCACCTCGAACATCTGCACCGCCCAGGTGCTGCTCGCCGTGATGGCCTCGATGTACGCCGTGTACCACGGCCCCGACGGACTGCGCGCGATCGCCGCGGACGTCGCCGGCAAGGCCGCGCTGCTGCGCGACTGGCTGGTCGAGGCCGGTGCCGAGGTCGTGCACGACGCCTTCTTCGACACCCTGAACGTGCGGTCGGGGGATGCTGCCGCGCTGGTCGCCAGGGCGCACGCCGACGGCATCCTGCTGCGCCTCGTCGACGACGGCACCGTCGGCGTCGCAGTCGACGAGACCAGTACCTTCACCGACCTGCACCGCGTCGCACTGCTGTTCGGCGGCAAGACCGAGCGCGCGTTCGGTTTCATGGCCGGCACGAACGCGCTGCCTGAGGCGCTGCTGCGCGAGGACGAGTTCCTCACGCATCCGGTCTTCCACGTCCACCGCTCCGAGACGGCGATGATGCGCTATCTCAAGCAGCTCGCCGACCGCGACTACGCGCTCGATCGGGGCATGATCCCGCTGGGCTCGTGCACCATGAAGCTCAACGCGGCCACCGAGATGGCGGCCATCACCTGGCCCGAGTTCGCGCAGCTGCATCCCTTCGCCCCCCGTGAGGACGTCGAGGGCTCGCTCGCGATGATCGACCAGCTCGAGGCGTGGCTCGCCGAGGTGACCGGGTACGACGCCGTCTCGCTGCAGCCGAACGCCGGCTCGCAGGGCGAGCTTGCGGGGCTCCTCGCGATCCGCGGCTACCACCACGCCGCGGGTGACATACACCGCGACGTCTGCCTGATCCCGTCGTCGGCGCACGGCACCAACGCCGCGTCGGCGGTGCTGGCCGGCATGAAGGTCGTCGTCGTCGCCACCGACGAGCTCGGCAACGTCGATCTCGACGACCTGCGCGCGAAGATCTCGCAGCACGCCGAGGCGCTCGCCGCGCTGATGATCACCTACCCGTCCACGCACGGCGTGTACGAGGAACAGGTGACCGAGATCACCGCAGCCGTGCACGCCGCCGGCGGTCAGGTGTATGTCGACGGCGCGAACCTCAACGCGCTGCTCGGCTACGCCCGCTTCGGCGACCTGGGCGGCGACGTCTCGCACCTGAACCTGCACAAGACGTTCGCGATCCCGCACGGCGGCGGCGGACCGGGCATCGGCCCGGTGGCAGCCAAGGCGCACCTCGCGCCGCACCTGCCCGGTCACCCGCAGGCGCAGCAGCGCGAGCACGCGGGCGGATTCGTGTTCGACGGCGGTCCCGTCTCCGGTGCGCCGTACGGCTCGGCAGGCGTGCTGCCGATCTCGTGGGCGTACGTGCGGATGATGGGCGGCGAGGGGCTTCGGGATGCCACGGCCGCGGCCGTGCTGTCGGCGAACTACATCGCCGCCCGTCTCGTCGACCACTTCCCGGTGCTGTACACGGGCGAGAAGGGGCGTGTCGCGCACGAGTGCATCCTCGACCTCCGCCCGCTCAAGGAGGCCACCGGCATCACGGTCGACGACGTCGCCAAGCGGCTCATCGACTACGGCTTCCACGCGCCGACCATGTCGTTCCCGGTCGCGGGCACGCTCATGGTCGAGCCGACCGAGTCGGAGGACCTCGCCGAGATCGACCGGTTCATCGAGGCGATGATCAGCATCAAGGCCGAGGCGGATGCCGTGGCAGCCGGCCGCTGGCCCGCCGACGACAACCCGCTCGTGAACGCGCCGCACACCGCGGCGTCGCTGATCGCGGGGGAGTGGGACCACGCCTACACCCGCGAGGAGGCCGCCTACCCGGTGAGCACCCTCGTCGCCGCGAAGTACTGGCCTCCGGTGCGCCGCATCGACCAGGCCTACGGCGATCGCAATCTGGTGTGCGCGTGCCCGCCGATCGAGGCGTTCGCGTAGCATCCGACCACCCGTCCGCCCCCGTCGCCCGACCCGGCGACGGGGGCGCTTCGGTTAAAGGTCAATAACAGTTCTGTTTCGGACGCGGTGCCGCGGCGGATGCGACCTAGGATCTAGGAACGAACACGCTCGACGTCGCGCGTGCAATACCCGTCCACAGGAGGACACAGTGAAGCGCAACAAGATCACATTCGCGAGCCTCGCGCTGCTCGCAGCGGGTGCCGTGGCACTCTCCGGATGCGCGGGCGGGGGCGACAACCCCGACACCGGCAACGGCGGAGACTCCGGCGCCGATGCCAGCGCGATCATCAAGGTGAACGGCTCCGAGCCGCAGAACCCGCTGATCCCCACCAACACGAACGAGACGGGTGGCGGCAAGATCCTCGACTCGATCTTCGCCGGTCTGATCGGCTACGCGGCCGACGGCTCCGTCTACAACGACGTCGCCGAGGACATCACGGTCGACGACCCGCAGCACCTCACCGTCAAGATCCGCAAGGGTCTGAAGTTCACCAACGGCGAGGACGTCAACGCCGACAGCTTCATCAAGGCGTGGAACTACGGCGCGCTCGCCTCGAACGAGCAGCTCTCCAGCTACTTCTTCGAGGACATCGAGGGCTTCAGCTACGACGAGGACTCCGAGCTGACCGGACTGAAGAAGGTCGACGACCACACCTTCACGATCGCGCTCAACAAGCCGGCTTCGGACTTCGCTCAGCGTCTCGGCTACTCGGCATACTTCCCGCTGCCCGCATCGGCGTGGGACGACATCGCCGCCTTCGGTGAGAACCCGATCGGCAACGGCCCGTACATGCTCGACGGTGACGGCGCCTGGCAGCACGACGTGGGCATCAACCTCGTCACCAACCCCGACTACGACGGGCCGCGCAAGCCCGCCAACGGTGGTCTGGACATCATCTTCTACGCCTCGCAGGACTCGGCATACTCCGACCTGCTCGGCAACGAGCTCGACGTCCTCGACGCGATCCCGGACTCCGCGTTCGGCAACTTCGAGTCCGACCTGGGCGACCGCGCGGTGAACCAGCCGGCGGCCATCTTCCAGTCGTTCACCATCCCGGAGCGCCTCGCGCACTTCGGCGGCGAGGAGGGCAAGCTGCGTCGCGAGGCGCTGTCGATGTCGATCAACCGCAAGGAGATCACCGACGTGATCTTCCAGGGCACCCGCACCCCGGCCAGCGACTTCACCTCGCCGGTCATCGACGGCTGGAGCGACAAGCTCGACGGCGCCGAGGTTCTCGAGTACAACCCCGAGAAGGCCAAGGAGCTGTGGGCAGAGGCTGACAAGATCAGCCCGTGGAGCGGTTCGTTCCAGATCGCGTACAACGCCGACGGCGGCCACCAGGCCTGGGTCGATGCCACCGTGAACTCCATCAAGAACACGCTGGGCATCGACGCTTCGGGCGCACCGTACCCGACCTTCGCCGAGCTTCGCGGCAAGGTCACCGACCGCACCATCGAGACGGCCTTCCGCACCGGCTGGCAGGCGGACTACCCGGGTCTGTACAACTTCCTGGGACCGCTGTACGCGACCAACGCAGGCTCGAACGACGGTGACTACTCCAGCGCCGAGTTCGACAAGCTCCTCAGCGAGGGCATCTCGGAGACCGACCCCGCGAAGGCGAACGAGCTCTACCAGCAGGCGCAGTCGGTCCTCCTGAAGGACCTGCCCGCCACCCCGCTGTGGTACTCGAACGTCGTCGGCGGCTACTCGGAGTCCGTGTCGAACGTGAAGTTCGGCTGGAACTCTGTGCCGCTGTACTCGGAGATCGAGAAGAAGGCGGAGTAACCCTTCACGAAGGGGCGGTGGTGATCCTCACCACCGCCCCTTCGTCCGCAGACGCAGCATCCGCCCGCCTCGCGGGTTATCCTCGGATGCCGCGTCTTCTCTCTGCCCGGGGATGCGCGGTCGCATCCCCACATCCGAAGGGAGGTCGAGGGTGGCCTTTTACATCCTCAGACGGATCCTGCAGGCGGTGCCGGTCTTCTTCGGCGCCACGCTGCTGATCTACTACATGGTCTTCGCCATGCCCGGTGACCCGATCGCCGCGCTGTTCGGAGACCGCCAGCCCAACCCGGCGCTGATCGAGGCGCTGCGCGCCCGCTACCACCTGGACCAGCCGTTCCTGGTGCAGTACTTCTACTACATCGGCGGCATCTTCCGTCTCGACTTCGGCGTGAGCTTCTCCGGCCAGCCCGTGATCGAGACGCTCGCCCGCACGTTCCCCGTGACTCTGCGCCTGGCGGTGATGGCGGTCGCGATCGCCTTCGTCCTCGCGATCGTGATCGGCCTGTTCTCCGCACTGAACAAGGGCGGCATCTTCGACAACTCGATGCTCGTCATCGCACTGGTCTTCGTGGCGCTGCCGATCTTCGTGCTCTCGTTCCTCGCGCAGTACTTCCTGGCAGTGCAGCTGGGATGGTTCAGACCGACGGTCGGCGGCAGGAACGACTGGGGCGATCTCTGGCTTCCCGCCATCGTGCTCGGCTTCAGCGTGTACGCCACGAGCATGCGACTGACCCGCTCCTCGACCATCGAGACGCTCGGTCAGGACTGGGTGCGCACCGCGTACAGCAAGGGACTCCCGCGTCGCCGCGTGATCCCCGTGCACGTGCTGCGCAACTCGCTCATCCCGATGGTCACCGACCTCGGCACCGTGTTCGGCGTGCTCATGGTCGGCGCGACCGTCACGGAGGGCATCTTCAACGTGCCCGGCGTCGGCAACACGCTGTACCAGGCGATCATCCGAGGTGAGAACCCGACGGTCGTCTCGTTCGTGACGGTGTTCGTCGTCGTGTACGTCTTCATCAACATCATCGTGGACTTGCTCTACGGCCTGCTCGACCCGAGGATCCGCTATGTCTCGTCTTGATCCGCAGACTCCGAAGGAGCACTACGTCGCCCCCATCGAGACCACCTCGGTGCAGGTCGATGTCGTGCGCATCGATGAGAAGCCCAGCAACCTGTGGCTCGACGCGTGGCGCGACCTGCGCGCCAGGCCGCTGTTCTGGGTCTCGGCCGCGTTCGTGCTGCTCGTGATCATCGTGGCGCTCTTCCCCGGGCTGTTCACGACTGTCGAGCCGAACAACGGCTGCGTGCTCGCCAAGAGCAATGCGGGTCCCGAGTCCGGGCACATCCTCGGCTTCACCCGTCAGGGCTGCGACGTGTACTCGCGCATGATCTGGGGCACCCGCACCTCCGTGGTCGTCGGTGTGCTCGCCACGCTGATCAGCACCATCCTCGGCATGGCGATGGGCGCGTTCGCCGGCTTCTACGGCGGCTGGCTCGACTCGCTGCTCTCGCGCATCGGCGACATCTTCTTCACGATCCCCTACATCATCGCGGCGATCGTCGTGATGTCGGTGATCCCGAACCGCAACGAGCTCGTGCTCGCATTCGCGATCGGTGGGTTCGCCTGGGCGGGCACGGCGCGCATCATGCGAGCCGAAGTGCTGCGCGTGAAGCAGGCCGACTTCGTGATGGGCGCCGAGGCCGTCGGCCTCTCCCGGTTCAAGACGCTGATCACCCACGTGCTGCCGAACGCCATGGCGCCGGTCATCGTGGTGGCAACGCTGAGCCTCGCCGGAGCGATCGTCGCCGAATCGGTGCTGTCGTTCCTCGGCGTCGGTCTCGGCGGCAGCACGATGTCGTGGGGCAATGACATCAGCCAGGCGCAGACGAACATCCGCACCGCGCCGATGGCGCTGTTCTGGCCGTCGCTCGCGCTGACACTGACCGTGCTGGCATTCATCACCCTCGGCGAGCTGCTGCGCGACGCCGTCGACCCGAAGGCGAGGGCACAGCGATGAGCGAACCTCTTCTCAGCGTCCGCGACCTGCGGGTCGCATTCGGCACCGGCAAGAAGGCACGCGAGGTGCTGCACGGCGTCAGCTTCGATCTGATGGCGGGCGAGACCCTCGCGATCGTGGGCGAGTCCGGTTCGGGCAAGTCCACCACCGCGTCGGCGATCATCGGGCTGCTGCCCGGCACCGGTCACGTGACCGACGGCAGCATCACGATCGACGGCCGCGAGCTCACCCGCGCCAGCCGGCGCGAGATGGAGAACGTGCGCGGTCGGGAGATCGGCTACGTGCCGCAGGACCCGATGTCGAACCTCAACCCGGTGTGGTCGATCGGCTTCCAGGTCAAGGAGGCCGTGCGCGCCAACGGGCTGGCACAGGGCCGCCGCGAGGTGCATGACCGCGCCGTCGAGGTGCTGCAGCAGGCAGGACTGGCGGATGCCGCGAGGCGGATGCACCAGTTCCCGCACCAGTTCTCGGGCGGTATGCGCCAGCGTGCACTGATCGGCATCGGCCTCGCGGCCGACCCGAAGCTGCTCATCGCCGACGAGCCGACCAGCGCGCTGGACGTCACCGTGCAGCGCGTCATCCTCGATCACCTCGCCTCGCTCACCAGCGAGCGCGGCACCTCGGTGCTGCTCATCACGCACGACCTGGGTCTCGCGGGCGACCGCGCAGACCGCATCATCGTGATGAACCAGGGCGAGATCGTGGAGGCCGGGCCGAGCGCCGAGATCCTGTCGAACCCGCGGCATCCGTACACGCAGCGTCTCGTCGCCGCGGCTCCGAGCCTCGCATCGGCGCGCATCGGCGCGATGACCACGCAGGTGCAGGACGAGAAACAGGTGGCAGCGGGCGCCTCGGCCGTGGTCGAGGTCCGCGACCTGGTCAAGGAGTACTCGATCCGTGGCGGCGGGTTCCGCAGCGAGAAGTTCCTCGCCGTGGACAATGTCTCGTTCTCGATCCCTCGCGGCAAGACGCTGGCTCTGGTGGGCGAGTCGGGCTCCGGCAAGTCGACCGTCGCGAAGATGCTGCTTCAGCTCGAGAAGCCGACCAGCGGTGAGATCCTCATCGACGGCCACGCGACGAGCACCATGTCGCGCAGCGAGATCTTCAAGCTGCGCCGGCGCATGCAGCCGGTGTTCCAGGACCCGTACGGGTCGCTGGACCCGCTGCGCAGCATCGGCGGTCTCATCTCGGAGCCGCTGCAGGTGCACGGCATCGGCACCCGCGACGAGCAGCACAAGCGCGCGCTCGAGCTGCTCGACCAGGTCGCGCTGCCGCGCGAGCTCGCTTCGCGGTACCCGAACGAGCTGTCCGGCGGTCAGCGTCAGCGTGTGGCGATCGCCCGCGCCCTGGCGCTCAAGCCCGACATCGTCGTGCTCGACGAGGCCGTCTCGGCGCTCGACGTGCTCGTGCAGGACCAGATCCTGCACCTGCTGTCCGACCTGCAGAACGAGCTGGGGCTCACGTACCTGTTCATCACGCACGACCTCGCCGTGGTGCGCGTCGCTGCCGACCTGGTCTGCGTGATGGAGAAGGGTCGCATCGTCGAGCAGGGCTCTGTCGACGAGATCTTCGCGAACCCGCAGGAGGAGTACACCCGTCGTCTGCTGGACGCCATCCCCGGTGCCACGCTGCCTCTGGGCGGTGCCGGACAGTGACGACGCCGATCACCACCCCGCCTCGCAACAGGGGCGGGGTGGTGATGCTCGTGCTCACCGCGATCCTCGCGATCGTGCTGCTCGGCGACGCCCTGATCCGCGCCGGGATCGGGCAGACGCTGCTGCTCGCCCCCTGGGTGCTCCTGGTGGTGTGGGCGGTCTACGTCGTGGGTGTCGCCTCGAGCATCCGGCTGCGCGAAGACGGCGTGTTCGTGCAGAACCTGCTGCGGCGCACCCTCGTGCCGTGGGCGCGGGTGACGCAGGTCGCCATGCGGTGGCAGATCGAGATCACGATGGACGACGGCCGGGTGCTGACCTGCTTCGGTGGGCCCGCGCGCAGCCGCCCGCAGCGCCTCGGCCCCGGCCGCACCCGCGAGGACGCCAACGGCACGGCCGATGACCTGGTCGCCGCGATGCGCAAGGCGAAGGGCGCCGCAGGCGCGGCATCCGATGCTCCCGTGCGCCGCAGCTGGGACGTCCGCGCGCTGATCGCTCTGCTCGTGCTCGTCGTCTGGGCGGTCGTCGCGATCGTCATCGCGTACGCGTAGGCGGCCCCGCTCAGCCGGGCAGTCCGAACAGGGTCGGCCAGGTCGCAGCCGCCCACGGGTAGCCGACGAACGCGATGGCGTCGATGAGGAAGTGCGCCACGAGGAACGGCAGCAGCCGCCCTGTCCGGGTGAACAGCCAGCCGAACAGCAGCCCCATTGCGAGATTGCCGACGAAGGCGCCCGGCCCCTGATAGAGGTGGTAGCTGGCCCGCAGGATGCTCGTGGCGATGATGATCAGCCACGGCCCCCAGCCCAGCGTGCGCAGACGCGAGAACAGGTAGCCGAGCACGACGAACTCCTCGATGATCGAGGCGCGCGCGGCCGAGAGCAGGAGGATCGGCACCGTCCACCAGTGCGCGTCGAGCCCCGCCGGGTCGACGGCGACGAACACCCCCAGCGCGCGGCCCGCGAGGTACAGCCCGAGGCCCGGGATGCCGATCGCCAGCACCAGCAGGGCACCGGCGCCGATGTCGCGCAGCGGCCGGTGGCCGTCGAGTCCGAGTTCGCGCAGATGCGGGCGCGAGCGCTGCCAGAGCAGGAAGCACACCAGCAGCACCGGCACGATCGCGAACCCGATCGACAGCAGCTGGTAGATGAGGTCGAACACCTCGCGGTCGCTGCGCGAGGGATTCAGCGTCGTCGACTGCTGGGCCAGGGGAGTGCTGTCGGTCAGCCGGTACGCGAGCTGCACGATCGCGTACACCGCCGACTGCCCGAGACCGAGCGCGAGCACGATCGCGATCTCCCACCACAGTCGGGATCGAGACGGAGCGGATGCCGGATGCTGCACAGCCCCGATGCTACGACCCCGGACTGTGATCAGGAGTTCAGAAGCCGGTCAGGCGCCATACGGTATTCTGGAACGTCGGCATCCCGGCGCATCCCCAATCCGCTTAGGACTCCTTGAATGGCGCACGCCCTCCGCTCTGACCTCCGAAACGTCGCGATCGTCGCTCACGTCGACCACGGCAAGACCACCCTCGTCGACGCCATGCTGCGTCAGACCGGCTCGTTCGGCGAACACGCGCATGTCGAAGAGCGCGCGATGGACTCCAACGACCTCGAGCGTGAGAAGGGCATCACGATCCTCGCCAAGAACACGGCGATCACGTACAACGGTGCCCACACCGACGTCCCGGTGACGATCAACGTCGTCGACACCCCCGGCCACGCCGACTTCGGTGGCGAGGTCGAGCGCGCGCTGTCGATGGTCGACGGCGTCGTGCTGCTCGTCGACTCGTCCGAGGGTCCGCTGCCGCAGACCCGCTTCGTGCTGCGCAAGGCGCTCGAGGCGAAGCTGCCCGTCATCCTGCTCGTCAACAAGACCGACCGCGGCGACGCCCGCATCGCCGAGGTCGAGGAAGAGGCGCACGACCTGCTGCTCGGCCTCGCCAGCGACCTGCAGGACGACGTGCCCGACCTCGACGTCGACGCGCTGCTCGACGTGCCGGTGGTCTACGCCTCCGGTCGCGCCGGCGCCGCCTCGCGCAACCGCCCGGCCAACGGCGAGCTGCCCGACAACGACGACCTCGAGCCGCTGTTCCAGGCGATCCTCGAGCACGTGCCCGCGCCGTCCTACGACGACGAGGCCCCGCTGCAGGCCTGGGTCACCAACCTCGACTCCTCGGCGTTCCTCGGCCGCCTCGCCCTGCTGCGCGTCTTCAACGGCACGCTGAAGAAGGGGCAGACCGTCGCCTGGGTGCGCCAGGACGGCACCACCCAGAACGCCCGCATCACCGAGCTGCTGATGACCAAGGCGCTCGAGCGCTACCCGGCCGAGTCGGCCGGCCCCGGCGACATCGCCGTGATCGCCGGCTTCAGCGACATCATGATCGGCGAGACCATCGCCGACCCTGAGGACGTCCGCCCGCTGCCGCAGATCACCGTCGACGACCCGTCGATCTCGATGACCATCGGGACCAACACCTCGCCGCTGGTCGGCAAGGTCAAGGGGCACAAGCTCACCGCCCGCATGGTGAAGGACCGCCTCGACCGCGAGCTCATCGGCAACGTGTCGATCCGCGTGAACGACATCGGCCGCCCCGACGCGTGGGAGGTGCAGGGCCGCGGCGAGCTGCAGCTCGCGATCCTCGTCGAGAACATGCGCCGCGAGGGCTTCGAGCTCACCGTCGGCAAGCCGCAGGTCGTCACCCGCAAGGTCGACGGCAAGGTGCACGAGCCCTACGAGCACCTCACCGTCGACGTCCCCGAGGAGCACCTCGGCGCCGTGACCCAGCTGATGGCGAACCGCCGCGGCCGCATGGACAACATGATCAACCACGGCACCGGCTGGATCCGCATGGAGTTCATCGTGCCCTCGCGCGGTCTGATCGGCTTCCGCACCGAGTTCCTCTCGATCACCCGCGGCACCGGCATCGCGAACGCGATCTCGCACGGCTACGGCGAGTGGGCGGGTTCGATCGTCGCACGTCAGAACGGCTCGATCGTCGCCGACCGCGCCGGCGTGGTGACGCCGTTCGCCATGATCGCCCTGCAGGAGCGCATGTCGTTCTTCGTGAAGCCGACCGAAGAGGTCTACGAGGGCATGGTCATCGGCGAGAACTCGCGCGCCGACGACATGGACGTGAACATCACCAAGGAGAAGAAGCTCACCAACATGCGCTCCTCCACGGCTGACACGTTCGAGTCGATGACGCCCCCGCGCATCCTCTCGCTCGAGGAGTCGCTCGAGTTCGCCCGCGAGGACGAGTGCGTCGAGGTCACCCCGGATGCCGTCCGCATCCGCAAGGTCATCCTCGACCAGACCACCCGCGGTCGCGAGGCCTCGCGCCTGAAGCGCCAGGACGCGAACGCCTGAGCATCCGCCTCGCACGATGGCCCCGGTCGGAAGACCGGGGCCATCGTCGTCTGCGGTTGGGACCGCACGGGCCGAAGATAACGAACCCATAACATACTTTCCCGAGAGCGCAGACGCGTCATTCCCGGGTTTCGGGCACGAAACGTCCAGGTGGGGGACGGGTTTCGCCCAGACGGACAGGGGAGAGTGGATCCTCGTGCCCGGGAAGTGGCTCCCGATGTGCTGCCCCCGCGAGGGTCCGGGCCGACGACGACCCGAAAGTCGAACCCCCTTCATGCTCGAAACCCCTGATACCCGTGCGTCCCGGCGCGCCGCCACCGCGGCTGTCGCCCCGTCGCCCTCCCGCCGGCGAGTCGCCGGCATCGCCGTGATCGCCGCCGTGCTCGGCACCGCACTGATCGCCGCCCTGTTCCAGGCGCCCGCCGCGCTCGCCGCGTGGGCCGCCCCGTCCGACGCACAGCTCCGTCACGGCGTCGAGATCGCCGAGGATGCCGGCATCGCCCTCACCAACGCGCAGGCGCTCAACAACGTCGTGGCCGCATCCCCTCTGACGCTCGAGGCCGAGCAGACCGCGGTCGACCTCGCCGACCTGAAGGTCGAGGCGAAGACCCTCGCCGACATCGAGGATCTCAGCGCCGATGAGCTCGCCGTCGTCGTCGCCCGCGCCGAGAAGGAGACCGCGCAGGTGCGCGCCGGAACGGCGACTCTGCAGGCCGCGCTGACAGACGCGAAGGAGGCCGAGGCCGCACGCATCGCCGCCGAGGCCGCCCGCAAGGCCGCCGAGGAAGCCGCCCGCAAGGAGGCCGAGCGCAAGGCCGCTGCAGCCGCTCTCGCCTCCGCGAACACCGTGGCGGGCGCCAAGGCGACCGCCCGCTCGATGGCCTCCAGTCGCTACGGCTGGGGCGACGGGCAGTTCTCCTGCCTGTCGTCGCTGTGGAACAAGGAGTCCAGCTGGAACTACCAGGCGTACAACGCCTCCAGCGGCGCCACCGGCATCCCGCAGGCGCTGCCCGGCAGCAAGATGGCGACCGCCGGCAGCGACTGGCGCACCAACGCGGCCACCCAGATCAGCTGGGGTCTGGACTACATCTCCCGCGCGTACGGCTCGCCCTGCAGCGCCTGGAGCCACTCGCAGGCCGTCAACTGGTATTGAGCCGCGAGCCCTGAGACCCTCGTCCCGCACTACGGCGGCGAGGGTCTCGTCGTCTCAGCGCTGCTCGCTGATCAGCACCGCGCTCGTGCCGGGTGCGAGCGCCTCGAAGACGTGCGGTGCGTCGCCGGCGTACGAGAGGTAGTCGCCGGGATGCAGGTGCTCGGGCGCATCCGCCGGGCCGATCAGCGCCTGGCCGGCGACCAGCACGACGTGCTCGGTGGTGCCGGAGAGGTGCGGGAGCGAGCGGCGCGGCTCGCCCGGCTCCGCCTGGATGAGGTAGATGTCCCGGCGCGCGCCGGGAGGGCTGGCCGACAGCAGGGTGGCGAGGTAGGGGGATGCCGCGGACGGCACTCCCGCGTGCTGGTCGGCGCGGATCAGTCGTGGCGCGTTCGCCTTCACCTCGACGAGCGTCGCGAAGGGCACGCCGAGTGCGTCGCCGAGCGCCCACAGCGTCTCGACGCTCGGCCCCACGCCGCCGCTCTCCAGCTGCGAGACCGTGGCCTTCGACACGCCGGCTCTGCGGGCGAGCTCGGAGACCGAGAGTCCGTTGGCCTCGCGCTCGCGGCGCAGTGAGCGGGCGATGCGTTCGCGCAGGTCGTCCATGGTGTTCAGTATTCCAAACGATCGTTCGACTTGACGCGCAGTGCGCGCCTGTTCAGAATGATAGTCGTGCGTTCAGCGAATCGAACGGAGGCTCCTCCGGATGCCCGTCGTGAAGTGTGGCGGGAAGGGCTCGGCGTCGCCATCGCGACGAGCGCCTACGGCATCTCTTTCGGCGCGCTCGCCGTCGCTTCGGGCCTCGACGTCTGGCAGACCTGCGTGCTCAGTCTGCTGATGTTCACCGGTGGCTCGCAGTTCGCCTTCGTGGGGGTCTTCGCGGCCGGCGGGATCGCCGCGCTGCCTTCTGCGGTGGCATCCGCCGCCCTCCTCGGGGTGCGCAATCTCGCGTACGGGATGCGGATGTCGCCGATCATCGGGCGCGGCTTCCGTCGTCGCGCCGCCGCCGCGCACTTCACGATCGACGAGTCGACAGCCGTCGCCGTCTCGCAGGGCGACTCCCGTCTCGCGCGCTTCGGCTTCTGGGTGACCGGGATCGGAATCTTCATCGGCTGGAACGTCACGACGCTCGCCGGCGCGCTGCTCGGCGACGTGCTCGATCAGGTCGGCGGACCGCGGGCCTGGGGGCTGGATGCCGCCGCGGCGGCGGCGTTCCTCGCGCTGCTGTGGCCCCGGCTCAGGCGCCGCCAGGCCGTCGTCGTCGGCATCGGCGCCGCGGTCGTCGCGGCGAGCCTGACGCCCATGCTGATGCCAGGGCTGCCGGTGCTCGTGGCGGCCGTCGTCGCGATCGTCGTCGGCTGGTTCAACTGGTGCGACGACCGAGTGCAGGGGAGTGCGACATGACCGTGTGGAGCGCCGTGCTGCTCGCCGCCTGCATCTGCGTGGCGCTGAAGGCGGCGGGCTACCTCGTGCCGGCATCCGTGCTCGAAGCGCCGCGCACCGCGCGCATCTCCGACCTGCTCACCGTCGCGCTGCTCGCCGCTCTCGTCGCGGTGCAGACCCTCGGGGCGGGGCAGGCGGTCATCGTCGACGCGCGCGTGCCCGCCGTGCTCGTCGCCGCCGGGCTGCTCTGGATGCGGCAGTCGTTCCTCGTCGTGGTGTTCGCCGCGGCTGCCGTGGCCGCCGTGCTGCGCCTGCTCGGCTGGGCGGCCTGAAAGCGGGCGCGATTAGACTGAGCTCGTGCGCAGTGTGATCTCTCGCGGGCTCTCGTGGCTCGCCGCCCTCATCGTCGGTGGCGTCTACGGTGTGGCCGCCACCATCGCGCACAGCTTCACCTGGGGACCGGTTCCGGTCGGACTCATCGTCGGCGCCATCGCCTGCGGTGCCCTGCTCATCGCACTGCGTGCCCTCACCGGCGACCGGTGGGCTGCGCTCGCGGCCGGCCTCGGGATGCTCGCGCTCATCCTCGTGATCTCGCAGCGCGGCCCCGGCGGCTCGGTGATCGTGCCGAACACCGCGCTCGGCAACATCTGGATGTACGTCGCGGCCGGCATCACCGTGCTCGTGGTGGCGTGGCCCGACTTCTCGCGGCTGCGTGCGACCGCGGCATCCGCCCCGCCCAGCCGCCCCTGAGCGCGAAGGGCCGTAGACTGGGGGCGTGACGTACGTGATCGCCCTTCCCTGCGTCGATGTCAAGGATCGTGCCTGCATCGACGAATGCCCCGTCGACTGCATCTACGAGGGTGACCGGATGCTGTACATCCACCCCGACGAGTGCGTGGACTGCGGCGCCTGCGAGCCGGTCTGCCCGGTCGAGGCGATCTACTACGAGGACGACCTTCCCGAGGAGTGGGCCGACTACTACAAGGCCAACGTCGAGTTCTTCGACGAGGTCGGCTCTCCCGGCGGCGCCGCCAAGGTCGGCGTGATCCACCACGATCACCCCGTCGTCACCGCGCTGCCCCCGCAGGGGGAGTGAGTGGGAGTCCGGGATCTCGCGGACTACCCGTGGGACGCCGTCGAGCCCTACCGCGCCCGGGCGGCGCAACATCGTGACGGTCTCGTCGACCTGTCGATCGGGTCGCCCGTGGACCCGACCCCCGAGATCATCCGGCGCGCGCTCGCCGAGGCGACCGACGCGCACGGCTACCCGCAGACCGTCGGCACGCCGCGCCTGCGCGAGTCGATCGTCGACTGGTTCGCGCGACGCCGCGGCGTCGACGACCTGACGGTCGCGAACGTGCTGCCGACGATCGGCTCGAAGGAGCTCGTCGCCCTGCTGCCGACGCTGCTCGGTCTCGGCGAGGGCGACATCGTCGTGCACCCGACCGTCGCCTACCCGACCTACGCCGTCGGCGCGATCGTCGCAGGCGCGACCCCGGTGGCCGCCGACGACCCGGCCGACTGGCCCGAGGGCGCCAAGCTCATCTGGATCAACAGCCCCGGCAATCCCGACGGGCGCACCTGGACGGTCGACGAGCTCGCCGCCGCCGTGCGCCGCGCGCGCGAGCTGGGAGCAGTGCTGGCTGGCGACGAGTGCTACGCCGAGCTGGGCTGGGAGGGCGAATGGGCGACCGAGCGCATCCCCTCCGTGCTCGACCCGCGTGTCACCGGCGGCACCCGTTCGGGGCTGCTCAGCGTGTACTCGCTCAGCAAGCAGTCCAACCTCGCCGGCTACCGGGCCGCGCTGGTCGCCGGATGCTCGCGCATCGTCGGCGAGCTGCTCACCGCCCGCAAGCACCTCGGACTCATGCCGCCCGCGCCTGTGCAGCACGCCATGGCCGTCGCCCTGGGCGATGACGAGCACGTCGCAGCCCAGAAGGAGCTGTACCGGGCTCGACGGGCGCTGCTCAAGCCCGCGCTCGAGGCCGCCGGCTTCCGCATCGACGGCTCCGAAGCGGGCCTGTACCTGTGGGCCACCGAGGATCGCGACGCCTGGGAGTCGCTGGGGCGGCTGGCCGACCTCGGCATCCTCGCCGGCCCCGGACACTTCTACGGCGACCACTCGACACAGCATGTGCGACTGTCGCTCACGGCGCCGCTGGAGCGGGTGGAGCAGGCGGCGCGCCGCCTGACGGCGTCCGTCTGACGAAATCGTTGTGGGATTCGGCGGTTGAGGCCCTGCATCTCTTGGCGGATGTCACAGTTGGCCAGCAGCCCGGCTAGGCTGTAAAGGCGATGCGGTCGGCATCCGATCCGGCGCCGCGCCTCGCACGTCCACGACGCACACACTCAACAGGAGGCTCGCGTGAGTGCAGATCAGCCCGAGAAGGCGACGCTCTCGATCGGCGGCACGACCGCGGAATTCCCTGTGATGCATGCCACCAGTGGCACATCGAGCATCGACTTCTCCACGCTGACGCGTCAGACCGGCTACACCGGCCTGGACTACGGCTTCGTGAACACCGCGTCGACCAAGTCGGCGATCACCTTCATCGACGGCGACAAGGGCATCCTGCGCTACCGCGGCTACCCGATCGAGCAGGTTGCGAAGAACTGCAGCTACCTCGAGGTCGCCTGGCTGCTCATCTACGGCGAGCTGCCCAGCGCCTCCGAGCTGGCCGAGTTCGACGAGAAGATCCGTCGCCACACCCTGCTGCACGAGGACCTCAAGCGCTTCTTCTCGGCGCTGCCGCACACCGCGCACCCGATGTCGGTGCTGTCGTCGGCCGTCGCCGCCCTCTCGACCTACTACGAGGGCCAGACCGACCCGCACAACCCCGAGCACGTCGAGCTGAACATGGTGCGCATGCTCGCGAAGCTGCCCGTGATCGCGGCGTACGCGCACAAGAAGAGCGTGGGCCAGGCGTTCCTGTACCCCGACAACTCGCTCAGTTTCGTCGACAACTTCCTCAAGCTGAACTTCGGCGTGCTGTCGGAGGAGTACGAGGTCAACCCGGTCATGTCGAAGGCCCTCGAGCTGCTGCTGATCCTGCACGAGGACCACGAGCAGAACGCCTCCACCTCGACCGTCCGTCTCGTCGGATCGACCGGCGCGAACCAGTTCGCGTCGATCTCGGCCGGCATCCAGGCGCTCTCCGGCCCGCTGCACGGCGGTGCCAACGAGGCCGTGCTGACGATGCTCGGCGAGATCCGCGATTCGGGTCAGAGCGTGCAGCGCTTCGTCGAGCGGGTGAAGAACAAGGAGGCGGGTGTGAAGCTGATGGGCTTCGGGCACCGCGTCTACAAGAACTACGACCCGCGCGCCAAGCTCGTCAAGGAGGCCGCGGACGAGGTGCTCGCCGAGCTCGGCGTCACCGACCCGCTGCTCGACCTCGCGAAGGAGCTCGAGGAGATCGCGCTCGCCGACGACTACTTCAAGGAGCGTCGCCTCTACCCGAACGTCGACTTCTACACCGGCGTGATCTACAAGGCGATGGGCTTCCCGACCCGCATGTTCACCGTGCTGTTCGCGATCGGCCGCCTGCCCGGCTGGCTCGCGCAATGGCGTGAGCTGCAGCTCGACCCGCAGACCAAGATCGGTCGCCCGCAGCAGCTGTACACGGGCGCGCCGGAGCGCGACTTCCCGACCCGCTGACGTCGGGCGACGCGCCGATCACGGCAGCGGGAGCGTGCTCGTCAGCGGGAGATAGTATTTCGCCATGGATGATGTGCTCTTCGACGGCATGCCCGGTTTCATGGGCGTCGCCTTCGCGATCTTCGGCGTCCTGTTCGTGGCGGCGGTGATCTTCATCATCGTGGTGGCCGCACGCAACTGGAAGGCTGCGAAGGATGCGGGGTACGACCCGCTGACCATGCAGACGCAGGCCACCGCCCAGGTCATGCGCAGCGAACTTCTGCGCCCGGCGGGGACACCCGTTTCCGAGGCGGCTCCAGCGTCGATCGAGCAGCGTCTGGCAGAACTCGACGACCTGCACGCGCGCGGAGTCATCACCGACGCGGAGCACGCCGCGGCGCGAGCCAGCGCGCTCGGCGCCTGATCCGACAGCATCCGATCGCGCGGCGTGCGGCATCTGTGCGCTCCGCGCGGGAATGTGCGCTTCGCGCGGATCGATGCGGCGGATTCGTCCGCGGGAGCGGTACAAGTCCGCGGCGGGTGCGCGCGGCGAGCGGATGCTGAAGAGCGGCCGGTGGGAGAACCCGCCGACCGCTCTCGATCCTGAGGTCAGCGGCCCTGCGGGCGGCTGGCGCGACGCGAACCGGTCGAGCGACCGGCGCCGTGCGACTGACCGCCGTGGGTCTGCGCGCCCTGGGTGTGCGCGCCACGCGACGGGGCGGCGTTCGACTGCCCGGCACGGTGCTGCTGCGCCTTGGCCGGAGCGGGCGTGTGTCGGCGGTCGCCCTGCGAGCGAGCGGGCTGCGCCTGACCCTGCCCCTGCGACTGACCGCCGCGTCCGCGGCCGCCCGAGCGACGGCTTCCACCCTGGCCGGCGGCCTTCGGCTTGCCCTGCGGCTGCTTCACGACCGGAGCGGGCTTGACCTTCGCGGCGCGCTCGCCGACGAGCTCGTCGACGGCGGCGACGGTCGCGGGCTCCGGGGAGACCTTGATCGCGGCCTTGCGCAGCAGGTCCTGCACGTCGCGCTTCTGCTCGGGCAGCATCAGCGTGACGACGGTGCCGGCGGCACCCGCACGGGCCGTGCGGCCGGAGCGGTGCAGGTACGCCTTGTGCTCGACGGGCGGGTCGACGTGCACGACGAGCTCGACGTCGTCGACGTGCACGCCGCGGGCGGCGACGTCGGTCGCGACGAGCACGCGCACGCCGCCCTGTGCCGGGTCGGCGCCGAAGGCGGCGAGGTTGCGCTCACGGGCGTTCTGCCCGAGGTTGCCGTGCAGGTCGACCGAGGGGATGCCGGCCGAGGTGAGCTGCTTCGCGAGCTTCTTCGCGTGGTGCTTGGTGCGGGTGAACAGGATGCGGCGGCCCAGGCCTGACGCGAGGTCCTGCACGAGCTGCTTCTTGGCGTCGGCGTCGGCCGCGACGAGCACACGGTGCGTCATCTCGCCGGTGGGCACGCTGGCCTCGTCGACCTCGTGGCTGACCGGGTCGTGCAGGAAGCGCTTCGCGAGCGCGTCGATGCCGCGGTCGAGGGTGGCGCTGAACAGCAGGCGCTGGCCGCGCGAGGGGGTGGCAGCGAGGATGCGGGTCACGCCGGGCAGGAAGCCGAGGTCGGCCATGTGGTCGGCCTCGTCGAGCACGGCGATCTCGACGGCATCCAGCGATGCCACACCCTGCTTCATGAGGTCTTCGAGACGGCCGGGGCAGGCGACGACGATGTCGACGCCGGCGCGCAGCGCCTGCTCCTGCGGACGCTGGCTGACACCGCCGAAGACGGTGGTGACGCGCATGCCGACAGCCTCGGCGAGCGGGCGGATGGTCGCGGCGATCTGCGTCGCGAGCTCGCGGGTCGGGGCGAGCACGAGGCCGCGGGGGCGGCCGGGGACGCGCTTCGACGAGGAGTCGGCGAGGCGGGCCACCAGCGGCAGCGCGAACGCGATGGTCTTGCCGCTGCCGGTGCGTCCGCGACCGAGCAGGTCACGGCCGGCGAGCGAGTCGGGGAGAGTGTCGCGCTGGATGGCGAACGGCTCGGTCTTGCCGTCGGCCGCCAGCACGGAGGCGAGGGCGGCGGGCACGCCGAGATCGAGGAAGGAAGGCATAGGGGTATCTCCGGGTAGGAAGCGCAGCAAAGGGATGCTGCGGGAAACGGGCGACGGCGCGGGATCGCGCATCGGTTCGCCGTTCGAGAAGGATCGCAGCCGTGGCCGGCGCGGAACATGTATCGACGACGCAGACGTCTCGCAGGGCGAGGAGCGTCGGATCAACCCTAGCAGGGCGCGGCTGTGCGTCCGCCGCGCGGCGTCATGTCAGAGCCGGCCGAGGTCAGGCGTGCAGCGCCTCGTTCAGCGTGACGCCGTGGCCGGAGCGCTGCACGACCTCGACGGCGCCGCTCAGCGAGTTGCGGCGGAACAGCAGTCCGTCGCGGCCCGACAGCTCGGCCGCCTTGACCGTGCGACGCCCGCCCTCGGGCTGCGCCGCAGCATCCGCCAGCACCACCTTGGTGCCCGCGGTGACGTACAGGCCGGCCTCGACGATGCAGTCGTCGCCCAGCGAGATGCCGATGCCCGCGTTCGCGCCCAGCAGAGTGCGCGCGCCGATCGAGACGCGGTGCGAACCGCCGCCCGACAGGGTGCCCATGATGGATGCTCCGCCGCCGATGTCGCTGCCGTCGCCGACGACCACGCCCTGCGAGATGCGCCCCTCGACCATGGAGGCGCCGAGGGTGCCGGCGTTGAAGTTCACGAAGCCCTCGTGCATGACCGTCGTGCCGGGGGAGAGGTGGGCGCCGAGTCGCACACGCGACGCGTCGCCGATGCGCACGCCCTCGGGCTGCACGTAGTCGGTCAGGCGGGGGAACTTGTCGAGGCTGTGCACCTGGATGCCGTGCCGCTGCAGCACCGGGCGCAGACGCGCGGCATCCGCCGGGAGCATCGGACCGGCGTTCGTCCACGCGACGGTGGGCAGGTGGGCGAAGATGCCGTCCAGGCTCAGGCCGTTGGGCTTCACGAGCAGGCGCGAGAGCGCGTGCAGACGCAGGTAGGCGTCGGCGGTGGAGGCCACCGCGGCATCCAGATCGATGCTCAGCTGCACGAGCTCGACGGTGACTCCGCGGCGCTCGTCGGCGCCGGCGTGCGCACCCCAGGTGGCGAGAGCGGTCTCGGCGTCATCCGGCTCCTGGGCGCCGAAGCCGAGCTCCGGGAACCAGGCGTCCAGCACCGTGCCGTCCGCCGCGATCGTGCTCAGACCGATGCCCCATACCGTGCGCTCACTGCTCATGCCTCCACCGTAGTGCGGGTCGTCATGCGCACGCTGACCGTGTGACGTCGAGGTCTAGGCTGGTGCGCATGGTGCTCGATCTCACTGCATCCTCCGTCGACCTCACCCGCGCGATCTGCGACATCCCCAGCGTCTCCGGTGACGAGCATCGCCTCGCCGACGAGATCGAGGCGGCCGTCGCACAGCTCGCCCACCTCGAGGTGACCCGGCACGGCAACACCATCGTCGCCAGGACGAACCTCGGCCGCACGCAGCGCGTCGTGATCGCCGGGCACATCGACACCGTGCCGATCAACGACAACGTGCCCACCCGCGACGTCGAGATCGACGGCACTGCGTATCTGTGGGGGCGCGGCACGGTCGACATGAAGGCGGGCGTGGCCGTGCAGCTGAAGCTCGCCGCCGAGCTCACCGATCCCGTCGTCGACATCACCTGGATGTGGTACGACAACGAAGAGGTCGAGGCTGCCCGCAACGGGCTGAAGCTGCTCGCCGATGACCGTCCCGACCTGTTCGCCGCCGACTTCGCGATCCTCGGCGAACCCAGCGACGGGCGCGTCGAGGGCGGATGCAACGGCACCCTCCGTGCGGTGGTGCGCACCCGCGGGGTCCGCGCGCACAGCGCCCGCTCCTGGGTCGGCGAGAACGCGATCCACGGCGCCGCGCCCATCCTCACCCGCCTCGCCGAGTACCGCGCGCGGGAGATCGTCGTGGAGGGTCTCGCGTACCGCGAGGGCCTGAACGCGGTCGCCATCCGCGGCGGGGTCGCCGGCAACGTGATCCCAGACCTCTGCGAGGTCGACGTCAACTACCGCTTCGCTCCCAGCAAGAGCCCGCAGGATGCCGAGGCGCACGTGCGCTCCGCGTTCGAGGGCTTCGACGTCGAGATCGTCGACATCGCCGCGGGTGCGCGACCCGGTCTCGACGCACCCGTCGCCCAGCAGTTCCTCGCGGCGGTCGGCGGCGAGGCGCACGCCAAGTACGGCTGGACCGACGTGGCGCGTTTCTCGGCGCTGGGTGTGCCCGCCGTGAATTACGGCCCCGGTGACCCGCACCTCGCGCACCACGACGAGGAGCGCGTGCCGCTCGCTCAGATCGAGGACGTCGAACGCGGGCTGCGCGCGTGGCTCAGCGGCTCCTGACGCCCTCGCTGCGCGCCTGGCGGCGCCTTCCGGTGGCGGCGCGCATCACCGTCGTCTACCTGTTCTCGCGTCTGATCACGACCGGGTTCCTGGCGCTCGCCGCGGCGCAGTCCACGCCGCTGTCGCGGTTCGGGGCCGAGGCGACCGTGCGCGACTACGTGCTCGGCTGGGATGCGCAGTGGTACTGGTGGGTGGCGCAGAACGGGTATCCGTCGGAGCTGCCGCGCACGGCATCCGGCGACGTCACCGAGAACTCCTGGGCGTTCATGCCCGTCTACGCGCACCTCGCCAAGGTGCTCGGCTTCGGCGACTGGGGCAGCGGTGCGCTGCTGGTATCGCTGATCGCCGGTCTGCTCGCGTGCTTCGCGCTGCACCGGCTGCTTCGCGACCGGATCGGCTCGACGGCAGCGCTGTGGTCGGTCGCGTTCTTCGCGAGCGGTCCGCTGGCCGCGCTCTTCCAGGTGGGCTACGCCGAGGCGCTGTTCGTGCTGCTGCTGCTCGTGAGCCTCGATCTGGCCTCACGGCACCGCTACGCGCTGCTGTACCTGCTCATCCCGGTGATGGGCTTCACCAGGCCGGGGGTGCTGGCGTTCTCGCTGTTCCTCGCCCTGCACGGCATCGCCCGCTGGTGGCGTCGCCAGGAAGAGCCCCTGCCGGTCGCGCATATCGTGCACATCATCGCGCTGGGGCTGTTGGCCGCCGTCGTGGGCTTCTCCTGGCAGGTGATCGCCGCGGTGGTCACGGGGGAGCCGTCGGCGTACCTGCTGACCGAGCTGTCGTGGCGGCGCAACTGGCTGGCCGACCCCTCGCCGCACTTCGTGCCGTTCGACGGGTTCGTGCAGGGGGCGCTGTTCTGGGCCGGGCAGTGGGGGCTGCCCGCGTGGCTGGGCATCGTGCTGCTGGTCCTGCTCGTCGCCGGGGCGGCATGGATGCTGCTCGCCTCACCGCACGTGCGGCGCCTCGGCGTCGACATCAGGCTGTGGAGCGCGAGCTACCTGCTCTACCTGCTCGCCGTGTTCTTCCCGCAGTCGAGCACTCTGCGGCTGCTGTTCCCGCTGACGCCGCTGTGGGGCGCCGTGCCCCGGTCGCGATGGTGGCGGTGGGGGATGCTGGCGGCCTGTCTGCTCACGCAGTGGCTCTGGATCCACTCGGTGTACGGGCTCGGTCAGACCTTCTGGCAGGTGCCCTGACCGGTGGCGCCCGAGGGTGTCGAGGGTACCGATAAACTTGAGGCATACCACCGAGGAAAGGGAGCCACGATGGCAGCGATGAAGCCGAGGACCGGCGACGGACCGATGGAGGCCGTGAAGGAGGGGCGACTCATCATCGTGCGGGTTCCGCTTGAGGGCGGCGGCCGTCTGGTCGTCTCCGTCAACGACGCCGAGGCGAAGGAGCTTCACGACGTGCTGGGTGCAGTCGTCAGCGCCTGAGAACACCACCGAGAAGACGGCGGATGCTTCGGCATCCGCCGTCTTTCTGCATATCGGGGGGCGAGGGTGCTTCAGGCGGCCGTGCGGGCGAGCTGCAGCAGCCCCTCGCCGACCGTCGAGAGCGCCGCGAGCACGGCGGGGGACTCCTGGGTCTCCTGCAGCAGCGAGCGGTACGCGGTCGTCACGGCGTCGCGCTGCACGGGATCTGCCACCCTGCCGCCGGCCAGCACGCGCGGCACGAGCACGAGCCCGCCGGGGCGCACCAGGCGCAGACCGTGCTCGACGTACTCGATGACGTTCTCGGCATCCGCGTCGATGAGCACGATGTCGTAGGAGCCCTCGTTCATGCGGGGCAGCACGTCGGCGGCACGGCCTGTGATGAACCGGGCGCGGGCGGCGGGGATCTTGGCGTCGGCGAAGGCCTGTCGCGCGGCGGCGAGGTGCTCGGGCTCATTGTCGATCGTGGTGAGCACGGCCTGCGGGGCGCCGCGCATGAGCCACAGTCCCGAGACGCCGGCGCCGGTGCCGATCTCGACGATCGAGCGCGCTCCGGAGGAGGCGGCGAGCACCGCGCACTGCGCCCCGATGGCCGAGCTGAGCGGGGCCGCGCCGAGTTCGATCGCATTGGCGCGGGCCCGTGCGATGGGCGCAGGCTCGACGATGGTCTCGCTGACGAATCGGGCGTTCGCGTCGTGCTCGCTCATGGGGTGCTCTCCTGGGCCGGGGTCCCCTCCAGGGTATGTCGCGTCCGCGGATCGCGGGCGGAGGCGCGGCGGGTAGCCTATGAGGATGGAACTGGGCCTGACCTTCGACAAGCTGCTGCTGATCGGCATCGTCGCTGTGCTCATCGTGGGTCCCGAGCGGCTGCCGAAGGCCGCTGAGACGTTCGCGCGCTTCGTGCGCCGTGCAGGGGAGTACCTGCGCGACACCCGGAGCCGGATGCGCGACGAGCTGGGTCCCGAGATCGACGAGGTCGACTGGCGCAAGCTCGACCCGCGTCAGTACGACCCGCGTCGCATCATCCGCGACGCGCTCTTCGAGGAGCCGTCGTTCGACGCGAAGCCCACGCCGGCCCCGTCCGCCGCTGCCGCGCCTGCGCCGACCGAAGCGCTCGGTGCGGCATCGCGCCCCGCGTGGACCCGCAGCTCGTTCTCGCGCAGCACGCCCCCGCCGTTCGACGCCGAAGCGACCTGACCGGCGCTCGCCTGCTGAGCTGAGCGGCCGTGTCAGGTGAGCGTCCGCGTCAGCTGAGCGTGAGCGGCAGCGAGCGTCCGGGGAGTCCGCGGCCGCGGTGGCCGATCTTCTCGGCCAGCGCGATGATGCTGCGCGCGGCCACGTCGTCGGGATCGCCCAGCACGACCGGCATACCGGCATCCCCACCGGCGCGCAAAGCGGGGCTCAGCGGCACGGATGCCAGCAGCGGCACCTGCTCGCCGTCGGCGCTGAGCGCACGGGCGACCTCGGCGCCGCCGCCGGAGCCGAACAGATCGAGCACGGTGCCGTCCGGCAGCGTGAACGCGGCCATGTTCTCGACGACGCCGATGACCTTCTGACCGGTCTGCCGCGCGACGAGCCCGCTGCGGATCGCGACGTCGGCGGCCGCCGGCTGCGGGGTGGTGACCACGAGCACCTCGGCGTGCGGCAGCAGCTGCCCGATCGAGATGGCCACGTCGCCGGTGCCGGGAGGCATGTCGATGAGCAGCACGTCGAGGTCGCCGAAGAACACGTCGGTGAGGAACTGCTGCACCGTGCGGTGCAGCATCGGCCCGCGCCAGGCGACGACCGCCTCGCCCTCGCGCAGGAACATGCCGATCGAGACGGTCTTCACATCGTGCGCGACCGGAGGCAGCATGAGGTCGTCGATGCGTGTGGGCTGCGTGCCGGGGGCGATGCCCAGCAGTCCCGGGATCGAGAAGCCGTGCACGTCGGCATCCACCAGCCCCACCCGCAGCCCCTGCCCGGCGAGGGCGACGGCGAGGTTCGCGGTGAGCGTCGACTTGCCGACGCCGCCCTTGCCGCTCGAGACGAGGATGACGCGGGTGAGCGAGTCGGGCCCGAACGGCATCTGCCGTGCCGGGCGGCCGGCGCGCAGCTTCTCGGTGAGCGCGCGGCGCTCGTCGGGCGTCATGACGCCCACGTCGACGCTCACCTCGCTGATGCCGGGGACGGATGCCGCGGCATCCCGCACGTCCTGCTCGATGCGCTGGGCGGCGGGGCATCCGACGATCGTGAGCACGATCGAGACCTGCGCGGCGTCACCGTCCACGGCGACGTCGCGCACCATGTCGAGGTCGCCGATCGGCCGGCGCAGCTCGGGATCGGACACGGCCGCGACGGCGGCGCGCACCCGGTCGGCGAGTGTCACGGCCTCGCCTCCGCCGGCGGATGCGGGGCATCCTTCTCGAGCTCGGCGAGCAGCGTCTTCAGCTCCTGGCGCAGCACGTCGCGGGTGACCGTCTGAGTCGAGCGCTCCTCGAGGGCGAGGCGCAGGGCGACGATCTCGCGCGCCAGGTACTCGGTGTCGGCGAGGTTGCGCTCGGCGCGCTGCCGGTCCTGCTCGATCTGCACGCGGTCGCGGTCGTCCTGCCGGTTCTGCGCGAGCAGGATCAGGGGGGCCGCGTACGAGGCCTGCAGCGAGAGCATGAGCGTGAGCGCGGTGAACCCGAGGGCGGCGTCGTCGAAGCGCAGGTGCTTGGGCATGAGCGTGTTCCACATCACCCAGACCGCGCAGAACAGGGTGAGCAGCACGAGGAACGCGGGGGTGCCCATGGCGCGCGCGACCCACTCGGTGAAGCGGCCGAAGCGGTCACGCGAGGGTGCCGAGGTGCGGGTCGCGGCGCCGGCGCGCGGGGTGTCGAGACGGGCGGAGCGTGCCATCAGCTCTTCACCTCGGTCTCGCTCTCGTCGGCGTCATGGGTGCGCCAGTCATCGGGCAGCAGGTAGTCGAGAACGTCGTCGACGCTGACCGCGCCGACGAGCCGGTGCGCGGCGTCGACGACGGGCAGCGAGACGAGGTCGTAGCTCGCGAGCATGCGCGCCACCTCGGCGGCGGATGCGGTCGCGGAGACCGGCTCGAGGGTGTCGTCGAGGATCGCGCCGAGGCGCTCGTGCGGGGGATAGCGCAGCATCCGCTGGAAATGCACGACGCCGAGCAGACGCCCGGTGGGCGTCTCGAACGGCGGCAGGGTGACGAAGACGGCCGCGGCGAGTGCCGGATGCAGCTCGTGCCGGCGGATCAGCGCAAGCGCCTCGGCGACCGTCGCGTCGGCGGAGAGGATGATCGGCTCGGGGGTCATCAGACCGCCGGCTGTGTCCGGCCCGTAGCGCAGCAGCATCCGCACGTCCTCGGCCTCTTCGGGCTCCATCAGCGCGAGCAGCTGCTCGAGGCGCTCCGGCGGCAGCTGCGCGAGCAGGTCGGCGGCGTCGTCGGGTTCCATCTCGTCGAGCACGTCGGCGGCGCGCTCGTCGCCGAGCCGGTCGAGGATGTCGACCTGGTCGTCCTCGGGCATCTCCTCGAGGGCGTCGGCGAGCCGGTCGTCGGGCAGCTCCTCGGCGACCTCGATGAGCCGCTTCTCGGGCAGGTCGAGCAGGGTGGTGGCGAGGTCGGCGGCGTGCAGGTCGGAGTAGGTGGCGACGAGCTGTTCGGCCGACTGCGCCTCGCCGGGCTTGCGCAGCTCGGCGACGTCCTTCCAGCTCGCGAACGTCGTCGGACCCTTCGCGAACGGGGCGGCGCTGGTCTTCGCCTTGCGCAGGAAGAGCTGGGTGATCGCCCATTCACCGTGCCGGTCCTGCTCGATCGCGACGTCTTCGATCACGGCGGTGCCGCTGCCGTCGGTGAGGCCGACCCGGCGGCCGAGGAACTCGGCGAGCACGCGCACCTCGCCGGGGCGCGGCTGGAAGCGGCGCACGTTGATGAGGCCGGTGCTGATGACCTGTCCCGAGCGGATCGAGGTCACCCGTCCGATGGAGAGGAAGACGTGCCGGCGACCGGGGATCTCGATGACCAGTCCGATCACGCGGGGAGCATCGGTACTTCGGTACACGATGACGACGTCCCGGACCTTGCCGAGCCGGTCGCCCACGGGGTCGAAGACGGCGCAGCCGGCCAGGCGCGCGACGAATACCCGTTGTGTGCTCACCCGTCCAGCGTAGTCCGCGCGGGCTGGCGGACCGCCGCCGAAGTCGATCACCGGTCGCGCGGGGGATCGGCGTGGGACAATGGCCGGATGAGCATGCTGAACCGACCGGCGAACGGTGCTGACCTGGGCGAGATGGTCGCGTCGTCGCGCGAGTACGAGGCCGCGCAGCAGACGGTGTCGAAGCTGATCGCGGGCGAGGTTCCCGCGCGCGACATCGTGATCGTCGGTCAGGGGGTGCGCACGATCGAGCGGGTCACCGGGCGGCTCGGCTATGCGGCCGCCGCGCGTTCCGGTGCGATCAACGGCGTGCTGATCGGACTGCTGCTGTCGGCGATCATGCTGATCGGCACGCCGGACGCGCCGATCTCGCTGTTCCTCGGGTTCGTCTTCATCGGCGTCGCGCTTGGCATGATCATGAGCCTCGTGACATATGCGATCGTGCGCCGCCGCCGCGACTTCGCGAGCGTCACGCAGATGGCCGCAGACCACTACGAGGTGCGCGTGCAGGCGGCATCGCTCGCCAAGGCGCGCCAGGTGCTCGGCGCGGTGCGCCCGGCGACGACGCAGCCGACCGTCGATCTCAGCGAGCCGCCGCGCTACGGTGAGCGGGTGGCCCCGGGGTCGCAGCCCGCGGGCGGCGCCGCAGCCGGAGGCGTGCAGGGCGGCGGCGTGCCGGGAAGTGCTCCGGGCGGAGCGGATGCCGGCGAGCCCGCGGCTCCTGCCGCGCCAGCGGATGCTGCGGTGCCGCTGGATGCTCCGGCATCGGATGCTCCGGAGACGCCGGATGCTCCGGAGACGCCCGCTGCGTCGGAGGGTGGCGACGCCACGCCCGGTGAGCCGTCCGCAGAGCGATGACACCCCGGGAGGCGACCGGCGTCTCTGCCTGGGCACTGGGGCTGCTCGTGCTGCTGCCCGTTCCGATTCTGGGGGCGCTCGCCGCGGGCGGTGCCATGGTGGCCGCTTACGGATCGCTCTCCCGCCAGGGTCCGCTGGCCAAGGCGAACGCCGCCGCGGCGCGCGTCTGGGGCGCGATCTTCCTCATCGTGTCGACGGCGCTGCTGGTGATCCAGCTCGTGCTCGGGTTGATCCGCCTCGCGCAGCCGTCGACGGCGGCATCCGGATTCTTCCCGCAGGGGCTGCCGATCACGCTGTACGTGCTGGTGTGTCTGGTGCATCTCGTGGTGGTGGTCGTCGCGACGCTGCGCGCGCGCCGCGGTGAGATCGTGCGGCTGCCATTCCTGAGAGGTGAGGCCCGATGATCCCGGTCGCGCTGCCCACGGGCGAGGTGTCGGTCTCGGTCGAGTGGGAGCTGCCCGCCGGCGCGGTGTCGGATGTGGTGGTGATCGCGCACGGTGCCGGCGCCGGGATGCGGCATCCGTTCCTCGCCGGGTTCGCGGGCGCGCTGCGTGAGCTCGGCTTCGCGACGCTGCGATTCAACTTCCCGTATCTGGAGGCGGGTCGGCGGATGCCGGGACCGGCCGCGCACGCCGTGCAGACCTGGAACGACGTCGTGGCGTGGGTGCGCGCCGAGGTGCCGGGTGCGCGAGTGTGGGCGTGCGGCAAGTCGTACGGCGGCCGGATGGCGTCGATGGCAGTCGCCGAGGGGCTCGAGGTCGACGGGCTCGTGTACCTGGGGTATCCGCTGCATCCGCCCGCCCGACCCGACAAGCCCCGCGTCGAGCATCTGCCGGCCGTGCGCCCGCCGCAGCTTTTCGTGGAGGGCACGAACGACCCGTTCGTGCAGCCGCTGTCGCAGCTGGAGGAGGCGGTGGCGTCGTGCCAGGACGCGCGGATCGTCTGGATCGACGGCGGCGGGCACTCCTTCGAGGTGAAGGGCCGCAAGCGCCCTGCGGATGAGGTGGGCGCGTCGCTCGCGCCGACCATCGCGGAGTTCATCGCGGAGCACTCTGCGTGATCCGCGCGGTGCTGTTCGATCTCGACGGCGTGGTGCGCCACTTCGACCCGGCGCACGTCGCCGCCATCGAGCGTCGTCACGGACTCACCGCGGGCAGCATCCACGGTGCTGCGTTCGCGGGACCGGCGCTCGATGCCGTCACGACCGGCAGGATCTCGCGCGCCGAGTGGGTGTCGCGCGTCGGCGATGCGCTCGCCGCTCCGGATGCTGCTGCCGAGTGGGGTGCGCATCCGTCCGAGGTCGACGAGGAGGCGCTCGCGCTCAGCGATGCGCTGCGTGCCGGTGGCATCCGTACCGCGATCCTCACCAACGGCACTGACACGATCCCGACCGAGCTGCGCGAGCTCGGCATCGACGGTCGGTTCGATGCGGTGTTCAACTCAGCCGAGATCGGTTATGCCAAACCCGACGTCCGGGCGTTCCAGCACGTGCTCGATACTCTCGGGCTGGCGGGGTCTGAGGTCTTCTTCACCGACGACTCGGCGAGCAAGCTGACCGGTGCTCGCGAGCTGGGCATGACGACCCATCTGTTCGCGGGGGTCGCCGGCCTGCGCGCCGCGCTGCACGACGCGGGAGTGCGCGTCAGCCCGTGATCTCGCCATCCGCCAGCAGCCGCGCCACGGTGCTGCGTCCGAGTTCCGCCATCGGGGGATTGCTCACCGGGTAGTACCAGACCAGGCCCATGGCCTGCTGCAGCGCCCACGCGGCACCGCGGCGCCATTCGGCATCCGTCGCGCCGACGACCTCGCGCAGCCGAGCGCGCGCGTCCCGGTCGAAGAGATGCCACGCGCAGACCAGGTCGAGCGCGCGGTCGGCGGGCCCGAATCCGCCGCCGTCGAGCACTCCCACCAGCCTCCCGTCGGCGACGAGCAGATTCGCGGGGATCAGATCGCGGTGACTCATCACGTGCGCACCGGATGCCGGCGCGACGCGCAGCCGCGCCCACAGCGCCGCCACGGCGGCGGTGTCGACGATGCCGTTGCTCTGCGACAGACAGTGCGCCATCCACTCGTCGTGGTCGGTGAGCTCGCCGCCGCGCCCGCGCCCGCCGAACACGCGGTCGCCGACCGGCACCGCACGCAGGGCGACGATCAGCCCGGCGAGGTCTTCGGCGAGAGGGACGGATGCCGCGAAGCGGCGCGGATCCGCCACCTCACCCGGCACCCAGGTCTGCAGCGACCAGGCCGACGGGTACGCGGCATCCCCGGCGCCGATCCCGAGCGGACGCGGCGCGGGCACCGTCGCGGCGTCGGCGAACGCGTCGAGCGCGCGAGCCTCCGTGTCGAGCGCCGCGGCATCCGTCGGCTCCAGCGGGAATCGCGCCGTGACATCCGCACCGACCCGGAAGATCGCATTCACCGTGCCCGTGCCCGCGCCGGCGAGCGCACGCACGGGAACGCCCGCGAGACGCGGGAACGCGCGGGCGATCAGCTCGCCCGCGCGTTCCGCGTCGACGGTCAGCTGGCCCTCGTGCATCCGTGCCGTCATGCCGTCGTGAACGTCACGCCTTGAGCCGCGCCATCCACGCCTCGACGTCCGCGACCGTGCGCGGGATGTCGGCGGAGAGGTTCACCGGACCGTCCTCGGTCATGAGGATGTCGTCCTCGATGCGCACGCCGATGCCGCGCAGCTCCTCGGGAACGGTCAGGTCATCGATCTGGAAGTACAGACCCGGTTCGATCGTGAAGACCATGCCCGCCTCGAGGATGCCGTCGTAGTACATCTCACGGCGCGCCTGCGCGCAGTCGTGCACGTCCATGCCGAGGTGGTGCGAGGTGCCGTGCACCATGTAGCGGCGGTGCTGGCCGCCCTTGTCGGCATCCAGCGCCTCGTCGGCGGTCACGGGCAGCAGCCCCCACTCGGCGGTGCGGCGGGCGATGACATCCATCGCGGCCTCGTGCACGGTGCGGAACTTCACGCCCGGCTTCGCGGCGGCGAACGCGGCATCGGCGGCCTCGAGCACGGTCTCGTACACCCGGCGCTGCACCTCGGAGAAGGTGCCGTTCACCGGCAGCGTGCGGGTGATGTCGGCGGTGTACAGGCTGTCGACCTCGGCGCCCGCGTCGACGAGGATCAGATCGCCCGGCACCACGGCGCCGTCGTTGCGGGTCCAGTGCAGGTAGCAGGCGTGCGGGCCGGACGCCGCGATCGTGTCGTAGCCCTCCCAGTTGCCGTCGCTGCGCGCACGCTGGTGGAACACGCCCTCGACGATGCGCTCGCCGCGCGGGTGCGCGACGGCGCGGTCGAGGTCGCGGATGATGTCGTCGAAACCGGATGCCGTCACGGCGACAGCCTGACGCATCTCGGCGATCTCGTACTCGTCCTTCACGAGCCGCAGCTCGGACACGACCCGGGTGAGGTCGGCATCCTCGTCGACGACGAGGTCGTCGTCACCGGCGACGAAGGTGTCGATGTGCGCGGTGGCGAGATCGAGGTCGGCGGCGACACCGGCCAGCGAGGAGCGCGGGCCGATCCAGAACTCTCCGATCGTCGCGTCGGAGTAGAACTCGCTGGTGGTGCGGTCGGCGCGCTCGCGGAAGTACAGGGTCGCCTCATGGCCGGCATCCGTCGGCTCGAGCACGAGCACCGAGTCGGGCTCCGATTCGTTCGCCCAGCCCGTGAGGTGCACGAAGGCCGAGTGCGGGCGGAACGGGTAGTCGGTGTCGTTGCTGCGCTGCTTCAGCGATCCGGCCGGCACGACGAGGCGCTTGCCGGGGAACATCGCCGAGAGCTTCTCGCGGCGGGCGGCGGCGTACGGCGCCTGCGCCCGCGCGGCGGGCAGCGACTCGGGGCGCTCGGCCCAGCCGGTCGAGATCGTGTCGAGGAAGCCCTCCGGGAAGGGCTGCTTGCGGTTGGTGTTCTTCGCTTCCTCAGCCGCGGCGTCGGGGGTGGCGACGGCGGTGTCGTGCTCTGCGCTGGTCATGCGTCCATCCTCTCACTCCGTACGGAGCCGGGTCAGCCCGTGCGCCGAGCTCGCCCGCTCAGCCCGCCGGCTCGAGCTGCGCGACGAGCGCGCGGTGGTCGCTGCCGCCGGCATCCTCGAGCACGACCGAGCCGGTCGGCTCCCAGTTCGCGCTCGCCATGATGTGGTCGATCGGCGCACCGACGAGCTCGGGCAGATCCGCCGGCCAGGTGCCCACCATGCCGTTGCCCGTGCGGCTCGCGACATCGCGGCAGCGGCCCATGTCGCCCCCGTCGGAGCCGAACGACGCCATGTGGTCGAGGGTCGCGTTGAAGTCGCCCGCGAGGATGAAGTCGCCCGCGGGGCACTGATCGGCGATCCAGGCGAGATCCTCCTTCCAGTACGTCATCGCCTCTTCGCGCGGGGCGACCGCGTGCACCGCCACGATCGTCGGCCCCTGCCCGTTCACCGGCATCGCCACCGCACTCGGCACCGAACCGGTGTTGCTCGACCCGTCGCGCGAGGACGCGATCACCGAGTAGTCGCCGAGCTTCGTCGAGATGAGGATCGTCGTCTGCCACGCCTGCGGCCCGTTCGGCACGTCGGGACGGATGTTCACGTGGTGCACCCACATCGGCGTGCCGGCCTCGCGCATCATGATCGCGATCTTCTCTCCGACCTCCTCCGAGGTCTCCGGAAGCGCGACGACATCCGCCTGCTGCTCAGTGATGACCGCCGCAATCTGCTCGGCCGAGACCGCCGCGCCCTGAGTGTTCCAGGTGAGCACGCGCAGCGCGGCATCCGTCTTCTCGGGCAGAGATCCGGTGCCGAAGCCGCGCAGCGCCCCGATGCCGCCGATCGCCGCGGCGCCCACCAGGGCGACGATGAGGATCGAAGCGGCGAAGCCGCGCAGCGGGCGCGCCAGCAGAAGCAGCAACGCCAGCACGACGACGCCCAGCAGGGCGCCGAACAGCACCGCGCGGGAGGCGACGATCTGCGCGATCGGGAACACCGTCTCGAGCTGGAAGAACTGCGGCCACACCAGCACGACGGTGGCGATCGCGAACAGCACCGTGATGAGGATTCCGACCAGTCGTAGCATCGTCGAAAAGCCTAGGGGAGAGTGCTGTGACGGCCCTGGGCAGCCGACGCCTGGCGTGCCGCTCCCACCGCCCCTCCGCGCGGTACGCTCAGAGGATGACGACCGCTCCCACCGCCTTCACGGGGCCGGCCGATCTGCATCTGCACTCCAACCACTCCGACGGCACCGAGTCGCCCGCCGAGGTCATGCGGCAGGCGCATGCGCACGGCATCCGCATCGCCGCGCTCACCGACCACGACCGCACCACCGGATGGGACGAGGCGGCGGAGGCCGCCGTCTCGCTGGGCATGACGTTCATTCCCGGAATGGAATTCTCGGCCAAGCACGAGTGGCGCAGCGTGCACGTGCTCGGCTACCTCTTCGATCCGACCGACCCCGACCTCGTCGCTGAGACATCCCGCATCCGCGACGATCGGATCGGCCGCGCCGAGCGCATGGTGCGCAACATCTCGCGCGACTACGACCTCAGCTGGGACGACGTGCTCGACCAGACCACCCTCGACGCCACCGTCGGGCGCCCGCACATCGCCGACGCGCTCATCGCCCGAGGCATCGTCGCCGACCGCGCCGAGGCGTTCGACGGCATCCTCAGCCCGCGCGCCGGCTACTACGAGCCGCACTACGCCCCCGATCCGCTCACCGCCGTGCGGCTGATCACCCGCGCCGGGGGAGTGGCGGTCATCGCGCACCCCGTCACCGCCGGCCGCGACCGGATGATGCCGGTGCCGTTCCTCGAACGGCTCATCGGCGAGGGGCTCGCCGGCCTCGAGATCGACCACCGCGAGAACACGGCAGAGGGCAAGCGGATGCTGCGCGAGATCGCCGCCCGGCACGACCTCATCGTGACCGGATCGAGCGACTACCACGGCGAAGGCAAGCCGAACCGGCCTGGTGAGAACACCACCTCCGACGAGATGGTGGCCCGCATCATCGCCCGCGGCACCGGGTCGGCTCCGCGGCACGCCTGACCCGTTCGCGGCAGTCTGTCAGCATCCTCGCCGGGAATCCGCCGCCACGGACGGATACCGTCGAGGGCATGCAGCGCGGAACCGGCCTCGAGCAGCGCATCGACGCGATCGCCGACCGGATGCTGCGCGACGCCAGCGCGAACGGCGTGCGCGCCGGACTCATCGAGTTCGCGGTGTTCGTGCTCAAACAGGCATGGGCGTGCGTGTTCGGCGCAACCCTGCTGGTGGTGATCGTCGCCGCCCGGCTGTTCTACCCCGATGACGCGGCGCTGGCACGCAACGACGTGCTCACGATCGCTGCGGTGCTCATCCAGGTCACGATGCTCGCCTTCCGGCTCGAGACCGCGCGCGAGCTGCGGGTGATCGTGCTGTTCCACATCACCGGCACCGTGATGGAGCTGTTCAAGACCGACATGGGCTCGTGGGAATACGCCGCCGAGGGGATGCTGCGCATCGGCGGGGTCCCGCTGTTCAGCGGCTTCATGTACGCCGCGGTCGGCTCGTACATGGTGCGGGTGTACCGGCTTTTCGACCTCGGCTTCACCCGCTATCCGCGCCGCTGGCTGACGGCGATCGTCGCCGCTGCGATCTACCTGAACTTCTTCACCCACCACTTCTGGTGGGATGCCCGCTGGGTGCTCGTCGCCGCCACCGTGCTGCTCTGGGCGCCGACGGTGATGCACGCCCGCATCCGGGTGCGCGTGCTGAGACTGCCGCTGCTCGCGGTGTTCGCCGGGGTCGCGCTGTTCATCTGGCTCGCCGAGAACATCGCCACCTGGGCGGGTGCCTGGGCCTATCCGAATCAGACGGCGGGCTGGGAGCCGGTGTCGGGCAGCAAGATCGTCTCGTGGTTCCTGCTGATGATCATCTCGGTCGTGCTGGTCGCCTGGGTGTACCCGCCCGAACCGCCGGCATCCGTCCGCGCGACGTCGCCGAAACGCGACCGCGCCACGTCCCGGCATCCGCGCCGATGATCGACGGCGCGGATGCGGGGAGGTGGCGCGGATGCGGTGAGAGCTGAGCGTCAGGCGCCGGTCGGCGCTGCGCCGCCGCTGCGGCGGCGACGGCGGCGGCGCTGCGGCGCCGGCTTGCCGTCGTGGTGCTCGTTGGTGGTGTCGCCGTCGTGCGTGCCCGCACCCTCCGCGTCGCGCTCGGCAGGAGCGGATGCGGCGGCAGAGCCCTCGGATGCGGCATCCGCACCCTCGACGAACGTGGAGCCGACGGCGTCCGCGGCGCGGCGGCGACGGCGGCGGCGACGGGTGGTGCCCTCCGAAGTGCCCTCGGCGGCGGCATCCGATGCCTTCTGCGGCTCGCGCTTCTTGCGCTCGCCGGCAGGCTTCTCGGCCTTCGGCGCGGTAGCCAGGCGGCCCTTGGTGCCCTCGGGGATGTCGAGGTCGGTGTACAGATGGGGGCTCGACGAGTACGTCTCGACGGGCTCGGGCTGACCGAACTCCAGCGCGCGGTTGATGAGGGCCCACTTGTGCAGGTCCTCCCAGTCGACGAAGGTGACCGCGATGCCGGTCTTGCCCGCACGGCCGGTGCGGCCGGCGCGGTGCAGGTACGTCTTCTCCTCGTCGGGGATGGTGTGGTTGATCACGTGCGTGACGTCGTCGACGTCGATGCCGCGCGCGGCCACATCGGTGGCGACCAGCACGTCGCGCTTGCCGGCCTTGAACGCGGCCATCGAGCGCTCACGCTGCTCCTGACCCATGTCTCCGTGCACGCCGCCCACGTTGAAGCCGCGGTCGCCGAGCTCGTCGACGAGACGCTGCGCCGCGCGCTTCGTGCGGGTGAAGATCACGGTCTTGCCGCGGCCCTCGGCCTGCAGGATGCGGGCGATCACCTCGTCCTTGTCGAGCGAGTGCGCGCGGTAGACGATGTGCTTGATGTTGGCCTGCGTGAGGCCCTCATCGGGGTCGTTCGCGCGGATGTGGATCGGGTTCGTCATGAACCGGCGCGCGAGCGCCACGATCGGCCCGGGCATGGTCGCCGAGAACAGCTGGGTGTGGCGCACGGCCGGCACCTTCGAGAAGATCTTCTCGATGTCGGCGAGGAAGCCGAGGTCGAGCATCTTGTCGGCCTCGTCGAGCACGACCTCGGTGGCGTTCGACAGGTCGAGCAGACGCTGGTTCGCGAGGTCGATCAGGCGACCGGGCGTGCCGACCACGATCTGCGCGCCGGCCTTGAGCTGGTCGATCTGGCCCTCGTACGCCTTGCCGCCGTAGATGGCGACCACGCTGGTGGAGCGGTTCGAGGTGAGCAGGTCGATGTCCTCGTAGACCTGCACGGCCAGCTCGCGGGTGGGCACCACGATGAGCGCCTTGACGCCGGGCTCCGGGTCCTGACCGAGGCGCTGCACCACGGGGATGCCGAACCCGAAGGTCTTGCCGGTGCCGGTCTTGGCCTGGCCGATGATGTCCTGCCCGGGAAGCCCGAGAGGGATGGTCTGCTCCTGGATGGGGAACGCGTCGACGATGCCCTTCGCGGCCAGCGCGTCGACGATGTCCTGATCGATTCCGAGATCAGCGAATGAAGTCACAGTATGTTCTTGCCTGTCCGGCGGCTGCGCGACAGCGTGCCGCGCCAGCGGCGCCTCGTAACGGATCCACGCCGTCTCACTGCTGTCACAGGCGCGGGGCCCTGCTCCGATGGCAGGACTCGACCAGCCTACCGGAGGGGCGCTCTCAGGCGGGATGAGGCGTTCGAGTAATCTGGGCGAGTGGTCAACTGGTTCTGGAAGCGCAAGCCGCAGCGCCGCCCTCTCTCGCTGCGCAGCCGCGGCGATGTGGGCGACGCGAAGCGCATCGATTTCGCCGAGCTCGCGCCCGAGCTGAACCGGTTCCTCGGGCAGGCCGCCTACCTGCAGCTCGGCTACTTCGAGACGCTCACTCGCGGCATCCGCGGCACCCTCGAGCTCGACCGCAAGGAGGCGCTGTCGCGCGCCGCCGGCGCGGCGCTGGCCAAGCACCGCGGCATCGTCGAGGTGATCACCGAGCGCGGCGACGACCCCACCCAGGTGATGCTGCCGTTCCGCGAGAACCTCGATGCGTTCCGCCGCAAGACCATCGGCGCCCGGCCCGAGGAGACCCTGCTCTCGGTGTACCTCACCGCGGGAATGCTGGACGACTTCTACCTCGCGCTCGCCTCGAGCTACGGCGAGACGGGAGCGCGGGTCGCGCGCATCCTGCGCGAGGACGACGCCCGGCACGAGATCGTCGCGATCATCCAGGAGACCATCGAGAGCGATGAGGAGTGGCGCTCGCTGCTGTCGATGTGGGGCCGCCGGCTCGTCGGCGACACGCTGCTGGTGTGCCGCGGCGCGCTGCGCCCCGAGCGTCTCGCGGCCGATGACACCCGCATCGAGCCGGTGTACACCGAGTTGATGGGCGCGCACGCGCGTCGCATGGACGCGATGGGGCTCGCCTCGTAGCATCCCTCGCCCGTCGCGCGCGACGAGCGGGGCGGATGCTCAGATGCCGAGCGCCTGCTTCGCCGCGGCGTCGTGATGACGACGCTGCGCCGAGAGGGTGAGCGTGCTCAGCAGGGCGAGCAACAGGCCGCCGCCGATGCTGGCGACCCACAGCCAGACGCTGCCCTCGCCGACGCCCGCCCACTGCAGGATCGTGTAGATCGCCGCGGCCGTCGCGGTCGCGATCGCGGGGGTGACGGCCACGCCGCGCAGCTCGCGGTGCGGCAGCGCGAAGTGCAGGGCGACACCGAGCGCGCAGGCGGCGATCAGCGCGAGCAGGATGTACATGTCAGGCGACGAAGCCGACCCGGCGCGACTCCTCGGTGCCGAGCTCGATGTAGGCGAGGTTCGCGGTGGGCACGATGTACGAGCTGCCCTTCACATCGCTGAAGGTGAGGTGGCTGGCGCTCTGCTCGAGAGCGGCGCCCACCTGTGCGCGCACCTCGTCGGCGGTGCTCGCGGTGTCGAAGCTCAGCTCGCGGCCGGTGTTGATGATGCCGATGCGGATTTCCACGCGATCTCCTCAGATGTCTGCGAACACGCTCGACTCTACCGGCTGCGATCAGCGCGGGATCGGCGCCGGCGGCCGATTTCGCCGTGGGCTGACAGCGGCGACGCGGCCGCTTCGCGCGGGGCGATGTCTGTGCGCGCGGCTAGCGTGGAGATCGTGACCGAGGATGCCGTGATCGACGAGGGCCAGCGCGCCGTGGTGGACGCCCCGCCGACGGCATCCGCTGTGGTGATCGGCGCGCCGGGCACGGGCAAGACGCGCGCCCTCGTCGAGCGGGTCGTGCGGCTGCTCGACACCGACTCAGACGGGGGTGTGGGGCTCGCCCCTGAGGAGCTGCTCGTGCTCACTCCCAGCCGCCAGGCCGCCACCGCGCTGCGCGATCGCATCGGCGTGCGCGTGCGTCAGGCGACGCCGGGGGCGCTGGCGCGCTCGATCGGGTCGTTCGCGTTCCAGCTCGTGCGCGGCGCCATGGTGCGCGACGGCGACGACCCGCCTGCGCTGCTCACCGGCGCTGATCAGGACCGGATCATCGCCGAACTGCTCGCGGGCGACACCGAGGACGGCGTGATCGCCTGGCCCGAGGCGCTGGGCGCTCCGGTGCGCGCGTCGAAGGCGTTCCGCTCCGAGCTGCGCGCGGCGCTCGCGGAGTGCACCGAGCTGGGGGCGGATGCCGCGGCGCTGCGCGCCACCGGCGATCCGTCCTGGCAGGCGGTCGCCGACTTCTCCGAGGAGTACCGTCGCGTGCTCGCCGACATGCGCTCGGCGCACCGCGACGCCGCCGATCTCGTCGCCGAGGCGACCGCGGTGCTGCACACGGCGGATGCCGCCGTGCTCGGTCCGCTCGCCCCGCTGCGCGTGGTGCTCATCGACGACGCTCAGGAGCTCACCCGGGGCGGGATCGAGATCGTGCGGGCTCTGCGCGCCAGAGGCATCGCGGTGCTCGCTTTCGGCGACCCCGACATCTCGTCCGGGGCGTTCCGCGGCGCCAGCCCCGAGCTGTTCTCGCGGCTGGCTGCGGAGCTGGGGCAGGTGATGGTGCTCGAGGTGCCGCACCGGCAGACGACGGCGCTGACCACGCTCACCCGCACGGTCACGCAGGCGATCGGCGCCGCCGGTCGCATCGAGCATCGGCGTCCTCCGCTCCCCGTCGAAGCGGCGGAGGAAGGGGCGGATGCCGCCGTCTCGGCTTTCCTCGCGTCATCGCCCTACGAGGAGTTCGACCGGATCGCAGGCACGCTGCGCGACTGGCATCTCAGCCACGGCGTCGCCTGGCAGGACATGGCCGTCATCGCACACGACACCCGCCAGGTGTCGATGCTCGAGGCCGAGCTCGCGGCGCGCGAGGTGCCGACCCGCGCGGCCGGTGTGCAGCGTCCCCTCGGCGACGAGGGTGGTGTGCGCGACCTGGTGAGTCTCGTCGATCTGGCCCTGCTGCCCGTCGAGGAGCGCACGCCCGCCCAGCTCGAGGAGGCGATGCTCTCGCCGTTCGGCGGCATGGACGCGATCGGACTGCGCCGCCTGCGCGCCCGGCTGCGGCATCAGGAGCTCGCCGACGAGGGATCCACGCCCGCGCGCGAGCTGCTGCGCCGGGCGATCGCCGACCCGTTCCCGCTCACGCTGATCGACGCGCCCGAGGCGCGCGCCGCCGCCCGCTTCGCGAAGACCCTGGCCGAGATGTCGGCCGCGGCTGAGGCCGGTGAGACGATCCACGACCTGCTGTGGCGGGCGTGGGACGCCGCGCGCGCCGTCGACGGGCGACCGCTGCAGACCGTGTGGCGCGAGATCGCGCTGCAGGCGACCGGCGGCGAGACCGCGCGCGCCCTGGACGCACTGGTCGCCTTGTTCGACGCCGCGAAGCGGTTCGTCGAGCGCACCCCGAACGAGAAGCCCGAGCGCTTCGTGCGCGACATCCTCGGCAGCGAGGTGCCGGAGGACACCCTCTCCGCCCCTGACCGTCCTGGCCGGGTGACGCTGCTGACCCCGGCGACCGCGCTCGGCACCCAGTTCGAGGCCGTCGTCGTCGCCGGCGTGCAGGACGGCGTCTGGCCGAACGTGCGACTGCGCGGCGGGATGCTGCACACCTGGCGGCTCGCCGACGCGATCACCGCGCAGCGCACCGGCGTCGACATCCCGGCCCCGGGCGCCCTTGACCGGCGCCGTGCTGCGCTGCACGACGAGCTGCGTCTGTTCGTGCGGGCGGTCTCGCGAGCGCGCACGCGCCTGCTGGTCACGGCGGTCGACGACGACGATCTCGCGCCGAGCCCGTTCTTCGCCTTCCTGCCCACCCCGGAGCCCGCCGAGCGGCATCCGTCCGCCGAGCATCCGCTCACCCTCCGCGGACTGGTGGCCAGGCATCGGCGCACGCTCACGACCCTCGACACCCCTGCGGCGCGCGCCGAGGCGGCGGGTCAGCTCGCCGTGCTCGCCCGGGAGGGCGTGCCCGGCGCCGCGCCCGAGCAGTGGTATGGGGTGGCGGGCGCGTCCACCGACGCCCCGCTGCGCGATCTGGCTGTGGACGCCGCACGGGTGTCGCCCTCGCGCATGGAGAGCTTCGAGGAATGCGGGCTGGGCTGGGTGATCTCGGCGCTCGGCGGTGACACGGTGCTGCCTCCGGCCGCGGGCATCGGCACGATCGTGCACGAGGCGATGGAGCGGCATCCCGACGGCGAGCTCGAGCAGCTGCGCGCGGTGCTGGCCGAGCACTGGCCCGAGCTCGACTTCGAGACCGAGTGGATCGGTCGCAAGGAGCGCCGACGGGCCGACGAGTTCATCGACCACCTGCACAGCTACCTCGTCGCGGTGCAGCGCGACGGAGGTCGTCTGCTGGCGGGGGAGGGCGAGTTCCGCTTCGCGGTCGAGGTGCCAGAGCAGGACTCTGCGGCGGTGCCCGCGGTGCTCCGCCTGGACGCGGATGCGCCGGGTGCCGACGTGTCGCGGCGTGCCGTGATCCACGGGTTCATCGACCGGGTCGAGGCGTATCCGCCCGGCGCCGGAGAACACGAGCCCGCGCGCGGTCAGAAGTGGACGCCGATGTCCGGTGAGGGGGAGCGGGTCGTCGTGGTCGATCTGAAGACGGGCAAGCACGACCCAGAGAGCGACGCGAAGGTGGCCGATCACGCGCAACTCGCCGCCTACCAGATCGCGGTCGAGCAGGGGCTCATCGACGGCGCCGACCCCGCTGCCCTCGGCGGCGCGCGGCTCGTGCTCGTCGCCAAGACACTCGCCAAGAGCGACTACCGCGTCGCCCACCAGCCGGCACTCGACGACGAGGCGCGCGCCCGGTTCCTGCACCGCGTCGCGGATGCCGCGCGCGGCATGTCTGCCAGCAGCTTCACGGCGCAGGTCGAAGCGCACTGCGCCGATACCCAGGGGCGCGTCAAGTCCTGCCGCATCCACGCGATCCCGGCGGTGAGCTCATGACTCCGCAGACTTCCGAGGCGACCACGGCATCTGTCGCTGCGTGGCCGACCGACCCCGCCATCTCGGCCACGGATGTCGCCGCCGCCCTCGGCCTGCCGTCGCCCACCGCCGCGCAGCAGCGAGTGATCGAGGCACCGCCCACCCCGGCGCTCGTCGTCGCGGGAGCCGGCAGCGGCAAGACCGAGACCATGTCGGGCCGCGTCGTGTGGCTGGTGGCGAACGGTCTCGTGCGCCGCGACGAGATCCTCGGGCTCACCTTCACGCGCAAGGCCGCAGGTGAGCTGTCGGAGCGCATCTCCGCACGGCTCGCGATGATCGACCAATACGGTCGTCGCGGTCTGCTCGCGCACCTGCCCGAGATCGTCGCGTCCGGCGCGCTGCGCCGCGTCGACGAGGCGGCGCAGGGGCGCCAGCGCGAACTCGTGCGACTGCACGTGCTCGACGAGCTCGCCGCCCGCTACGACACCGGCTGGGATCCGACCCTCCCGCGAACCGCGGAGGACCTCATGATCCGGCCGCGGGTGTCGACGTACAACGCGTTCGCCGACGGCATCGTGCGCGAGCACGCCGCGCGCATCGGACGGGACTCCGACGTCGCGATGCTCAGCCAGGCGGGGTCATGGATGCTCGCTCGCGAGGTCGTGCTGCGCGCCGACCTGCCGGCGCTGGAGGATATCGCCTTCACGGTGAACACCGTGGTCGACGCCGTGCAGCGCCTCGCCGCCGACGCCCTCGACCACCGAGCAGACCTCGACGCGGCCGCCCGCATCGCGCTCACCCAGGCGCAGGCCTTCGAGCCCTACCGTGCCAACGGCGACATCGACAAGGCGGCATCCAATCTGCTCGCCGTGCCCACGCTCGTCACACTTGTTCGGGAGTACATCGCCGAGAAGCAGCGCCGCGGTGTGCTCGACTTCGCCGACCAGGTCAGCGGCGCCTACGACATCATCGAGACCGCTCCCGAGGTGCGCGCCGAGCTGCGCGAGCAGCACCGTGTCGTGCTGCTCGACGAGTACCAGGACACCTCGGTGATCCAGACCCGATTCCTCGCCGAGCTGTTCCGCGACGCGGCCGTCATGGCCGTCGGTGACCCGCATCAGTCGATCTACGGCTGGCGCGGCGCGAGCGCCGACAACCTCTATGCGTTCTCGCGCTCCTTCGCCCACGAGCAGGGGGCGCGCACATACAGCCTGATGACGAGCTGGCGCAACGACAGCCGCATCCTCGACATCGCCAACCGCGTGCTCGTGCCGCTGCAGCGCCCGGGCCTCGACGTGCCGCCCCTCGAGCCGCGACCCGGCGCGGGCGACGGCAGGGTCGCGGTGCGCTTCCCGTTCACAGTCGACGACGAGGCCGCCGAGGTCGCGGAGTGGTTCGCCGAGCGGAGGGCAGAGCATGCGGCATCCGCTGCTCGCGACAAGCCGCACACGGGTGCGATCCTGTTCCGGTCGAAGAAGCACATGCAGACGTTCGCGGCCGCGCTTGCGGCCCGCGGCATCCCGCATCGCATCCTCGGACTCGGCGGCCTGCTCGCCACTCCCGAGGTCGTCGACGTGGTGTCGGTGCTGCGGGTCATCCAGGATCCGAACGCCGGGTCGGCGCTCATCCGTCTGCTGGTGGGCCCCCGCTTCGCGGTCGGGGTGGCCGACATGGCAGCCCTGTACGATCTGGCGACCGAGCTGTCCCGTCGCGACAGCGCCCTGCTGCCGCTGCCCGATGAGCTGCGGGCCCGCATCCGCGCCTCGCGCGGCGCCGACGAGGCCGTCTCGATCGTCGACGCCGTCGACGTCGTGCGGAGCCTGCGCGACGACTACCGCCTGCTCGAGCGGATCAGCCCCGAGGGCAGGGCGCGACTGCGCGCGGCCGGCGAGATGCTCGAGCGGCTGCGCCGCGCGGCCACGCAGCCGATCCCGGAGCTGCTGCGGCTGATCGAACTCGAGCTGCGCCTCGACATCGAGCTCGCCGCGAACGAGACGCGCGGGCCCGCCCGGGTGGCGGCCACCCAGCTGCGCGCGTTCACCGACGAGGTGCGCGCCTTCCTCTCGGCCGATCAGCGCGGCACCATCAGCAGCCTCATCGCCTGGCTCGACAAGGCCGAGAGCACCGATGAGCTCATGCCGCGGCCGGAGCCGCCCGAACCCGGGGTGGTGCAGCTGCTCACGATCCACGGGTCGAAGGGCCTGGAGTGGGACGCCGTCGCGGTGGTGCGGATGGTCGGTGACGAGCTGCCCTCGCGGGTGAGCGACACGTCCGGCTGGTTCGGCTTCGGGATGCTGCCGTTCGCCCTGCGCGGCGACGCCGACGCCCTGCCGCGGTTCGACTGGGACCCGCAGGCGGCCATGGACGCCGCCGGCGACGACCCCGCCAAGCGCGAGAAGGCCGCGAAGGACGCCCTCTGCGCCGGGGTGACCAAGGCGTTCCCGTCCGGTGGGGCGCTGCGCCGCTTCAAGGATGCCTATCGCGCGTACCAGCAGCAGGAGGAGCGCCGGCTCGCGTACGTCGCCGTGACGCGCGCGCGCACCGACCTGCTGCTCACCGGCGCGCACTGGGCGGGTCAGAAGAGTCCTCGCACCCCGAGCCCCTACCTCGACGAGGCGATCGACGTGCTCGGGCTCGACCCGATCGGCGAGGTCGACCCCGACGAGAACCCCTACGAGGGCACCGGCAAGACGACGCAGTGGCCGCTGGACCCCCTCGGCGGACGCCGCGGCGCGGTGAGCACGGCCGCCGAGGAGGTGCGTCGCGCGCTCGTCGACGTCGACAGCATCGAGCCGAGCGCGCAGCTCGCGCGGCTGCTGGCCGAGCGGGCGGCGCGGATGCGCGGGGTGGATGCCGTCGTGCCCACCCGCGTGCCCGCCTCGCGCTTCAAGGACTACGTCACCGACTTCGACGGCACCATCGGGCGCATCGTGCGTCCCATGCCCGAGCGGCCATACCGGCAGACCAGGCTCGGCACCCTGTTCCACGCCTGGGTGGAGCGCCGCTCCGAGCAGGTCGGTGTCGGCACCCGCATCGACGAGGGGCTGTGGGAGGTCGACGACGAGCTGCCCGACTCCGCCGACGTGCCCGAGGCGGATGCCGCCGATCTCGCCGAGCTGCAGCAGAGGTTCGAGCGCAGCGAGTGGGCGCCGCTGAAGCCGCTCGCAGTCGAGATCGAGATCGACTTCGCCTTCGGGGGCGCGTTCACCGACTCAGCGACCCAGGAGGCAGAGGAGCACATCGTGATCTGCAAGCTCGACGCGGTGTACCGCCGCGACGGGCGCATCGAGATCGTGGACTGGAAGACCGGTCGTGCCCCGCGCACCGCCGCCGAACGCGAGGAGCGGATGCTGCAGCTCGCCCTCTACCGGCTGGCGTACCACCGTCGGTTCGGGGTGCCGCTGGAGGAGATCGACGTCGCCCTGTACTACGTGGCCGACGACCTGGTGATCCGCGGCGACCGGGTCTACTCGGAGGAGGAGTTGGTCCAGCGCTGGAGGGCTGCGCGCGCCGCGCGCTGAGCCTCGTCCTCCGGGGCGAGGTCGCTCTCGGGCTGCACATGCTGCTCGACATGCCGCGCACCAGGAGTCGAACCGCGCACGCCGGAGATCTCGGTGAGATCCTGCGTCTCCTGCTCCTCGAGGCCGTGCGCCTCGCGCACCTCGCTCGACTCGGACTCGGCAGGTGACTCGTCGTCGGACTCGGCGGAGGCGTCGTCCGTTGCCGAGCCGTCCGTCACGTCGTCCTCGGCCGCGTCGCCGCCGGCATCCGTGCTGTCGCTGTCGACGTCCGTGCCGTCCTCGCCGGGCCACAGGTCCGACGCCCGGTAGGCGTCGGTCTGCATCGACGTGTCGATCGCCGTCGCTGCCGTGTCGGGCACGCGATCGAGGACGTCGAGGGCGGAGTCCACCCCGCCGGTGTACGCCGCTGCGACCCGGAGGTCGTCGGTGCGCAGACCGTCGGCGAGCGACTCCAGCAGGCCAGCCGCGTCGTCGACGATGTCGGGGCGGCGCTGCTCGGCGCCGTGCACCAGCCAGCGGGCGAACTCGAGCTCGGCGTGCAGCCGCGCCCGCACGCGCAGTGCGTCGTCGGTCGCGCGAGACGAGGTCGCAGCATAGGCCGTGTAGACGTCATCGGCGGCATCCGGCGCACCGGAGAGCCAGCCGAGATCCTCGGCGGGGTCTCCCACCGAGAGGCCGCGCCAGCCCAGCACTCCGATCACCTGCGGGCCGTCGTCGGGGTCGTCCTCGAAGAGGAACGAGCCGGCCTGCAGGCCGCCCAGGGTGACCGCCGACTCGAAGCGCCACAGGTCGTCGTCGGCGGTCGCACCGCGCCAGCGCACGGCGAGGCGTGCCGGCACGCGTCCGGTTGCGGTGGCACGGTCGATGAGGTCCTCGATGTCGCGGCGCACGCCGGCGGCATCCCGCATGCTCAGGCCGGCGGAGCGCACCACCGAGACCGGCAGCGCGTGCAGCGCCGCGGTGGCAGCGCCGATCGACGTCGCAGCCCCGCGCCCGGCAGGGATGTCGGCCGCGTCGACCTGGAAGCCCGGCAACAGCTCGGTGACCAGCGCGCTGCCCTGACCCACCCGGGTCTCGCCGATGTAGACGGGGGCGCGGAAAGGCAGCATCTCCCTGGCTCCGGCCGTCAGTGCGCGAAGCGCGAGGGACTCCTCGGCGAGCTCGCGCGCGGTGGCGTCGTCATCGGCGGCGCGGATCGCGAGTTCGCGTCCGTCGGCGAGAGTCGCCACCGCCGAGTCGAATCGCCCGTCTCCGTCGGAGGTGAGCGCACGGGCGCCCACGACCTCCGCCCCGGGCAGTGCGGCCGTGACCGCCGCCGCTAGAGTGAAAGAAGAGCGTGCCATGCTCTCCAGGGTAGGTCTGCACCCGGGGCGGCACGCCCACGCCACGCCCGTTCCCCGGCAGAAGCCGGGCGGCGGACGACCGCGCACGACAGCAGGGAGGTTCCGGATGGCCGACGAGGGGAACCTGCTCGACAGGGCTGCCGAGCTGCGCGATGAGGACGGCGTGCTCGACCGGCTGCGCACCGAGCCCGGCACGCGTGTCGTCGTCGTGCGCGAGGGGCGGCTGAGGCTCGACGGGGAGGCGGGCGTCGTGCTGCGCGTGCCCGTCGAGGCCGTCGGTGAGGCCGAGTGGGCGCTGCTCGGGCGCGACGACGACGGCACCGCCGTGCTCGTCGCCGCGGTCGCGGCCGAGAGCGACAGCATCGACGCGGCCCCCGAGGAGACCTGGTTCGGGCTGCGGGATGCCGGCGGCCGGCTCGACGAGCGCGAGTTCGAGCTGTTCGTCACGGCCATCGCCGTGGCCGGCTGGCTGCAGGGGGCGCGGTTCTGCTCGTTCTGCGGCACAGAGCTGCAGCTGCGCCAGGCGGGCTGGTCGCGCCGCTGCCCGTCCTGCGGGCGCGAGCACTTCCCCCGCACCGACCCCGCGGTGATCGTCGCGGTCGAGAGCCCCGACGGCGAACGTCTGCTGCTCGGCGCCAACGCGACCTGGCGCGGACGGATGTACTCCTGCTTCGCGGGCTTCGTGGAGGCAGGGGAGTCGCTCGAGCACACCGTGCATCGCGAGCTCTTCGAAGAGGCAGGGGTGCGGCTGCAGAGCATCCGCTATCTCGCCTCCCAGCCGTGGCCGTACCCGCGCTCGCTGATGATCGGGTTCCGGGCGGTGGCGGCCGATGAGCGCACCCTCGCCGACGGCGAGGAGATCATCGACGTGCGCTGGCTCACCCGCGCCGAGATCGGCGCATCCCTCGACGGCGACGGTCCGGTCGGCCTCCCGGGCGAAGCGTCGATCGCGCGACGGCTCATCCGCGACTGGTACGAGGACCGCCCGTGAGCGCGCTCGACGCGCTCGACGAACGGCAGCGTGCGGCGGCATCCGTCCTTCGGGGCCCGGTGGCCGTGCTGGCGGGCGCCGGCACGGGAAAGACGCGGGTGATCACGCATCGCATCGCGCACGGCGTCGACACCGGCGCGTACACCCCGTCGCGGGTCATGGCCGTGACCTTCACGGCGAAGGCGGCGGGCGAGCTGCGCGGGCGCCTGCGCGCACTCGGCGTCGGCGGGGTGTCGGCGCGCACCTTCCACTCCGCCGCGCTCGCGCAGCTGAACTTCTTCTGGCCGACCCTCACCGGCGACACCGCACCCAAGATCGTCGACAACAAGGTGCGCCTGCTCGGCCAGGCCGCCGACGGCATGCGGCTGCGGCCCAGCACGGCGACTCTGCGCGACATCGCCTCCGAGATCGAATGGCGCAAGGTGTCGATGCTCTCGATCGAGCAGTACGGGGAGAAGGGTCGGGCGGTCAGCGGCATCCGCCCGGAGCAGCTGCTCGAGCTGCAGACCGCGTACGAGGCGCTCAAGGACGAACGGCGTCAGCTCGACTTCGAGGACGTGCTGCTCGCCTGCGCAGGGATGCTCGAGGCCGAGCCGCGGGTCTCCGCCGCTGTGCACGAGCAGTACCGGCACTTCACCGTCGACGAGTTCCAGGACGTCTCGCCGCTGCAGAACCGGCTGCTCGAGCTGTGGCTCGGCGACCGGCGCGACGTGTGCGTGGTGGGTGACGCGAGCCAGACGATCTACTCCTTCGCGGGCGCGGAGCAGCGCTACCTGCTCGAGTTCGAGCGGCGCTTCGACGACGCGACCGTCGTGCGGCTCGAGACGAACTACCGTTCCCAGGCGCCGATCCTCACCGCCGCGAACGCGCTCATGCACGGTCGCCCCGGTGCGCTCGAGCTGGTGCCGTTCTCGTCTGCACTGCAGGCCGAGGCGCCGACCGTGACCGCGTACGACAGCGACCGCGAGGAGGCGGAAGGGGCGGCCGCCGCGATCGCCGCACGCATCGCCGACGGGGCGTCTCCGGCCGAGATCGCGGTGCTGTACCGCTCGCACGCGCAGTCCGCCCCGCTGCAGCAGGCTCTCGCGGAGCGCGGCATCCCGACCAGCGTGCTCGGCGGCACCCGCTTCTTCGACATGCCCGAGGTGCGCCAGGCGGTGCTCGCGCTGCGGGCGGCGGCGGTCGCGCCGACGGATGCCGGGTTCCTGCCGAACGTGCGCGACGTGCTGCGCAGCCTCGGCCTCACCGAAGAGCCGCCTGCCGCCGGGGGAGCGCAGCGCGACGGCTGGGAGGCGCGCCGCGCGATCCTGCGCCTGGCAGAGGATGCCGCGCCCGGCACGTCTCTGCGCGCGTTCGCCGACGACCTGATGGCCAGGGCGAAGGACCAGCACGAGCCGGAGCTGCAGACGGTCACCCTGTCGACCCTGCACGCGGCGAAGGGCCTGGAATGGCCGCACGTGTTCCTCACCGGCTGGGCGGAGGGGCTGCTGCCGATCTCGTACGCGTCGACCTTCGAGCAGGTCGACGAGGAGCGCCGGCTCGCCTACGTGGGTGTCACGCGGGCCGCGCGAACGCTGGCGGTGTCGTGGTCGCGATCCGCCGGACGGGGAGAGCGACAGGCATCTCGCTTTCTCGCCGAGATCGGGACGACGGCTCGAGGCACCGGCAATCTGCGTGATGTCGCACCGAGCGCCAGGATCGGCGCCCGTCGGGGCTGACACGCACCATCAGGCCCGCGGCCGGTGTCGGTGTGCGCAGGATGCGGGTCACGAGCTCCGCCGCACCGGCCACCCTGGTCGCGGCGATCCGCCCGGAGGGGCGCCCGATGAGCTGCGCGTGCAGCATCGGCCACGCCGGATCGCGCGCGCTCTCGTGCGCGTCGCGGCACGACAGGCAGGGCGTCTCGCCGGGGATCACCAGCGGACCGATCGTCGCGGCATCCCGTTCGAACGCCACCGGCAGGTGGGCGACGTCTTCGCGCAGGTATGCCGCGAACTGCAGTGCGGCGGCGGCGCCCTCGACGACGATCACCCCGACGGCGTCGGTGTCCGTCCGCTCCCCTGCGCAGACGCCCTCATCCACGAGGGCGTCGCGGAGCCGTTCCAGCGCGCGGCCGTCGGCGATGTTGACGCCCTCGAGCCACACCGGCGGCGCGGGCGGCATGTCGTCGACGAGCACGGGACACAGCAGCTCGAACAGTCGCCGCGCGGCCTGACGAGGCGCCCCGACGCCGTGCGCCACGACATCGAAACTGCCGCGACGGATGCCGGAGCGCAGCCGACCGAGCAGCGGCTCGATCCAGTCGGCGTCGACGTGCACCCGCACCCGATCGTCGAGCCCGAACTGCACCGTGCGCTCATCGCGCCACAGCACCGGATAGCGCGGATCCAGCCGCGTCAGGACCGGGGGAGTGAGAGGACTCATCCCCCGATTGTCGTCAGCGCCGGCGCCGTGCGGGTGGGGGATCCGCGATCTGTGGACAGTTCCGCCGATCACGCCGCTGTGCAGGGCGAACGGATGCCGCGGCTCAGACCGGGCGGTCGCCCTCCGGGCGATCGCTGCCGGAGCCGTCCTCAGTCGAGCCGTCCTCAGCCGAGCTGTCCTCAGCCGAGCCGTCCTCAGCCGAGCCGTCGTCACCTGACGTCGCGTCATCCCCGTCGGATGCCGCGCCGAAGTCGTCGCCGGCGAGGAGCCGCTCGAGCGCCTCGTCGAACTCGTCGGCCGCGGGGGCTTCCCCGCGGGCCATCGCCTGCAGTCGGGCGATGAGCGCGGTCGGGTCGTCGATGTCGGAGGACTGCGGCATGAGGTCGGGGTAGTCCCACAGCGAGTCGCGGCCGGCGATGCCGACGGCATCCGTCACCTGACGCCACATCGCCGAAGCCTCCCGCAGGCGGCGCGGGCGCAGCTTCAGACCCACCAGCGCGCCCAAGGCGTCCTCAGCGGGACCGCCGACCGCGCGGCGGCGCCGCGCGGCCTCGCCCAGACGCGCGCCGTCCGGCAGACGGGCGATCGCCTGCTCGGTGACCACGTCGACCCAGCCGTCGACCGTCGCGATGAGGTTCTCGAGGCGGGTCAGCGCCTCGCGCTGCGCCTCGGTCTGCTCGGGCAGCAGCTCGCCGCGCTCGATCGCCGCGCGCAGCTCTTCGGGGTTGCTGGGGTCGAGACGCGAGGCCATGCCCTCCAGTGCGTCCACATCGACGGTCACACCGCGTGCGAAGTCGGTGATCTGGGACAGCAGGTGCAGGTGCAGCCACTTCGCGTGCCGGTACAGCCGGGCGTAGGCGAGCTCGCGCACCGCGAGATACAGGGCGATCTGATCCTCGGGGATCTCGAGCCCTTCGCCGAAGGCGGCGATGTTCTGCGGGATCACGGCCGCCGTGCCGGCGGGGAGCACCGGGATCCCGACGTCGCCTCCCGACACCACCTCGAGCGAGAGCCGACCGAGCACCTGGCCGAACTGCGCGGCGAACAGCGTGCCGCCGAGTCCGCGCATGAGCTCGCCCGCGCCCTGCACGAGGTTCTGCATCTCGTCGGGCACACGTCCCTCGAGGGCGCCCGTGAGCGCGTCGGCGATGCTGGTCGAGACCGGCGAGGCGATCTCCTTCCAGACCGGCAGCGTCTTCGACACCCACTCGCCCCTGGTCATCGCCTGCGGGGCCGAGCCGAGCTCGGAGAGCGTTGTCGCCTCGGTCAGCCACAGGTTCGCGAGCGAGAACGCTTCGGCGAGCGACGACTTGGCGCCGTCGGTGATGCCCTGCCCCTCGCGGTTCGCGATGTGCAGCGCCTGACGCTCCGCGCTCTCCCAGGGGTCGCCGCCGAACGCGCCCTGGAGCTGCGACATGAACGCCGACATCATGCTCGGGTCGAACGAGACCCCCGCGCCGTCGCCGCCCATGCCCGACAACGCCTCGCGCAGCGCCTCGGGGTCGACCTTGCCGCCCGACATCATGCGCCGCAGCAGCTCCTCGAAGTCCGAAGGATCCTGTTCTTCATCCGCCATGCGATCGCCCTCTCAGCATGCCCGTAGCGTGTGCGCTCTACGCTAGTCACACGATCCTGTGTCCGGCCCTCGTGCGCGGCGGATCGCTGTACGCCGCTCGCGAACGCCCTCCGGAGGTCAGCCGTGTCCCAACGCCGCAACGGCCGTGTGGTCGCGGGCATCATCGCCCTCAGCGTCTCGCTCGTCGCCCTGATGGGGCTCACGTTCATCCCGACGCCGTATGTGATCCAGCAGCCCGGACCGGTGTACGACACCCTCGGCAGCGCGCTCAGCGCTGACGGCGCCGAGGTGCCGCTCATCGAGGTCGACGGCGCCGAGACCTTCCCGACGAAGGGCACGCTCGACCTGACCACCGTGCAGGTGGTCGGCAACCGGCAGCATCCGCCCACCTGGTTCCAGCTGGTGATGGCCTGGCTCGACCGCACCCGCGCCGTCGTGCCCATCGACACGGTGTTCCCCGAGGGCGTCACCTCCGATGAGCGCGACGAGCAGAACGCGGCGCTCATGGTCGATTCGCAGCACGAGGCCACCGCGGCCGCGCTCACCGAGCTCGGCTACGACGTGGGGGCGGCCGTCGAGGTCGTCGACGCCGTGAAGGACTCGCCCGCCGAGGGGCAGCTGCAGTCCGGCGACCGCATCCTCGCGATCGACGGCACCCCCCTCGACTCCGCGACGCGACTGCGTGACGCGATCCAGGCGGCGAAGGGTGCCGAGGTCGAGCTCAGCGTGCAGCGCGGCGGCGAGACGAAGACGGTGGCGGTCACGCCCGAGAAGACCGAGGATGCCGACGGCGAGACCGTCTGGCTGATCGGCATCACCCTCACCACCGACTACGACTTCCCGATCGACGTCACTCTGCAGCTCGACAACGTCGGCGGTCCGAGCGCCGGCATGATGTTCGCCCTCGGGATCATCGACACCCTCACCCCCGGCGAGCTCAACGGCGGCGAGCAGGTCGCGGGCACCGGAACGATCGACGCCGCGGGCGAGGTCGGCCCGATCGGCGGCATCCGGCAGAAGCTGTACGGCGCGCGGGATGCCGGCGCGGACTTCTTCCTCGCCCCGGCGGACAACTGCGACGAGGTCGTCGGGCACATCCCCGACGGGCTGCAGGTGTTCCGCACCGAGACGCTGGAGGAATCGCTCGACATCCTCCACGTGATCGCCGACGGCGGCGACACCTCGCAGCTCGCCACCTGCACCGCACCCGCGCGCTGAGAGCCCCGGTTCCGCGCTGAGCGTATCTCGCGGCCCGGTCATAGGCCGCCTGCCTAGGATGGTGGGGTGACCACGACCTCAGCGCCGAACCCGGCCACGCCCAGCCCCACACGCCGAATCCTCACGATCTCGGTGGCCGTCATCGCGGCCATCATCGCGGGCTTCTTCGTGTTCGCCTCGCTGTACACCGAATTCCTCTGGTTCGACCAGCTGGACTTCGCCGGTGTGCTGACGACGCAGTGGATCGCGACGGCGTCGATGTTCGTCATCGGGTTCCTCGGCATGGCCGTGCCGATCTTCGTCTGCATCCAGCTCGCCTACCGGCTGCGCCCGGTCTACGTGCGGCTGAGCTCGCAGCTGGACCGCTACCAGGAGGTCATCGAGCCGTTGCGACGCCTGGCCATGTGGGGCATGCCGGTGTTCTTCGGCGTGTTCGCGGGCTTCGCCGCCGCCGGCAACTGGAAGACCGTGTGGCTCTGGGCCAACGGAGTCACCACCGACACCCTCGACCCGCAGTTCGGCGTCGACACCGGCTTCTACCTGTTCGCGATGCCGTTCTACTCGGTGCTGCTCGCGTTCGTCTCGGCCGTGCTGCTGCTCTGCCTCGTGATCACCGCGCTCGTGTCGTACCTGTACGGCTCCGTGCGCATCGGCCAGCGCGAGCTGCGCATCTCGAAGCCCGCGCGCATCCAGCTCGCGGTGCTCGCCGGCCTCTACCTCGCTGTGCAGGCCGTGAGCCTGTGGCTCGACCGCTACCTCATGCTCGTGCAGGACGAGGGCCGCATCACGGGTGCCGCCTACACCGGCGTGAACGCCAGCATCCCCGGCCTCGCGATCCTCTCGATCATCGCCGCCGTCGTCGCCGTGCTGTTCTTCGTGACCGCCATCATCGGTCGCTGGCGCTTCCCACTCGCGGCGACCGCGCTGTTCGTGGTCGCCTCCCTCGTCGTCGGGGTCGGCTACCCGTGGGTGGTCACCACCTTCCAGGTGAACCCGAACCAGAACGCCTACCAGGCGCCGTTCTACGAGCGGAACATCACCGCGACCAAGCAGGCGTACGGCTTCGACGACATGGAGGTCACCTCCTTCAAGGCGACCACCGACACCGAGCCCGGCCAGCTGCGCGAGGACGCCGAGACGACGGCATCCGTCCGCGTCATGGACCCGGCCATCATCGGCCCCACGGTGCGCCAGCTCGAGCAGTACCGCTCGTACTACCAGTTCGCCCCCGAGCTCGACGTCGACCGCTACGAGATCGACGGCAAGATGCAGGACACCGTGGTCTCGGTGCGCGACCTCGACATGAGCCGCCTCGGCGGCGGTGACAGCTGGAACAACCGCGTCGCGGTGTACACGCACGGCTACGGCATGGTCGCCCTCGCCGGAAACCAGCGCACCAGCGACGGTGAGCCCGTGTTCCTCGAGCGCGGCATCCCGACCTCCGGCTTCCTCACCCAGGGCGAGGACTTCGAGCCCCGTGTCTACTTCGGAGAGTCCTCGCCGGAGTACTCGATCGTCGGCGCCCCGAAGGGCACCGACCCGGTCGAGATCGACTACCCGCGCGGCGAGGACGGCGAGAACGACACCAAGACGACGTTCTCGGGCGACGGCGGACCTCGCATCGGCAACACCTTCACCAAGCTGCTGTACGCGTTGAAGTTCCAGTCCGAGCAGATCCTGTTCTCCGACCTGGTCAACTCCGACTCGCAGATCCTCTACGACCGCGACCCGCTGCAGCGCGTGCAGAAGGTCGCGCCGTACCTGACCCTCGATCAGGACCCGTACCCGAGCGTCGTGGACGGCCGGATCGTCTGGATCGTCGACGGCTTCACGACCAGCTCGACCTACCCGTACTCCAAGACCGTGAGCATGCAGGACGCGATCGCCGACTCGCGCACTCCGGCATCGACGGTGGCGTTCGACAACATCAACTACATCCGCAACTCGGTCAAGGCCACGGTCGACGCCTACGACGGCTCGGTCACCCTGTACGCCTGGGACGACGAGGATCCGATCCTCAAGGCCTGGGAGAAGGTGTACCCGACCACGGTCAAGCCGATCAGCGAGATGTCGGGCGAGCTGATGAGCCACGTGCGCTACCCGACCGACCTGTTCAAGGTGCAGCGCGCCATGCTCGGCGTCTACCACATCGACAACGTGCGCTCCTTCCAGCAGGAGGACAACCGCTGGCAGACCCCGGATGACCCGCGCGTCAAGGACCGTCCGCAGCCGCCGTACTACCTGTCGATGCAGATGCCCGGCCAGGATTCGCCGCGGTTCTCGATGTTCTCGACGTTCATCCCCGCCTCGCAGCAGGGTGAGACCCGAGAGGTGCTGATGGGCTATCTCGCGGTCGACTCGGATGCCGGGTCGACGGCAGGCGAGAAATCCGACGGCTACGGCAAGCTCAGACTCCTCGAGATCGATACGAACACGACGGTGCCCGGCCCCGGCCAGGTGCAGAACACGTTCGACTCCGACACGGCGATCGCGAACCAGCTGAACGTGCTGACCCTCGGAAACTCCGAGGTGAAGTACGGCAACCTGCTGACGTTGCCCGTCGGCGGCGGTCTGCTCTACGTGCAGCCGGTGTTCGTGCAGTCCGCCGAGGGCACCAAGCTGCCGAACCTGCGCAAGGTGCTGGTCGCGTTCGGCGACCAGGTCGCCTTCGAGGACACCCTGACCGAGGCGCTCGACGTGCTGTTCGGCGGCGACGCCGGCGCTGTCGGAGGCGATGAGGATGTCACGCCCGAACCCGGCGAAGAGGGGGCGACCCCGCCGGATGAGGGCGGCACCACGACCCCGCCGGGCGACGCCCAGCAGGAGGCGCTGCAGCAGGCGAAGGATGCCCTCGCCGCTCGCGAGGCCGCGCTGAAGTCCGGTGACCTCGAGAAGTTCGCCGCCGAGGACAAGAAGCTCACCGCAGCGATCGAGAAGCTTCTCGCGCTGGAGGAGCAGGCCACCCAGGAGTGATTCGTCCAGGTCATGTGAGGGCGTCCCTTCGGGGGCGCCCTCCGTCGTCCCACCACCGATCGGCGACGCGCCCGGGCTTCTCGGGCGAAGGCCCCGATTCGCCTCCTGTTCACCTGCGTGTTAGGCTATAAGACGTGCCGCGGGGTGGAGCAGTTCGGTAGCTCGCCGGGCTCATAACCCGGAGGTCGTAGGTTCAAATCCTGCCCCCGCAACCAGATGAAGAGGCCGGTCCGCAAGGACCGGCCTCTTCTGCATGTGCGGCATCATGGTTCCCATGACCGCATCCGCCCTTCCCGTCGCCATCTGCCAGTTCGCGCCCGTGGACGACGTCGCTGCGAACCGCGACACGGTCGCCCGGCTCGTCGCAGACGCGGCGGCGCGGGGAGGGCGGCTCATCGTGCTGCCCGAATACTCCAGCTTCTTCGTCGACCCGATGGACGACACCCTCGCCGCGAACGCCGAGACCCTCGACGGCCCATTCGTGCAGCACCTGCAGGCGCTCGCTGCCGCGCACGCTGCGGTGATCGTCGCGGGGCTCGTGGAGCAGGCGGATGCCGGGCGGGTGCACAACACCGTCGTCGCGGTGTCGGACGCCGGTGTGCGCGCCGTCTACCGCAAACAGCACCTCTACGACGCGTTCGGCCAGACCGAGTCGGACTGGATCGCGCCGGGGGAGACCGGCGAGGCCGCGGTGTTCGACGTCGACGGCATCCGCTTAGGCCTGATGACCTGCTACGACCTGCGCTTCCCCGAGGTCGCGCGCACCCTGATGGATGCGGGCGCCGACGCGCTGATCGTGCCCGCGGAGTGGGTGCGCGGTCCGCTCAAGGAGCACCAGTGGAACACTCTGCTCACCGCCCGCGCGATCGAGAGCACCGCCTACGTGATCGCGGCCGACCACCCCGGTCGCATCGGCGTCGGGCTGTCGCAGATCATCGACCCGCAGGGTGTCGTCGTCGCCGGCGTCAGCTCTGGGGAGGGCATCGCCACGGGATCCGTCGACGCCGCCCTCATCGCCCGCACCCGCGAGACGAACCCGGTGCTGCGTCTGCGCCGCTACCGGGTCGTCCCGGCGTCCTGACGCCGCCCGGCGATCACCCCAGCGCGGCGAGCCGGGATGCCGCCTCCTGCAGCACCTCGACCCGCTTGCATGCGGCGAAGCGCACCAGGCCGTCGTAGTCGGCGCGCCGCTCCGCGGAGACGAACGCGGTCAGCGGGATGGCCGCGACCCCCGCGCGCTCGGGCAGGGCACGGCAGAACGCCGCGGCATCCGCTCCGCCCACCGGCGTCGCGTCGGCGACCGTGAAGTAGCCGCCCTGCGGCGCGTGCACGGTGAAACCGGCATCCGTCAGGGCATCGCCGAGCAGTTCGTGCTTGCGCTGAAGCACCGCCGCGGACTCGAGGAAGTACGCATCCGGCAGGCGAAGACCCACGGCGATCGCAGGCTGGAAGGGCGAGCCGTTCACATAGGTGAGGAACTGCTTGACCGTGAGCACCGCCGTGATCAGGTCGGCGGGCCCGTGCACCCAGCCGATCTTCCACCCGGTCGCCGAGAACGTCTTGCCCGCCGACGAGATCGTCAGGGTGCGCTCTGCGGCGCCGGGCAACGTGGCGATAGGCGTGTGCGGTGCGTGGAACGACAGATGCTCGTACACCTCGTCGGTCACGATCACCGCATCGTGCGCGTGCGCCAGCCGCACCACCTCGGCCAGCACCTCGGACCCGAACACGGCGCCCGTAGGGTTGTGCGGGTCGTTCACGAGGATGATGCGGGTGCGGTCGGTCACTGCGGCGGCGAGCTCGTCGAGATCGGGCTGGAACCCGGGCCGCCGCAGCGGCACGGTGCGCAGCCGCGCGCCCGCCAGTGCGACCGCGGCCGCATAGGAGTCGTAGTACGGCTCGAACACGACCACCTCGTCATCCGGCTCGTCGATCAGGGCCAGCAGCGTGGCGGTCAGCGCCTCGGTCGCGCCGGCCGTGACGATCACTTCGGTGCCGGGGTCGACGCTCAGCCCGTAGAAGCGCTGCTGATGCTCGCTGATCGCCGCGAGCAGGTCGGGGATGCCGCGCCCCGGGGGGTACTGATTCGCGCCGTTCGCGATCGCCTCGCGGGCGGCCTCGAGCACCGCGGCAGGGCCGTCCTCATCGGGGAAGCCCTGACCCAGGTTGATCGCGCCCGTTCGGGCCGCGGCGGCCGACATCTCTGCGAAGATGGTGGGCGCCACCTCACCCTCGGGAGAGAGAAGTCCTGCACCTGCCGCAGTGCGCCGCCAGGCGCCCGGAATGACATCCATGCAAGACAGGCTAAGACCATAGGCGAATTGCAACCGCGCCATACGAAACACACAGACTCCAGCGTCACGCTGAAAGGGCGTTGAGAAGGAGCACACCATGAACGAGAACAACACCCCCGGCGAAGCGTCGGAACCGCAGCAGCCCGCTGCCGAGAACGCCCAGGCTCCCGTGCAGCCGCCGGCACCGACCCAGCCCGCCCAGCCCGCCGAGCAGGTGCAGCCGCCGGCCCCTGCGCAGCCGCAGGCAGTCCAGCAGCCTGAGCAGCCGCAGGCGCCCCAGCAGCCGCAGGCGCCGGAGCAGCGCTTCCAGGCCCCGCAGGGCTGGCAGCCGCCGACCGGCGCTCCGGGTCAGCACGGCGCACCCACGGCGCCGCCCACCCCCGCTGCCCCGACCGCGTCCGCCGCGGCATCCGCGCCCTACGCGGCTCCGAGCGGCGCCGCGTTCGGGGCGCAGGCGACCGCCTCGCAGCATCCGCACGGCACCGTCCCGCAGCACGGGACGACCCCGCAGCCGGCGTACGGCTCGCCGATGCAGCCGACCCTGCCCATCGACCCCACACTGCTCGCCGCCCCCGCCGACGACACGCAGACGCCGCGCAAGACCGGCGGCCCGGTCAAGGTCGCAGCCCTCTTGCTGGCCGCCGCCCTCGTCGGCGGCGTCGCCGGATTCGGCGGCAGCGCCATCGGCGGCGCCTTCTTCAACCAGCCGGTGTCGTCCTCGGCATCCGGCCCGCAGACCGTCACGGTGAACAACCCGGGCTCGGTGAACGAGACGACCGCGATCGCGACCGACGTGCTGCCCTCGGTGGTCACGATCGAGGTCGCCGGCTCGCAGGAGTCCGGCAGCGGCTCCGGCGTCGTGCTCAGCAAGGACGGCTACGTCCTGACGAACACTCATGTCGTGACCCTCGGCGGCTCGGTCGCCGACCCGACGATCCGCGTCACCACCTCCGACGGGCACATCTACTCGGCCACCGTCGTCGGCACCGACCCGATCTACGACCTCGCCGTCATCAAGCTCGAGGGCGCCAGCGACCTCAAGCCGATCGAGTTCGGGGAATCCTCCAAGCTCAACGTCGGCGACACCGCGGTGGCCGTCGGCGCCCCGCTCGGCCTGTCGAACTCCGTCACCACCGGCATCGTCAGCGCCCTCAACCGCAGCATCCAGGTCGCCTCCTCGGCGGTGCCCGACAGCACCGACAGCGAGCAGCCCGGCGACGGCGGCGACCAGGGCAGCGGCGGCGACCCGTTCCAGTTCGACATCCCCGGCATGGGCGGTCAGCAGCAGGCGACCCAGTCGATCTCGATCTCTGTCATCCAGACCGACGCGGCCATCAACCCCGGAAACTCGGGTGGTGCCCTCGTCGACAGCAAGGGTCGGCTGATCGGCGTGAACGTCGCCATCGCGACCGCAGGGCAGTCCTCCGGCTCGTCGGGGGAGTCGGGCTCGATCGGCGTCGGCTTCGCGATCCCGGCCGACATCGCCAAGCGCGTCTCCGACGAGATCATCGAGAACGGCGCCGCGACGCACGGCCTGCTCGGCGCCACCGTGCGCGACGCCTCCTCGCTGCAGAACGCCACCGTCGCGGGCGCGGTCATCGACACCCCGACCCCGGGTGGCGGCGCCGCCGAGGCGGGGCTGAAGAAGGGCGACATCATCACCGAGTTCAACGGCCAGCCCGTCAGCAGCGCCACCGACCTCACCGCGCAGGTGCGCGCCGAGGCCGCAGGCAGCACCGTGAAGATCGCCTACGTGCGCTCCGGCAAGACGTACGAGACCGAGGCGACGCTCGGCGAGCTCAAGCTCTGAGCGCAGCCGCCCGGCAGGAAAGGACGCCACCCCGCGATAGGCTCGCGGGGTGGCGTCCTTCTCCTTCGGCACCGGCAACGCGGCCAAACTGCTCCGGCTGCCGCTGTACGCCCTCGGACGCATCGGCACGCTCATCGTCCGCCGCGGAGACGCCTGGGTGATCGGATGCGGCGCCGGCATCGGCGACGGCGCGCTCGCGGTGCACCGCGTGGCCGTCGAGGAGGGCCACAAGGTCACCTGGCTCACCGGATCTGCAAGGGAGGATGCGGATGCCGCGGCACTCGGCATCCGCACCGTGCGCCGTGACAGTCTGCGCGGCTGGTGGCGCACCGCCCGCGCCGGCGTGGTCGTCGTGACGCACGGCTTCGGCGACGTGAACCGCTACGCCGTCACCGGCGCGTTCGTGGTGCAGCTCTGGCACGGCATCCCGCTGAAGCGGATCGGGCTCGACTCGCCGGCCACCGTGCAGGTGCCGCCCGTGCCGGGAGCGCCGCTGCTGCGCCGCCTCATCGCCGTGATGTACCGCGCGGCCGCGCAGCGCATCCGCGTGCTGCCCGCCGCCTCGCACCGCTCCCGCGGCCGCCTCGAGTCGGCGTTCGGGCTGGGCGACGACCGCGTGCTCGTCACGGGCGAGCCGCGCGTCGACGTGCTCTCGGCGGGCACCGAGGCGCAGCGTCGCGACACCGCCACCTCGCTGCTGACCCGCACCGGGCCCCTGCTGTCCGGGCAGAAGGTCGTGCTGTACGCGCCGACCTGGCGCGATGGCGCCCCCGACCCCGCCGTCCCGACGGCGGAGCAGTGGGTGCGCCTCGTGCAGCTGCTCGAACGGCACGACGCCGTGCTGTTCGTCCGCTCGCATCCCCTCGGGCAGGGCGCCTACGCGCCGCCGTGGTCGAGCGGACGGGTGCGGATGCTGAACGCCGAGCTGCTGCCCGACGTCACCCCCGCGCTGCCCAGGGTCGACGTGCTCGTCACGGACTACTCGTCGCTCGCCTACGACGTGGGTCTGCTCGCGATGCCGGTCGTCTACCTCGCGCCCGACGCCGCGCAGTACGCCCGCGACCGGGGCTTCTACGGCGGCTACACCGAGGTCGCCGGCACCGACTTCGCCCGCGACTGGGACGCCGCCGCCGAACAGCTCGACGGCGCGCTCTCCGGGGGCGCCGAGTACGACGAGCGCGCGCGGCGATCCGCCGAGCTCAGCGCGCAGATGCACGCGCACCGCGACGGGCAGAACGCCCGCCGCGTGTACCAGGCGATCCGCTCTCGCGGGATCCCCGCCCCGAAGGGAGCACGATGACGATCGTCCGCACCGCTGCGGAAGCACACATCGACGAGCAGTCGCAGACCCTGATCGTCACGGGCGCCGGTGCCCGGCCCGCATCCGCGACGCTGGAGGGTCCACGCGCCCGCACAGTCGCGCGCATCACCGGCGGCGGCAAGACGTGGAAGGCGGCCTTCCCGCTGCGGGTGGCGCGCTGGGGCGGCACCGAGCTGCCGCTGCCCTCGGGCGACTACTCGCTCAGCATCGACGGGATCGCGCTCGACGACCTCACGCTGGCGAGCACGCTGCTGCCGACACTGCGGATCGAGCTGCGTGCGGCGTCGGTCAGGATCGACCCGCCGCTCGACCCGATCTACGAGACCGCCGAGGGACAGCGCACCCTCGAGGAGCGCTACGCCTCGCAGATCGGCGCGGGCGAGAACGCCGTCTTCTTCGAGAGCTTCTACGGGCAGAACGCCGGCTGCAACCCGCGCGCCATCGACCGGGTGCTCGCCGAGCGCGCCCCCGCCGTCACCCGGTACTGGAGTGTCGTCGACCTGTCGGTCGAGGTGCCCGAGGGTGCCGTTGCCGTCGTCGAGGGATCGCCCGCGTGGTGGCGTGCGCGCGCAGAGTCGCGGATGCTGGTCGTCAACGACTGGCTGCGGCGCCGCTTCGTGCGCAAACCCGGCCAGCACGTGCTGCAGACCTGGCACGGCACGCCGCTCAAGCGCCTGGCGCTGCACCGCCCGGGTTTCGACCCGCGGCGCATGGCCGCGGTCGTCAAGGAGTCGCGCCGCTGGGATGTGCTGCTGGCGCAGAACACGTACGCTGCCCGCATCCTGAAGAAGGCGTACGTGTTCTTCGGCAAGCCCGTCTGGACCGAGGGATACCCGCGCAACGACGTGCTGCTCGGCGGCGACGCCGCCGCAGTGCGCGCCTCGCTCGGCATCCGACCCGACGAGCGGGTGCTGCTGTACGCGCCGACCTGGCGCGATGACCGTGCCGAGATGGTCGATTACGTCGACCCCGAGCGCCTCGCGGCCGACACCGACGCCGTCGTGCTCGTGCGCGGCCACTCGCGCACCCTGAAGCCCGGCCGCGACACCGGCGGGGCGCGCGTCATCGACGTGACCGGGTACCCCGAGACCGCACGCTTGCTGCTGATCGCCGACGTCCTCATCACCGACTACTCCTCGGTGATGTTCGACTTCTCGGTCACCGGCAGGCCGATGTACTTCCTCGTGCCCGACCTCGAGCACTATCGGGGCGAGCTGCGCGGGTTCTACTTCGATCTCGCCGAGCGCGCTCCTGGGCCGCTCGTGCGCAGCCAGGACGAGCTCGTCGCAGCCCTCGCCGACGAGTCTGTCCCCGCGGCGTACGCCGAGCGCTACGCGGCCTGGCGCGCCCAGTTCAACCGGCTCGACGACGGCGGCGCCGCAGACCGCGTGGTCTCCCGCATTCTCGACCAGGGCTGGCTCACGCTCTGACCCTCTCCGCGGTTTCTGCGGTCAGGGCAGGGGAGTGTTGCGGTCGCCGAGACGTGAGGCGTCGACCGTGTCGCGCGCGCCCCGCAGCAGCCCGGTGAGGAAGCCGAGCCCCCAGGCGACGTGCATGGTCGGCAGCACGGCGAGCGTCCACAGGCGCTCCCGGATGCTGCGCGGTCCCCGCGCGATGCCGACACCGCCCAGACCCACCGCCAGCACGAGCAGCAGGTACGCGATCAGCGGCAGGTAGACGATCGATGCGAGCAGCGCCGCGGCTCCTCGGAGCACGCCGGTCAGCTGCAGGATGCCGGCGAGCACGGCGAGCCCGGTGAGCACGACGAGCGCGGGAGGCGCGAAGTAGCGCAGGCCGTTGCGGCGCCCGTAGCGTCGCACAAGCTCGCCGCGCCACGCCCCGGTCGCGCGGAACTGCCGGGCCAGACGCCACCAGCTCTCCCGCGGCCAGTACGTCACCGACAGCTCGGGGTCGAACCAGACGAGATGCCCCGCCTGGCGGATGCGCAGATTGAGCTCCCAGTCCTCGCCGCGGCGGATGCTCTCGTCGAACAGGCCGACCTGCTCGAGCACCTCGCGGCGCATCACGCCGAGGTACGCCGATTCGGACTCGCCCTCCTTCGCGCCGCCGTGATAGGCGCCGCCGCCGAGGCCGACCGGGGAGTTGTAGAGGCGCGCGACGGCGCGCTGGAAGGGGGTGCGGCCGTCGGCGCGCATCACACCGCCGACGTTCGCCGCCCCGGTGCGCCGCAGCGTGCGCAGGGCCGCGTGCGCGTACCCGGGGGAGAGTTCGGAGTGCGCGTCGACGCGCACGATCACCGGGTACCTGCTGGCGCGGATGGCCGCATTCAGCCCGACGGGGATGTGCGCCTGAGGGTTCTCGACCAGACGCACGCGGTCGTTCTCCGCGGCGAGGCGGTGGGCGAGCTCTGTCGTGCCGTCGGTGGACGGGCCGAGCGCGAGCACGAGCTCGCTGGGGCCGGTGATGTCCTGCTCGAGAACCGACCGCACCGCATGCTCGAGGTAGTCGCGCTCGTTCAGCACGGGCATGACGAACGACACGCCTGTCGTCTCGATGCTGTCGTTGTCGTGCACCCGTCGATCATGTCATGCGGCACCGCATCCCCCGTTCGGGGCTTTCGGAGGTCGCACCGGTACGGTGGCGCGGATGGACGCCATCACCGACGCCAAGAAGGCCTATCGACTTCTCGAGCGGGCGATCGCGACACGCTCCGCGCGACAGCGGGTGCGGCAGACGCTCGCGACCCGACCGCCGCACCCCTCCGGTCGCTTCCGGATCGCGGTGTACTTCGCCGACACCGACGTGAACATTTACCAGATCCGGCAGTGGTACCGGCCGCTGCAGGCGATCGCCGACCGTCACCCTGTGGTCGTGCTCTCGCGCTCGCCGCGCGGCGCTGAGGCGCTGCTCGACGACGCTGAGCTGCCGGTCGCCTACGTGCCGCGGATCGACGAGCTCGAGGCGTTCCTCGCCGCGCAGGACATCCGTGTCGTGCTGTACGTGAATCAGAACACCCGCAACTTCCAGATGTTCCGGTACGGCCGCCGCTGGCATGTGTTCATCAACCACGGCGAGTCCGACAAGGTCTACATGGCGAGCAACCAGTACAAGGCGTACGACTACGCGATGATCGCGGGTGATGCCGCGCGCGACCGCCTCGCCGAGGCGCTCTGGGATTACGACGTCGACGCCCGCACCCTGCAGATCGGCCGCCCGCAGGCCGATCACTTCGCCGGGACGGTGCCCTACGAGCCGGATGACCGCACCGTGGTGCTATACGCGCCGACCTGGGAAGGGGATCGCGCCTCGATGGCGTACGGCTCGGTGGCGAGCCACGGCGTCGCGCTCGTCGAGCGCCTGCTCGCCACCGGGCGACACCGCGTGATATACCGCCCGCATCCGCGGACCGGGGTCATGGAGGACGCCTACGGTGCGGCCAGCCGTCGCATCGTGTCGATGATCGAGGCGGCGAACGCCGCAGACCCCACCGCCCAGCACGTCTTCGACGACGGCCCCGAGATCGGCTGGCAGCTGGTCGCCGCCGATGTCGCCATCATGGACGTCTCGGCCATGATCTACGACCGCCTCGCCACCGGCCGGCCGCTGATGGTCACCAGGCCCGCCAGCGACGAGGCAGCGATCGACCGCACCGGCTACCTCTCCGACTGCGAGTGGCTGGATGCGCACACGGTCGCCGACATCGATGATGAGATCGAGCGGGTGCGCGTCGACGACGGGGCGACCGCGCGCCTGCGGCGCTGGTCGACGCGCTATTTCGGCGACACCGCGCCGGGTGCTGCCACGGCGCGCTTCGAGGCCGCGATCGAGTGGCTGATGGACACGTGGGAGCGCCAGCGCGAGCGTCAGGATGCGGCGTCCTGAGCCACGGGGAGCGCAGGCGCACCACGTATCCTGGAACGATGGGAGTCGTTTCTGACGGGAAGAAGGCGTACCGGCTGCTGCGGAAGGCGCTGGCCTCCCGCACATCGGTGCAGCACGTGCGTCGGATGCTCGCAGCCCAAGGGCCGCACCCGCGGGACCATTACCGCATCGCGGTGTACTTCGCCGACGGCGCGGTCAACATGTACCAGATGCGGCAGTGGTACAAGCCGCTCGCCGGTCTCGCCGAGCGCTGGCCGGTCGTGGTGCTCTCGCGCAGCGCCACGGGTGCCGAGAAGCTGATCGAGGAGGACGGCCTGCCGGTGGCCTTCGTGCCCACGGTGCGCAACCTCGAGAAGTTCCTCGCCACGCAGGACATCCGCGTGGTTCTCTACGTGAATCAGAACACCCGCAACTTCCAGATGTTCCGGTACGGCCGCCGCTGGCACGTGTTCATCAACCACGGCGAGTCCGACAAGATGTACATGACCACGAACCAGTACAAGGCGTACGACTACGCGATGATCGCCGGTCAGGCGGCCCGCGACCGGCTCAGCCGCACGCTGTGGGACTACGACCTCGACCGCCGCACGATCGAGATCGGCCGTCCGCAGGCGGATCACTACTCCGGCGTGCTGCCGTACACCCCCGACGACCGCACCGTGGTGCTCTACGCACCGACGTGGGAGGGCGATCGCCCATCGGCGCACTACGGGTCGATCGCGAGCCACGGCGAGACGCTCGTGCGGGGACTGCTCGCCACTGGGCGCCACAGGGTGATCTACCGCCCGCACCCGCGCAGCGGCGTCGTCAACGCCGAGTACGGCGCGGCGCACCGCCGCATCCTCGCCGCGATCGACGCTGCCAACTCCGCCGATGCGGCCGCGCAGCATGTCTACGACGACGGTCCCGATCTCGGGTGGCAGCTCGCCGCGGCCGACGTCGCGATCGTCGACATCTCGGCGATGGTCTACGACCGCCTCGCCGCAGGCAAGCCGCTGCTGATCACCCGGCCCGCCGATGAGCGCGCCTCGATCGACACCAAGGGCTACCTGTCTGCCTGCGAATGGCTCACCGTCGAGGGCGCGGCCGACATCGTCGGCGAGGTCGAGCGGGTGCGCGCCGATGACGAGGCCGTGGACCGCCTGCGCACCTGGGTGCAGCACTACTTCGGCGACACCGCCCCCGGCGTCGCCACGGCGAAGTTCCACGCCGCGATCGAGCGGCTGATGGCAGAGTGGGACGACTGGCACGGCCGGGATCTCGAGCGGGGCGTCTCGGACGACGAAGACGACGATGATGAGGACGGCGACGACTGATGCGTCTGGAACAGGCTGCGGCCATCGCCTCGCACCTGCTCGTCGTGCCGCAGAGCGCGTCGACGAACGCCGAGCTGCGTGAGCGCGCGAGCGACGCGCAGACCTGGCCGCACCTGTCGGCGCTCGTCACCGGCACCCAGACCGCCGGGCGCGGCCGGCTCGATCGCGACTGGGTGACTCCGCCCGGCTCGGCGCTCGCCGTGTCGGTACTGCTGCGCGAGCTTCCGGATGACATGCAGGCGCGCGGCTGGATCCCCCTCGCCGCCGGCGTCGCGATGACCGATGCCGTCGCCGCGCAGCTGCCCGGTCACGAGGTCGGGCTCAAGTGGCCGAACGACGTGCTCGTCGACGGGCGCAAGATCTGCGGCATCCTCGCCGAGGCGACCGCGGATGCCGTGATCGTGGGCAGCGGGGTGAACACGACCATGAGCACCGATCAGCTGCCGGTGCCGACGGCGACGTCGTTCGCCGCGCTCGGCGCATCCGTCGACGTCGACCGCCTGCTGGCGGACTACCTCACCCGCCTCGGAGAGCTCATCGCCGCCCTGGCCGGGAGGTCGGATGCTGCGGCATCCGACCTGCTCGCCGACACGGTCGCCCGCTGCGTCACCATCGGACAGCGCGTGCGGGTGATGCTGCCCGGCGGTGCCGAGCTGCACGGCACCGCCGTCGGGATCGATGAGCACGGACGCCTGATGGTCGACGACGGTGCGGGACAGCATCCGATCTCGGCGGGCGACGTCGTGCACGTGCGCCCCGCCTGACCCGCTCGCGACCCGGGGTGCGTCGCTCAGGCCCTGCGCACCCCCGATGGGCACAATGGAGGCATGACGCAGCCCGCGATGCTCGGAGGACGCCCGGCCATGCCGCCGCCCGGCGCGCCCGTCGAGGAGCTGCTCGTCGCCCGCTTCCGCAGCCATGCCGGCGCCCTGTTCTGGTCGGCACTCGCGCTCATCGCCGTGTGCGGCGCGACCGCGTACTTCTACGGCAATCTGCCGGCGCCGTTCGAGGACTGGATGCTGCTCGCCGCCGCCGGAGTCGCCGTGCTGCTGCTCGTCGTCGTGCCGTTCCTCGTCTGGCTCTCGCGCACCTACACCGTCACGACCCGCCGCGTCATCGTGCGCTCCGGGCTCGGTTCGCGCCACCGCCGTGAGCTCTCGCACACCCGCGGGTACTCGATCGCGGTGCGCCGGGGCCTGCTGCAGCGCACCTGGGGTGTGGGCACCATCACCCTCAGCAACGGTGTGGACGCGCCGCTGCGCCTGACCAACGTGCCCAGCGTCAACCTCGTGCACGAGGCGCTCGCCGACCAGGTCGAGGTGAACCAGATCCTCGCGCACCGCGACGCCCAGTCGACGGATCCGGTCGCCTCCCGCTGAGATCCGCCCCGCGCCGAGATCCGGGCGGCCGCGCGCCCCGGATGCGGAAGAATGGTCAGCGACGAAGGGATCTCGGATGACGGTGCGCGTTGGCGTGATCGGCGGCGGACAGCTGGCCAGGATGATGATCGCCCCGGCGGTCGAACTCGGACTCGACCTGCGGGTGCTCGCCGAGGACACCGGGATGTCGGCGCAGCTCGCCGCGACCGCGGTGGGCGACTACCGCGATCTCGAGACCGTGCGGGCCTTCGCCCGCGAGGTCGATGTCATCACCTTCGACCACGAGCACGTGCCGCAGGATGTCCTGCGCGCACTCGTGGCCGACGGCGTGCAGGTGCACCCCGGCCCCGATGCCCTGCAGTTCGCGCAGGACAAGCTCGTCATGCGGGCGCGCCTCGCCGAGCTCGACGTGCCGCAGCCCGACTGGGCGGCCGTGCACGACGCCGACGAGCTGCAGGCGTTCATCGACGACCACGGCGGTGGTGCCGTCGTGAAGACCCCGCGCGGCGGCTACGACGGCAAGGGCGTTCGGGTCGTGCGCGCCGGTGCGGATGCCGCGGACTGGTTCGAGGCGGCCGGCGCCGGCGAGGCGCTGCTGGCCGAAGAGCTCGTGCCGTTCACGCGCGAGCTCGCACAGCAGGTCGCCCGTCGTCCCAGCGGCGAGATCGTCGCGTACCCGGTGGTCGAGACCGTGCAGCGCGACGGCGTGTGCGCCGAGGTCATCGCCCCGGCACCCGCCGGACACGACCGCCTCGTGCAGGTGGCGGAGCAGATCGGCCGCCGCATCGCCGAGGGGATCGGCGCCACCGGGATGCTCGCCGTCGAGCTGTTCGAGACCGACGACGAGCGCATCCTCGTCAACGAGCTCGCGATGCGCCCGCACAACAGCGGCCACTGGAGCCAGGACGGCGCCGTCACCGGGCAGTTCGAGCAGCACCTGCGCGCCGTCGCGGACCTGCCGCTCGGCAGCACGGAGCCGCGCTCGCCGTGGACCGTGATGGTGAACATCCTCGGCGGCCCGGTCGACGGCGCGCTGGAGGACCGCTTCGGTGCGGCCATGGCAGAGCATCCCGACGCGAAGATCCACACCTACGGCAAGGCTCCCCGCCCCGGACGCAAGGTCGGTCACGTCAACGTGACAGGCGACGACCTCGACGACGTCGTCTATACGGCACGGGCCGCGGCGGCGCTGTTCCTGTGAGCCGATCCGGCGCGAAGCGTGCCGCTGCGAGGAACTCCCAGCGGCACGCCGTAGCCTGTCATGGTGACTGAGCCGCTGCATTCCTCGAGTTCGCCCCTCGTCGGCGTCGTGATGGGTTCCGACTCCGACTGGCGCGTGATGAGCGACGCCTCGCAGGCCCTCACAGACTTCGGCATCCCGCACGAGGTCGAGGTCGTCTCCGCGCACCGCACGCCCGACAAGCTCGTCTCCTATGCGCGCGAGGCGCGCTCTCGCGGCATCCGCGTCATCATCGCCGGCGCCGGCGGCGCCGCGCACCTTCCCGGCATGCTCGCTTCGATGACCGCGCTGCCGGTCGTCGGCGTCCCGGTGCCGCTCGCCTACCTCGACGGGATGGATTCGCTGCTGTCGATCGTGCAGATGCCGGCGGGCATTCCGGTCGCCACGGTCTCGATCGGCGGGGCCCGCAACGCGGGCATCCTCGCCGCCCGCATCCTCGGCACCGAGGATGCCGCGATCGGCGACCGCATCGAGGCGTACGCCCGCGAACTCGAGGCGCAGGTCGGCGAGAAGAACGAGCGGCTGAAGGGATCGCTGTGACCCTTGCGGCTCCGCGTGCCTCCGAGCGAGGGTCGCGACCGCTGATCGAGAGCCGTCCGCTGCGCAACCCCGACACGGCGGATGCCGGCATGATGGGCCGCCGCGGCTGGTGGCTGATTGTTCTCAACGTCCTCGTCCCCGGCTCCGCACAGGTGCTCGCCGGCAACCGCCGGCTTGGTCGCTTCGGCCTCGGCGCGACGCTCGTCGGGTGGCTGCTCGTCGTCATCGGCGCAGGACTCGCACTCTTCGCCCAGCCGGTGCTGATCTGGCTCGCGACCGGGCCGCTGTCCTGGTTCGTGCTCACGGTCGCACAGGTGCTTCTGCTCGGCTACGCCGTGCTGTGGGTGGTGCTCACGATCGACGCGCTGCGACTCGTGAAGCTCGTCAGGCTGCCCGAGATCTCGCGCTGGACGATGCCGATCGCCGCACTGCTCGTGATGGCTCTCGCCAGCGGGGGAGCGGTGTACGCCTCCACCGTGGCGGCCTCCGGCCGGGGTGGGTTCCAGAGCTTCTTCAGCAGCAGCGGTCCGAGCCTTCCGCCCAGCGACGGCTACTACAACATCCTGCTGCTGGGGGCCGACAGCGGCGACGGGCGTGATTCGATGCGCTTCGACAGCATCTCGGTCGTCTCGGTCAATGCCGAGACCGGGGCGATGACGATCACCGGCATCCCGCGGGAACTGCCGAACGCGCCGTTCAGCGAGGGCAGCCCGATGCTGGCGGAGTATCCGGACGGCTTCGAAGGGCACGGCGACCCCACCTGCGGGTGGAACGGGTGGATGAACCACGTGCGCGCCGCGGCCGAGGTCTGCCGCGAGGACCACGGCACCGGCTTGTATCCCGACGCCGCCGCCAATGGGTCGGCGCCCGGCATCGAGGCCACCAAGGATGCCGCGGAGGGCGTGCTGGGGATCGAGATCCCGTACTACGTCTTCGTCGACATGGACGGCTTCGCCGACCTGGTCGACGCGCTCGGCGGCGTCGACATCGAGGTCACCCAGCGACTGCCGAAGGGCGGCGGACCCGGTGACACGAACCGCCCCGTCGAGGAGTGGGCGACCGGGTGGATCGAGCCGGGCCAGCAGCACATGGACGGTGACACCGCGCAGTGGTACGCCCGTTCGCGCTACACCACCAGCGACTGGGACCGCATGAAGCGGCAGCGCCAGCTGCAGGAGGCGATCCTCGCGCAGTTCACTCCCGAGAACGTGCTGCTGCGCTTCAGCGCGATCGTGGATGCCTCGACGGCACTGGCCGACACCGACCTGCCGCAGGACAAGCTGCCGGAGTTCTTCGACCTGGTGATGAAGGCGAAGAAGCAGCCGGTGACCACGATCGAGCTGACGCCCGAGAACGGCGTCGACGAGCACGAGCCCGACTACGACCACATCCACGAGATGATCCAGGAGGCGCTGCATCCGCCGTCCCCGGAGCCCACGCCGTCGGAGTGAGAGCGAGCGCGCCTCGGGAGTTCTGACGGCGGCCGACTCTAGGCTTGTGCCATGAGTGTGCAGCTGCGCGTGGTGCTGGATCAGGCCGTTCAGGTGGTCGACGCCGATCAGGCGCGCGCCGCCCTGTCGCTGACCGCCGGCCTGGTCGCGACGGCACCCCGCGGATGCACGGTCTCGGCGCTGGTGCCCTCCGGCGGCGCCGTGGACATCCGCGGCGTGCAGGACGTGCGCACCCTGCCTCTCGGGCGCCGCGAGCTGGCGGCATCGTGGCAGCTCGGTGTCGCACCCGGCGTGGGCGGCGGGCTCATCCACGCGCCGAGTCTGATGGCGCCGCTCGTCAGACACGACCGCGTGCACGACAACGATCAGACCACCATCACCCTGTGGGACCTCGCCGCCTGGGAGACGCCGGAGGCGCTGCCCAAGGCGGTCGTCCTGTGGCATCGGGCGATGCTCAAGCGCGCCGTCAAGCACGCGGATGCCGTCGTCGTCCCCTCGCACGCCATGGTCGAGCGACTCGCTGACATCGCGAACTTCGGCGACCGGGTGCGGGTGATCGCCGGTGCCGCTCCCGACGGGTTCCGGGTTCCGGAGGATGCCGGGGCTCGGCGTGACGAGCTCCAGCTCCCGCCGCGCTACGTCGTGCTCACCGGCGAGGGCGAGGTGCTCGCCGACGGCTTCCGTGCTGCGGCCCGCGCGGACGTCGACGTCGTGATGCTGGATGCCGCGGACGGCGCCGAGCCGGCGCTTGTCGATGCGGCGTCCGCGGCCGGGCTTCCGGAACACCGCGCGCACGTCCGCGGAGCCCTCGACGACGCCGACCGCGCCGCCGTGATCGGCGGCGCGGAGGCCGTGGTCGCCGCATCCGACGCCTCGGCCTGGCCGTGGCGGGCCGTCGAGGCGATGACGCTCGGCGTGCCGCTGGTCGCGACCGACTCGGGCGTGCACCGCGACGTGATCGTCGACGGGGGAGCGGTGGTGGATGCCGCCGCACTCGGCGATGCGCTCATCGATGCCCTCGGTGACGGCGGTCGGCGACTCAGTGTGCTGGGGTCGGACCGGGCTCGGGCCTTCTCGTGGGCGAGCTCGGCGGAGCGGGTGTGGGCGCTGCACGCTGATCTGTGAACTCGGGCGCTCTGGCGTGACCCTTCGAAGCTGCCGGGAAAAGGGGCGACACGCCGGGGCGAATCTCATGATTCGTCGTCTCAGTGGCATCATCACGCAACTTCAGTCACACTAGTCACATGTCTGCGCATGGAATCCGACCTCCGCACGCACTCCTGAGAGGCCGGTGGATGGTGACTCTCGTCGCTGTCTTCGCGTTGATCCTCGGCATGGCGGCGCCCGTCTCGGCGGCAGCCGCCTCGGAATCGGTCGCCGCGCGCACCTCCGGGGGACCGGTCAAGACGTCGCTGGTGGGGTTCCAGGCCGGGAACATGATCAGCGATGCCGTCTTCACGGACAAGACCACGATGACCGAGGCGCAGATCCAGACATTCTTCAACTCGAAGGTCAAGACCTGCCGCGGCGGATCGGACCAATGGGGGCCGATCATCTGCCTCAAGGATTACAAGACGGACTCGGTCGATCGCCCCGCCGACGCATACTGTGCGGGCTACAAGGGCGCGAAGGGCGAGAGTGCCGCGCGCATCATCTACCGCGTCGCGCAGGCGTGCAACATCAACCCCCGCGTGCTGATCGTCATGCTCCAGAAGGAGCAGAGCCTCGTCACCCACACGTGGCCCAGCGCCTGGCGGTACGACAAGGCGCTCGGACAGGGGTGCCCGGACGACGCCGCCTGCAACCCCGCGTACGTCGGCTTCTTCTACCAGATCTACGGTGCCGCACGGCAGATGCAGGTGTACATGGAGGGCCGGTACTTCACTTACTACGCGCCCGGCAAGACCTGGAACATCCGGTACAATCCCGTTCTCGCCTGCGGCTCCGCGCCCGTCTACGTCGCGAACAAGGCGACCGCCGCGCTGTACTACTACACGCCGTATCAGCCGAACGCCGCAGCGATGCGCGCCGGCTACGGCTCGGGCGACTCGTGCTCCGCCTACGGCAACCGCAACTTCTACAACTACTTCACTGACTGGTTCGGGCCCACTCTGACGTCGTCGTTCGTCGCCAGCCCGCCCAGCATCTCCGGGTACGTCATGCCCGGGCAGCGGATCACCGCCACCCCGCGCTTCTCGCCCGAGGCGACGACGGTGACCTATCAGTGGTTCCGCAACGGACAGCCGATCGCGGGACAGACATCGAGCAACTACGACATCGTCACGTCCGACGTCGGGGCGAGCCTGTACGTCAGAGTCACCGGAAAACGGGTCGGGTACGCCGACGCGACCGCCGAGTCCACGAAGTACGCGGTGCGAGCCATCTCCGTCGATCGCGCCTCTGGCGTCGACCGTGAGCAGACCGCGGTCGCGGCATCGCGGATCGCCTGGCCGAGCGGCGCCCAAGTGGTCTATCTTGCGACCTCGCAGGACTTCGCGGACGCTCTCAGCGCGGCACCCGCCACCGCACGAGCAGGAGGATCTCTGCTGCTCAGCAGGCCTGATCGCCTGTCGGATGCGGTCGCGCAGGAAATCCGTCGGCTCAACCCCACGCGCGTGGTGCTGCTCGGCGGCACCGCAGTGCTGAGCGACGGACTTCTGAAGCAGGTCAAGGCCGTCGTGCCGAGCGCCACGACGACGCGCGTCTTCGGCGCCGATCGATATGCGACCTCTCGCTCGGTGGCGGAATCGTCCGGGGCGAGCGACTCGGCGCTGATCGCCACCGGGTCCGACTTCCCGGATGCACTGAGTGCAGCGGCCGCGGGCAGCGCGGCTCGTCGTCCCGTGCTGCTGGTCGGTGCCGGTGCGACGGCCGCCGATGCGGCGACCCTTGCGACGATGGCGAAGCTGGGCGTCAAGAAGGTCACGATCGTCGGTGGCTCCGGTGTCGTGTCGGAAGGAGTGGAGTCATCGCTCCGCACCGCCGGTCTCGCCGTGACGCGTCTGAGCGGCACCGATCGGTACGACACCAATATGGCCGTCAACAAGGCGTTCTTCCCGACCTCCGCGCTCAAGGCGCTGTTCGCCGCCGGAGAGGACTTCCCCGATGCGCTCTCAGCCTCCGCGCTCGCGGGTCGACTGCAGGTGCCGATGCTGCTCGCCGAGAGCGACTGCGTGCGGGTCCCCGCGGCAGACTTCCTGCGCGAGCGTGGGACGACAGCGGTCACGCTCGTCGGCGGACCCGCAGTGCTGACCGACGACGGTGTCAAGCAGTTGCGACTGTGCCGCTGAGCCCCTGCCTCGGCTGATTCTCGACCAGTGACGGATAGGATGTTCAGGCCGCGACGGCTTGCGTCGCTGTTCGAATGAGTGGGCCTGTGACCGATACCCGAGACCTTTTCGCCGCCGTCCCGCGCACCGCGTTCGACACCCCGGGCAAGAGCCATGGGCTGATCGACGTCGTGCGCTGGCGCTATCTGCTGCGCCTGCTCGTACGCACCGGCGTCACGACTCGCTACCGCAACTCGGTGCTCGGGTGGCTGTGGTCCTACGTGCGACCGGCGGCGCAGTTCCTGGTGTTCTGGATCGTCCTCGGCATCTTCATGAACCTCGACAGGGTGCCGAACTACGCCGTCTACCTGTTCTCGGGCATCGTGGTGATCAACCTGTTCTCGGAGGGCTTCAAGAACGCGACGACGTCGATCGTCGGCAATGCCGCGCTCGTGCGGAAAGTGTTCCTCCCGCGTCAGCTCTTCGCCGTGTCGGCCGTGCTCGTCTCGTTCGTGCACTTCCTCCCGCAGGTGGGCCTGCTGCTGCTCGTCTCGCTGCTCATGGGCTGGGCGACGCACATCTCGGTGCTCAGCATCCTCGCCGCACTTGCTGGGATGCTCATCGTGATGATCTTCTCGCTCGGGCTCGGTCTCTTCTTCGGCGCCGTGAACGTCCGCTTCCGCGATGCCGAGAACATCGTCGAGCTGATGCTCCTGCTCGCGACGTGGGCCTCGCCGGTGCTGTACGCCTGGACGATGGTGCAGGACGCCGTGGTCGACAAGCTCGGCTGGCCGAGCTGGCTCGTCGATCTGTACATGCTCAACCCGATCACCCAGGGCGTCGAGCTCTTCCACTACGCGTTCTGGCGCCCCGCCAGCCAGTACCTCGTCGAGGCGTCCGGGTATGCGGGTGAGGCGCTCACGCCGCTCCCGCCGAACCTCGGGATCAACACACTCTGGACCCTGCTCATCGCCGTGGCGACCCTGCTGCTGGGACAGCTGGTCTTCCGCCGGCTCGAGGGAAAGTTCGCACAGGACCTATGAGCGAGAAGGCATACCGCCCCAGCATCATCATCGACGGCGTCCGCAAGACGTTCACGCTGAACCACGCGTTCTCGCTGAAGGACACCGTGGTCTCGTGGATCCGCAGGCGCAAGCTCACCTCGACGTTCGAGGCGCTCAAGGGCATCGATCTCGTCATCGGAGAGGGCGAGTCGATCGCCATCCTCGGGATGAACGGCTCAGGCAAGTCGACCCTGCTGAAGCTCATCTCCGGTGTCATGGAGCCGGATGCCGGCGAGGTGCTCACCCGCGGACGCGTGGCCGGTCTCATCGAGGTCGGCGCGGGATTCCACCCTGAGCTGTCGGGCCGCGAGAACGTGTTCCTCAACGCTGCGATCCTCGGCATGAAGAAGGCCGAGATCGAGAAGCGCTACGACGAGATCGTCGCCTTCAGCGAGATCGAGGAATTCATCGATCAGGAGGTCAAGCACTACTCGTCCGGCATGTTCCTGCGACTCGCGTTCGCCGTCGCGATTCATGTCGAGCTCGACGTGCTGCTGATGGATGAGATCCTCTCGGTCGGCGACGTGCCGTTCCGCGAGAAGTGCCGTCAGAAGTTCGAGGAGCTCATCGCCGCGGGCAAGACGCTCGTCGTCGTCAGCCACGACATGGAGATGGTGCGTGAGCTCTGCACCCGTGGTGTGGTGATCAGCAAGGGCGAAGTCGTCTACGACGGGGAACTCGAAGGGGCCATCGCCCTGGTGGACGCGTGAGCACTGACTGGGCGGCACTGGCACTCGCGATCCTCTTCGCTGCGGTGCTGACGTTCGTACCCGGCGCGCTCGCTCTCCGAGGTCTGGGGGTGCGCGGCCTTCCGCTCGCGGCGTTCTCCGCCATCGCATCCGTCGCGATGCTGGGTGTCGCTGCGATCATCCTCGGGCTGATCGGGGTCGGCTGGTCGGTGCTGTCGCTCAGTGCGGTCTTCGTGGTCGTCGTGCTGCTCGCGTGGCTGGTCGGCTCCTTGTTGCGCATGCGCGACAAGACCGGCGATTCGCCGTCCGCGCCCGCCGAACGGCGGCTGCTGTGGGCTGCGACGGCAGCGGGCGTGGCGCTCACGACGTGGCGTCTGCTCAGTTACGTGCAAGACCCTGCGGGGATCTCGCAGACCAACGACGCGGTCTTCCACATGAACGCGATCCGCTACGTGCTGGACACGGCGGACGCTTCGTCACTGCATGTCAGCTCGATGCTCGGCTCTGCCGGCTTCTACCCGGCGGCGTGGCACGCCGCCGTCTCGATGATCGTGCTCGGCACCGGCGTGGAGATCCCGATCGCGGCGAACGCCTTCACGGTCGTCATCGGCGCCATCTGGGTCCTCGGCGTCGCCTGGCTGACGGAGACCGTCACCGGGTCGCGACGCATCGGCGCCTACGCCGCGATCCTGTCCTCCGGGCTGCAGCTGTTCCCGCTGCTCATGTTCCAGTGGGGTGTGCTGTTCCCGAACGCGCTGTCGGTCGCGCTCGTGCCCGCATCCGTCGCCGCCGCCATCTGGGCCCTGCAGGGCCTGCGCGACCGACGCGACGCCGGCGCGATCGCGCGCACCGTGCTGCTCGTCGGCATCGGTATCGCGGCGCTCGCGCTGGCGCAGCCCGCATCGCTGCCGATCTGGGGCCTCGTGCTCGCGCTGTGGTTCACCTCATGGATGCTGCGCGATGCCGAGGCGCCGCGCAGAGGCTGGCGAATCGCATCGGTCATCGGCGTGTGGGGCGCCCTCGTGCTCGCCTGGACGGTCCTCTCCCGCGGCACGGGCGGCTCCCACTGGCCTCCGTTCCGCGGAAAGCTCGAGATCTTCCTCGACATCCTCTTCAACGGGCAGATGCGGATCCCGTTCGCGTGGGGACTGAGCGCTCTGATGCTCATCGGGCTCGTGGTGCTGTGCCTGACACGGGGCCGACGCTGGTTCGTGGCCGCGTGGCTCGCGCTGTCCGCGCTCTATGTGCTCGTGGCGGCGATCGGGATGCCCCTGCTTCGCGATGGCCTGCTGGCTCCCTGGTACGCCGACCCGAATCGCATCGCCGCGTATGCGCCGATGGTGATCATTCCGCTCGCGGCGGTGGGACTGGACCGCACGATCACCTTCATCGTCGGCAGGCTGCGCGGCGACACCCGTCGAATGCTCGGGTGGGTGGGCGCGGCGACGGCGACGGCGCTGATGATCCTGATCATCGCATTGCGACCCGTTCCGATGCCCGCGTTCATCGAAGGCACCTACGACAAGGATTCGCGCTACCTGACGACGGACGAGAGCTACCTCAGCGTCGATGAGCGCGCCCTGCTCGAAGCACTGCCCGACTATGTCGGGGACGGTGCGCGAGTGATCGGGAATCCGTCGACCGGGACGGGCTTCGGATACATGCTCAGCGGCGTCGACGTCTTCCCCCGCACCTGGTCTCCGCCGCGATCTGCGGCGTGGGAGACCGTCGCTGAAGATCTTCGCGACGCGAGCGACGATCCGGCAGTGTGCGCCGCCCTCGAGGCGCTCGGCGACCCGGCCTACGTGCTCGACTTCGGTGACGGTGACAATACGCCAGGACGCTTCGAGATGCCGGGCATGACGGGCTTCGAGGGCCGTGAGGGGTTCGAGCTCGTCGCCGAGCGGGGCACTGCAGAACTCTGGCGGATCACCGCCTGCGACTGAGGACGTCGCGCACGGTCACTTCTCCGGCGTGCGGTCCGCCGAGTCGGTGGCCTGCTCAGCCTCCAGCAGCGCCAGCTTGCGGGACAGCAGGGTGAGCTGACGCTGGAGCTGCACATTGCGTCGGTACTGGGTGTACACGAACGCGAGGAACATCACGATGAGGGCATACAGCACGAGGTCGGTGCCGCGACCGACGCCGACGAGCTGCGCCAGCCACGAGAGCCACTGCGGGAACAGCACTGAGAGGACGGCGGCGATGACGAACAGTCCCATCAGGATGCGACGGATCGCGAGGTGGCTGTCGGCGCCGGTGCGCCGCATCATGAACACCGCGAGCACGACGATGGCCGCGATGAGCAGGATCTGAATCCACATGGGTCACCTCACCACCAGATCGACGAGGATGTTGACGGAGTTCAGCACGCTCTGCCCCTTGGCCTTCGAATAGTCGGTATACAGCAGCTCGACAGGGTACTCGCGCCAGGGAAGGCCGGTGCGGCCTAGCTCGAGCACGATCTCGGTGGCGTGCGCCATCCGATCCTGCTTGATCTCGATGCGCTCGGCCGCGTCCCGGCGGATCACCCGGAGGCCGTTGTGCGCATCGGTCAGCTTCAGGCTCGTGGTCATGTTCGTCACCCACACCGCCGTCTTGAGCACGACCTTCTTGACCCACCCCGGATCGGTGCGGTCGTCGAGGAAACGCGAGCCGAAGACGATCGCGATGTCCTCCGAGCGCGCCATCGCCAGCATGCCGAGCGCATCCTCGATGCGGTGCTGGCCGTCGGCGTCGAACGTCACCAGATAGTCGCAGTCGGGGTGCGCGAGGGCATACTCGATGCCGGTCTGCAGGGCGGCGCCCTGCCCGAGGTTCACGGGATGCTGCACGAGGTGCGCGCCGGCCTCGGCGGCGATGCGTGCGGAGCCGTCGGACGAGCCGTCGTCGACGCACACGATGTGCGTGAACTCGCGCCGCAGATCGGTGATGACACCGGCGATCACGCTCGCTTCGTTGTAGAGCGGGATGATCACCCAGGCGCGCCGATCTGGGGTGTGCGGCGGAGGGACGGTCGCGGGCATGGTTCCATTGTGTCAGGTGTCCTTGCGAGCGACGGGAGGCGTGGAGCGGATGGCGAACAGGCGACGTGTGGTCATGGCGACACGGCTGTACACACCGGAGGTCACCGCCGCGAGCTTCCGAATGGAGGCGCTGGTGCGCGCGCTGGAGCCGGAAGCCGACGTGACTGTGCTCACGACCCGCCCGCCCTCAGGCTCGGCCTCGGGCGCTGATGACAGCGGCAGCGCGGTCGTCAAGCGGATGCCGGTGCTGCGCGACCGCTCCGGTGCGATCCGCGGGTACGTGCAGTACCTGTCGTTCGACGTGCCGCTGCTCTTCCGGCTGCTGGTGAACCGCGGCGACGTCATCGTCGCCGAGGCGCCACCGACCACTGGACTCATGGCGGCGCTGGCGGGCGCGATCACGCGCACTCCCGTCGTGTACTACCCGGGGGACGTGTGGTCGGATGCCGTTGCATCCACCGACGCGCCCCGCGTCGTCGTCGCCCTGATGACCGCTGTCGAGCGCTTCGTGCTGCGCAGGTCGCAGCGCTCGATCGCCGTGTCACCCGAGGTCGCCCGACGTCTCGAGGCCGTCGGGGCGCACCCGGAGCGCGTCATCGAGGTCGGCAACGGCATCGACACGCGCGTGTTCCACCCGGAGGTCGCGCCCGCAGAAGGTGGAAAACCGTACTTCGTCTACACCGGGACGATGTCGGAGTGGCAGCAACCGGAGGTCTTCGTCCGAGCGCTCGCGCAGCTCGCCGACCTCGACGTCGACATCCGCTTCTTCGGACAGGGCTCGGTCGAACCGCAGCTGCGACGCCTGGCCGACGCGTCGGCGCCCGGACGCGTGCATTTCGGCGGGTTGGTGTCGCCGGGCGAGTCCGCGTCCTGGATCCGCGGTGCGGTGGGCGCCCTCGTCAGCATCGTCCCCGGCATCGGCTACGACTTCGCCCGACCCACCAAGACGTACGCGGCGGCCGCGGTCGGCACGCCCGTGCTCTTCGCCGGCGCGGCCACCGGCGCCGACGTCGTGCGATCCGCGGGGCTCGGCGTCGCCAGCGGATTCACGGTGGATGAGGTGGCGCACGGCATGCGTGTGCTCTTTGCCGAGCACCAGGACGGCACGACCGAGCACGAGCGGCCGCGACGCGCCCGGTGGGCCGTCGACACCGTGTCGTGGGACACCGTCGGCGCACGCGCCGCCGATGTCGTGCGCGGGGTGCTTCAGGGAATGCGCGACCGTCGCCGATAGAATCGGTGATGGTGCCGCATCCCTCGGCCCGGTTCAAGGAGCAGCGTGACTGATAACCCTCGTGTGCGGATCGTCGACTCCGCCGATGTCTCCCCGGACGCCGCGATCGGCGACGGCTCCTCGATCTGGCACCTCGCGCAGGTGCGCGAGGGCGTGCAGATGGGGGAGAACTGCATCGTCGGCCGCGGTGCCTACATCGGCACCGGCGTCGAGATGGGCGACAACTGCAAAGTGCAGAACTACGCGCTCGTGTACGAGCCCGCCAAGCTCGCCGACGGCGTCTTCATCGGACCCGGCGTCGTGCTCACCAACGACACCTATCCGCGGGCGATCAACGCCGACGGCAGCCTGAAGAGCGCGCACGACTGGGAGCCGGTCGGCGTGACCATCGAGCGCGGCGCCGCCATCGGCGCACGCGCCACCTGCGTCGCTCCGGTGACGATCGGCGCCTGGGCCACCGTCGCAGCAGGAGCCGTCGTCGTCAAAGACGTCCCCGCTTACGCGCTGATGGCAGGCGTGCCGGCACGTCGCATCGGCTGGGTGGGGGAGTCGGGCGTACCGCTCACAGCGGGCGATGAAGAGGCCACCTGGATCTGCCCGACCACGGGCGACCGCTACCACGAGACCGATGGAACCCTGACCAAGGAGACCGCATGAGTGAGTTCATTCCGCCCGCGAAGCCGATCATCGGTGATGAGGAGCGTGCTGCTGTCGATCGTGTGCTGCGCAGTGGGATGGTGGCGCAGGGGCCCGAGGTCGCGGCGTTCGAGGAGGAGTTCTCGGCGCATTTCGTGCCGGGGCGGCCGTCGGTCGCGGTGAACTCGGGAACCGCGGGTCTTCACCTGGGTCTGCTGGCTGCGGGTGTGGGGGCGGGCGATGAGGTCATCGTCCCGTCGTTCACGTTCGCTGCGACGGGGAACTCGGTCGCGCTGACGGGCGGGACGCCGGTGTTCGTCGACATTGAGCCGGAGACGTTCACCCTGGATCCGGAGGCGGTGGCCGCTGCGATCACCCCTGCGACGAAGGGCATCCTGCCGGTGCACCTGTACGGGCACCCGGCACGGATGCGGGAGCTGGAGAAGCTCGCGGCGGAGCGCGGTGTGGCGCTGTACGAGGATGCGGCGCAGGCGCACGGTGCGTCGCTGGACGGCCGTCCGGTGGGTTCGTTCGGCGAGTTCGCGATGTTCAGCCTGTATCCGACGAAGAACATGACCAGTGGTGAGGGCGGCATGGTCACCACGGCCACGGCGGAGATCGCGCGGCGTGTGAAGCTGCTGCGCAACCAGGGCATGGAGCGGCAGTACGAGAACGAGGTGATCGGGTTCAACGCCCGCATGACCGACATCCACGCTGCGATCGGGCGGGTGCAGCTGACGAAGGTCGACGCGTGGACGAAGACCCGTCAGGCGAACGCGGCGTTCCTGGACGCGAACCTGCAGGGTGTCGTCGTGCCGCCGGTCGCGGAGGGTGCGGTGCACGTGTACCACCAGTACACGATCCGTGTTCCGGAGGACCGGGACGGGTTCGTTCGGGCGTTGAAGGAAGAGCACCAGGTGGGCTCGGGGGTGTACTACCCGATCCCGAATCACCGGCTGCCGTCGCTTGCGCCGTACGCGCCGGGCCTGGATCTGCCCGAGACCGAGCGGGCGGCACGTGAGGTCGTCTCGCTGCCGGTGCACCCGTCGCTGAGCCAGGCGGATCTGGAGCGGATCGTCACCGCGGTGAACACGGTCGCTGGAGCGGGCGCCTGATGGCCGAGACGCTGCGGGCGGGACTGCTCGGCGTCGGCATGATGGGTCGGCACCACGCGCGGGTGCTGCGGGAGCTGGACGGTGTCGACCTGGTCGCGATCGCCGACCCGGGCGGTGACCCGCACGGTGTGGCGGGCAAGTTGCAGGTGCTGCCCGACATCGACGCGCTCATCGATGCGGGGATCGACATCGCGGTGGTCGCGGTGCCGACCCGGTTCCACGAGGATGCCGCGTTGAAGCTCGCCGCCGCCGGGGTGCACACGCTGGTCGAGAAGCCCATCGCGCACTCCCTCGAGGCCGGGCAGCGCATGGTCGACGCGTTCGAGACCGCGGGTCTCGTCGGCGCCGTGGGACACATCGAACGGTTCAACCCGGCGCTGCAGGAGTTGCGCCGGCGGATCGAGGCGGGCGAGCTCGGCGCGGTCTACCAGGTCGTGACCCGCCGGCAGGGGCCGTTCCCGGCCCGGATCGCGGACGTCGGCGTGGCGAAGGACCTCGCCTCGCACGATGTGGACCTGACCGCGTGGGTCGTGCAGTCCGACTACGAGCGGGTCTTCGCGCAGACCGCGTTCAAGTCCGGCCGCGAGTTCGAGGACATGATCACGATCACCGGCCGCACGAAATCGGGCGTGATCGTGAACAACATCGTGAACTGGCTGAGCCCGATGAAGGAGCGCCTCACGGTCGTCACCGGCGAGAAGGGCGCGTTCGTCGCCGACACCTCCACGGGAGATCTCACCTTCTACGCCAACGGCACCATCCCGCTGGAATGGGAGTCCGTGTCCTCCTTCCGGGGCGTGTCCGAGGGTGACGTCACCCGCTACGCGTTCGCCAAGCGGGAGCCCCTGCGCGTCGAGCACGAGAACTTCCGCGATGCGGTCCTCGGCCAGCAGACCGACGTCGTCACCATGGAGCAGGGGCAGCGCACCCTCACCGTCGTCGAAGCCGCCCTCGACTCGGCACGCACCGGCCAGGCGGCGACCCTCGCCGCATCCTGAGCCGTGACTCCGACGCTTCTCCGCTCGGCCGACGCACGATGAGCGGCATGCGCCCGATCGACCGGCTCATCGCAGGCATCCCCGAGCCGATCGCGGAGCGCGCGCTGCCGTGGAAGCGGGCGGCGTTCCGATCGGCGGGGGTGGCGCCGAGAACGGCAGGCCGCGTGCGCCTGTTCATCGGACCTGTCAACTCCGCGGGACAGGGGTACGCCTGGGCTCGCGCGGCCGAGCGGATCGACGGCGTCTCCGCCGTCGACTTCATGTACCGCACGGCGGACGACGTCTTCGACTACCCCGCGGACCACCGCGTCGACACCGTCTACTTCCGCACCAATAAGCGCTGGCAGGCCGCCCAGCGGCGTGCGGTCACCGACAGGTTCACGCACGTGATCATCGAGTCCGGTCGGCAGATCTTCGGCGCCACGGACCCGCTGCTCGAGCAGATCGACGGTCTGCGCCGTCGCGGGGTGCAGGTCGCGCTGCTCTGGCACGGCAGCGACATCCGCGTGCCGAGTCGGCACGCCGAACGCGAACCCGATTCCCCGTTCCGGCAGGACGGATACGCGGACACGGCGCTGCTGGAGAGGAGCGCCACGGCCAACCACGCGCTGATGCCTCAGCTCGATGTGCCGGTGTTCGTCTCGACGCCCGACCTGCTCGCGGAGGTGCCGCGGGCGACCTGGCTTCCCGTCGTGGTCGGCGTCGACTCCTGGACGCGTCAGGGCGCTGAGGCACCGCTCGGCACGGGACGCCGACCCGTGGTCGCGCACGCTCCCAGCAACGCGGGGCTCAAGGGCAGCGCCCTCGTCGCCCCGGTCCTGCACCGCCTCCACGACGAGGGCCTGATCGACTACCGAGAGGTGAGGGGCGTGCCGTCCTCGCGGATGCCGGACGTCTACGGCGGCGCGGACATCGTGCTGGACCAGTTCGCGCTCGGGATCTACGGTGTCGCGGCGTGCGAGGCGATGGCGGCGGGACGCGTCGTGATCAGTCACGTCTCCGATGAGGTCCGCGCGACTGTGCGGTCGCGCACGGGGGAGGAGCTCCCCATCATCCAGTCTCGGGCCGCGGAGCTGGAGCGCACGCTGAGGGGCATCGTCGCCGCCCCGGAGACGGCGAGAGCCGTTGCGGCATCGGGGCCGGCATTCGTGCGGCGTCACCACGACGGCGCGCGTTCGGCCGAGGCGCTGCGGCCTTTCCTGGCGCTGACATCGCGAGGGGGCGAGGGGAATCGCCCAGGCGGTCATGGGAGACTGAGAGGGTGAGTGCACTCCCGATCGCCCGAGGCGTCGTATGAAGCTGGTCAGCAGGACGTTCCGTGAACTGATGGTGTGGCTTCCCGCCGATGCGCGAGCGTATCTCGTGAAGTACATCGTGGTGTCGTGCCTGCTCGCGGTGCTCGACATCGCCGCGATCATGCTGCTCGCACTCAGCCTCGCGCCCATGATCGCCGGAAGCGCGATCCGCCTGCCCGTCGTCGGGGTGATCGACGAGGGCTCGTACATCTGGCTCATCGGCGCAGTGTCACTGCTCATCCTGCTCAAGTCCGTGCTCGCACTCGGGCAGCAGTGGTTCGCGACACGACGATTCGCCGGATTCGAGCTCGAGATCGGCCGGCAGCTCTTCGACAGCTACATCAAGGCGCCCTGGACGCACCGTCTCGGCCGGAACACCGCTCAGATCGTCCGCATCGCGGACGTCGGCATCGCGAACGCCGTCAGCGGCTTCCTGCTGCCGATCGTCCAGCTGCCCGCGCTGGTCGTGAGCTTCGTGCTCATCGTCGTCATCATCATCGTCGCCCAGCCGCTCACGGCACTCATCACCATCGTGTACCTCGGCGGCATCATGGCGCTGCTGTACTGGGTCGTCGCCAGTCGATCGGTGCAGGCCGGTCGCGTGTCACGCGACTACTCGTTCCGCGTCGCCGAGCTCATGACCGAGATGATGCAGGCGCTGAAGGAGATCACGCTGCGCAACAAGACCGGCGAGGTCGCCGAGGTGGTGCAGTACAACAGGTCGTTCAGCACCCGCGCGCGGGCGAACATGAACTTCCTCGGCTCGCTGCCGTCGTTCGTGCTCAACTCGGCGCTGGTCGGCGGATTCGTGCTGGTCGGCGGCCTCGGCTACCTCATCGGGGGGATGCAGGAGGCACTCGCCTCTGTGGCGCTGTTCGCCGTTGCGGGCTTCCGGCTCGTCCCCTCGCTCACCGGCTTCCAGTCCATCGTCACCACCACGACCGCCAACGTTCCGCACGTGCAGGCCGTGATCTTCGACATCAAGTCGTCGGAGCTGTACGTGTCGCTCGCCGAGAAGCTCGGAAAGGAGCCGATCGAAGGCACCCCCCGCACTCTCGAGCTCACCGGTGTGAGCTTCGGCTACCCCGGGCATGAGGACACACCCGCTGTGCACCACATCGACCTCACCATCCCGATCGGGAGCTCGCTCGCGCTGGTCGGCTCCTCGGGCGCAGGCAAGTCCACGCTCGTCGACGTCCTGCTCGGCCTCCTCGTCCCGCAGCAGGGCACGATCCGACTCGATGGCCGCGATCTGAAGGACGTCCTCTCCGCGTGGCGGGCACGAGTCGGCTACGTGCCGCAGGACGTGTCGCTCTTCGACGGCACGATCGCGCAGAACGTGGCGCTGGCGTGGGACGACGACGAGATCGACTTCGACAAGGTGCGCTCATCGCTCGAGCGCGCGCAGCTGTGGGACGTCATCGAGAAGCGCGAAGGCCAGATGCGCGGACGCATCGGCGAGCGGGGCATGTCGCTGTCCGGCGGCCAGCGACAGCGCCTCGGCATCGCACGCGCCCTCTACAGCGACCCGCTCGTGCTGGTGCTCGACGAGGCGACCAGTGCGCTCGACACGAAGACCGAGTCCAAGGTGACCCAGGCGATCCGCAGCCTCAAGGGCGAGGTCACGATCGTCTCGGTCGCTCATCGACTCTCGACCATCCGCGACAGCGATGTCGTCTGCTTCATGCAGGACGGCACGATCGCCGATCGCGGCACCTTCGACGAGCTCGTGGCGCGTGTCCCGAACTTCGCCGAGCAGGCACAGCTCGCGGGGCTGGCGTGAGCCGACCGTTCGTCGAGATCGTCATCGCCTGCCATGACGCGCGGCGCCCGCTGCGCCGCGCAGTCGCCTCCGTCCTGCAGGACGACGAGGCCCGCGCGCAGGTGCGGGTGACGGTCGTCGCCCATGGGCTCGATCCGGCCGTGCTCGCCGCACAGCTGGAGGATGTCGCGGGCGACGTGCGCGTCGTCGGCTTCGCCGACGGCATCCGCAGCGCCGCCGGACCCTTCAACCACGGCCTCGCCATGGTCGAAGGGGACTACTGCGGCGTCATGGGCTCCGACGACTTCCTGGAGCCCGGCGTCATGCGCAGCTGGATCGCTCACGTCCAACGTGAGCGTCCGGATGCCGCCATCGCACAGATCCGCCTCCAGACGCAGACCGTGATGCCCAACCCGCTCGTGCGCCTCGGACGGCGGAGACGCCTGGATGCGGCGAAGGACCGGCTGTTCTACCGCACCGCGCCGCTCGGGCTGATCCGCACCGCCCGCATGCGCGAGCTGGGGCTGCGCATGGTCGAGGGCGTGCGGGTCGGCGAGGACTTCGACTTCGGCATCCGTCTCTGGGCGCACGGCGGCCGGATCGACTTCCTCGGGGGTGGCGGCAGTTACGTGATCGGCGAGGACGCGCGCGAGCGCACGACCGGTGCCGTGCTGAGCATGACGGAGCGGTTCGCTCCCATCCGTCGGCTGTTCGACGACGGCGTGTTCGGCGGGCTCGCGCCCGCGCATCGACGCGCGCTGGTCATCAAGCTCATCCGGGTGAGCATCGTCGGCACCGCGCAGTCGATCGCCGCATCCGATCCGAGCGATGCCGACGTGCGCGACGTCGCAGCGCTGCTGCGCAGCCTTCTGGGGGAGGCACCCGACGCGCTCCGCCCGTTCAACCGTCAGGACCGCTGGGTGCTCGACGGGCTGCTCGAGGACCCGTCGGCGCAGCGCATGATCGCGGATGTGCAGCGGGCACGCGCCGCCGGCAGGCTCCATCGCTGGCTCACACCGAACCTCGTGCACAGCTTCGCGAGGGAGTCGACGCTGCGCCGCTACGTGCTCTACTTCTGCAAACGCGAAAGAGGGGGAATCGAGTGACCACTCGCCCGACCATGCTGATCCTGTCGTACTCGCCCATCGCAGGCGACGCCAGGGTGCTCAAGCAAGTCGCACGCTTCACGCGTGACTACGACGTCACGACCTGCGGCTACGGCGACAAGCCCGATGGTGTCGTCGAGCACATCTCGATGTCCAGGGACATCCGCTACAACGACCTCGACGGCAAGCTCATCACGCTCAAGCGCTATCGCAGGGCCTACTGGGGCCTTTCCGCCGTCAAGTGGTCGAAGGAGGCCCTGAAGGGGCGCACCTTCGACGTCATCATCGCCAACGACGTCGAGGCGGTGCCCGTCGCTGTGAAGCTGCGGTCAAGGCACGGAGTCCTCGCGGATCTGCACGAGTACAGCCCGCGGCTGCACGACGACAACCCTGCGTGGTTCGAGCGCATCACCCCCTGGTTCGAATGGGTGGTGCGCCGTTACGTCACGCGCGCTCGATCGTGGACGACCGTCAGCCGCGGCATCGTCGAAGAATACGAGCGAAACTTCGGCTTCCACGCGGAACTGGTCACCAACGCAGCCCCCTATCACGACCTGCAGCCGAAGCCGACGGGATCGACCATCCGCTTCGTGCACAGCGGCGCCTGCCTGCGCAATCGACAGCTCGACGAGATGGTCACCGCTGTGCAGACGGCGGACGCCGACGTCACGCTCGACCTCTACCTCACCGCGAACGATCCCGGCTACCTCGAAGAGCTGCGGCAGCAGGCAGCGGACGGCGGACGCGTCACGGTCCACGACCCGGTGCCCTACGCACAGCTGATCCGCCTGCTCAACGACTACGACATGGGCATCCATCTGCTTCCGCCCGTGAACTTCAACAACAAGTGGGCGCTGCCGAACAAGCTGTTCGACTTCCTCCAGGCGCGCATGGGCGTGCTCATCGGGCCGTCAGCGGAGATGGCGTCGTACGTGACCGAGTACGGCTTCGGGGCGGTCGCCGACGGATTCACCGCCGAAGATGCACGTCGAGCGATCGAGGCGCTCACGCCCGAACGCGTGGACGAGTTCAAGCGCAGCGCTCACGCCCACGCGCACGAACTCTCCGGGGAGCGGCAGGTCGACGTCTGGGAACGCCTGATCACCGAGCAGATGGAGGGACGGCGCGGATGACCGGATCCCGTCTGCTGATCATCTCGTTCTCGAGGATCGAGGCGGATGCTCGCGTCCTCAAGCAGGTCAGCAGATTCAGCCGCGATCTGGAGGTGCACACCGTCGGCTATGGCGAGACCCCGCCGGGGGCGACATCGCACATCCGCATCCCCGATGACATGCCCGTATGGCGCTACGATCGCGCGAGCGTCATGCTGCGGCGCTACGAGACCGCCTACTGGGGCAACCCGGCGATCGCCTTCGCATCCCGAGCGCTGCAGGGGACCCGGTGGGACGCGGTGATCGCGAACGACGTGGATGCCGTCGGGCTCGCCCTCGCCCAGGACAGCGCGCATGGCGTGCACGCTGACCTGCACGAGTACGCGCCGCGCCAGAAGGAGGACGTCCTGAAGTGGCGCCTGTTCGTTGCGCCCTTCGTGCGATGGATGTGCCGCCGATTCGTCGTGCGCGCAGCATCCGTGACCACGGTCGGGCAGGGGATCGCGGACGAGTATCGGCGCGAGTACGGCATCCGTGCCGACGTGGTGACGAACGCCGCACCTTTCGTCGATCTGACACCGACGCCCGTCGGGGAGCCGATCCGTCTCGTGCACTCGGGTGCGGCGCTGCGCGACCGGAACATCCTCGCCATCCTCGACGCGGTCGAGGCGACGACGGCGGACGTTTCACTGGATCTGTATCTGACGCCCAACGACCCCGGCTTCCTCGAGGAGGTTCGCGGACGCGCGATGGCGGCACCGCGGATCACACTGCACGACCCCGTGCCTTACGCTCAGCTGTCCTCGGTGCTCAATGCGCATGACATCGGCGTGCATCTGCTGCCGCCGGTGAACTTCAACAACACGTGGGCGCTGCCCAACAAGTTCTTCGACTACGTGCAGGCGCGACTCGGCGTCATCATCGGGCCGTCCCCGGAGATGGCACGGCTGCTCGGCGAGCATGGGGTCGGGGCCGTGGCGGACGACTTCTCGGCGAAGGACCTCACGCGGCTCCTCGATCGGATGACCGTCGAGCAGGTGCGGATGTGGAAGCACGCGTCATCGGATGCCGCATCCGAGCTGTCCGGTGAACGGCAGGTGGAGGTGTGGGTCGACGCCGTCGAACGCCTGCTGGCCTCGCCGCGCGTGGACGGCACCGCATGACACGCCTGCTGCTGTTCACGAACGACTACCCGTATCGGACGGGTGACGTCGTGTTCGTCGAGAAGGAGATCGAGGCACTGCGCAGCCGGTTCGACGACATCGTGGTCTTCTGTCACGCCCGCGACACCTCGGCCGGCATGGTAGCGCTCCCCGAGGGGGTGCGCTACGGCGGGAACCTGTTCGAGTCTGCGCCGGAGGACGCACCGCGGCGGCTGCTGGAGTGGCGTGCACTCGGCCTGTTCCTCGCCGCGGCGTGGCGGGAGCTGCTCACGGGCCGACTGCTGCGGCATCCGCTCCTCTTCGCGATGGGGGCGAAGGTCGGTCTGACCCAGGCACATCGCACCGCCGTGCGGGCGGCGATCCGCGAGGCGGACGACGTCATCGCCTACGGATTCTGGGGCATGGGCGGCGGTCTTGGAGTGCCGTGGCTGCAGGGCGTGTCGGCTCGGGTCGTCCGCGTGCACGGGTACGACCTCTACGAGGAGCGCGCAGTGAGCGGATACCTCCCGTTCCGTCCGTTCCTGTTCGCGCGCGCAGATCGCATCCTCACGATCTCCGATGACGGCGCGCACTACGTGGCGCGACGTCATCCCCGCGCCCGTCAGCGCGTCGCCGTCAGCAGACTCGGCGTCTTCGGCCCGACGGACGTCCCCCGTGCCGAGAGGACTGGGCCGATCACGATCGTTTCGTGCTCCGCGGTCAGCGAGATCAAGCGGGTCGAGGCGATTCTGGCCGCACTCGCGACGCTCGCGGAGATGGGCACGAAGCGCAGCATCCGCTGGGTGCACTTCGGTGACGGTCCGCTCCTGGACGGCATCCGCACGGCGGCCGCCGACATTCCGGATCGCCTCGGGGTCGAGCTGCGTGGACAGACCGCGAACGCCGACGTTCTCGACTTCTATGCGCAGGGGAGTGCTGATCTCTTCGTGAACCTGAGCACGACCGAAGGTGTGCCGGTGAGCATCATGGAGGCCATCGCGCATGACATCCCCGTCGTGGCGACCGCCGTCGGCGGCACCCCGGAGATCGTCGGGGAGCACCTCGGCACCGGTGCGCTCGTCGCGGTGGATGATTCGGCGGCGCAGGTCGCCGAGGTGATGCGGGGTGTGATCGAGGCACCCACCGGCACCTTTCACCCGCGCGCCCTGTGGGAGCGCGAGTACGACGCGAACGTCACAGGACCGCGTGCCGCCGCGCTCGTGCGCTCGGCCGGTCGGAGGCGGGACGCCGGGAATCGCTGACCTCTGCTGGTAGCGTCGGAGCGTGAAGGTGCTCGTTGTCACGACCTGGTTGCCCACACGCGAGAAGCCCGAGGTCGGCGCATTCGTCGCCCGTGACATCGCGTTGCTGAGCCGTGACCACGAGGTGCACGTGCTGCACCTCGCCGCGGAAGGAGCGTCGCTGCCCGTCGAAGGGGCGACGCTGACAACCGTGCGGATGTCGCCCGCCCGGCCTGCGAGCGTGCTCCGGGCAGCCCGTGTGATCCGCGAGATGGAGCCCTCCTTCGACGTCGTCCACACCATGGCCGTCTCGGCGCTGCTGCCGTTCGTGGCGTCCCGCCCTCGCCGCCCCTGGGTGCACACCGAGCACTGGTCGGCGCTGCTCGCTCCGGAGACCGTGGGACGCGTTCCGCGCCTGGCGATACCGCTCATCGCCTCGCTGCTGCGCCGCCCTGACCTGGTCGTGGCAGTCGGGAGTCGACTTGCGACCGCGATCCGCGCGCACCGCACAAGGCCGACGGTCGTGATTCCCAACGCCGTCCCCGCTCCGGAGGCGCTGCAGGAGCGACCGGCGGGAGACCGACCCAGGCTGGTCGCGGTGGGCGGACTGATCGCGCGCAAGGGTCCTGATGTCGCGATCGAGGCGGTCGCAGAGCTGCACCGTCGCGGTCTTCCGGTGCGACTGGTCTGGGCAGGGGAGGGCCCGATGCGCGACGAGCTGACCGTGCTCGCGCGCCGGCTGGGGGTAGCCGACGATGTCGAGCTGCGTGGCAGGGTCGCGCCGGATGCCGTCGGGCGCATCCTGGATGAGGGAGACGCGTTCCTGCTCCCGACCACCATGGAGACCTTCGGCGTCGCGATCGCCGAGGCTCTGGTCGCCGGACGCCCCGTGGTCGTGGGGGCTGACGGCGAACAGGAATCGTTCGTATCGGAGCCCGACGGCATCCTCGTGCACGAGCAGAGTCCCGCGGCGTACGCCTCGGCCGTGCAGCGTGTGCTCGAGCTGAACGCGGGACGATCGGCCGCAGAGATCGCTCAGCGCACCCGAGCGCGGTTCGACGAGGAGCTCCGGCGTCGGGAATACACGGCGGCGTATGAGCGCGCAGGGGGAGCAGGGACGGCGGACCCGGACGTGGACGTCGTCATCGCCGTGCACGACCCTCGTCGGCGCGTCGATCGCGCCGTGTCTTCGGCGCTCACATCAAACGCGGTGGCGCGGGTGATCGTCGTCTGCCACGGCGTCGACCCGGAGGCGGTCGAGGCCGTCGTGGCCGCCGACGATCCACGCGTTGAATTCGTGCGGTTCGATGACGGGGTGCGCAGCCCGGCGGGACCGTTCAACCGCGGGCTCGAGCTTGCGACCTCTCGGTTCGTGTCGATCATGGGGTCGGACGACGAGGTCACCCCGGGGGCCGTCGATGCGTGGCGTCGCACCGCGGAGCGGGACGGTGCGGATGCGGTCATCGCCGCGCTGCGGCACGCCACCGGCGCTCGGGTGCCCACGCCTCCGACGCCGCGGATCCGGCGGCTGCGCGGGGCCCGCGACCGGCTGGCCTATCGCACGGCGCCGCTCGGACTCGTCGCGCGCGCTCGGCTCGATGGGCTGCGGATGACGGCGGGGCTCGCGACAGGAGAGGACCTGGCGTTCACGGCCAGGCTCTGGTTCGGAACCGCGAACGTCAGCAGGCACACGGGGCCGGGTGACTATCTGATCCACGACGGTGATGACAGGGTCACCTTCACTCCTCGGGCGCTCGCGGATGAGCTGCGCGCCGTGCAGATGCTGATCGCGGATCCGTGGGTGGACGGCCTGCGTGCGACTGACCGCCTCGCGCTTGCGGTCAAGCTGTGGCGCATCAGCGTGTTCGGAGCCGTGCACTATCGTGCAGGACGATGGACCGCCGCCGATCGTGACTGGGTGGTCGGACTGGTCGGTGAGCTGCGACGGTTCGCTCCGCAGGCGGAGGCCAGGCTGTCTCGTGCGGATGCCGCGCTCGTGCGCGCGCTCGCCGACTCGACAGTGCCCGACGGGACGGTCGACGCGCTATCGCAGTCACGCAGGCATTTCGCCTCGGCGCGAGCGCTGCTCCCGTCCAGGATCACGATGGTTCTCGCGCGCGAGGCGCCCGTGCGGTTCATGGTCGCGACCTGGCTCGCCGGTCGCCGCTGATTCCGGTCGAGCTCGCCCGGCCCGTACACTGGGATCTCGTGAAGATCGTCAGTGTGGTGGGCGCGCGCCCGCAGTTCGTCAAGCTCGCTCCGATTCACAAGGCGGCTCTGGCCGCGGGAGTGGATCACGTGATCGTGCACACCGGGCAGCACTACGACCCGATGCTGTCGGATGTGTTCTTCGAGGACCTCGGCATCGGTGCGCCCGACGTGCATCTGGGCGTCGGCAGCGGTTCGCACGGGGTGCAGACCGGTGCCATGCTCGCGGCGCTCGACGCCGTGTTCGACGAGCACCGTCCGGACTGGGTGCTGGTCTACGGCGACACGAACTCGACGGTCGCCGCAGCGCTCAGCGCCGTCAAGATGCACATTCCGGTCGCACACCTCGAGGCCGGTCTGCGCAGCTTCAACAGGCGGATGCCGGAGGAGCACAACCGCGTGATGACGGATCACGCCGCCGACATCCTTCTCGCGCCGACGCAGGTCGCCGTCGCCCACCTGGCGCACGAGGGTCTGTCGGCGCGCACGGTTCTCGTCGGCGACGTCATGACCGACGTGCTCTTCGAGGTCCGTGACCAGGTCGGCGGCGCCGAGTCCGGGCTTCTGTCCGAGCTGGGGCTGGAGGCCGGAGGATACTATCTGGCGACCATCCACCGCGCGGAGAACACCGACGATCCCGCTCGTCTTGCGGAGATAGCGGCCGCCCTCGCCGACCTCGACCGTCCGGTCGTGCTACTCGCCCACCCGCGCGTCGTCGCGAAGGCCGCAGATCACGGCGTCGACCTGAACCGGGGCGGACTGATCGCGCACGCCCCGCTCGCGTATCCCGACCTGATCGCGGCAGCGCTCTCCAGCGCCGGCGTCGTGACCGACTCCGGCGGCCTGCAGAAGGAGGCGTTCCTGCTGCGGGTGCCGTGCACCACGGTGCGCACCGAGACCGAGTGGGTCGAGACGATCGAGCTGGGTTGGAACGTGTTGGCGAACACAGCCGAGGAGATCGCCGCGTCGGCCACTCGGGAGCGCCCCGCCGAGACGGATGCCGCTCCTTACGGCGACGGCCACGCGGCCGAGCGCGTCATCGACGTGCTCGCGCAGCCGCGCGGCTGAGCGGTCGTCCGCTCACTGAGGCACGTCGACCAGGTCCGTGCCGGTGGTGTCGAGAGACTCATCGGGGGCGGCGAACGACCGACGCTGCGGGGACGGAGTCCAGTCCGACTGGAGCACGCCCGCCCACTCGGTGAAGCGCGCGTCACCCGTCAGGCGCGCGAGAGTGTCGAGTTGCCACGAGTGGATGACGTGGTAGGTCGGATTCTGCCAGACCGATCTGCGACAGGTGTCTGCCCAGCAGTAGTAGGACACGCCACCGGGCACGCGGATCTTCGGCAGCACGGCCAACGTCGTCGTCGTCGCACCGTCGAGGTACGCCACCGCCGCGGGGTCACCGGTCAGCCGCCAGTAGTCGTACACCCCGAACAGGGCGAACAGGTGGCCGTTCAGCACCTTCAGCGGCGCGGCGTCTCCGGCGTACTCCTCGAACACGAGTATCCCGCCGTCGGTCATGGTCGCCCAGGGTTCGGCGGCGCTGCGTGCCTGTGTGAGGCTGCGCCAGGTGCTGTCGATCGCCGTGCGCCAGTGCTCGTCGCCCGTCTCCTCGTACAGTCGCACGAACAGAGACAGCGCCTCGCCCTGAGCCATGGCCGACCACCAGGGCGCATGGATCGTCGCGCCGGGGTAGGTCCAGTCGAACAGGTACGGGAAGTACCACGCGCCGTCGCGCTCGGTGCGCATCTGCTCGAGCCGCTGCGCGTGGCGCAGGGCGCGGTCCATCCAGATCTGCTCGCCGGTCTTCTGATACTCCAGCAGGGCGGAGATGCCGTACTGCGCATAGGCGACCGGATGATCGACGCGGCTGCCGCCCGGCCCCATGTTCACGATGCGGAGCCCGGTCGCGTCGAGCTGCTTCTGCACCTCGTCGTTCACGTCGACCGGGGCGTGGTCGGCGTACGGAGCGTCGACGTCCTTCGAGAAGACGAAGCCGCTGGTCTTCCACGGCGCGTTCACCGGGACGACGTCACCGCATCCGGTGTTCGCGAGAGCGCGACCGCTCACGACGGCCGTGCCGCCAATGGCGGTGCGCGGGACATCTCCGGCTGCGACGATCGCATTGCGTACGGCCGTGGGAACGCAGAGCGGCCGGGTCAGGTAGAGCCCCGCACGCGTCTGAGCGGCGAGCGCGGCGGCACTCAGCGCGTCCGGAAAGTCCTGCCCGCTCGCGAGGAACACCTCGGTCGGAGGTTCGGAACCCGCCGCGGCCATCAGCTGAGCGGCTGTCTCATATCGTGATGCGCCGCCGATCCTGCGCACGTCGAATCCAGCGGTCCGAAGCTGCTGCTCCATCGGGATGCTGATCGATCCGTGACCTCCCGCGAGGATGATCTCGCGGACGGCCATCGACCTCAGCCGGCTGATGAACGAGGAGTCGACGCGCGTCGAGCGTCCGTTCACCAACAGCGTCGGAGCGCCGAGTCGCCCAGCCGTCGCGCCGGCGACCAGCGCGTCGGCGAAGCCGTTGCCGGTGGCCAGGACGACGCTCTCGGATGTCGGGAAGAAGCGCTGCACGACCGTGCTCGACGTGGCGTAGCGATCCGCGCCGTACAGGCGCTCGGTGGAGGGCACGAGCTTCTTGGCCGAACGCAGCACCGCATCCGAGACCACGGACGGGCCGCCGAGCACATAGATGCGCGACGGCTTGAGACGGCGGATCTCCATGGCGACGGCGCTGGGGAGTGAGGATCGGGGTGTCAGCAGCACCGGTCCGCCCACCTTCGCGGCGGCGGCGGTGGCGGACAGCGCATCCGGATAGTCGGCGCCGCTCGCGAGGAACACGGCAGGCTGTCCGGCAGGCAGACGCTGCGACACGGCCACGGCCGTCTCGTAGCGGTCGTCACCCCACAGCCTGGACTGCTCGGCTGCGGCTGCGGGCACAGGCGTCGCGGCGATCGTCGCGATCAGAAGGACGACGGCGGACGCGGCGGCGGCGTGCCACAACGCACGGATCTTCATGAGGTGCTCCCCGGGGCGGCGCGTCGGCCCTGTGCCGTCACGTCCTCGCCAGCGTACTGGACGGCCCCTCCGCTGGCCGGGCGGCGAAGGCGCCTACGATGGGCTCGTGCCAGAACCAGCAACGACGACATCGCGCCGATGGGCGCTGGACACGACTCGGGTGATCGCTGTGATCGGCGTCGTCGCGATCCACGTGTTCGGTGCGATGGTCACCGACCCCGACATCCGGGGAAGCGTGCGGTGGTGGGCCGCGGTGGCGATCGACATCGGGTTCGTGTGGGTGGTCCCCGTCTTCGTGATGATCTCGGGTGCGCTGATCCTCGAACCTCGGCAGTACGCGCGCGGCACGGCATCCTTCTACCGCCGCCGTCTCGTGCGGCTCCTCCCCGCCCTCGTGGTGTGGTCGCTGTTCTACTTCATCGTCGTCCGCACCGGAATGACGGGGGCCGCTGTCACGCCGATCGACCTCGCGCGCTTCGTGCTCGACGGCCGGCCGTACACACATCTGTACTTCCTCTGGCTGATCCTCGGTCTATATGCCGTCGCGCCCGTGCTGGCGGCGTTCCTGGCGGGAGGGGGCCGAGGCAGAGCGCTCGTCTTCGCAGCCGCAGCGCTGTGCGCGACCGTGTTCACCGGCTCGTCCGCGAGTCTGCTGACCGCGATGGGCGACGCTCGGCCGCTCACGCTGCTCGCGTTGACGCAGTGGCTGCCCTACGTCGGATACTTCCTGGCGGGCTGGGCGCTGCGCGACGTCGTGCTGAAGCGCGGGCAGCTGGCAGCGGCCCTCGTGACGACCGTGACCGCGATCGCGATCGCGGTCGTGCAGTACGGGCTGAGGCCGCGGCTCGCGCTTCTGGATGCCGTTGCCCCTGTCGGCTATTACGGACCGTTCGTGGCGCTCGCGACCTTGGGGGTGTTCGTGTGCATGAACAGCATGCTCGCGGGCTGGAACCCCGGACCCCGCGGCATCCGCGTGCTGCGTGAGCTCTCGGACAGCGCGTTCGGGGTGTTCCTGCTTCATTTCGTGATCATGCTGCTGATCCGTCGCGTGCCGCCGTTCGACGGCGCCTCGGAGTCGCTGCCGCTGTCTCTGGCGGAGTGGGTCATCACCGTGGTCGTCTCGTTCGGCCTCGTCTGGGCGATCCGCCGTGTGCCCTACGTTCGGCGTCTGGTCTAGACCCGCCCGGTAGACTTGCGCGTATGCGTATCGCCGTCGTGGCCCTGGGTAAGATCGGGCTTCCTCTTGCTGTCCAGTTCGCGTCTTCCGGTCATGATGTCGTCGGCGTCGATGTGAATCAGCGGGCGGTGGACACGATCAATACGGGTCGTGAGCCGTTCCCGGGTGAGGCGCATCTGCAGGAGCGGCTGGCGGAGCTGATCCCGGCGGGTCGGCTGCGGGCGACCACGGATTACGCGGATGCGATTCCGGGGGCGGATGCCGTGGTGTTGGTCGCCCCGGTGTTCGTGAATGACGAGACCTGGGAGCCGGATTTCAAGTACATGGACGCGGCGACGACCTCGCTGGCTGAGCACCTCACCCCTGGGACGCTGGTGTCGTATGAGACCACCCTGCCGGTGGGCACGACCCGCACCCGGTGGAAGCCGATGCTGGAGGAGGGCTCCGGGCTGACCGAGGGTGTCGACTTCCATGTCGTGTACTCGCCCGAGCGGGTGCTGACCGGTCGGGTGTTCGAAGACCTGCGCAAGTACCCGAAGCTGATCGGAGCGCTTTCGGAGGAGGGCACCCGACGCGCGCGGGAGTTCTACGAGGCGGTGCTGCAGTTCGACGAGCGTCCTGACCTCGCGCAGCCGAACGGGGTGTGGGATCTCGGCTCGACCGAGGCGTCGGAGATGGCGAAGCTGGCCGAGACGACCTACCGCGACGTGAACATCGGGCTGGCGAACCAGTTCGGTCTGTTCGCGGCATCGCACGGGATCGACGTGTACAAGGTGATCGAGGCGTGCAACTCGCAGCCCTACAGTCACATCCACCGTCCGGGCATCGCGGTGGGCGGGCATTGCATCCCGGTGTACCCGCGGCTGTACCTGTCGACCGACCCCGACGCCGACATCGTGCGTGTGGCCCGGCAGCTGAACGCGTCGATGCCGGAGCGTCTGGTCGCGCAGGCCGAGGGCATCCTCGGCGATCTCACTGGCCGCACGGCTCTCGTGCTCGGTGCGGCGTACCGCGGCGGGGTGAAGGAGACCGCGTTCTCGGGCGTCTTCCCTACCGTCGAGGCACTGAGGGCGCGGGGTGCGGAGGTCGTCGTGCACGACCCGCTGTACACCGATGACGAGCTGCGCGGGCTCGGTTTCGAGCCGCACCACATCGGCGAGGCCGCCGAGGTCGTCATCCTGCAGACCGACCACGCCGACTACAAGACCCTCACCCCGGCCGACATCCCCGGCGTGAAGCTCCTCGTCGACGGACGCAACGCCACCGACCCCGCCCTCTGGGCCGGCACCCCCCGCATCGTCGTCGGCACCGCCGGCTGACTCGCGGGGTGGCGAGCGCGGCGGCAGGAGGGCGGAACGTGAAATCCATCTCGATCCTCGTCCCAATGTACAACGAGGAGGCGGTGCTGCCGCTGTTCTACGAGACGGTGAACGCGGTTCTCGCCGAGCTTCCCGACTACCACTTCGAATACCTCTTCGTCGACGACGGCAGCACCGACGGATCAGCGGAGTTCGTCCGCGCGCTCGCCACGCATGATCCGCGGGTCTCGCTCGTGGCACTCAGTCGCAATTTCGGCAAGGAGCAGGCGATGCTCGCGGGGCTCGACGCCGCCGACAGCGACGCGACGATCGTGATCGACGCCGACCTCCAGGATCCGCCCGCGCTGATCCCGCAGATGCTCGAGCTGTGGGAGCAGGGATGGCAGGACGTCTACGCGCAGCGCCGTTCGCGTGCGGGGGAGAGCTGGCTGAAGCGCGCGACTGCGCAGTGGTATTACCGCGTTCTGCAGTCGGTGAGCCGTGTCAGCATCCAGGCGGACACCGGCGACTTCCGTCTGCTGGATCGCGAATGCGTGCAGGCACTGCGGCGTTACCGCGAGTCGGAGCGGAACATGAAGGCGCTCTTCTCCCTGGTGGGGTTCCGCAAGATCGCCCTCCCGTTCGATCGCGATCCACGTGCCGCGGGCGGGACGAAGTTCAACTACCGCAAGCTCAGCAACCTGGCGGTCGACGGGATCACATCCTTCACGACCCTTCCGCTTCGGGTGTCGTCGATCCTCGGCATGATCGTGTCCGCTGCTGCCTTCGTGTATCTCGTCGTGATCGTCGTGCGTGCGATCATGCCCGGGGGTGAATCGGTTGCCGGCTACCCGTCCCTCATGGCCGTCATCCTCTTCCTCGGCGGCGTGCAGCTGCTCTCGCTCGGCGTGATCGGCGAGTACGTCGCGCGTGTCTTCAACGAGACCAAGGGGCGACCCGTGTACGTCGCGAGCGAGGTGCGGCGAGGGCAGGCGGGCCCTGCGCCGCAGACGCGGGTCGCAGGCGAAGCGGATGCGGATGAGTGATCGCCGTCCGGTTCGGTTCGTCGTCGTCGGCATCCTGAACACCGCGATCGACTTCGCGATCCTGTTCCTGCTGACATCGCTGGGGACACCGCTGTTCATCGCCAACGTCATCTCGACCAGCATCGCCTTCGCCTTCAGCTTCTTCGCCAACCGGTCGTACACCTTCCGTGCCGGAGGAGACGCGCGCACACAGCTCGTCAAGTTCGCCGCAGTGACACTCTTCGGACTGTGGATCCTCCAGCCGATGGTGATCTGGGCGGTCACAGCGCTGATCGGCGGGTTCGTCGACACCCCGCTGGCCCTGCTCATCGGCAAAGGCTGTGCCACGGTCGTCTCGATGCTGTGGAACTACGTGCTCTACGCACGATTCGTGTTCCCGCCGGCACCCGATGTGCAGGAGGTCGTCGAATGAGTCGGCCGGTGGCACTGCTCGCGCGATGGGGCGTCGCTGCGGTCCTCGCGGTCGTCTTCCTCGTGCTGATGTCCTCGGTGACGAGCTTCCTGCATCCCGTCTACGGGGGCGACTCCGCGATCTTCCGTGTGATCGGAACGGCGCTGCGTCACGGTCAGGAGATGTACGTCGACATCTGGGACCACAAGGGGCCCACGCTGTTCCTGCTCCAGTGGCTCGGTCAGGTGATCCACGAGGGTCGTGCGGGGCTGTTCGTGCTGCAGACGCTCTTCCTGACGGCCACCCTGGGCATGCTGATCGCGCTGTCGCGGCGGTTCACATCGTGGCTCGGCACCGCGGGAGTCCTGGCGCTGACGCTTGCCGTGCTGTCCTACACGTTCGAGGGCGGGAACCTCTCGGAGGAGTTCTCGCTGCCGTTCATCACTTTCGTGCTGTACGGCGCGGTGCGCGCGCTCGACGAGGAGCGACCACTCAGCGGCTGGCGCGAGGTGCTGCTGTTCGCCGTCATGGGTGCGGCTTTCGCTTTCGCCTTCTTCATGAGGGCGAACAACGCCATCCCCATCGCCGGCATCTTCGCGGGGTTCCTCATCCAGTCGATCGTGCGACGAACCCCCGTCATCAAGCGCATCGCGATCGCCGTCCTCGGGTTCGCCGCCGTGAGCGGGGGAGTGCTCCTCTGGTTCGCATGGCGGGGCACGCTCGATGAGATGCTGAACGCGACCTTCTGGTTCAACCTTCGCTACATCGAGGATGCGTCCATCCGCCCCAAGGTCGTCGCCTATCTCGGCACGATCGCCTTCGCCGCCGTGCTCACGGCGGCCGGCGTGATCGGTCAGCTGTTGCGGTTCGGCGCGCGACGATCCGTCTGGCTCGTCGCGGTCGGACTCGGACTCGCTTCGGTGTATGCCGTCCTGTCGCCGACGACGTCCTACGCGCACTACCTGACGCTGATCGTTCCCATGATCGCCTTCGCGGCGATGCTCGTTCTCAGTGCCGTGCGCGGACGTGTGCGCCTCCTCATCGGCGCCGTGCTCGTCATCGCCTCGATCGGTGTGACGATCGCTCAGGTGCCGAACGTCCTCAGATACTCCGCCGGCGTTCATGCGAACGAGGCGGCGTTCGAGAAGCAGCTCGATGACGTGCTGTCCGTCGTCCCCGACGATCGGCGAGCCGAGATCTTCCCCTGGTCGCTGCCCGCCACGTACTACCTGATGACCGATACGCTGCCGACCTACCGGTACTTCATCACGCAGCCGTGGTGGGGATCCGTCGATCCGCAGGTACCGGCGGACACCGTCGCACACCTCGCGGATACGAAGCAGCCCTGGGTGCTCGTCCCCGCGACGGGGACCGCGTACGAAGGGCTCGATCAGCTGCTGGCGGACCGCTACACGATGGTGCGCGAGAACGATCGCTTCCAGCTGTACGCGTTGCGGTGACAGTGCGCACAGCGCCCGCTGATCACCTCGGACGCCACGTGGCGTTCAGCTGGTCGACGACGTGCTCGCTGACGGCCGCAGGGCCGCCGAGCACGACGATCCGCTCGGGCTGCAGGCGCTGGACCTCGTCGATCAACGCCGACGACGCGGCGCCCGGAGCGGTCAGCAGGACCGGTCCGCCGAGGTGGCCGGCGGCGGCCGCCCCCGCGAGCGCGTCGGCGAAGCCCAGCCCGTTCGCCACGAAGACCACGGGGATTCCGGCATCCGGATAGGTCGCTCGGGAGATCTCGATCGCGGTGCCGTAGCGGTCGATGCCGGCCAGTCGCTCCGCGGTCGTCTCGACACCGGTCGCCTGCGTCGCCGCCTGCGCGACCGCGGGACTGATCGCGCCCTCTCCGCCGAGGATGACGATGGTCGACGGCTGAAGACGGTGCAGCGCGGCGGCCGTCTCCGCGGGCAGGCTGGTCGGGCCGCTCAGCAGCACCGGAGCGTCGTTGGCGCCTGCGGCAGCGGCTCCGGCCAGGGCGTCGGGGAAGGTGAGCCCGTTGGCGAGGTACACCGTGTCGGACGATTCCCACATCTCCGCGACTCGGCTGGCAGTCCCGAAGCGAGTCACGTCGGCGAGCCTGTGGCTTCCGCTCGTCGCATACGCGGATGCCTCGGACTCGACGGCGGGGCTGACCGCGGCATCGCCGCCGGCGACCACGAGGACATCCGGTCGCAGGAAGTCGAGCTGGTCGCGGGTCTCGAACGGCAGCTCCGTCGGGCGGGTCAGCAGAACCGGGCCACCCGCGGCACCGCCTGCCGCCGCAGCGGCGAGAGCATCCGGGAAGTTCAGCCCGTTCACGAGGAACGCCCCTCCGACGCCGTCGGCGGCGAACGTGCGCTCGGCAACCCGCGCCGCGGTGGCGAACCTCGTCTGTCCTGCCTGCCGCTCGACGTACAGGAACGGCGTGGTGAAGTCGACGCTGTCCGAGTAGGCGCCGGTGCCGACGGCATTCGTCGCCGCGACGCGAACCGTGTAGGTCGTGTCGGGGTCGAGGTCGTAGATGCGCACCGTCGTCGAGGTGAACGGCCACTCCTGGTCATAGGTCGCGATGCCGTCGGTGATCTCGAGCCGGTATCCCGTGATGGCGGCCCCGCCGTCGGCGGGAGCCGTCCAGGAGAGGACGACGGAGCTTTCTGAGTCCAACCTCGCGGCGACGCCGGTCACCGTCTCCGGCACGGCGGCCGTGAGAGCCGAGGAGCGTCGCGCGGCGTGCGGGGTCAGCGGCTGCGCGGTCGCGACCGCCTCGAGCTTCGGGGTGGTGCTCGGCGCGTTCGGCTCCGAGCCGACGGCGCCGGTCCCCGGCCACTGAGGGTCCGGTGACTGCGCCGCGTTCGCGGTCGCGGACGACGCGAGGGCGATGGCGGATGCGGCGAGCAGCGCCGCGCAGACGCGGCTGGCGGGGCGAGACGACTTCATTGGCTGTCCCTTCTTCGTGCGGGTTGGGTGGATCACGCTGCGCGCCAGCGCAGGCGGCTGTCGGTGGAGCTCGTCTTGCACTGCATCTTCAGGCCGGTCACGGTGTAGCCGATCCATCCGGCGTACTGCTTCGCACAGTATGCCCCGGCGGTAACGTAGCCGGAGTAACGCGGCGGGGTCGATGGAACAGTCACCTGGGGTGATGTGACCGCCGCGGTCGCGCGCGAAGCGACCGTCGAAGCGATGTAGCCGGACCGCGATCCCGTCACGCGAACTGAGATCTTCTTCCCTGCGAGTCCGGACGACAGCGCGAGCGACGCGCTCGTCGCACCGCTGATCGCCGCGCCGTTGGCGAGCCACTGGTATCGGAACGCCGTGCCGGCGGTCCAGCTTCCGGGTGAAGCGGTGAGTGTCGATCCCACGACGGTCGAGCCGCTGATCGTGGGCACAGACGCGGTCAGGCATCCGAGATTCGCGGCCGCGTTGTCGCTCACGACGTTCGCACTGCCCAGCGCGACCGTGCTCGCGGCGCCCTGGGCTGCCAGGGAGACGTGCGCGACCTCAGGCACGCATGCGGTCGCGGTCACGTACACAGGACCCTTCATGCGTCCTGCCAGGGCGGCACCGGCGAGCGCATCCGGGAAGTTCAGCCCGGTCGCGATGAATGCCGCGGGTGCCGTGCCTCGCGCGAAGTACGTGTCGTTGATGTTCGCCGCGGTCTCGTACCGTGACGCGCCTCCGATTCGGGTGGTCGCGTACGTGCGCGACAGCTGCGTCTCGATGCCGGGGGAGACTGCACCAGGGCCACCGACGATGGTCACGGACGTGACGCCCAGCTTCTTCAGCAGCGCATCCGAACTCGCCGGCAAGCTGGACTGCACGCCGTCCACGAGGATGACCGGCGCGCCGATCCCTCCTGCGGCGCCCGACGCGGCGAGGGCATCCGGGAAGGTACGCCCGGTCGCGATGAACGCCTGCGACGCCGAGCGGAACGCGGTCTCGACGATGCGGTTGCCGGTGTCGTATCTGGACAGTCCGCCCAGGCGCTGCACCGGCGCGATCTTCTCGAGCGCCGTCTCGACGGATCGGCTCACTGCTCCCTGATCGCCGGCGATGTAGATGGTCTCGGGCTGCAGCCGGGCGATCTCATCGCGAACGGCCGGGGCGAGCTCGGTGGGCGGCGTGAGCAGCAGCGGGCCGCCCAGGCGCGCGGCTGCGGCCGCCGCCGAGAGGGCGTCCGGGAAGTTGAGGCCGGTGGCGACGAAGACCGCGGGCACGCCGCGCGCGTACTTCTTCGAAACGGCGATCGCGGTCTCGTAGCGGCTGGCCCCGGCGAGACGGGTGATCCCGCCGGGGAAAGGTGCGATCGACGCATCGTCGTTCGGGGCGGGCTGATCGATGGGAGCGCCCGCAGTCACCATCACCTCGGGAAGCGTGATCGTGGTGTCACCGCACGAGCCGCTGAGCTCCCGCTGCAGCGCGGCGAGCTCCTGCGCGTCGACGCTGAGCGACCAACGGTACTTCACGAGTGCCCAGGAGGTGACGTATTCGCAGACGTACGAGGTGTTGCTCGGCAGCCACTTCGCGGGGTCCTTGTCGGCTTTCGCCTGGTTGGACGTCTCGGATGCTGCGGTGAGCGCGTACGGAACGTCCAGCTCGTTCGCGAACGCGCGTCGCTGGTCGCTCGTCCACGCCCAGGCGCCGGATCGCCAGGCCTCCGCCAGCGCGACGACGTGGTCGATCTGGATCTCGGTCACCGCGGTGGTCGCGAAGCCGTCGTAGGGGGACACCCAGGTGCCGCCGGTGAGCGAGCAGCCGCTCTCCACGCTGACCGGCGTCGTGCTCTCCTCGATCAGCACCTCGTATCGGGTGTTGCACTCGTCGCCGTCGGCGTCGATCCGATGCTCGAACGCGGAGCGCGCATACGAGTGGGCCGTGTCTGCGACCTCCACGCGCAGCAGTGACGGGAGGTCCGCCGCGGTCGTGGTCGTGGCGGCGGCAGCCGGCAGGGTGATCAGCATCGTGGCGACGACGGCCGTCGTCGTGACGGTTGCGAGGAGGGCGCGGCGAAGCATCGCGAAGTCTCACCTTCGTGTCAGGGTAAGCGGCTCGGGGGTGCCGCTTCGCTCACAGTAGCGGATGCGCTACGCGCGTAGCCACGTCGATTTCTCACGGCGCGTTGCGCAGGCCCCCACCGTCATTCCACGCGAGCGCCCGCATGCTCGCGCGGTACGTGGGCGTCGCGCTGGCGACGGACTACAAGGCGAGCGGGTTCCACACCCTCGAGGACTATCTCGACTTCCCAGACGCGCGGCACTACTGAGGCGCGGCCTCGAGCGGTCGCACAGATACGATGGTTGACATGGATCTTCTTGTCGTCGGGTCGGGTTTCTTCGGCCTCACCATCGCCGAGCGTGCCGCGGAAGCGGGCCGCAAGGTGACCGTCATCGACCGCCGCTCGCACATCGGTGGCAACGCCTACAGCGAGGCGGAGCCCGAGACCGGGATCGAGGTCCACCGCTACGGCGCGCATCTCTTCCACACCTCCAACCCGACGGTGTGGGAGTACGTGAACCGCTTCACCACCTTCACGAACTACGTCCACCGGGTGTACACCACTCACCAGGGCGTGGTCTACCCGATGCCCGTGAACCTCGGCACGATCAACCAGTTCTTCCAGGCTGCCTACACGCCCGACCAGGCGCGCGCTCTGGTGAAGGAGCAGGCGGGGGAGTTCGACGCGAAGAACGCGCAGAACTTCGAGGAGAAGGGCATCGCGCTCGTCGGCCGCCCGCTGTTCGAGGCGTTCTTCCGCGACTACACGGCCAAGCAGTGGCAGACCGACCCCCAGAAGCTCTCCGGCGACATCGTCAGCCGCCTCCCGGTTCGCTACACCTACGACAACCGCTACTTCAGCGACACCTGGGAGGGTCTGCCCACTGACGGCTACACGGCGTGGCTCGAGCGCATGGCCGATCACCCCAACATCGAGGTGAAGCTGGGCGTCGACTACTTCGACACCGCGCAGCCCCTCAACAAGGCCGCCACGGTCGGGCAGCTGCCCGTCGTGTACACCGGTCCGGTCGACCGCTACTTCGACTACGCAGAAGGGTCGCTGAGCTGGCGCACGCTCGACTTCGAGCAGGAGGTGCTGAACGTCGGCGACTTCCAGGGCACGAGCGTCATGAACTACCCCGATCTCGATGTGCCGTACACCCGCATCCACGAGTTCAAGCACTTCCACCCGGAGCGCAAGGACATCTTCGCGCAGGACAGGACCGTCATCATGCGCGAGTTCTCGCGCTTCGCCGAGCGCGAGGATGAGCCGTACTACCCGGTGAACACCGATGCCGACCGTGAGGGGCTCCTCGCATACCGCGAGCTCGCCAAGGGCGAGAAGGACGTGCACTTCGGCGGACGCCTGGGCACCTATCAGTACCTCGACATGCACATGGCGATCGGCTCCGCCTTGTCGATGTGGCGCAACGAGCTCTCCGACGAGAACGACTGACACCGAGATGAGCAGGACCACAGTCGGTGCGCCCGGCACTCCGCAGCGCTACGCGCACTCGCTGTGGCTCCTCTCGGCGCGCGACCTCAAGGTGCGGTACGCGACGAGCGCGCTGGGCTATCTGTGGTCGGTGCTCGATCCGCTGGTGATGAGCGCGATCTACTGGTTCGTCTTCACGCAGATCTTCAAGCGCGACGTCGGCGAGGATCCCTACATCGTCTTCCTCATCAGCGGACTGCTGCCGTGGGTGTGGTTCAACTCGTCCGTCGGAGACTTCACGAAGGCATTCAAGCGCGACGCGCGACTGGTGCGGTCCACGTCGATCCCGCGTTCCATCTGGGTGAACCGCATCGTGCTGAGCAAGGGGATCGAGTTCCTGTGCTCGCTGCCCGTGCTCGCGATCTTCGTGATCGTGAACATGATGATCGAAACCGACCCGACGAAGGTGGTGCAGGTCGGCTGGGGCATCCTCTGGTTCCCCGTCGCGATCGTCTGGCAGGTCGTCCTGCTTGTCGGCTTGGGGATGCTCGTCGCACCGCTGTGCGCGCTGTACTCGGATCTCGAGCGCACGACGGGTCTGATCCTGCGCGCTCTGTTCTACGCGACGCCGATCATCTACAGCGTCGCGAATCTGCCGGCGCCGTTCGACGTGATCGGGTCGTTCAATCCGCTGGCGGGGATCTTCACGATGTACCGCATGGCCTTCTTCCCCGACCAGTGGCACCTGCACACGGTGCTCATCGGGGCAGCCATGACACTGCTCATCTTCGCCCTGGGCGTCTGGGTCTTCCGGTCGCTCGAGCGCACCGTGCTGAAGGAGCTGTGATGACCGCCGACAGGGCGACGATGACCTCGGCGATCGAGGTGCGGGATCTCGGCGTGCACTTCCGCCGGAACAGACGCGGGCGAAGGAACTTCAAGGACCTGTTCGGCGGTGCCTCGCGTCGCTCACGGCCCGGCGAGTTCTGGGCGCTGCGCGACGTCACCTTCACGGTGAAGCCCGGAGAGTCGATCGGCGTCGTCGGGCGAAACGGTCAGGGCAAGTCCACACTGCTGCGCCTCGTGGCCGGGGTGCTACTCCCCGACGAGGGCGGTGTCGAGGTGAACGGGGGCGTGGCCCCCCTGATCGAGCTCACCGGCGGGTTCGTCGGCGATCTCACGGTCCGCGAGAACGTGCGCCTCATCGCAGGTCTGCACGGCATGTCGCGCGACGAGGTGACCCGACGGTACGACGACATCATCGAGTTCGCCGAACTGGCAGGCTTCGAGGAGACGCCGTACAAGCATCTGTCGAACGGCATGAAGGTGCGCCTCGCTTTCGCGGTCGTATCGCAGCTCGAGGAGCCGATCCTGCTCGTCGACGAGGTGCTGGCGGTCGGAGACAAGGCCTTCCGCGAGAAGTGCTACCGGCGCATCGACGAACTGCTCGCAGAAGGACGCACCCTCTTCTTCGTCAGCCACAACGAGCGCGACCTTCGCCGCTTCTGCACGCGCGGGCTCTACCTCGACAAGGGCACACTCGCCCTCGACGGGCCGATCGCAGAGGTCCTCGACCGATACGGCGCCGACTACAGCTGATCGAAGTCCCGCATCAGCGTCCGACGATGCTGTTCAGCTCCGCCAGCGCGGCCGTCGCCGCGCTGTCCTGCGTCCCGGCATCCTCCCCGCGCTCGTACGCGGCGCGCAGTGCCTCGAGCGCCTGCCCGTAGCTGTTCACCGCATCCGACCAGCGCTGTGAGATCGAACTCGGCGCGACGCTCTGCGTCAGCCGCTGGGCGTCCTGCTGCACCAGCATGACATCCTGCATCGCGGACATGCCGCCCTCCTCGCGGGCGTAGCCGAGGCCGGTCGCCGCGGCATCCAGCACGGGGGCGACCTTCTCACGGAAGCTCTCGAGGTCGGGGTCGACAGGTGCTGGCGGGGTCGGCACGACGGGCGCACTCGGGCTGGGCGTCGGCGTCGGCGACGCGGAGTCCGACGTCGACGGGCTCGGCGAGGGCGTGTCGCTCGCCCTCGCGGTCGGCGACGCACTCGCCACAGGCTCGAGAGGCGCACCCGGACGGAAGAACAGGAAGAACAGCGCCGCGGCGATCGCCACAGCCGCGACAGCGAGGCCGACGATCAGCCAGACTCGGCCAGGGCGACGGCGCTCCCTGCCGAAGTCCCAGACGTACTCGGGCTCGCTCATGTCACGCCTCCAGCGCGGGCATCGGCTGCCAGCTGCGATCGCGGCCGATCCGGCCACCGTCGCGCAGGCCGCGGAACAGGTTGCTCGTGCCTCGGACCGTCCTCTCGACGAACACGAGTCGGATCAGCTCCTTGAAGAACGTCGCCGTCGTCCCGAGACCGAACAGCACAGGACTGTACACGCCGTGCGTGCGGTAGTAGTGCTTGATGAACGCCCTGTTCCGCATGATGTAGTACCGGTAGGCGTTGCTCGAGGCGTTCATATGCCGGATCCCCATGTCCCACTGCCGGATCTCGCGGGTGCGGCGCAGCACGAACTCGTCGACGATCACCGCGGTCGTCCGCCGCGACGCGAGCCAGCCGTACATCTGGTCATCCCAGTAGATGAAGAACCTCGGATCGGGGAGCCCGATCTGCGCGACGACCGAGCGGTGGATGAACATCCCCTCGAAGCATCCGCTGTTCATCTCCTTGAAGCCCGAGGAATCGAACTTCGACGGCGCGAACGGGATCGGAATGCCCATCCGCTCCGCGATGCGGTACTGCCAGTAGAACTCGCTGCCGTCGTAGTCGTAGCGCCGGCCCTGGATGCTCTTGAACCGCGGCGCCCATGCGCCCATGCGCGCCAGGCCGTGGGGGAGCACCTCGACGTCGTCGTCCATCATCCAGATCCACTCGGATCCCAGCTCGTACGCCGTGCGCATCCCCTCGCTGAAGCCGCCGGAGCCGCCGGTGTTCGTCTCCAGACGGCGATAGACGATCTCGGTGCCGATGCTCTCGCGGAAGCCCTCGACGACCGCTGTCGTGTCATCCGAGGAGGCGTTGTCGACGATCACCACCCGTCCGGGCTTCGGGTCCATCTCGCGGATGCTGCCGAGGAGCCCCGCAAGCAGGTGCGAGCGGTTGAACGTGACGACGACGATCGCCGCGGATGCCGGGTCGAACGACGCACTCATGCCTGCTCCTCGAAGGTCTTCTGCCAGGACGCGTCGGAGACGAGGTCCGGCAAGGCGTCGCGGTACGCCTGCTGCAGCTGGGGCCAGCGGCGCTTGAGGCGACGATGCAGCATCCACGACTCGCGCAGCATCCGTCGGTACCGCGCACGGTCGCGCGTGTAGATGTTCTTCCCCGCGCCGTCTGCGGAGCTCACGAGAGCGCTGTCGAACGACGGCAGACGCCACCAGAACGCGTCGCCTTTGCCGAATTCGACCTCGGGCTGCGCCTCGTTCGCGGGGTCCGGCTTGCGGGTCCAGTGCGATATCAGGGTGCTCAGCGTGAACCAGCGCAGTCGCAGTCCGGTCGGATTGTCGAACTCATTCTGCTTGGTCATCGTGAAGACCTGTCGCCCGCGGCGCGAGTGCAGCACCCGGCTCGGATCGCGATGCACGACCGTCTCGGGGAAGTCCGCCGCCATCGCGCGTGCGGCGGGCATCGCCGTGGCGAGGTTCTGCCGCATGTGCGCAGGACCGGAGAGCACGTCGCGCAGCGCCTGCGCCCGTAGCGCCACCGGGTAGTACTGCATCATCATCAGATGCTTCAGGTCGACGCGCAGGCTGTGCTTCAGCAGGCGGCCGCCGCGCGGTGCGTTGGAGTGCAGGAGGCCGGCGACGATGCGGTTGCGGGCATGGAAGTACGCCTGCCAGTCGATCGTGTCGTCCTTGTTCACCCACGAGACGTGCCACAGGGCCACACCGGGCAGCGACACCGTCGAGAACCCTGCCTCGCCTGCGCGCAGGCAGAACTCGGCGTCATCCCACTTGATGAATGCGGGCAGCGACAGACCGACCTCGCGGATGGCGTCGAGCGGGATCAGGCACATCCACCAGCCGTTGTAGTCGGCATCCATCCGCATGTGCAGCAGCGGGGACTGGCGCAGGTTCGCGACGCCGAAGTCGTGCGGCATCTTCTCCTGGTAGAGGTTGCGCCACATGAACGGATGCTCGTCGACGACCTCGGCCCAGCCGTGCAGCTTCGGACGATCGAGCAGGTCGAACATGTGCCCGCCGACGAGCACCGGGGTGGTGGCGTAGCGGCCGAACACGATCGAGCGGCGCAGCGATTCCGGCTCCAGGCGCACGTCGTCGTCGAGCAGCTGCACGAAGTCGCTCTCCGGACGCTGCAGCGCCTCGTGCATCGAGCGCGCGAATCCGCCCGAGCCGCCGAGGTTGCCCTGTCGGATGATCTGCAGCGTCTCGCCGAGCCGCTCGGAGACCTCGGCGAAGCCGTCCTGCTCGGAGACCAGTTGGGTGCCCTGATCGACCAGGAAGATGCGGTCGACGAGTTCGAGCGCGTCGGGGGCATCGGCGAGGGCGGTGAGCGTGTCGATGCAGTAGCCGGGCTTGTTGTACGTGGTGATGCCGAGTGAGGCCTTGCCGGTGCGGGCGGGCTCCTGCTCGGTGGTCCACTCCGCGCCCTCGAGGATCGCGCTCTTCTCATCGGCGACGACGTCGAACCAGATCCAGCCGCCGTCGCTGTACTCGGTGAGCGCGAGGTCGAACGAGGTGGTCGCCTCGCCGGTGACCTCACGGGTGTCGACGCGCTGGCGGATGCCGGAGCCGTTCGATCGGTACACGAGGATCGTCGCGGGTCCCGAGGTGCGCACCGTGAGGCGCACCTCGCGGACGCTTGTCCAGTGCTGCCAGTACGACGCGGGGAAGGCGTTGAAGTAGGTGCCGAGTGAGACGCGGCGACCGGAGACGATGCGGGCGCGCGTGCGGCCGAGGATGTTGCCGAGGTGCGCGCGGTTCGACACGCGGACGGGCTCCTCGTCGATCACGGACCACGTCTCGGGATCCGCGTACAGCGGCAGCAGATCGGGGTCTCTGTCGAGCGGGAAGACGACGTTCTGCAGTACGTGGGTCACGGAGGGAAAGCCTACCCAATGCCGCCTTGAGAACGCCTCGGACGCACCCGTGGCACGGCACCCTGCGCGCGGTTTCAGCGCTCCGGTCGCAGCGTCGGCACCACACCGGTGTGCGCGGCGTCGATCACCTCGCGCCACGACCTGCTCTGCCCGGCGCGCAGCGCGCACAGCACGAGCAGCACCCAGCCGGCCCCGGTGAGCGTGAAGCTCTCGAACATCGACTCCACCGCGAGTGTCACCAGCAGCAGCGGGGTCCAGGCGTAGACCACGGAGCGCCGCACGCTCGCCACCAGCCACGAGCGCACGAGCGCCACCCCGCCGAGGATCAGGAACAGCGCGAGTCCGATCCAGCCGAGCTGCAGCAGGGCGTCGAAGTACGCGTTCAGCGCCGAACGGTGGCTCTGGTCGAGCAGGAAGTTCATGTAGATGAACGGGAACTCGTTCTCGGGCCACGGGCCGAACCAGCCCCAGCCTGCCAGCGGCTGCTGCGCGCTGAAGTCGAGCAGCAGGTTCCACAGGTCGGCGCGCATGGAGAAGTCGGAGCCGGCATCCAGGAACCGGATGATCTGGTGGCGCAGCGCGAACGCCAGGGCGAGCGCGACGGCGACTCCTGCGCCGAGCATCCACTGCACCATCGTGCGCCGCTCCGGGCGCGCGTGCCGCACGAGCGTCAGCGCGGTGGTCGCGACGCCGACGGCAGCCGCGAGGACGACGACTGTCGGCGACGCCGACAGCAGCGCGAGGAAGCCGCCGAGGGCCACGGATGCCACGCCGACCCCACGAGACACCGACTGCGTGCGCCACTCGATCACGAACGTGATGAGCGCGACGACCGCCATCAGGCCGAGCATGTTGCGGGTGCCGAAGATGCCCTGGATCGGTCCGCCCAGCGCCAGGTTCCCCTCGATGCCCAGGCGGGTGAAGGGCGTGTCGAGCAGCACGCCGGACAGCAGTTCCAGGCCCAGCGAGATGCTCAGCAGCCAGCGCAGCGTGTCGCCGATGGCGCGTACGGTCTGCAGCGTGTCGCGCACGTGCCCGATCGTGATCGCGATGACCGCGTACCCGAGCAGCGTCGCCCAGCCGCTCAGGGTGGTCGAACTGTCTGCACTCCAGAACATGCTCGCGAACGCGAGCAGGAGGAACGCCAACAGCGAGCTCGGGGCGAAGCGCAGCAGCGACAGCTCCGCCCGGCGGGTCATCAGGATGACGACGCCGATCACCGCGAGGACGGTGATGATCGTGACGAGCGTGGCGCGGGAGGCGAGGTGCTCGATGAGGAACGAGCCGAACACGGCGGTGAGGGAGGCCAGCGTGTAGGCGCGCGCGAACTCGGCCGAGTCCAGCAGCGCGCGCAGCGCATGCTGCGGCGTCACGGCACCCGCCGCATGCGCGGACCGTGGCTGATCACCGGGGTGCGCTCGCTGATCCCGACGCCGATGAGCGGCACGGACTTGATCTTGAACGACAGCAGCACGAGCAGCAGCCAGCCCCAGAGCATGATCGGGGCGGACTCGGCCAGACCTTCGAACAGCAGCACGACGACGAGCAGGATCGGCAGCAGCGACAGCGGCGAGTAGGGGCGACGATCGTCGAGGTCCCAGCGCGGGCGGTCGACGGCGAAGAACCACGCGCGCCACAGCAGCGCGAGCCAGGCGATGCCCATCACGACCACACCGAGCACGCCGAGCTGCAGGAACACGTCGAGCCACATGTTGTGCGCGTGGAAGACGGTCAGGCCGTGGTTGAGGATCCAGCCGTCGAAGGCCGGATCCCACGGCACCCAGGGGGAGGAGAAGCCGTTGCCGGCGACGGGGCGCTCCACGGCGCGGCGCCACACGGCATCCCAGATCTCGAGGCGTCCGGTGAGATCGGACCCCTTGCCGAACAACGCGAGCAGCTGCTCGCGCAGAAGCACCGCGACGGCCATCCCGATGACGCCGATGGCCGTGACGGTGAGGTACACAGCGCGTCGCTGCGCAGGGCCGCGGGCGGCGCGGGTCCAGAGGGCTGCGGCGAGCACGAGCACGATGACGGCGACGCTGAGGTACACCGTGGTGGATGCCGCTTTGATCAGCAGCACGATCGCCACCGCCGCCCAGCCGATGAGCGCGCCGCGCCGACGCACCTTGGCGGCGTACAGCACGCCGAAGACGAGCAGCGCGAACAGGCACATCATCGCCATGGTGTGCGCGTTGCCGACGATGCCCTGGATGCGCCCGTCGGCGTCGAAGAGGTTGCCGCGCACCCAGTACAGGTGCGGGTCGATCTTGCCGTCCGGCGCATCGACGAAGTTCGGCAGCACAGGATGCTGCACCACGAGGGCGACCCAGAGTTCGGTGAGCAGCGAGAGTCCGAGGATGAACTTCAGCGCTGAGGACAGCGCCCGCACGATCTCCTGCCAGGTGAGCACAGTTGCGATGAACAATGCGCTCACGGTGATCGTGGCCATCAGCACCCAGGTCAGCAACGTCGCACTCGGCCAGCGCGACCACAGCGTCGACAGCAGGGCGAGCGCCGCATAGCCGAGCACCGACCAGGGCAGGCGCCGCCACGGGAAGCGGGTCGGCCGGTGTCGGACGAGTGCCGGCACCCAGATCGCCAGGGTTCCCGCGATGAGCACGATCATCACGATGGCGGCGCCGATGGCCCCGAGCAGGTTGTAGACGGCGGTGTGCGCGAGCACGGTGAACAGGCTCAGCACGCTGAACGCGCGCACCATCAGGTGACCCGTCGTCTCGCGCGCGGGTGCGGCGGGCGGTTCAGCCACCGGATGCTTCGTGTACACGGCCATCGCGTTCAGGCTACCGCGCGACGCCCGACACCAGCCGGGAGGCGCGAGGGGGACGGCCTACGCTGAGGAGCATGCTTCTCACGATCTCGAACGCCCCCCGCGACTACGCCTGGGGCTCGACCACGCTGCTGGCGGAGCTGGAGGGTCGCGCGCCGTCGTCGACCCCCGAGGCGGAGGTCTGGTTCGGCGACCACCGCGGAGACCCGGCCGACGTCGCCGGCGGAGGAACACTCGACGCGGTCACAGGCGGCACGCTGCCGTACCTGCTCAAGCTGCTCGCGGCTGGTCAGCCGCTGTCGATCCAGGTGCACCCCACTCGCGAGCAGGCGCGTGAGGGCTTCGCCCGCGAAGCAGGCCTGGCAGAGTCTGCGCCTACGCGCAACTACCGCGATGACAACCACAAGCCCGAGCTGATCGTGCCGCTCAGCGACCGGTTCGAGGCGCTCAGCGGTCTGCGCCCCGTAGCGGACACCCTGCGTCTGCTCGACGGGCTCCCGGAGTCCGAGGGGCTCGAGGCGCTGCGCGCGCACCTGCAGGATGGCGCCGAGCCTGAGGCGCTTCGCGCCACGATCGGCTGGCTGCTGTCGGGGGCGGCGCAGCGTGAGGTCGATGACATCATCGCCTCGCTCGCGTCCGCGGCGTCGACGGAGTTCGCGGACGCGATCTCCGGCGTGCGGTCGATCGGAGAGCGCAACCCCGGCGACCCCGGCGTCGTGGTCGCCCTGCTGATGAACTTCCTCGTGCTGCGGCGCGGCCAGGCGGTGTTCCTGCGGGCGGGACTGCTGCACGCCTACGTCTCGGGTCTCGGCGTGGAGATCATGGCGGCGAGCGACAACGTGCTGCGCGGCGGTCTCACGCCGAAGCACATCGACGTCGACGAGCTGCTCGCGGTCGTCGATCCCACCCCGGGCTCGGTGCCCGTGCAGACGCCTGACGACGCGGCCGATGTGACGGTGTACGACATCCCCGTCGCCGATTTCGCGCTGCGGCGCGTGCGCGTGGCGGGGGAGCGGACCGTCGAGGTGGCGGGACCCGCCATGGCGCTCGTCACCTCGGGAGAGATCACCGTCGCGAGCGCGGCGGGCGAGGAGATGCCGATCCCGGTCGGCTCCGCCGCGTACGCCGACGCCGACGAGCGCGTTCTCGTGCTGCGCGGCGACGGCGAGGTCTTCGTCGCGCAGCCCGGGCGCGCCTGAGCATCCGTCGTCGGCGTGACGCGATCGCGACACGCCGTGTGCGCGGCCAAGAACCTTAAACCGACTCTTGAGGGTTTACGATCTGCGACTTGACCACGGCGAATGACACGGGTGTAATTAGTGCAAGCACGGCCCGTGGGGGGCAAGCAGCAGGGTTGGGAGATCGAGATGACGGGTTACCGTTCAGACGTTCCCGAGAATTGGTTCGTCGATCCGGTGAATCTCGGTGTACCCGGTGTACGCCGAGTCGAAGCTGATGACGACAGCGCACTCGCCTGGCAGGCGGACGCGCTCTGTGCCCAGACCGATCCGGAGGCGTTCTTCCCCGAGAAGGGCGGCTCGACGCGCGACGCCAAGCGCATCTGCACTTCGTGCGATGTGCGTGGCGAGTGCCTCGAGTACGCGCTCGAGAACGACGAGCGCTTCGGCATCTGGGGTGGGCTCAGCGAGCGCGAGCGTCGCAAGCTCAAGCGCCGCGCCAGCTGACATCATCACACGCCGGCGTGGGGTGCCCGGGACGAGTCCCCGGCGCCCCACGGCAGGCGTCACTTCGCGGGCGCGCCGCCGACACTGAGCGTGATGCGCACCCCGTCTGCTTAGGCTGGCTCCTGCCATGCCATCCCGAGTTCATGCCATCGTCGTCGCGCAGTCCGGCGACAAGTCCCGCGCCCAGCTGATTCGAACCCTGGACGCTGTGCGGGCGCAGAGCACGCCGCCGGATGCGGTGACCCTGATCGTGCTCGGCAGCGCCGACGCGATCCGCCAGGGCGTCGACCTCGGCAGCGTCGAAGGGGTCATACAGGGCCGCCCTGGCACCTCCTTCGCGGAGGCGGTCGCGCTGGCCAGGCCGCGCGTCGCGCAGGGGGCCTCGGTGTGGATGCTGGGCGGCGACGCCGTCCCGGAGCGGGACGCGCTGGCGGCGCTCTCCGGTGCGCTCGAGCGCTCCCCGTCCGCGGCGATCGCCGCTCCGAAGCTCGTGCGTCACGACGACGACCGCGAGATCGTGTCGTTCGGGCTGAGCATGACCCGGTTCGGTCGTGCGGTGGAACTCGCCGCCGACGAGCTCGACCAGGGCCAGCACGACGCGAACGAGGACGCGCTGTCGGCCGATGTGCGCGGCATGCTCATCCGCGGCGCCGCACCCGGCGTGCTGCGCCCCGACCCCGCACTCGGCGGTGCCGATGAGGGCCTCGACCTCGGCGTGCGGGCACGACTCGGCGGCGCGCGTGTCGTGCTCGTGTCGCAGGCGCGGGTCGCGGTGCGCCCCGACGGCCCTGCCTCGCTCCCGCGCGGGATCGCCGCGCGCGCCTGGGCGGTGCGCAAGGCGCAGCTGCACCGCCGCCTCGCGTACGCACCGGCGGTCTCGCTGCCGCTGCACTGGCTCAGCCTCCTCCCGCTGGCGCTGTGGCGCTCGATCACGCACCTCATCGGCAAGCGGCCAGGCGAGGTGGCCCCGGAGTGGGGCACCGCGATCGCCGCGATGCTCAACCTCGGCGCGGTCGCACGCTCGCGCCGCGCGATCCGCGCCTTCCACACGGCATCCTGGTCGAGCATCGCCCCCCTGAGGGTGACCCGCGCGGCCCTGCACCAGCGACTCGACGACGGGCACGGCACCGAGCGCGGCGCGGTCAGCGAACTGAACTTCTTCAGCGGCGGCGGCGCCTGGGCTGTGCTCGCCGCCCTCGTCGTGAGCATCGCGAGCTTCTTCACCCTGCTGGCGTGGCCGGCGCTCGGCGGCGGTGCGCTGCTGCCGCTGCGCGAGACCGTGTCGGCGCTGTGGCGCGACGCCGGCTGGGGACTGCGCGATGTCGGGCTCGGCATCGTCGGACCGGCCGACCCGTTCGCGGCCGTCGTCGCGCTGCTCGGCTCGCTGTGGCCGGCCGCGCCGTCGTTCGCGCTGGTGCTGCTGTGGCTGGGGGCGCTGCCGCTCGCGGTGCTCGGCGGCTGGTTCGCCGCGACCCGTGTCACCGACCGCGCCGGACTGCGCATCCTCGGCGGGGTGCTCTGGGCGCTCGCGCCGACCTTCCTCACCGCGCTCACCGAGGGGCGGCCCGTCGCCGTGATCCTGCACCTCGTGCTGCCCTGGGTCTTCCACGCCGCCGCGGTCGCGCACCGCTCCTGGGGCGCCGCGGGCGCCGCATCCCTGCTGACCGCGATCGCGCTGGCCTGCGCACCGTCGCTCGCCCCGGCGTTCGTCCTGCTCTGGGTCGTCGCGCTCGTGCTGATGCTCGCGCGGGGACGCCTGCGTGCGTCGGCCCGTCTGGTCTGGCTGCTCATTCCCAGCGCCGTGATGTTCCTGCCCCTGATCCTCTGGCAGCTGCGATACGGCGACGTCTGGTCGCTGCTCGCCGACCCCGGCGCGCTCATCGCCACTGGCCAGCTCACGGCGGATGCCGCAGGCAGGGCCGTGATCGCCTCCGGATTCCCCTCCGCTGATCGCGCCGGCTGGGAGTGGCTTGTCGGCGGCGACCTGGCGCCGTGGGCTGCGGTGCTGCTCGCGCCGGTCGCCCTCATCGCGCTGTTCTCCGCTCTTTCGCCGCGCTGGCGCGCCGGCATCGCCCTGCTGCTGACGGCTCTCGCCGGCATCGCCACCGCGCTGTTCGCGCCGGGCGTCGTGGTGGCGTTCGTGCACGGCGTCGACGTGCACGTGTGGCCGGGCGCGGGGCTCAGCCTCGCGTGGCTCGGCGTCGTCGGCGCGGCCCTCGTCACCCTCGACACCGTGGTGGTGCGCTCCGCTCTGCGCGCCGGTGCCGCTCTCGTCGCAGGCGCCGCCGTCGCGGTCTGCGCCGTTCCGGCGCTGCTCGCCACGCAGACCGATCACAGTGCTCTCGTCCGCGCCTCGATGTCCACGCTTCCCGCGCTCGTCGCCGCCGAGGCGAGCGAAGACGCGCCGGTGGGCACGCTCATCCTCACCCCGCAGAACGACGGTTCGCTGTCGCTCGAGGTCGTGTGGGGATCGAGCGCGACGCTCGGGTCGCGCAGCACGCTCGTCAGCACGGCGGAGGCGCCGCGCGGCCGCGACATCTCGAGCACGGCGGTGGATCTACTGTCGGCGCGTGACTTCCCTGCCTCGGCAGAGCTCGCAGAGGACGGCATCAGCTTCGTGCTGCTCTCCGAGACGGCAGGTGAACGCGACCGGGCGCGCGTCATGCGCGAGGCCGCGGTCACGGCGATCGACCAGCGCTCCGGCTTCGTGAAGGCCGGTGAGACCGCCCGCGGGATGCTGTGGAGCGTGCGCGACGAGGTCGCCGCACGACCGGAGCTCAGCGATACGCAGCAGGCGATCGGACGCGTGATCACGACCGTGCAGCTGGTGATCGTGTTCGCCGCGCTGCTGCTGTCGATCCCGACCAGGGCGTCGCGCCGGGCGGCGAGGGCGACTTCGCGGATCGTGGGTCGGGCGCCCGAGGAGCCGCTGGTGCTGCCTCGCCGGCACCGCGATCGCGATGCGGCCGTCGGCCAGGACGTCGAGCATGACGACCATGCAGATGCCGCGCCCGCGGTCGGCGGCGCCGTCACGGCGAGCGCCCCCGTCGAGCACGAGACGTCCGTGGAGGAGAGCCGATGAGACAGCGCACGATCCGACTGGCCGCCACCGGCGCGCGCATCGCGACCGGCGCGGTGGTCGCCGCGGCATGCGTGCTCGGCGTGGTGAGCGCCGTCGCGGCGCCCCTTCCCGGTGTGACCCGCGCGGCGACCGGCACGACGGTCGCGCCGGTTCCGGGTGACACCGTGCTGGTGTGCAACGGTTCGTACCGTGTGCTCGGCCGCGACGCCGGTCAGGCTCAACTGATGGTCTCGGCCGGGATCCCGCAGCTGCGCTCGGATGCCGAAGGCGATCCCGCCGAGACCGAGCCGCTCACCATGGCCGACGTGGCCGGTGGCACGCGAGGGCTGATCCTCACAGGCAGGGTCAAGGACCGCAAGGCCCAGCCGATCGCCGCCTCCGAGTCTCTCACCCTCGACGCCCCGGACGCCCGCGGTTTCGCCGCCGCCCCGTGCCGGGAGCCCGCGATGAGCACGTGGCTGGTCGGCGGCGACGTCAGCACCGGAGCATCCGATGTCATCGTGCTCTCCAACCCCGGCGACGTGCCTGCGACGGTCGATCTGTTCGTCTACGGCGAATCGCGTGCGGCCTCGAACGTCGTGGTGCCGCCCAAGACGCAGCGCGGTGTCGCCCTCGCCGCGATCGCGGCGGGAGAGCTCAGCCCGGTCGTGCAGGTGGTGTCGTCCGGCGCGCCGGTCCGCGCCGCCCTGCAGTCGACCAAGGTGCGCACACTGGACGCGGTCGGCATTGACGTGCAGGACGGCGTGGGCGGCGCCCAGCAGGACCTGCAGATCGTGGGCGTGCGTGCGCAGACTCTCTCCGAAGGCGATGACGCCACCGGCCTCGTGGTGCGGATGCTGTCGCCCGAGTACGATGCGCTGGCGATGGTGCGCGTGCGGGCGGCGGACTCCGCGGCCGTGATCGACGAGTACCCCGTGGAGCTCACGCAGAGCAAGCCGACCGAGATCGCGCTGTCCGGCATCGCAACCGGCGTCTACGACATCGAGATCGAGGCCGACCAGCCGATCGTCGCGGCGGCCATGCAGACCGCCCGTGCCGGTGCTGCGACGGACTTCGCATGGATGACGCCCGCGCCGGAGATCGCCTCGAAGCTGATGTTCTCCGTGCCGGACGGACCCGCGGCGCAGCTGCAGCTGCGCAACACCGAGGACGAGCCGATCACCGTCGAGCTCGAGGGCGCCGGTGGGCAGACGATCGAGATCCCGGCATCCGGCTCGGCGACGGTCCCGGTGCGCACCGGGGCGTATTCGCTGACGCCGTCCGGCCCTGTGCATGCGGCGGTCACGATGCGGGGTGGTGCGGATTCCGCGGCGATCGCGGGCTGGCCGCTCTGGGCGGGCGCCGCCGAGCAGCAGCCCATCCTCGTGCATCCCTGAGCGCACGCACGCTGCCGGTCAGTGCTCCGACGGGTCCGGCCCGAGCTCCCAGGGCTCGCGCCCGACGTACTCGGCCGCAGCCTGGAACACCGCGCTCTCGATGGCGACCCGACGGTGCAGCGCGTCGTCGTGCCCCTTGGGCAGCAGACGCTCGATGGGCACGCGGAACAGTGAGATGCGCTTCTCGACGTGATCGACACGCCAGCGGGGGATGCCGTCACCGCGTTCGTGAGTGGGCATCGCCACGATGTCGACGCGCACGTCGCGCAGCTCCTCCCACGCCCCGCGAAGGTACTCGACCGCGCTGCCGACCGTGAGCTCGAAGCGGTCGAGCCGTCCGTCCAGTGGTGGCAGCGGCGGGCGCACGACCTCGCTGCGGCCCAGTCTGCCGTGGCGTCCGTGCCGCGCGCCGCGCGGGGCGGCGGGAGCGGTGGGACGACGGCGGGGCATGTCGAAAGTCTATGCGCTCCGCGCGGCAGCGAAGCGGATGCCGGCGACGGGCCTACCCTGGTGACGATGGATGGACGACTCGGCTTCGACGACCCCGGCGCTCTGCAGGAGCGGCTGTGCTCGAAGGTCGCGTGCGCGCGTGAAGCGGTCGCGACCCTGACCTTCGACTACGGCGACCAGATGGCGGCGCTCGGCCCGCTGGGGCCCGGCGGCGACCCGCACGCCCACGATCTCTGCGCCCTGCACGCCGAACGCCTTTCGGTGCCGGCGGGATGGCTCGTCGTGCGGCACGAAGCGCTGCGCGGCTGACGTCGCCTCCCGGGGCACCTGACGTCGGATCAGATCCGGATGCGGCGTCCGGTGAGGCGCTCGGCCCGGTCATCGGCGAGGGTCAGCGCCCGTTGCTCGCGTTCGCGACGCAGCACGGTCACGCCGCGCAGCAGATCCTCCGGCGGCACGGCGGGCAGGGGTGAGACATGCACCGAGACCTCGTCCGCGAGTTCCTGGGCGACGCGCACGCGTGCCGCGGGGGAGAGCCGATCGGCCGTCGCGAGGAACTGCGAGACGCGACGCGCGAGACGGTCGGGCAACCTGGCGACATCGGCGATCTGCGCCCATTCCCACAGCGCGCGCGGCAGATAGGGCGCGTGCGGCTCGAGGCGCGGCGTGCGCACACGCTGCGCGTAGGTGCCCGCCACGAGGTCGCCGAGGCGCTGGGAGCGAGCGGTGAGCGCCCCGGTGATCACAGCCGCCCCGCCGAGGGTCATGTAGATCTCGAGCAGCCCGACGAGCGCACGGATGAAGGTGTGCCGGAACGTGATCGCCCCGCCGTCGACGCGCACGATGCGACCGCCGACCGCCAGCTTGCCGACGCTGCGGCCCTTCGTCGCCATCTCGATCGTGATGGGCAGGACGAGAAAGCTCACGGCGAGCGACCACACCTGCAGGATGCGGAAGGTGTGCTCGTCGAGCAGCCCCTGGCTCATCAGCCAGATCTGCAGCAGTGTGAACGCGATGTACACGGCGAACGCGATCACCATGTCGAGCAGTGCTCCTGCAGTGCGCAGCAGGAATCCGACGGGCTGCACGTCGATCGCGACGGCTTCTCCGGAGAGGATCTCCTGCTCATCGGCGATCGGTGTGGACATGGGTACAGTAAATCAGGTGGATGCCGATGCTCTCAGTGATGCGCGCCGCCCGGAGTGGGAGCGACTCGACGCGCTCAGCCGCAGGCGGCGCCTGAGCGGATCCGAGGTCGACGAGCTGATCGTGCGCTATCGCGCGGCATCCGCGGATCTCGCCGAGCTGAAGACCTCCATCGGCGACTCGCCGCAGGGCGCCTATCTCTCCACGATCCTCGCCACGGCGCGGCTGCGTCTCACCGGCGCGCCCGACAACCTCCTCGCGCAGGCGGCGCGCTTCTTCACCCTGCAGCTGCCGGCCGCACTGTTCCGCGTGCGGCGCACCACCGGTGTGGTCGCCGTGGCGTTCGTGCTCGTCTGGGTGCTCAGCGCCGCGTGGATCGCCTCCGACCCGGCGCGGGTCGCGACCCTCGGGCTGCCTGCCGATCTCAAGCAGTACGCGGAAGAGGATTTCACCGACTACTACGGGCCGATGGCATCCTTCGCGGGAATGGTGTGGTCGAACAACGCGATGATCGCCCTGCAGTGCGTGCTCTTCGGCGTCACCGGGCTGTGGCCGATCTGGCTGCTCGCGCAGAACGCCGTGAGCCTGGGAGTGGCGACCGCCGTGATGGCCACCTACGACCGGCTCGACGTGATGATCCTGCACATCCTGCCGCACGGTCTGCTCGAGATGACGAGCATCTTCGTCGCCGGCGCCGCGGGGCTGCAGCTGTTCTGGGCCTGGGCTGCGCCCGGCCGCCGCACGCGCGGCGAGGCGCTCGCGGCCGAGGGGCGAGCCCTGGCGACCGTCGCGATCGGACTCGTGTTCGCGCTGTTCCTGTCCGGCCTGGTGGAGGGCTTCGTGACCGGCTCCGCGCTGCCGTGGCCCGTCAAGATCGGCATCGGCGCACTGGCGCTCGGCGTCTTCCTGTTCTACATGCTGGTGACCGGCCGTCGCGCGGCGCGACGCGGCGAGACGGGCGACCTGGTCGAGTACGAGGCCGGCACGCCGACGCTGTTCGCGGGCTGACGAACTCGGCGGACGACCGACGCAGCGAAGAAGGGGCGGCCGCCGGCCGCCCCTTCTCGTCGTGCTGTCGGCTCAGCCGCGGCGGGTGCCGTCGAACAGAGCGCGGTAGGCGTAGCCCGCGAGCATCGCCCCGACGATCGGGAAGACGATGAACACCCACACCTGCGTCAGCGGTTCGACGCCGCCGTAGATCGCCGCGGCGATCGAGCGTGCCGGGTTCACCGAGGTGTTGTCCACCGGGATCGAGATGAGATGGATCAGGGTCAGCGTGAGACCGATCGCGAGCCCGGCGAACGGCGTGCCGCGCTCGGGGTGGGTCGTGCCCAGGATCACCAGCAGGAAGAAGCCGGTGAGGATCACCTCGATGATGATGGCGGCGAGCATCCCGAACCCGCCGGGGGAGAGGGAGTCCCAGCCGTTGCTGGCGAAGCCGGCGTCCTGCACTCCCGGCAGCCACGCGTCGGGCCCGAACAGGCCGATCAGGGTGAGCGCCGTGGTCGCGACGATGCCGCCGACGACCTGGGCGACGATGTACGGCAGCACGTCACGCCACGGGTGGCGCCCTGCCGCGGCCGCACCAAGGGTGACGGCCGGATTGAAGTGCCCGCCCGACAGGGGGCCGAACGCGTAGGCGCCCACCACCACGGTGAGTCCGAACGCGAGCGCGACGGCGACGTAGACGGCGCTGTTGGCGCCGGGATCGGTGAAGTGAGTGGAGGCGAACAGCGCGGTGCCGACGCCGCCGAAGACGAGCAGGAAGGTTCCGAAGCCCTCTGCGGCGAGCCTCGCGCCGAGGGAAACGGTCAGCGGTGCACCGGGATCCGGTGCGGGTTCGATCGATGGTTCGCTCATTGCCCAGCCCTTCTGTGATGGCCCGGCGGATGCCGCGCGATCACATGATCCTCGCCGCGTCGGCTACCACGTCCGAGGCGCGCCGTCGCGCACCACGCCGGGCGAGCGCGCGCTTTCTTGAATCACTCAAAACAAGCTAGAATCGAGGCATGTCGACGACCGCTCTCACCCCCGCCGCTGACGCGGCGATCCGGTCCGCCGGGCTGCGGGTGACCGACACGCGGCGTGCGGTGCACGACGCCCTCCGCGAGCGGCCGCATGCGACCGCCGAGGCGGTCCACGAGCACGTCTCCGAGCGGCTCGCCTCGACCAGCCTGCAGTCGGTGTACAACGTCCTCGGCGACTTCACCGCATCCGGGCTCGTGCGCCGGATCGAACCCGCCGGGCATCCGATGATGTTCGAGCTGCGCGTCGACGACAACCACCACCACCTCGTCTGCACGAGGTGCGGCGACGTCACCGACGTCGACTGCGCCACCGGGCATGCCCCGTGCCTGACCCCCGTCGACGGCCGCGGATATCGCGTCGCCGTCGCCGAGGTGACGTACTGGGGCCTGTGCGCTGCCTGCGTGCAGGCCGAGACCGACTCTCTCTGATACCCACTCACCGGAAGGACATCATGACCGACGTTCGTGAAGAAGAAGTGCCGGGCATCGGCGACAACGCCGCCGACATCGACCAGACGAAGACCGTCACCGAGGAGCCGGTCGAGGCCGGTGACGCCGGCGCCTGCCCCGTGATCCACGGGCAGCAGCCGCACCCGACCATGGGGTCGGCCAACCGCCAGTGGTGGCCAGAGCAGCTGAACCTCAAGATCCTCGCCAAGAACGGCGAGCAGCGGAACCCGCTCGACGCCGACTTCGACTACAAGGCCGCGTTCGAGGCGCTCGACCTCGACCAGGTCAAGAAGGACATCGCCGAGACTCTCACCACCTCGCAGGACTGGTGGCCGGCGGACTTCGGCCACTACGGCCCCCTGATGGTGCGCATGGCGTGGCACAGCGCCGGCACCTACCGTGTCACCGACGGCCGCGGCGGTGGCGGCACCGGGCAGCAGCGCTTCGCGCCGCTGAACAGCTGGCCCGACAACGTCGGCCTCGACAAGGCGCGCCGCCTGCTCTGGCCGATCAAGAAGAAGTACGGCCAGTCGCTGTCCTGGGGTGACCTGATGATCCTGGCCGGCAACGTCGCGCTCGAGGACATGGGTTTCAAGACCTTCGGCTTCGCGGGCGGGCGCATCGACGCCTGGGAGCCCGACGACGACGTGTACTGGGGCCCCGAGACCACCTGGCTCGGCGACGAGCGCTACTCCGGCGACCGTGAGCTCGAGCGTCCCCTCGCGGCCGTGCAGATGGGGCTCATCTACGTCAACCCCGAGGGTCCGAACGGCAACCCCGACCCGCTGGCCTCGGCCCGCGACATCCGCGAGACCTTCGCACGCATGGCCATGGACGACGAGGAGACCGTCGCCCTGATCGCCGGCGGTCACACCTTCGGCAAGACCCACGGTGCGGCATCCGACTCGAACCTCGAGGACAACCCGGAGGCCGCCGGTCTCGAGATGCAGGGTCTCGGCTGGAAGAACAACAACGGCACCGGCAAGGGCGACGACCAGATCACCTCCGGTCTCGAGGTCACCTGGACCTACCACCCGACCCGCTGGGACAACGAGTTCTTCCACATCCTGTACGCCTACGAGTGGGAGCTCTTCCAGAGCCCGGCCGGCGCCAACCAGTGGCGCCCCGTCAAGGGCGGCGGCGCCGACATGGTGCCGCTGGCGCACTCCGACGGCCGTCGCGAGCCGCGCATGCTGACCTCCGACCTCGCCCTGCGCTTCGACCCGGAGTACGGCAAGATCTCGCAGCGCTTCAAGGAGGACCCGGAGGCGTTCGCCGACGCGTTCGCCCGCGCCTGGTTCAAGCTGACGCACCGCGACATGGGTCCGCGCAGCCGCTACGTGGGCACCGAGGTTCCCGCCGAGGAGCTCATCTGGCAGGACGTCGTGCCCGCCGTCGACCACGCCCTCATCTCGGCCGATGACGCGGCCGCGTTGAAGAAGCGCGTGCTGGAGTCCGGCGAGAGCGTCTCCGAGCTGGTCGCGTTCACCTGGGCGGCGGCATCGTCGTTCCGCGGCAGCGACAAGCGCGGCGGCGTGAATGGCGGCCGCATCCGCCTGGCACCGCAGAAGGACTGGGAGGCCAACAACCCCGAGCGCGTCGCCCGCATCACCGCCGTGCTCGAGGGCATCCAGGCCGAGTTCAACGACAGCCGCACCGACGACGTGCGCGTCTCGTTCGCCGACCTCGTCGTGCTCGCGGGCAACGCGGCCGTCGAGAAGGCGGCGGCAGACGCCGGTGTCGAGGTCGAGGTGGTCTTCCACCCCGGTCGCACCGACGCCACGCAGGAGCAGACCGACGTCGATTCCTTCGCGTTCCTCGAGCCGCAGGCCGACGGGTTCCGCAACTACGTCGCCCGCGACGTGGCCGCCATCCCGGCCGAGCACCTGCTGCTCGACAAGGCGAACCTGCTGACGCTGACCGCCCCGGAGATGACCGTCCTCGTCGGCGGACTGCGCGCCCTCGGCGCGAACTGGGACGGCTCCTCGTACGGCGTGTTCACCGACCGCCCCGGCGTGCTCTCGAACGACGTGTTCGTGAACCTGCTCGAGCTCGGCAACACCTGGAAGCCGCTCGACCCGGGCTCGCACGCCTTCGAGGGGCGCAACGGCTCGGACGAGGTCGTCGGACGCGGCACCCGCGTCGACCTGCTGTTCGGCTCGAACTCCGAGCTGCGCACGCTCGCGGAGGTGTACGCCGCGGACGACGCGACCTCGAAGTTCGCGCGCGACTTCGCCGCTGCGTGGGGCAAGGTCACCGAGCTGGACCGCTTCGACCTGCGCTGATCCGCAGCATCACGACGGCCCCCGCCTCCCGGCGGGGGCCGTCGTCGTCTCCGATGCGTGGCGCTCGGGGGTCGCGAATGGTCGCTATTGGCTGCGCGGATACGGCGTGTCGCGCCACCTCAAGGTGAATGTGGGCGTGCCGGATGCCGGGCTACAGCCGCCCTGCCGCCTTCAGCTCGAGGTAGCGGTCGGCGATGCGCGGAGGCAGCTGCTCGGGGTCGGCCGCGATCGCCTCGCCGCCGGCGCGGCGCACCGCATCCGCGACGATCTCGGCGTCCTGCATGGTGCGCTCCGCGGCGGCCGCGAGGTACACGTCCAGTCGGGAGTCGCGGCGTCGGGCGAGCTCTCCGATCGAATCGTCGGTGACCGAGCCGACCAGCACCGTCGTGGCGCGGCCGGGGTCGGGGAACGCGCCGAGGAACGAGCGCGCCGACTCCGCGGCATCCTGCGCCGTGAGCACGACGATCAGCGAGGGCCGGGTGGTGACCGTGCGGACGGCTGCGAACGCGCTCGCCCAGTCGGTGTCGACCAGCCGCGCGTGCACGGGCGACATCGCATCGGTCAGCGCGGGCAGCAGCGCCGCTCCGTCGACCCCGGTGACCCGGGCGCGGGTGACGCGATCGTGCATGAGCAGATGCACGTGATCGCCGGCCCTGGCGGCGAGTGCCGCGAGCAGCAGCGCGGCCTCGAGGGAAGCGTCGAGGCGGGTCCCATCGCCCACGCGCGCCGCGGCGGTGCGGCCGGTGTCGATGAGGATGACGACATGCCGGTCGCGTTCGGGGCGCCAGGTGCGCAGCATCGTCGTGCCGGCCCGCGCAGTGGCACGCCAGTCGATCGAGCGCACGTCGTCGCCGCGCACGTACTCGCGCAGGGAGTCGAACTCGGTGCCCTGACCGCGCACCTGGATGGACGTGTTGCCGTCGAGCTCGCGCAGCCGCGCGAGTCGGGAGGGCAGATGCTTGCGGGAGGTGAACGCGGGCAGCACCCGCAGCGCACCGCGGACGTCGTGCCTGGCCTGCCTGCCCGCGAGGCCCAGCGGTCCGCGTGCACGCAGCACCACCATGCCGCTCTCCAGCTCGCCGCGTCGACGGGGCACCAGCGGGATCTCGATGCGACGACGCTCGCCGGGCGGCACGACGATGCGCTCCCGCTGAACGGGTGCGCCTGCGGTCGGCTGCCAGGCGTCGCGCAGCAGGCCGCGCAGGGTGCGCGTGCCGGTGTTGCTCACCGCGACGCTCGTGAGCACCTGCTCGCCGAGCCGCGCGCGGTTCGGCACCCGACGGGTGACGGCCGCATCACGCGGGTTCGCAGCCGCCGCGACGTCGATGCCGGTGAGCACGGCGCACAGCAGCAGCCACCCGCCGACGACCGCCCACGCGGGCACGCCGACGCCGCTCAGCAGCACCACCGGCACGATGCCGAGGGCCACGAGCGGTGCGAGCAGCGCGGAGACGTACATTCAGATCGGAACCCGGGTCTGCTGCACCACGGACTGCAGCACGGCATCCGCCGAGACGCCCTCCATCTGCGCATCCGGTCGCAGCTGCAGACGGTGCCGCCAGACCGGCATGAGCATGGTCTGCACGTGATCGGGGGTGACGGCGCTCGACGCGTTCAGCCACGCCCACGCCTTCGCGGCGGCGAGCAGCGCGGTGGAGGCGCGCGGACTCGCGCCCAGCTCCACCGAGGGGGACTGACGCGTGGCGCGGGCCAGGTCGACGACGTAGCCGAGCACGTCGTCGGTGACCTGCACGCGTGCGGCGGCATCCTGCGCGGCGCGGATCTCATCGGCGGTGATGGCGGCCGAGACACCGCTGAGCAGCCGGGGCGAGAAGCCCTCGGCGTGCAGGCGCAGCACCGACACCTCGGCGTCGCGCTCGGGCATGCTCACCACGAGTTTCATGAGGAAGCGGTCCAGCTGCGCCTCCGGCAGCGTGTAGGTGCCCTCGTGCTCGACCGGGTTCTGCGTCGCGGCGACGAGGAACGGGTCGGGCAGCGGGCGGCTGGTGCCGTCGGCCGAGACCTGACGCTCCTCCATGGCCTCGAGCAGCGCGGCCTGGGTCTTCGGAGGGGTGCGGTTGATCTCGTCGGCGAGCAGGATGTTGGTGAACACCGGGCCGGCGCGGAACTCGAACCCGCCGGTGCGCGCGTCGTAGACCAGCGATCCGGTCACATCGCCCGGCATGAGGTCGGGGGTGAACTGCACGCGCTTCGTGTCGAGTCCGATGGCCTTGGCGAAGCTGCGCACGACGAGCGTCTTCGCCACGCCGGGCACACCTTCGAGCAGCACGTGACCGCGAGCCAGCAGCGCGACCATGAGTCCCGTGACGGTGCCCGCTTGACCGATCACCGCCTTGTCGACCTCGGTGCGCACACGGTGCATGGCCCGGCGCAGCGCGGCGTCGTCGAGAGGGGAGGAGGGGGTGCTCTCGTCGGTCACGGGAGTCTCCTTTCGGTGTGGAAAGCGTCGTCGACGGCCTTCTCGAGGTCGGCGAGGGAGCGGGCGAGGCTGATGAGGTCGCGATCGGATGCCGGCGGCGGCCCGCCGAGCAGGTCATGCAGCGACCCACGGGGCACCTGCAGGCGGTCGGCGGCGGCATCCGCCACCTCGATCGCGGAGGCGCGCGTGCTCAGGGCGAGCCGACGGGAGAGGCGTCGAACGGTGCCCTCTCGGATCGCCTCGCCGGCGTGGGCGGCATCCGCGGCTTTCGCGGTGAGCCGCGCGCGTCCGTGCATCGTCTCGGAGGCGCGCACGGTGACCGGCAGCGACTCGGCGACGAGCGGGCCGAACCGGCGCCCGCGCCACCAGACGGCCGCGAGACCGGCCAGCAGCAGGAGGACGATCGCGGGGGTGACCCACTCCGGGGTGAGGGAGCCGAGGGTATCGGGCTGTTCGCCGGTGATGTCGCCGTCTTCGAACGACGGCACGTACCAGACGACCCGCTCGGTCTGGGCGAGCAGCGCGAGGCCGAGGGCGGCGTTGCCGCGTTCGGCGAGCTGCTCGTTCGAGAACAGTCGGGCGCCTTCGACGAGGGTGATGGTGCGTGCGCCGTCGACCGAGCGCAGCACTGCGGCGCCGTCATCGGTTCCGAAGCACACCTCCACGCCGTCTGCTGGGGTGAACAGGCGCTCCGCGTCGATGTCGCCGACCCGGGCGAACTCGGCCGCGTCGCAGCCGGCATCCACAACGGCGCCCGGGATCGCGGCATCCGTGCCGAGGTCGAGCAGTCGCAGCATCCGCGAGCTGCTGGTGAGCAGCACCACCCGGTCCGCGCTCTCGACGAGGTCGAGGGCGGCGTCGTCGGTGAGCGTGTACGGATCGGTCAGCACGAGGGTGACGTCGCCGTCGACGGATGCCGCGGCATCCGTCCGGCTGCGCGAGACCTGCACCTCGACGCCCTGCTGGCGCACGAGCTCGGCGAGCGCCTCGGCGCCGCCGGGGGCGGGGCTCTCGGGGTTCAGCGCGCCTGCGAGACTCGGGGCGGTCGCGACGAAGCGCATCGAGACGAGCGCGATGCCGAGCAGCAGCACGATGACGAACAGCCAGCCGAGGATGCGCCCCCGGCGACCCGGAGCGCGTGCGGCTGCCGTCGACGGGAGCGCGGCCCGGGGATCGGATGCCGCGCCCTGCGGCTGCTCGGTGATCGTCGTCATGCCGGCACCCCCGCTGCGGCGGGCTGACGGGTGTGCGGGGGAGCGGCTGCGCGTAGCTCGTCGTCGGTGGCAGCCAGCGCGCGGTAGTCGACCTCGGTCGCTGGCGTGCGCAGATACCGGACGGCGTCGAAGACGGTCGCCGCGCTGTGCAGCCGGTCGGAGAACGAGGGGAACGGCGTCGTGGCCTCACGGGCGATGCCCTGCGCGGTCGCACCTGGCGCCGGGTCGATGAGGTCGCGCTCGAGCAGCGCCCGCGCGAGCGCGCGGAATCGCAGCACGACGGCGGCATCCCAGTCCGCATCCTTCGCGCGCCGCTCCGCCTCGCTGCGCAGCTGGGCGGCAGAGCGATCGTCGCGCTCGCCCAGCAGGTCGGCACGGCGCGGCACCGTGCGCGACGCGCGCGGGCGGCCCCAGACGAGCAGGGCGACGATGAGTGCGGCGATGAGCACGACGACGATCAGGGTCACGGCGAACGGTGCCACCGATCCCGAGCCGTCGGCTGTGAACAGCCCGAAGAACCACTCCACGATGTCGGCGATGAGGCGGTCGAACCAGGTGGGCTTCGCCGCCTCGTACTGCTGCTTGGCGAGTTCCTCCTCAGCCCAGCGCCGCGCCTCGTCCCCGTCGGGGACGAACACGTCGGCGAGTCGGGTGACGATCATGCGTCTCCGCCGGGTGCCGTCCACGGGCCGGAGACGTCGGTCTGCGGGGCGGCGGGAGGCGGCGGCACCGGCGGAGTCGCTGCCGGCGGGGCCGGCTGCGCGTACGGCGGCACGTGCGGTGCGGGTGCCGCGTATCCGGGCTGGGGCGCGTATTCGGGCTGGGGCGCGTACCCGGGCTGCGGTGCGTACCCGGGCTGCGGTGCGTACCCGGGCTGCGGTGCGTACCCCGGCTGGGGCGCGTACCCCGGCTGCGCAGGATAGGCAGGATAGCCGTACGGCGCGGGAACGTGCGCGGGCGACGGCTTCGGCGGCGGAGCGCTCGAGACCGCGCGAGCCGGATCCACGGCGTAGAGGCCGTCGAGGTCGGCGTCCGCGACGCCGGTGCCCTGCTCGACATGCCGGATGAGAGTCTGATCAAGTCCTTCGTACCGCATTCGGCTGTCCAGGTACACGAGGGTGGCGGCCGTGCCCTGCACGACCAGCTGGATCGCGCCGACCGCGAGCACCAGCGCCTGCGAGAGCACGCTCACCGCGATCACCGCGATGATCGCGCCGGCATCCTCACCACCGGTCGGCGCGAGGATGCCGCTGATGATGCCGCTGATGAGCGACCCGGGGATCGCCACCACCTGCGCCGCGACGCCCATGATCGCCGAGATGAGGAACATCACGCCGAACGCCGGCCAGAACCGTCCGCGGATCAGCCGCCACGAGCGCACGATCGCCGTGCGGATCGTCGTACGCTCCAGCACGAGGGCGGACGGCACGACGAGCAGCTTCGTCGAGATCCAGATGAACAGCGGGATGCTGCCGAACACGAGCAGGAGGCCGCTGATCACGCCGATCGCGATAGCACCCGGACTGTCGAAGCCGAACGCCGCGATGAGACCGAACACGATGCCGAAGGCCAGTGCTATCCACAGCATGACGGCCACCGCCTGCAGCACGGCGAAGCCGAACAGGCGCCAGAACACCGGCCGCACGCGCGCCCACAGCATCCTCAGCGGGGCGGTGCGCGACACGGCGGCGAACGAGACATCCGCGGCGACCAGGCCCTGCACCACGGCAGTGAACGCGAGCGTCGCCAGTGACAGCACGACACCGGCGATGATGCCCAGCGCCGTCGACCCGGCGATGATCGGCCCGAGATCCGGCGACCCCGGCGGCACGGAGGCGATGCGGTCGGCGATGAACATCGCGACCAGCAGCATCACGCCGACGGTGATGAGCACCACGACGAACTCCACCGTCACCGCGAAGCCGAACAGCACCTTCGGGTTGTGGCGCAGAGCGCTGAAGGACCGGCCGAGCAGCATCCCGAAGGTCATCGGGTGCAGAGGGATCGCCCCCTTCTTCGGTGCCGGCGTCCAGCTCTGACTGCTCATCAGCGTCCCCTCCCGTGTGCTCTCCCATCGTGGCACATCGCCTCACGGCATCCGCCACGCGCCTCCGGAGAACCCGGGCGATTCTCAAGTAGGCTGAGACGAGTTGCGGTCGCGCGGGGGCAGGCCGGCCGCATCGGAGAGAAAGATGAGGCTGGGCACAAGATGACCTCACGCATCCTCGTGGTCGACGACGACACCGCTCTGGCGGAGATGATCGGAATCGTGCTGCGCACCGAGGGCTTCGAGGCTCTGTTCTGCGCCGACGGGGCACGCGCCGTCGACGAGTGGCGCTCCTCCCGCCCCGATCTGGTGCTGCTCGACCTCATGCTGCCCGGCATGGACGGCATCGAGATCTGCACCCGCATCCGTGCGGAATCCGGCGTGCCGATCATCATGCTCACCGCCCGCAGCGACACCGCCGACGTCGTGCGCGGTCTCGAGGTGGGCGCCGACGACTACATGGTCAAGCCCTTCAACCCGAAGGAGCTCGTGGCGCGCATCCGCACCCGCCTGCGGCCGACGCCGCAGGCGACCGCCGACGTGCTGCGCGTCGGAGATCTCACCATCGACGTCGACGCGCACGAGGTGCGCCGAGGCAGCACCCCCATCGCGCTGACGCCCCTCGAGTTCCAGCTGCTGGTGGCGCTGGCGTCCAAGCCGCAGCAGGTGTTCTCACGCGAGATGCTGCTCGAGCAGGTGTGGGGCTACCACTACAAGGCCGACACGCGCCTGGTGAACGTGCACGTGCAGCGGCTGCGCGCCAAGGTCGAGCTCGATCCCGACAACCCCAAGATCGTCATGACCGTGCGCGGAGTCGGTTACCGCGCCGGGAGCGTCAGCCAGGGGTGATCGCGACGAGCCCGGCACGTGTGAGCACGGCTGTCTGGCGTGATCCGCGCCGCTGGGCGGACACCGTCATCGCCGTGTGGCGCCGTTCGATGCGCTTCCGCACGATCGCGGTGACGCTGCTGCTCACCTCGCTCGCGATCTTCATCACCTGCGTCACGATGGCGCTCGTCATCCGCAGCGACCTGTTCGAGTCGCGCAAGGACGAAGCGCTGCAGAACGCGCGGGGAGCCGTCGCGCAGATCCAGAAGCGCCTCGACTCCAGCCAGGTCGGCGACGACCAGTCGAGCATGGCCGCCCTCTGGCGCGAGGTGCAGGGCGAGCTCGGACGGGCCGCGTCATCGTCGCGTTTCATCGTGCTGCCCACGAAGATCGACGGCGACGGCTACGCGCCGAACGGCTTCTCGAACCGGCTCACGGCCGACCAGCTCAGCGACGACCTGCGCACCCGTGTCACTGCGGTGCCCGGCAACCAGGCGTGGCAGTCGATCCCGCTGGCGGCGACCGACGGCGAGGAGGCCGCGGGGATCGTCGTCGGCCAGCAGCTCACGGTGCCGGATGCCGGCGTGTACGAGGTGTACGTCGCCTACGACCTCGCGGATGCCGATGAGACCCTGCTGTTCGTGCAGCGCACCCTGTGGCTGGCCGGCATCGCGCTGGTCGCGATCGTCGCGGCGATCTCGTGGCTGGTGCTCAGGGCTGTGTCGGCGCCGATCATCGAGGCTGCCGAGACCAGTGCGCGCCTGGCCTCGGGCGACCTGGAGGTGCGTCTGCCCGTGCACGGCGAAGACGAGCTGGCAGCCCTCGGCCGCTCGTTCAACGCCATGGCCGACAGCATCGAACGCCAGATCAGCGAACTCGCAGAGCTCTCGCTCGTGCAGCAGCGCTTCGTGTCCGACGTCTCGCACGAGCTGCGCACCCCGCTGACGACGATCAGCCTCGCTGCCGAGATGATCAACGACCAGAAGGACGACTTCGACCCCACCACCGCGCGCACGGCCGAACTGCTGCACACCCAGGTGCGCCGCTTCGAGACGCTGCTCGCCGACCTGCTCGAGATCAGCAGGTACGACGCGGGATCGGTGCAGCTCGAGGTCGAGGCGACCAGTCTCGCGCAGCTCGCCGAGGAGATCGTCGAGCAGATGGGGCCGCTCGCCGCCACGCACGACACCGAGCTGCGTCTCGTCGCGCCGGGCGGATATTCCCCGGTCGACATGGACCCCCGTCGGGTGCGGCGCGTGCTGCGCAACCTCATCGGCAATGCGATCGAGCACGGCGAGGGCCAGCCCATCGTCATCACGGTCGACAGCGACCAGCGCGCCGTCGCGGTCGGCGTGCGGGACTTCGGCCTCGGCATGCTCCCGGAGGACGCCGAGCGCGTGTTCGACAGGTTCTGGCGGGCCGACCCCTCGCGCAAGCGCACCATCGGCGGCACGGGCCTCGGCCTGTCGATCGCGCTGGGCGATGCGAAGCTGCACAGCGGGTCGCTGGAGGTGTGGTCCGAGCTCGGCCTCGGCACCAACTTCGTTCTGACCATCCCGCGCGGCGCAGGCGGGCTCGAGGGCCCGAGCCCCGTGCCGCTGCAGCCGCAGGAGTCGCTCGCGGATCTCGGCAGTGTGACCGAGCCGATCGTGCTGCGCCCGCCGGCATCCGATCGGAGGGACTCATGAACGTGCGCCGCGCCGGTCGCGGGCTCCTCGCCGCGGCGATCGTGCTCATGCTCGCCGGATGCGCCGGGCTGCCGACCTCGGGACCCGTGAACGCCGGACTGCCGATCGGCGAGGAGGGTGAGATCGCGGATCCGACCCCGATCGCCCAGGGGCCGCTTCCCGGCGCCGACCCCGTGGACATCGCCCGCGGCTTCCTGGAGGCCTCGGTGACGCCCGCGGGCAACTGGGAGACCGCGCAGGAGTTCCTCACCGAGGATTTCGCGGCGAGATGGAAGCCCGGGTCGTCGGTCGCGATCGACGAGTCGCTCTCATCACGCCACTATGACGCCGACAGCGAGTCGCTCGACGACAGCGCCACCTCGGCCGTGGTGAGCGTGCAGCTCGAGCAGGTGGCGAGCGTGGATGCCGCCGGGGCGTACACCGAGTCACAGGGAAGCTCGACCCGGGTGTTCCGGCTGGAGCGGCCGAAGGACGGCGAGTGGCGCATCGCCGAGGCGCCGGACGGCATCGTGCTGGACGCCGACAGCCTGCAGCAGGTGTACCGCCGCTACAACCTGCAGTACTTCGACCAGAGCTGGACGCATCTCGTGCCCGATGTGCGCTGGTTCCCGCGACGCCCGTCGATGGCGACCACCATCACCCGTGCACTGATCTCGGGGGAGCCCAGTGAATGGCTGGCCCCGGCGGTGCGCACGGCGTTCGCCGACGAGATCGCGCTCGCCGGTGACGCGGTGCCGGTGGATGCGTCGCAGGTGGCTGCCGTGTCGCTGACGCGCGCCGCCCTCTCGGCTTCGCCGGTCGCGCTCGCCCGCATGCGCACGCAACTCGAGGCGAGCCTGGCCGGGCTCGGCATCAGCGAGGTCGTCTTCAGCGTCGACGGCGCGCCCCTCGAGACCGATACCGTGTCACTCGCGCAGCCGGTGATCGACCCAGGGCTGCTCGTGCTCAACGACGAAAGCTTCGGTGTCGCGGTCGGGCAGGAGCTCACCCCGATCCCCGCGCTCACCGCCCAGATCGCGAAGATCGACGAGCCCATCTCGGCGATCGACGTCGCCCTGGACGGCTCGATGGCCGCCGTGCAGATGGCAGACCATTCGGTGTGGGCCGTCCGCGACGGCGCGACGGACGAGCTCGACGGGCGCGCCGACCTGATCGCCCCCTCCGTGGATCCGTTCGGCTTCACCTGGACCGTGCCGCGGGCGACTCCCCGCGCTCTGGAGGCGCGCGGCACCGATGTCGAGCGCCACCTGATCGAGCAGGCGTGGCCGGATGCCACGTCGATCAGTCAGCTGCGGGTGTCGGCCGATGGTGCGCGTGTCGCCGCCGTCATCACGGCGGGCGGTCAGCGCGGACTGGTCGTCGCCGCCGTGGTGCGTGATGAGAACGGTGTGCCGGTGCGTCTGGGCGACGAGATCCGTCCGGTGACGCTGCTGAAGGATGCCGCACAGGGGCTCGCCTGGATCGGCTCGGACACCCTGGCGGTGCTGTCGAACGCGAGCGACCCGGTGCTCACCACGCACGTCGTCGGGGGACCGGCGACCTTCTCGACCGCGCCGGGCGGCGCGAAGTCGCTCTCGGGCGGCAAGAACAGTGCGGCGGTGCGGGTTCTCAGCTCGGACGGCATCGTGTACGCGCAGCGCGGTTCGTCGTGGCAGCAGTCCGTGTCGGGCGTGCTGGTGCTCGGCACCCGCGCCGGGTACTGAGCGACTGCACAGCACGCCCAGATCGCCGGGTTGTCCACAGCCGCCGGGATCGCGGGCGGGCGAGCCCCCACCCGTGGGACAGGCTCGGGGCATGCTGTCCACGATCGCCGACGAGATCCTCGCCTTCCTGGTCTCCGCGAACTGTCCCGGCTGCGACCGCATCGGCACTCTGCTCTGCGGCGACTGCCGTGACCTGCTGACGGCGGCTCCGCTCGCGCGCACCACGCCGGACGGGCTCGCCGTGCGCGCGGCGCTGAGCTATCAGGGTGTGCCTGCGCGCTGCATCCGCCGGCTCAAGGAGGAGGGTGCGACGATGCTCGCGCGCCCGTTGGGACGCACGATGCGCACCGTGATCCTGGACGCGTGGGAGGAAGGCGCGGTGCTCGTGCCGGTGCCGACCAGCCGCTCCGCCTTCCGCCGCCGCGGCTACCGGGTGCCCGATCTGCTGCTCCGGCGGGCGGGATGCGAGGCGGAGCGGATGCTGCGCCTCGTGCGCCGCACCGGAGATCAACGCGAGCTGGGGAAGGTCGAGCGGGCGCAGAACGTCGCCGGCAGCATGCGCGTCGCCGCACTCGCGAACCACTGGGCGGGCCGCTCGCCGGAGGGCACACGGGTCGTGCTCGTCGACGACGTGGTGACCACCGGGGCCACGCTCGACGAGGCCGCACGTGCCCTTCGCGAGGCCGGTGCGGCGGTCGTCGGGGCCGTCGCGCTGGCCGCGACACCGCGCTATCACGACACGCAGGAAACACATGATGAACGGATAGTGACATGAGCGGTTTCGGCGACTACGGTAGGGGTTCACAAGGCGACCACGGTCCGCCCTTGGCCGGGAGGACCGGGACAAGGAGGCAGTGATGGAAACGAGCATCGTCGGCGTCGGAGTGGGTATCTCCGATCGGTTCCGCACCGTTGTCGAGGAGAAGACCGCACGCGTCCAGACGCTCGCGCCGAAGGCGCAGCGACTCGAGATCAAGGTCACCCATCGGGCCTATCGCAACGGCCGCGTCCCTGACGAGACGGTCGAGCTGACGCTCCTCGGCAAGGGCCCCGTCGTGCGGGCCGAGGCCGTCGACGGCGACAAGTTCACGGCCCTGGATCTCGCCCTCGACAAGCTCGCCGAGCAGCTGCGCCGCGCGAAGGAGAAGCGGATCGACGGGCGTCACCACCCGCGCGGCGCGCACTTCGAGAAGGGCAGCGGCGCGCTCGAGGGAATCGACGTGCAGCCGGCCTCCGCAGATGTGCTGCACGCCGTCGCGACCGGTGCGGTTCCGGTGCAGCAGGACGAGGAGGAGACGTACTCGCCCGTCGTCATCCGCACGAAGAACTTCGACGCCGAGTGGATGACGGTGGAGGACGCCGTCGACCGCATGGAGCTGGTCGGACACGACTTCTTCCTGTTCGTCGATGCGCGAACCGACCACCCGAGCGTCGTGTACCGCCGCAAGGGCTGGGACTACGGCGTGATCTCGCTCACCGCTCAGACGCCGCCCGCCGAGGAGGCGCTGGCATCCTGACCTGACCTGACGAGGAGAGGCGCCGTCCCCGCTCGGGGGGCGGCGCCTCATCACGTTCGGGCGGGATCGATCAGTCGAAGATGCCGTCGAGGATGCTGCCGATGACCAGGCCGCCGAGCACGCCGCTCACGATGTCGCCGCCTCCGCCGCGGCGACCGCCACCACCCCAGCCACCGCCGCCCCAGCCCTGGTCCTGCGGGCGGGACGAGTCGATGTCGCGCTGGGCGAGCTGCAGCGCCTCGGAGGCGAGCTGTGCCACGCGGCGTGCCGCGCCGAGAGCCTGCTCGCGGGTGTCCTCGGCCGGCAGCAGCATCGGAACGTCGACGCGAAGGCGCTCGGCCTCGGCGAGACGCGTGCGAGCGTCGGCGCCGATCCAGCCGCGGTGGCCGCTGATGAGGCTGCGGGCCACGCCGAGCTGACGGTCGGCGTCATCGATCGCGTGCTGCACCTGCTCGAGCGAGGGCAGCGGATGCTGCGCCCGGTAGTTGGCCTTGTCGATGGCCTGATCCAGTGCGCTGTTCGCGGTGCGCAGCTGCGTCAGCTCGGCGAACGGGTCGTTGCGGGTGCCTGCAGGAGCGAGAGCACGCAGCGCCGCATCCAGCTCCGCGGCAGCTGCGGTCACCTCGGGGGTCTGCGGGGCGTTGCGCGCGGCGATGATGTCGCCGCGCGAGTCGGCCACCACATCTGCGAGAGTGGACTCGGCGCGCAGCGCCTCGATCTCGAAGTCCTCGACGGCATCCAGGATCGCGCCGGCCCGCCGCACGGCCTCGGTCGCCGTCTCCAGTGCGAGGTTGGCCTCTTCGTTCTGCTTGGCCGCGCGGCGCCGCTCCGACACGTCTGCGCCGTGCGTCGCGAACGCGACCAGCTGGGCCGCCTCGTCGGCAGCCGACGCGATGCGACGCATCGCTGTCTCGGCGTACCGCGACGACAGCCGTTCGATCGTGCTGCTGGCGGAGGGAATGCGGCTGCGGAGCGCTTCGGCATCCGCTCGCACCCGCGCGATGATCTCGGGGGCGCGACGCACCTTCGCGACCGTCTCGGCGAGCGCGCCGGTCTTCTCGTCGAGCAGGCTCTCGGCCCATTCGCACAGCTGCACGATGCGGGCGTTGCGGGTGCGCAGCTCCTCGGCGGTATCGGGGATCTCGTCGTGGTTCAGCTGGTGCAGTTGGAACGCTTCGCGCATGTGCAGCCGGACGGCATCGAGGGCCGCCTTCAGGTCGGAAGTGAGCGAGTCGCCCAGCTCGGCCTGCGCGAACGCGAGCTCGTCTGAGGTGGTGCGGATGCGCTCGTCGGCGGCGACCAGCGCCTGCTCGGCGCGGCGCGCCAGATCGGCGTCCTGCGCGGCGAGCGCCTCTTCTTCACGCTTGCGTCTGCCCCAGAATCCGGCCATGCTCCGATCCTACGGGCGGCGACCGAGGCTCCGCTGTGGATCGGGTGCGCCTGCGGCGAACGTCACAGGGCGGCAGGGATCGGCAGGTCGAGGTCGTCCCTGGTCCGCGGTGGGCGACCGCGGCGGGGCTTCTCGGCGTTCAACTCGACGCCGAAACGGGCGTCGGGGTGCAGGCGCGCCTCGACATGATCCAGCCACTGCAGTTCGGCCTGGGCCTGAAGGATGAGCGCCTCGGCCACGAGCTCGCGGGCGATCTCCTCAGCCGCCCGATCGGCGTCAGCGCCGTCGCTCTGCGGGTGAGCGCTCCGCAGCTGTGCGAGCCGCGCTCGGGATGCGACGCGCTGACGGCGCACCACATCTGCGGCGTCCACGCCGGGCAAGGTTGCGGCGACGGCCAGTTTGATCGTCAGCTCATCACGCGTGCCCGAAGGGCGCATCACGGGGGAGTCCAGCCAGGCACGCACCTCGCCGCGGCCGGCATCCGTGATCTCGTAGTAGACATGCCCCTGCTCGTCGACCTCGCCCTTGGCGACGAACCCGTCGCGCTCCAGGCGCTCGAGGGTGTTGTAGATCTGGCCCACGTTCAACGGCCAGGTCGACCCGGTGCGGCGGTCGAACTCGGCGCGCAGCTGGTAGCCGTAGCACGGCCCCTGGTCGAGGATGGCGAGCAGACTCTGGCGAACGGACATCGGCACTCCTGATCGTTTCCCGGTATTGCGTTTCTGGGTATATGCATATCGGGAAATCCCTCCCACCGCAAGCATCGGCCTGGCATGTCCGTTCGCGCTCAGCGATCCCCGACCGTCGGCGTGCACACCGTGCTCAGGTCACGGGCCGGTAACATGGCACGGTATGCCCGGCGCTGAACATCGCCGGCACCCGAACATCAAGGGAGACACCCGTGGCGAATCCTCTCGAGAAGCTGCTGCGCGCCGGAGAAGGACGCATCCTGCGCCGGCTCAAGCAGGTCGTGAAGGCCGTGAACGCGCTGGAAGAGGACTTCGAGAAGCTCACCGACGACGAGCTGCGCAACGAGACCGCCGAGCTGCGGGCACGCTTCGACAAGGGTGAGACGCTCGACCAGCTCATGCCCGAGGCCTTCGCCGCGGTGCGCGAAGCCGCCCGCCGCACGCTCGGCATGCGCGCCTACGACGTGCAGATCATGGGTGGTGCCGCGCTGCACTTCGGCAACATCGCCGAGATGAAGACCGGTGAGGGCAAGACACTCGTCGCGGTGTTCCCGTCGTACCTGAACGCGATCGCCGGCAAGGGCGTGCACATCATCACGGTGAACGACTTCCTCGCCAGCTACCAGGCCGAGCTGATGGGCCGCGTGCACCGCGCCCTCGGCATGACCACCGGCACCATCGTCTCGGGGCAGACCCCCGAGGTGCGCCGCCAGCAGTACGCCGCCGACATCACCTACGGCACGAACAACGAGTTCGGCTTCGACTACCTGCGCGACAACATGGCGTGGCGCAAGGAGGACCTCGTCCAGCGCGAGCACTTCTACGCCATCGTCGACGAGGTCGACTCCATCCTCATCGACGAGGCCCGCACCCCCCTGATCATCTCGGGCCCATCCTCGGGCGAGGCGAACCGCTGGTTCACCGAGTTCGCGAAGATCGCCCGCACCCTCGAGGCCGGCGTCGACTACGAGGTCGACGAGAAGAAGCGCACCGTCGGCGTGCTCGAGCCCGGCATCGAGAAGGTCGAGGACTACCTCGGCATCGACAACCTCTACGAGTCGGCGAACACCCCGCTCATCTCGTTC
>Ga0182737_1000095_pt1 | contig 173639 bp, 128 predicted proteins | sample eDN5th30CBELigOP_FD_128878 | JGI IMG/M metagenome (GOLD analysis project Ga0182737, IMG submission 128878) | Enriched Organic Plus compost microbial communities from Emeryville, California, USA - eDNA 5th pass 30_C BE-Lig OP (version 2) (version 2) ... | reverse complement strand
TCTTATAACGTATCACTGAACACTTATAACTCAAGAGCTTTCTGCTTTAAGCTTTCCGCTCTTATAACGTATCACTGAACACTTATAACTCAAGAGCTTTCTGCTTTAAGCTTTCCGCTCTTACAACGTATCACTTAACACTTATAACTCAAGAGCTTTTCGCATTCCGCTTTTTTACTTTTTACTTTTGAATTTCTATGCCTGCCCCAATCACTTTAATAGTAGACTGGTGGTATACCGTAGAGCCAGCTGGTACACTTTTGGTTAACCACACATTGCCTCCGATTACACAATCATGGCCCACAGTTGTTTCGCCACCTAAAATAGTTGCCCCAGCATAAATGATTACACGGTCTTCAATTGTGGGATGTCTTTTGGTATTAGCCATAAACTTTTCTACGCTTAATGCACCTAAAGTAACACCTTGATAAAGCTTCACATGATTTCCAATTAAAGTGGTTTCACCAATCACAATACCTGTCCCATGGTCTATATACAGATATTCGCCAATCTGCGCCCCTGGATGGATATCAATACCCGTAAGCGAATGCGCGTGTTCCGTTAGGATACGTGGAATTAAAGGAACATCCAATTGGAGCAATGCATGGGCAATACGGTATAAAGAAATCGCTAGAAAACCAGGATAAGTACGAATGATCTCAAACTTGCTGCGAGATGCCGGATCGCCATTTAAAATGGCCTCCACATCGGTATTCATGATACGATATAATTCGGGAATATTTGCGAAAAACTGTTCTGCAGTTAGCTGATTGTTGCATTCCTTGCAAGCTTTTGTGGCATTGAGCAACTTAACTAATTCCGTTTGTAAAGCCAAGAAGCGTTCTTTTATACCGGTTAAACTTTGCTTAGGTGATGTCAAGCGTTCAGGATAGATGAGGTCTAATAAGTTGAATGCCCACTCGGCTATTACTTTATTAGCTGGTACGGCCTCAACGCGGTGCTGTTTCTCGTATATATGTTGAAGAAAATCTTCGCTCATTATTTCTTTAGTATTAAGAAGGTAATTTAATTCTCCCTGTAAAGGACGGAAAAATCTGGCATTTTTAACAACATTTTTGTTAGTTCAATATAATATTTCATCCGTAAATAATTTTTACCATTGATTGGATGGATAGAAAAATTTATTTATCTAATTTGTGTTTTTCTAACCTACATGGATGGTAAAATCAAGAGAACAACACGCAAACAAAATGACGGATGAATGGTTAAAAAGGTAGTAAGAATAAAAATTGGTTTTACCATTTTATTTTCACTAACTTTATATTACCAATTAAAAAAGGAGGTCTGTCATGAACCTAATCCATCGTATAGAACATTGGGGTGATACCCATCATCCTCGTTGGCTAGATATCGTTCGAATTATATTGGGAACGGTTATTTTTGCCAAAGGTGTTAGTTTTATCGCCGATACGACGATTTTATTTCAGTTATTAACGAGTTCCAATTTCCATTTGTCTATCTGGATGGCGGTACACTATATAGCTTTTGTGCATATTGTGGGTGGTATTTTTATTGCCTTGGGGTTCGCAACACGTATAGCTGTGGTGTTGCAATTACCCATTTTAATTGGTGCTGTGTTTTTTGTGAACATGACCAATGGGTTTGATTTTTTAAACTCTGAATTTTGGTTATCTCTAGCCGTTTTACTTCTATTATTACTCTTCTTGGTAGTAGGATCGGGAGCTTATTCCTTAGATCACGCTATGGATAGACCCGGGTATAAACGCTGGTTCTAAACATACGGTTGTGCCTTAATAATATGTTTATACTTTCATAACAACAATGAAGCCGCCTTCTGTAAATGGAGGGGGCTTTTTTAGATATGTTGATATGAAAACAAGTGGAATGAAATCTTTATATTAGCCCTTATAAATCCATACTTATGAAATCATTGAGGTGCCTTATGTTCGTGCTACTACCTATCTTGTTTATAGCATGTAGTAAAAAAGATAGCGCGGATTATAACTCGGATCCCGCTCTATATAATGAATACATCACCGAATTTTCATCTGGAATGATCTCTGCACAGTCGGATATTCGGGTTGTATTGGCATTTTCAAAAAAAGAATGGAAGCCGAACCAAGAGCTAGATGCGGACTTATTTAGTATTCGCCCCAAGGTGGCTGGTAAAGTGATAGCCCTTTCACAAAATACCCTAGTGTTTAAACCTGCCGAACGTTTAAAGCAGGATACGAAATACCAGGTATCGCTTCATCTAGATGAGTTCATTGATGTGCCAAAGGCCTTGAAAGACTTTCGTTTTACGGTAAGAACCATGAAGCAGGACTTTGTAGTGGTTACAAAGGAGCTGCAATCATATAATAATGACTGGCAGTTCCTAAGAGGTGTGCTGCGCACCAGTGATGAATTAAATGCTGCTGCTGCGGCTAAGCTAATTACTGCTGAGCAACAAGGAAAACCATTACCCATTCGGTTTACACAGGCTGGGGCAGGTGCAGAGTTTGCGTTCATTATAGATAGTATTAAACGTCCTAATAAAGATGGCAACATTCAATTATCATGGAATGGAGAGAGCTTAGATGTTGATCAAAAAGGTGTTGAGCTGATTGATATTGCCGCAAAAGATCATTTTAAAGTACTCAAGGCTACTGTTGCTGAAGATAACAATCAGCTATTGCTTGTCAATTTCTCCGACCCTCTAAAGCGAAATCAGCATTTCGATGGTTTGGTTACTATCGATTCTGCCAAAAGACTTACATACACGGTAGATGGAAATGTGCTGAAAGTATTCGTTAATGAGGAATTAAAAGGTGAGCAACTTGTAGAGATATTTCAGGGCATTGAAAGTAGCAATGGGGTAAAGCTAAAAGCGGGTTATACGAAAAAGGTGGTATTCGAGCAAACCAAACCCGGAATACGCATGCTAAAGAGCGGAACTATTCTACCTAGCTCGAGTAATTTGAAAATTAATTTTGAAGCCGCCAATCTAAAAGCAGTTGATGTAAAGGTCTACAAAATATATAAAAACAACATCTTACAATTCTTACAAGATAACGATCTGAACGGTAACTATAATTTACGCAAGGTAGCACTTCCTATAGCCAAGAAAAAGATTGCCTTAACCCAGAACACCTTGTATAACAATGGCAAATGGAATGTGTTTGCACTGGATTTGGCCGAATTAATTAAACCAGATCCGGGCGCTATTTACCATGTAGAGTTCAGTTATAAAAAAGCGTATTCGATTTATCCGTGTGGTGGTGCCAAAAACCAGGAAGAGGGCGAAGATAATGAAGAAGCTACCTTGGAAGAAGAGCAGGATGCAACTCGGGGAAATACCGATAATGACTATTATCCATATTACGATGATTACGACTGGCGCGAAAGAGATAACCCTTGTAGTAACTCCTATTATTATTACGATAATAAGGTAACGACCAATGTACTGGCATCAGATTTAGGTGTTATTGCAAAACGTGGAAAGAATAATACTTACCTCTTTGCTGTAAATAATATTGTGGATACCAAGCCAGTAGTAGGGGCAAATGTTATACTGTACGACTACCAGCAACAAAAGGTAGGAGAAACCATGACAGATGACCAAGGGATCGCAACGTTAGAAAAAACGAAGCCAGGTTATTTCGCTATTGTAAAAAAAGACAATCACACCACCTATGTGAAACTGGAAGATGGTCTCTCGCTCTCATTAAGTAATTTTGATGTGTCAGGTAATGAGTTAGAAAAAGGACTTAAGGGATTTATTTATGGCGAACGAGGTGTTTGGCGGCCAGGCGACACACTTTATTTATCATTCATGCTGAACGATCAGGCTAATAAGCTTCCAATTGCTCATCCGATTAAATTGCGTCTGACCGATCCGAACGGTAAACTATATACCCAAATGGTACAAAAACATAATGAGTTACATCATTACCGTTTTATTGTCCCCACCAAACCCGATGCACCGACGGGAAATTGGGAGGCAGTTGTTAGCGTAGGTGGGGCGCGTTTTTATAAACGTGTCAAAATAGAAACCATAAAACCGAACCGACTGAAAATTAAAAATAACCTTGCTGGAAAGCTATTGGTTGCAGATAAAGCTACAACAGACCAGATAAAAGTAATGTGGTTGCATGGTGCCATTGCAAAGAATTTAAAGACCGAAATGCAAGCCAAGTTTTACCAAATGAAAACAACCTTTAAAGGCTTGCAAAATTATTCCTTTGATGATCCAGCGCGCCAATTCAGTACTGAAGAGATGAATGTTTTTTCAGGGAACATTGATGAGAACGGGCTGGCAACAATTGGTATCAAACCGCAGTTACATGGCCAAGCCCCTGGTATGCTCAAGGCTTCCTTTATCACCAAGGTGTATGAAGAAGGTGGTGATTTTAGTACAGACGTGGCATCAGCAATCTATTCACCCTATCATACTTATGTGGGATTGAAATCGCCTGAGCCAAATAAGTATGGCATGTTGGAAACAGGCAAAGATAATCAGTTTGACATTGTTACAGTGAATGAAAACGGACAGCCAAAGGCAACACCTAATTTAGAGGTGAATGTCTATAAAATCGATTGGCGGTGGTGGTGGGATGCTTCTGACAATAATTTGTCTAATTTCAGTGCTGCCTCAAGCAAAACACCATTTAAACATTTCCGTGTAAGCACGGGTAGCAATGGGAAAACACATGTGCGCTTTTCTGTAGACGATAACGATTGGGGGCGTTATTTTATCCGAGTAGTAGACTTGGATGGAGGCCATGCTACAGGACAAACAGTACTAATAGACTGGCCTTATTGGTCGGCAAAAACGAAGAATACAGACGGCACCAATGCCACGATGCTCGTGTTTTCTACCGATAAGAAAGCATATCAGGTAGGCGAAACCATGAAAATATCGTTTCCTTCCAGTGAGGGAAGCCGTGCACTGGTATCTATTGAAAACGGTTCTGCGGTTGTGACAACACGGTGGGTGGAAACAAAAAAAGGGGAGACACAATTAGAAGTGCCCATCACTGCCGAAATGGCCCCGAATGTATATGTCTTTATTACTTTATTGCAACCGCATGCTTCCACACTAAATGATGCACCTATCCGGTTATATGGTGTGATACCTATTTCGGTATTGAATAAGGAAACCATTTTGGAACCGGTACTGACCATGCCCGATGTGCTACGCCCAGAACAGACGTGGTCGTTGCAGGTAAAAGAGCAAAAAGGGCGCGAAATGACCTATACCATTGCTATTGTAGACGAAGGCTTGTTAGACTTAACCCGGTTTAAAACACCAAATGCGTGGGACAAATTCTATGCACGAGAAGCTTTAGGTGTTAAAACCTGGGATGTTTATAACGATGTCATAGGAGCCTATGGAGGTAAGGTAAACCAAGTATTTAGTATCGGTGGAGATGAGGATATAGGTGGTGGTGAAAATAAAAATGCCGATCGGTTTAAACCCGTTGTTCGGTACTTAGGGCCTTTTAAATTGCAGAAAGGGAAAAGTAATGTGCATAAAGTACAATTGCCTAATTATATCGGTTCTGTAAGAACCATGGTGGTTGCAGGTAATGCGGCTACAAGCGCATATGGAAGTACAGAGAAAGCAACACCTGTTCGGAGTCCACTGATGGTGTTGGCCTCACTGCCTCGTAAAATTTCTCCCGGCGAGAAAGTAACCTTGCCCGTTACGGTATTTGCACTTGAAAATCAAGTGAAGGACGTGCAAGTGCGAGTGAAAACAACAAATGGATTAAAAACAATTGGAAAAGCGATGCAGACGGTTCATTTTGATAGACCCGATGAAAAAATGGTTTATTTTGATCTGCAAGTAGGGAATACCGTTGGAATTAATAAAATAGAAGTAACGGCCATGTCGGGTAGAGAGCATGCTTCGTATCCAGTTGAAATAGGTGTTGTCAATCCCAACCCGGTAACATACGATTACCATGAATTGGTACTTAAAGCCAATGAAGAACGGGTGATTAATTGGAATACATTTGGTGTGACAGGGAGCAATGAGTCACGTTTGGAAGTGTCGTCATTTCCGGCCATTAATTTTAATAGCAGACTCAATTACCTCATCCAATACCCGCATGGTTGTTTGGAGCAAACGACTTCGGGTGTATTCCCGCAGCTTTATATAAGCGATGTAGTGGATCTGCCTAAGAGTAAACAAGAGCTAATTCAGCGTAATGTAATAGAGGGTATCAATAAACTAAGCAAATTTCAACTCAATAATGGTGGATTTGCATATTGGCCCGGATTGCAAGTAGCAGATGACTGGTGCACTTCCTATGGAGGACATTTTTTATTAGAGGCTGAACGGAAGGGATATGTAGTTCCTGCCGAATTCAAGGCCAAGTGGATCGGTTATCAGCAAAATGCTGCTAAACATTGGCGTATGGAAAGTCACCTTGGAAGTGATTTTGCACAGGCGTATCGCTTATATACCTTGGCCCTGGCTGGGGCGCCTGATGTGGCCTCTATGAATCGTTTGCGTGAAACGGGTGGAATAGCCAATGAAACACGCTTACGGTTGGCAGCAGCATACGCATTGATTGGTCAACGCCAGGCAGGTAATGATTTGTTACAAAAAAGTACGATAGACAATGACCACGATTCTCCCTATCGTTATTATTACTACGGATCCCCGGAACGAAATCGAGCCTTGGCGCTCGAAACATTATTGTTGCTTCATCAAACAGCCAAAGCATTTCCGATGGCTACAAAGGTAGCGAACGATTTATCGTCCGGACGCTGGATGAGTACGCAAACAACGGCCTACAGCTTATACGCAATCTCGAAGTTTGCCCAAACCAACGGAGGTAAAGGCCTTGAGACTACGTATACGTTTAAAGGAAAGACGGAAAACCTGAAAACCGATAAAGCCTTTGTTGATCGTGAATTGGATATAAGCAATGGAAGTAATGCGCTTAAAATAAAAAATAAAGGAAAAAATACACTTTATGTACGATTAATGAATAGCGGAAAATTGCCGGTTGGTGAAGAACAAGTAGTACAGCGGAATTTATCTGTCAATCTTCAATTCCAAAATAGAAAGGGAGTGATGCTACCTATAGGTCGCCTACATCAAGGAACGGAATTTATAGCCCGAATTATTATTAAAAACCAAAGTTTGGATCGGGTGGAACACATTGCACTAACACAGGTTATTCCATCCGGTTGGGAAATTGTGAATACACGATATACCGATTATGGTTCCTTTGGCGATAATAAAGCTGATTATATTGATATTCGTGATGATCGAACCTCCTTTTATTTTGATTTAAATGGTAGCGAAAGTCGCACGTTCTATGTGTTGCTCAACGCGTCCTATCTGGGTAAATATTATTTGCCGGGAATACAGGCAGAAGCCATGTACGATAATACATTTATTACAAGAACAAAAGGAGAATGGATTGAAGTAGTTAAATAGTTGCGAGTTACGAGTTGTGCGTTGTCAGTTGCAGCTATTGGTTGTTCGTTATTGGTTATTGGCTACTGGTTGTTCGTTGTTAGTGAGACTGCTTCTTATAACGTAGAACTTAAACTTACAACTCAAAAAGCTTTTCGCTTTACAGACCAGGTTTTCCACTTTTTACTTTTGAATTTTTACTTTTGAATTATTCTTTTCGTCTCATAAAAAACTGGGTACTTGATCATAAGATAAAAAGTATCCTCATTTTATCTGTTAGTATAGTTTATTATTTTTGTTTGCCATCAACTTTATTTCATAATCCCTATGCTACGGTGATTGAAACAGCGAACGGTGATTTGCTGGGGGCTAAAATAGCGGATGACGGACAATGGCGTTTTCCGGAGCAAGATACCATACCCGAAAAGTTTAGACGGTGCATCGTAGCCTACGAGGATCAATATTTTTATTATCATCCTGGTTTTAACCCAGTAGCGATGGCACAAGCCATTGTACAGAATTATAAGGCAGGTAAAATAGTGCGAGGGGGAAGCACTCTCACCCAGCAAGTTATCCGACTCGCACGCGATCAGCAACATCGTACTTATTTTGAGAAATTCATTGAATTGATATGGGCCACGCGCTTAGAATGGCGATACAGTAAAGATAAAATTCTGAGCCTTTACTGTGCGCATGCTCCTTTTGGGGGTAATGTAGTAGGCTTGGAAATGGCCGCATGGAGATATTTTGGCGTAAAACCTAGCCAGCTCTCCTGGGCAGAAACGGCCACTCTAGCCGTGCTGCCCAATGCGCCTAGTCTGATCTATCCCGGTAAAAATCAGCGTATCTTGCGTATCAAACGCGATCGGTTATTACGCAGATTGTATGATAAAGCAATCATTGATTCACTTACTTATCGTTTAGCACTTGCCGAATCGTTACCGCAAAAGCCATATGATTTACCGCAATTGGCTCCTCATTTATTAGAACGCGTTGCTAAACAGGATAAGGGAAAGCGGAAGCGTACAACCATTCAGTATAGCTTGCAACAACGGGTTAACCAATTGGCCCGACAATATTATTTGCAGTATAAACAAAATGAAATATACAACCTCGCAGTGCTGGTGGTCGATGTGAAGACCCGAAATGTGCGCGCATATGTAGGAAATGCGCCAACAGACAAATGGCATCAAAAGGATGTGGATATCATCGATGCACCGCGTAGTACGGGTAGTATTCTGAAACCACTGCTGTATGCAGGGATGTTAAATGATGGTAAATTGTTACCGAATACCTTGGTGGCTGATGTACCTACTCAGATATCAGGTTATAGCCCGGAAAATTACAATCGAACCTATGATGGAGCCGTACCGGCGCATGAAGCCTTATCCCGGTCGCTCAATATTCCCAGTGTACTCATGCTTCAGCAATACGGTATTTATACGTTTTACGAAGAGTTGCAGCAGCTAGGCATAACAGCTATCAATAAACACCCTGATCATTATGGTCTATCGTTAATTTTGGGTGGTGCAGAGGCCAGTCTATGGGATTTGTGTAAAACCTATGCCAATTTATCAGCTACCCTCAATGAATATAACCAACATGCCGATTACCGAAATAAAGAAATCGCTTCACTGAATATAGATGCTCAAGAAAAGGTTGGTTTTGGTAAGAAGCAATCACAACCACCATTAATCGATGCAGGATCTATTTGGCTAACTTACCAAGCCATGAAGGAAGTGAACCGGCCGGTAGGCGATGAGGCTTGGAAGTTTTACGATTCTGCCTTGGAAATCGCTTGGAAAACGGGTACTAGTTTTGGTAATCGGGATGCTTGGGCAATTGGTACCACAAAAGACTATGTGGTGGGTGTTTGGGTAGGCAATGCCACGGGTGAGGGGCGACCTTTGTTGACGGGTGTAGGCAGCGCAGCACCTCTGTTGTTTGATGTTTTTCGATTGTTGCCTCGAGCAACTTGGTTTCTTACACCGGTTAATGATCTGATCGAAGAAGATATTTGTAAACTAAGCGGCAGCTTGGCAAAAGAGGGCTGTCCGCGCATAAAAGCATATATTCCTCTAAGCGGAACGCGTACGCAGGCTTGTCCGTATCATCAATGGGTGCATTTAGATCGAACGGAACAATATCGGGTTAACAGCAGCTGCGAACCTGTAGAGCAAATGGTGACAAAAAGCTGGTTTGTATTACCACCGGTAATGGCTTGGTATTACAAAAGTAAGCATGCTAATTATCAACTGTTACCGCCCTTCAGAGGCGATTGTGCCGCTGCATTGGGGGCGACTATGGACTTTATCTATCCAAAGGATTATAATAGTAAAATCTATCTGACCAAGAATTTTGAGGGCGAGATACAGCCCGTTATCTTAAAAGTTGCACATGCCGAACCTCAAATGAATTTATTCTGGTATGTAAACAATCAATATTTAGGTAGCACCAAAACATTTCATGAAATGCCTCTCTATGTAAAGTCAGGGAACTACCTAATCACGGTGACAGATGAATACGGTAATGAAATTAAACGGCAAGTAGAGGTAATCAATCCATAGGTTAACTGCGTCTTGTTGCGGCTTTTTTACAAACAAAAGAGAAATACCTGAAAACAACTATTTTATGTATGCATAATAAATTTTAACTTTGTACCGTTAAATCGATTAGATTAAACACACATGAAAAACGAAGGCAAGTGTACACACTTGCCTTATTTATAAGCAGATATTAAGCTATAATGTAATTTCGGCAGGGCCACCTACTGGATAACCTGTACAAGTTAAAACATATCCCTCTGCCAATGCTTTCTCACCAAGTACTTCATTATAACGCATCCAAATTTGTCCTTTTGTGCAACGCACTGCGCATGAACCGCATTGTCCATTTTCACAACTATAAGGTAGCGGTACCTTTTGTTGTTTAGCGGCTGCCAAAATAGAAATTGGATATTGTACCGCTAGGGTGAAATGCTGTTGTCCCATATAGACATCTACCCGGTGCTCATCGCGATCTGGTGGTTCGGGTAATTGATGTAAGGGTGGATTCACGATGAAATGTTCTTTTTTAATTTGATTGGGTTGAATACCGTCTGCACGTAATTTGATGCTAATCATGCGCATATAAGCATTGGGGCCACATAGATAAAAGGAGGTGTTTGGCCTTTCATAGAGTGCATACTTTTTTGTTAAAGCATCCAACACATATTGTGTCAATCTACTGTTCATGATTTGAGCCGACTCGCTGAATAACAACTCTAACGTAAAGCGATCTTTGAATTGCTCTCTGAGCTGCAATAGTTCTCGGAAGAAAATGGTGCTTTGTGCATGACGATTACTATAAATTAATAGAATGGTACTGGCAGAACCATAGAGCAGTGTCTTGATATGTGCATATAGTGGCGTAATGCCGCTTCCCGCAGCTAAGAAGCAAAAGGCTAGCCGTGTTGTTTTGTTGATTGGAGGGAGCGTAAATAAACCAGATGCTCCTGAGCTATATAGTCGATCGCCTACTTGAGCATGGTCTACCAACTGTCTTGAAAACTCGCCATTGGGTATTTTCTTTACGGTAATAGTCAAAGGTTCATGAAGCAGGGGAGAAGAGCTAATGGAATAACTTCGTCTTACTTCTTCTCCATTGCTATGGGTAAAAAGCAGGGTAAGGAATTGGCCAGATTGATAATGAATTTCTTGGTCGCCTACAGATTTCAGTTGAAAAGATTTGGTGTCTGTTGTTTCTTCTTTAATCGACACGATCTCTAATCGGTAAAGCGCGTTTTCTATTGCTTTTTGAGCGTTCATGACGAGCAATTTACCAATTTATTTTTTTATGAAATAATTTGTTTTTTCTTTTTAGAGTGACTTTAGTAAGGTTGTTAATAAAAGGAACTTTTATTTGCGGCAACCGCCGCATGCATTTACTTTTCTCTTGAAAGAAAAGTAACAAAAGTTCAAGGCTTCATGATCTTCGCTAAAAAATCGGTACCGCCCGCAACGAAGTGGAGCCGTTCGTTTCACTTCACTTCCTCACTTCATTTCCTGTCCATCCCACCACCAATTTTTCTTAACGCTCACCTCATGAGGCCATTTCTGTACTTCGGAATGGTCTGTACATGACTTTCAACGGTAGCACATATGGTGTTAATCGTACAAGCCCATAGGCCTGTGGGCGGCTGAACGGCCTTGGAGGATACGGCGGCAACGAGCAGCAAAGCATAGGGCAGAAACGTTCAATTACGTATAACCAAGTGTATGGAGGAAGCGGAGCGGCTGCCATACGCGCCATGAATGCTTTGCAATCAGGTGCAACGTAGCATCCATAGCCTTGACTTTTTGTCACCTTTTGTGTCAAGACAAAAGGTGTTAAAATAAAAGTTCTTTTTTATTAGACAACCAAAAGATATAATTTCTACCACGTACGAAACCGATTTATCCATACCATGGTGTGGTATGAATCAATCAAGATGATTTCAATTTTACTTTTTCTTCAATAGCCGCAATTACGGGAGTATAAAAATCTTCTTTATAAAGCTCACTGGCATGTACCAGTCCACCCGGGCTGAATACATTCACCTCCATCAGTTTATCGCCCACAATATCCAATCCGGTTAGAAACATACCATCAGCTTTTAATTTGGGCCCCACAAGACTTACAATTTCTTCTATTCTGCTAGTTATGCGTGCTTTTCCGGCCTTACCGCCTTGATGAATGTTGCTGCGTATTTCGCCCTTTTTTTGCTGGCGGTGAATGGCCGCATAATGACCATTAACTACAATGGGCTCACCATCCAATAGAAACAAACGGATATCTCCCTTCGTAGCAGCAGGAAGATATTCTTGCGCTACAACAAACCCATCCCGACAAATGGCATCGACAATCTGATTTAGATTTTTGGCTTCCTGTTTATTGATTAAGAATACGTTGCGCCCGCCAGATCCCTGTAAAGGTTTCAAAATGATTTTGCCGCCATTTGCTTTATAAAATGCTTCGATATCGCTGATGCTTCGTGTAATGATCGTTTCGGGCCTAACAGCCTTCGGGAAATATTGAAAATACATTTTGTTGGAAGCTTGCGATAGGGTAGTAGGGTCATTTAATACCGTTACCCCTTGTTTTTGGGCTAGTTGCCCGAATACAATACCAGCGTTTTGTGCCCAAGGGCGCTTCTCTAAATCGGCCGAGGGATCGTTACGTAATAAAATCGCATCCAATTGTGAAGCCTTGAGCTTTATTTTTTCTGCGTCTTTTACAGCTTCAAGGAAGGTTTCGGGAGATCTAAACTGTTTGTCAGGTACGTGGCGTGCAAAACCTCCCATTTGCTCATCAGCCAAATAGGCGAGGTCGCCAACGCCCATGTAGTATACATGATGCCCCATTTTATGCGCTTGCAAGGCCAAACCCGTAGTGGTGTAGCCGGGTGTTTCTTTTCGTACCTGGTTAACAATAAAAGCAATGTTCATCAGTAAAAGTTTTAAGGTGTGTTTTTGTAATAACAGGGATATGGTTTATTAGTTTAGCATGGAGAAAATATTTCCTGATTTTTTTATCTTTTTGATGCGGTGAATATAAGGTGCATCTAAATACCTGGGTGTTATAGGAATTTTGGATAATAGGCCTCTGAACGTGAGTTCACTAATGACAGGTAGATAATCCTGTCTGATTTTACCAATTAAAAGTGGTGCAATATCCTTTCCCTGTTTAATATATTCGATTAAGTGGAGTAAGCCTTTGAGATAGACTGCGTCTTTCGTTAATCCACCTCCCCGGTATACGCGCATGGTAATGTGAAAAGCCGTTTCTGCTTTGAATAGATATTTGTCTGTTAAAAGGAAAAAGGTGTCAACAAAAGAATTACCGGTGATCATGTGGTTTACGGCGATGACTCGAGCAGCTAGGATGCGTAAGCGATCGTTGGTGAGCCCACCACTTAAATATTCTGAGAAGACGGCTAAACCTTCTTGTAGTTGTTCATAGCCCGGTACACCAATGTAGAACAATTTAAGTGGCTGTGCTTTACCATTATAATAAGTAACTACATGAGTTCCAATTTCATGTTGAATAAGTGCAAAGGCCCTTTTCTTTCCTATTTTATAATTTTTGTTGATATTCAATGTTCCCCGGGAGACAATAACACCTTCTACATCATCGCGTACGCGTACTGCGGTTAAAATAGATGGGTCTTGTTGTTTTAACCATATCAGTTCACTTTCAGCCATTTGCGCAAATTCTTTTGCGTTTAAAATTTCATCTTTTTCTTCTTCTGGCTTGGGCTCTGCAACTACCAAGATGGCACGGGCTACTTCAAGGAGGTGTTCATCTATATTTCCAAATACTTGTAAGCTACTATGCATAAAATCCGGTTTTTCGCGCTCGAGCATCATGTTCAGCATCCGGTCAATTTCTTTCCGTTTATCCCGAAATAGAAACGCAATAGTAGGATCTGATATATCTTCGATGGGTAGATTGTATATTTTTCTTTTAATTAGCTCCGGTTCAATGGGCATGGGGCGATAATGAAAAGCGGGGGACTTTAGAAAGTTGTTTTTTTCAAAATTTTTCCAAGCATCCGCCACGTTAATGGGCGTTACCAGCAATAAAAAGTCGAATAGGTTACTATATTCGGCCAATTCCTGATCAATCTCCCAAACTTTATTATCCAATACAGTCGTTCCCAACATTTCAAAATGTGTGACATTATATGAGGTATTGGTACGCACAAATTCAAATAAGCTCTTGCGCAACGCTTTGCCAAAGGCTGCTCGCAGCTCGCGCATAAAGAGCGGATAAGGCTTTCCGGTTTGTAAATCATTGTAAATAGGAGCGATTTCTATGCCCACTAATACAATCTCCGATTGTTTTGCTACTTGTTTATCGATTAAGGAGCTGTGCGAAGGGGGCGCGACAGCCGTTTTTTGTTTGTCTAATTTAGTTGTAATGGGTTGATTACCAATATGCAGCTTTGCCAATTCATCTGTTAATTTACTAGCCATGCTTAAAGCACCTTTTTGATTAATATGGATGGTAAATGAACGTTGATCTACTTTTTCTGATAACCAACATTCCACCAACATAAATCCGCCAAATTTATCAGCCAGGTAATTGGATATCACATCTACGATGGGGCGAATGGAGCAATGCTCATCATCTGGGGCGATGATATAGGCAGATTCTGTACGCGCCAAATTGTAGGTAAATGTATCCTTCCCTTGAGCTGGTACACGGTAAATAATTAAGAAAGGTACCCGCTTGTCCATTTTCAAGACACCTTTGCAAGGTAATGAAAAGCGAATGGGTTCATCTTTCTTCAATTTATCGCTAATCTGATTGATTAATTTCTCTTCTGTAACTGCCATAGAATCCAATTTGAATAGCTTACTTGATAGATATTGCCCTCAGTTGATATTTTAAAAGCGGAATACTGCCTGCCAATGCGTTCTGTAGATCCTTTAGGTGATGTATATTTACCCTGCCGGTCCACTCATCCATAAATGTTTTTTTAAACTCAACAGATAACACACAACCGAAGTCGCCATAATGTTGACAGATCCATTTAGCAAATGCGCCACCTTTGAATTTAATGTTTTCACGTACATCTGGTAAATGCCCCTGAATGGTCGATTGCGATAGGTATTGGATGAAGGCCTGCGTTAAACTTGCCCATTTGCCTTGGTTATGTACGGTTCCGATATTGATTTCCGGATTATCGCCAGCATCTTCCTCCTCTCTGGGAGATCGACGTCTATGGTTATAGCTATGCAGATCGAGCAATACAAAATGACCGTGACTAGCAATCGTTTTTTCAATACAAATGGCAATCTGTTTGTAAAATTGATCATAATAGTCGAGCGACTGCTTTTCCATTGTTTTCGAAACAGCTTTCCACACATGTAAGTTCCAAGCATCTTCCGGGGTTCTATAGATGCATTTGTTTTTAGACCGGTTTAAATCGGTGAAAAAACGAGAAACACTCACCGTAACACGATTAGCAGGAAGTTCTGTGAGATATATTGTATAGGGGTCCTCCTCCCGCGCGCGCGCGTGCTCTTCTAGAATCATATTTTTTAAATAAGTAATAGGGATGTAGTGACCATCATGAATGGCCGTAGCAATAACGGGGCTGTTGTACATATGTATATGGATATGGTCTAGCATCATACGTTTATCATGTGTAACAGGTAAATGGAATACTTTGTTTTTTAAGGCAAACCACAAATCCCGTTTAAATAAAAGGTTCGGTTAATGACCATACGATAGCTGTTAAAAGTATTGCTTTTAAAGTCCTTCTTCTGTATAATTCCCTAAAGTTTTATACTTTTAACCAAGAAAGGTGTTTTATTAATGAAGAAAATCTTTGCCCATCGTCTTTTTACTGGAGAACAAGTATTAGAACAACAAATCGTTACTTGTCAAAACGGCATGGTCAACTCTGTAGAAGCAGGTAAACCTGCTTCAGATACGTTGGTCGTTGCAAATTTAGCCGCAGGTTTTTTTGATATACAAGTAAACGGTGGTGAAAAATTTCATTTTACGGCCAACCCAGATGTAGACTGTTTAGTAGATATCGAACAAGCATGCTTAAAAAATGGTACTGCTTATGTACTACCCACCTTGATTACTTCATCTCTGTCTAATGTTTTTAAGGGAATAGATGCGGTGCGACACTATTTGGATGAGCATGACGCGTCGGCCATTGTAGGGATGCATTTAGAAGGGCCATTTATTAATCCAAAGAAACGTGGGGCACATTTGGCGAAATATATTCAGAAACCAGATAGAAAAGCGGTAGAAGAAATTATCAGCCATGGTAAAGGGATTATTGTACAAATGACGATCGCTCCGGAGATGTTTGATGATCCGGATATTCTTCAATTATTGATTGATTCAGGCATTGCATTGTCTGTAGGCCATACCAACGCTACCTATCAACAGGCATCCGATGCATTTGACCGGGGCATTCATCAAGTAACGCATTTGTTTAATGCCATGTCGCCTTTTATGCACCGTGAGCCCGGAGTAGTAGGTGCTGCTTTTGATCACCAAAATGTTTTTACGCCACTCGTATTGGATGGCAAACATGTTGATTTTGCTGCAGCGAGGGTTGCATATAAATTAAAACGAGATCGATTTTTTCTCATTTCAGATGCGCTTTTTTTGGGTATGAAAAAGCAGCGATTTCAGTGGGAGGAATTTGATGCCCGATTGATTCAGAATGAATATCTAAATAGTGAAGGTAATCTAGCTGGTGCTACGATCTCTTTAGCTGATGCGGTACGAAATGCAGTGGAAAAATTAGGTGTTGGTATTCAGGAAGCTGTTGAAATGGCTACGTCTCGCCCGGCAAAGGCTGTTCAGCAGCAACATCTTGGCAAGGTTGAAGCAGGATATCCGGCTCGATTTACCACTTTTAGCAATTCACTGGATGATTTTCATGTGTTGATAGGATAGTTGCTTAGTGTTTCATTTCTTGGAGCTGATGATGAATGAATTTTCCTAGTAAAGCATAGCCGTTGGCATTCGGATGGAGACCATCCGAGAAAAGCACCTCATTGAGCTTTCCATTTTTTTGTAAAAAGAGTTGTCCGGCATCTGCAAAAGATACCTGAAGCTGTTTGGCCAGTTGCTGATAAGTTTGATTTAATTGAACAACACGAATTTCTCGATTCCTGCAAGGTAAAATACCCATTAATAATAGCTTTGCTTGCGGTTGTTTGGCTCGGATAGTTTGCAACAAATTTTCCATGCCTTGTTTAATTTCTTCATTGGTATTCGATCCTAAATTATTCACGCCGAGCATCACAACAATATAAGCAGGCGATATTCCGTCTAACTCATCGTGGCGTATACGCCACAGCGCATTTTCAATTTTGTCCCACCCAAAGCCTAAGTTGAGTGGATGATAGGAGCCAAAATATTGATCCCAAGATGCCTTTCCTCTAGCAGGGCCATGGGGTAATCCGCCCCAAAAATGAGTGATGGAATTGCCTATCAAAACCAGATGAGGTTGATAGCTTTGGTTGAGCTTTAAGATCGCCCGGTGTCTGTCGGTTCCAAAATAGAGCGGTGCATCCCGATATTGTGTCTTTGCTTGGGTTGTGGAGAGTGCGTTTTCCTGTTCACCAAAAATTTCGTTGATCTTCGATGTATAAGCATCCGCATATTGCATCATACCCAAGTCGTTGGGATGGGTGCCATCTACGGTGCTTTCCATGCCTTGGCCAATCGATTGGTGATCCAGGTAATAAAGGGCTTTCATCCCTGCTTGGCTCAATGAGTCAAATACTTGCCGCTGAACCGCATTCACACGTTCATAAAATTGTTTTCGTTCCGTGTTTATTTTCCCGTCAGGATAGCCATCGTGTTCGGTTAATAGAATGGGTACGTTGGTTTGTTTGTTTCTTAAATCCGATATGGCTTGTACAATTTTATCTTTCAGTATGGGTTCGGTATAAGCTGCACCGGTTAGGTTGGGTAAGCAATCTAGAATAAATAATCGGGCTTTTTTTTCCGAAATCAGCGATACGACCTCCGGTTCCAAGCGCCCATTGCCCGAAAAAGCAAGATTAACAACCGGTCTGTCTAATTTTCTAGATAAGATATTGGTCCAAGCCATACCCGGTCTGGAAGCACAGGCACCTTGTGCAATAGAGGTGCCGTAAACGATGATGGGTTTCTCCAAGCGTCTAGGCAATGGCTGAAATGAGCTGCTATCTGCTACCTGTACGGTCATCCAGCTCACTGCATTATACAACGGAAGGTATAAGGTGTATTCCATTGTTTTTTGCTTGTTTTCTGGTTGTATATGAAACACATATTGTATGGTGTCTTTAAAGGAGTAAAGCCCACGGCACCAAAGCCAATTGCCATCGCGGTCTTTTGCGTATAAGTCTACACCACTTACACCTGTGGCAGGCATGTGAGGCATTTGTAAATTGCCTTTCACCTGGTATTTTACAATAATCTGTTTGGCATCGGTGCGGAAACGAAATTGTTCGCCGGCAGTTTGGGTAGATAAATTCCATACAACTTTACGTACCATTTTTTCTGCACGTGCAGGGAAACGGTCATATGGGTTTTTAGTTTCCCTTGGCCACAACTGTCCTTCCAAATAAATGTTTGTATCCTGTGCGGAGACGGGTGAAAAGGTATGATACTGCCCCTCTTGTGCGTGAACACAAGTGTAGGTGAGGATTAAAGCAAGAAAAGTATTGTATAAGGTTTTCATCGTTTAAAGATAAATATTTTAGTTGAGCATTTATTTGTAGCGTACAAATAAACTGCTACAATAAACTTTTGCAAAAAAAATGATGGTTATTTTAAAGTGTAATTTATAAACGGTTGATAATGAATAAAAAATTATTGTTATTGATTGGTGCTTTTTCTTATCGTAGTTTGTAACAATCGTTATTTTACATCTATAATAACTATATTTGTGTCATATATGGAAAACACCATGCAACCAATACACGAGGGATCGAGAAAAGAAGTAATGACTTACTTGGAGCCATTTATGCTCAATGAAATGAGTGAATATCTAAAGCCCGTTGAGCAGATGTGGCAACCAGCAGATTTTTTACCAGACGCTTCAAGAGATACGTTTTTTCAGGAAGTGCGCGATTTACAGGAAAGTGCACGCGAATTGCCCTATGATTTGGTGGCTGTACTGATTGGCGATACCGTTACAGAAGAAGCATTGCCTACATATGAATCATGGCTAACCATGGTAGAGGATGTGGAAAAGCACGAACAGGGTGGTTGGATGAAGTGGGTGAGGGCCTGGACAGCAGAAGAAAACAGACATGGTGATTTACTGAATAAATACATATACTTATCTGGAAGAGTAGATATGAAACAGTTTGAAATTTCTGTTCAATATCTGTTGCAAGATGGTTTTGATATAGGTACAGGGAGAGATCCCTATCGTAATTTTATTTATACGTCTTTCCAGGAACTAGCTACCAATGTGTCGCATCGAAGGGTAGCAGGGCTTGCAAAACAATCTGGAGATAAGCTGTTGGCTAAGATGTGTGGTGTTATTGCATCAGATGAAGCGCGGCATGCAAAAGCATATATGTCTTTTATATCGAAAGCCGCAGTGGTAGACGCGAGTGAAGTTTTGATCGCATTTGAAGATATGATGAAGAAGAAGATTGTGATGCCTGCACATTTCCTGCGCGAATCTGGCGAGCCACAAGGCGAACTCTTTTCTCATTTTTCTGATGCAGCTCAACGCTTGGGCGTTTATACAGCTACGGATTATGTGGATATATTGAAGGAATTGTTGGCAGAATGGAAAGTGGATGCCATGACCAATTTAAATGAAGCGGGCGAACGTGCGCGTGATTATCTCATGCGCTTACCTGATAGACTGCTTCGTATAGCCGAACGGATGAAAAATCCAGTGAAACAATATAATTTTAAATGGATACACGGTGGGCGATGAAAATCGTGGCTAGCAGCCAAACTCCAACTATCAATAATCCAGTGGATCTGGATAATGAAATGTATAGCCCAATTGGCTGATTAGCTTTTGTGACGACACGATTTTTTCAGCTTGTGCAGCATCTTGAAAATTCAAGGGCGGGATGTAGTTATATTTCTTGGCCATTTTTAAAATCAGCATTTTTTTTAACGGATGTGCTGGAGAAACAGCGTTGAAAAGTTGGCCAGTGATGCCTTGCTGGTATAGTTGCCATATGATGGCACAAATGTCGGTTACATGGATATAATTAGCCGGTTGATTGGCAACCGGACAAATTTTATTACTGAAATGTTTACCAGGAATACGGTCGTATCCAAAAATACCGCCAAGTCTCAAGATATTCAAATGTTTCAATTTAGCCAATAACAATTGTTCTACTTGAAAAAGTTTGTTATCAAGCTGTTTAATGGGTATGTTGGTTTCATCTATCAAGAAATGAGCAGTAGGATAAATTCCCGTTGAACTTAAATAAACAGCACACGAATAGTTTGTTTTACTTAGAAAGGTAGCGAGTTGTTGAAACTTTTGTAGACAAGTAGTCAACTCTTCCTTTTTAGTGGCAGATACACTAATGAGTATCAAATCAAAAAAAGAAGGTAGCCGGGGATTATGTTCTTGTTCATCGTTAAAATCAATCAAATAAGGATGAATTCCTTTTTGTTGCATCACAGCCATTTTAGCTACCGATCTTGTGGTGGCATGCACTTGCCAGCCCGCGCGCATACAGTTGTCGGCGAAAATATTGCCCACCCATCCATAACCTACTATAAAAACTTTCATGTAATCACCCTATTTGCCCAAAAATTGGTCAAACATAGGGAAATTACATGGTATCCTGGGTATGGGATTGTTAAATGTTAAGCTTTGTTTTTTTCATTGTCCGTTCGGGCACCCGAATCTGCTGAGCGAGCGCCTGCATTCGGTAATCCTTGATGCCTCTTCATGGTTTTTTGATCTTTGAACCCTTTGTCTGTTGTAGAAGAACCCATAAAAATGTTTTTTCCTTCATCTTGTGTGCCTGAAATCCGTTGTCCTCTTTTCATAACTCATTTTCATTTTTATCGATGATACCATTTTACTATGTATTTGCTTAACATGACTGTTTTGGAATTGTTTATTTTAATTTACTTTTCTCTTAAAAGAAAAGTAACAAACCGAAGAGCTGTGCTCTGAGCTCATGAACGCCTCTTAATAGACACAAGTGAATAAAGTTCAAGGCGATGGATGCTACGTTGCATTTGTTTGCAAAGCATTCATTGGCGCGTATGGTAAAAATTATATATGATCATCATATAAAAGAAAACATCATCCAATAGCATGATATCTTCTTTTATAATAGCAAATAATTACCTTTGCCCTTATTATGGGTACATTGTTAGATTTTGGAGTAAAGCCATACAATCATTATGGTGCTTATCTCAAGAAAAAATATGCAGATAAGCGTGTCTTTAAGATTATTGTGGATGGCAACTTTACTTGCCCCAATCGGGATGGAAGTAAAGGGTATGGTGGTTGTGCGTATTGCAATGTAGACTCTTTTACACCAGATAGCGCTAGAAAATTGCCGAGTATTAAAGAACAAGTTGAAGAAGGAATCGCGAGAGCCATTAATAGCTATGGGGCTGAAAAATTTATCATTTATTTCCAACCCAATACCAATACCTATGCACCGGTACATTATTTAAAAGCTATGTACGACGAGGCATTGAGTATAGCTCCTGAAAATGTAGTTGGCTTATCCGTGGGTACACGGCCCGATTGCATTGATTTTGAAAAGGTGGCACTATTGGAAAGCTATACAGATCGGTATGATGTAGATTTAGAAATGGGGATGGAATCTATTTATAACGATACACTAACACGTATCAATAGAGGATGTTCGCACGAAGAGCTCGAAAAAGCACTTCAATTGGTTGAAAATAGTCCTTTAGACATTTGTGTACATACCATTTTTGGTTTTCCTTGGGAAAGCTGGGAAATGATGTTACGCTATGCCGATGAAATCAACCGGTTCCCTCAGATTAAATTCGTAAAGTTGCATCATTTACATATCGTAGAAGGATCTATCATGGGAGTACAATATAAACGAGAACCTTTTCATGTATTTAGTTTAGAGGAATACACAGACTTTTTGTGTGCATTTATTCCATTGCTTAGACCCGATATTGTTATACAGCGCACATTCGGGCTAGCAGATCAGGAATTGCTTATTGCACCCAAATGGGGTTTAGGTAAATCGAGTATCCAATCATATATTGATAAGACCTTAGAAAGGAGGGGGGCAATACAAGGCTCTAAATATGTTTCTAACGGCACTACTGCATGCTAATACGTTTTAAAACTACTATTTCGCGGTAATTTCATTTTTTTTGATTTCAAAAAATGTATATTCGTAGCAAAGTTTAGTGGTAACGAATGCCACAACAGGAAGCTAATCTATATTAAACGTATATTGAATGACTACTTTACCAAACACCAACAGCAACCAACGTTATATTGTACCGATGGTTACGCTTACCTTATTATTTTTCATGTGGGGATTCATTACCTGTATGAATGATATTTTAATTCCCTACCTGAAGCAATTGTTCAGTTTAACCTTTTTTGAATCCATGCTCGTTCAGTTCTGCTTTTTTGGAGCTTATTTTATTGGTTCATTGGTTTATTTTATTGTGTCATCAAAGTGGGGCGATCCGGTCAATCAAATAGGGTATAAGAAGTCTATTATTGCTGGTATCATACTTTCTGCGTTGGGCTGCGCACTGTTTTGGCCTGCCGCTACCTCATCGCTTTATGGACTGTTTTTAGGAGCATTGTTTGTATTGGGCTTGGGTTTTACTATTTTACAAATTACAGCTAATGCTTACGTTTCTTTATTAGGGCCAGAACATGGAGCTTCTAGCCGATTGAATTTAACACAGGCATTTAATTCTTTGGGCACAACCATAGCACCGGTTTTAGGTGGACATTTAATCTTTGAGTTTTTTGCGGATGGTGATACGATTAGTCCACAAGCAACCCGTATTCCATATATCATATTTGCAGCCATTCTGTTGCTAGTGGCTGTACTGATTTCAGCGGTTAAATTACCCAACTTTGAAACGGCTGATGAAGAAAAAGAAGTGAAAGGACTTGGAGCCTTAAAATTCACCCATTTGCGTTTGGGTGTTTTGGGGATATTCTGTTATGTGGGCGCAGAAGTGGCCATTGGTAGTTTTATTATTAGCTTTTTAGAACAAGTAATGGGATATACCGAATCGATCAGTAAAAATTACTTGGCATTGTATTGGGGCGGTGCTATGATTGGCCGATTTTTAGGAGCCATTTACCTGAATCATGGCATTCCATTTGGAAAAAAATTAATCTATATGATCGGTATTGCAGCAATAGTCTTTCTGCTCATATTTAGCTTAGTTGATTTAAGTTTTTCGCAAGTCAGCTTTTTCCTTCTATTTATCGTGCTGAATATTGTCGGCTTTTTAATAGGGAAAGCAGCGCCAGCGAGAACATTGGCTATTTTTGCAGGAATCAGCGCGCTTTTGCTGGCTTCGGGCACTATAAACGCAGGTACTTATGCCATGTATTCTATTTTAGGTATTGGTATATTCAATTCCATTATGTTCTCCAATATCTATACCTTGTCTATTGCAGGCTTAGGAAAATATACCAGTCAAGGATCATCACTTTTGGTCATGGCTATCCTAGGGGGTGCCATTATACCTGTTATACAAGGTGCTTTGGCCGATCATTTAGGCGTACAGTTATCGTTGATTCTACCTATTGCTTGCTATGTCTATATTTTTGCCTTCGGTGTTTATTGTTCCAAGAAATTTAAGAATATTGAATTAACCGGGCCGGTAGCTGGAGGACACTAAGCTGTAGCATGTATTAAGTACGAGATTGAGGGTGTATAAGTAGACTTCTTATATACCCTTTTTTCTAACAGTATCTCATTGCCCTTCCCGCAAAGGCTTTCTGTGCGGAACGCACAGAATTATTCGATACTTTGTCCGCAACAAAGTATCACAAAGTGCCTGGCTGGTCTGTTCCGTTGCCATTCGTGGCCGGCATGCCCGGCCGCAAAAGGAGCCACCCAAACGCACATACCAACCCTTCGTTTTCTCTTTTGCTTGCTATCTGCAGGCTTCGCAAAACATTGTTCTAGGAGGGCATGCCAACTGCCGATGGCTGCCTCCACAGACCTAGGCCATTTTCGTGCTTTGGAAGAGTTTGTGCATGGCTCGCAATGGTAGCCGTCCAGTGTAATAGCACAGGCTCAATGGGCCTGTGCGGTGGCTGAACGGCCTCATGAGATTCGCGTTAAGAAAAATTGGTGGTGGGATGGATAGGAAATGAAGTGAGGAAGTGAAGTGAAACGAACGGCTCCACTTCATTGCGGGTAGTACCAATTTTTTAGCGAAGACCATGTAGCCTTGAACTTTTGTTACTTTTCTTTTAAGAGAAAAGTAAACACATGTAGCGGTTGCTGCAAATAAAAGTTCCTTTCTAATAAACAATGAAAAATAGAGAATAGCAAATTTCATCGTTTGCTATCCTCTATTTTTCATCATTAATCTCTATCCAATGCCCATCCGGATCTTGAAAATAAATTTGGTGCACTCCATCTACACGCGTGGTTATCTGTCCCTGGTTTCCTGGCCAATCGTAATAGGTTACCTTTCTCTTTTTTAGGTTTTTGATAAATTGATCCATATCTGATGTACTGAAACATAGGTGATCATTTTTATCTCGAGGCACACCACCTTTGGCCCCTTGTATCAGGTGTAACTGGCCAGCCACACCCAGTGTGAACCAAGTATGCAGACCATCATGAAAAGGTTCGGGCATTTGTATTAATTGAAGCACATCTTTATAAAAGATGGTGCTTATTTCTAAATTTTCAACATAGATAGCAATGTGATTCAGTTTCATACGTGGTTTTTCTTGAGCTTTCGTCGATGTAATGCTTGCTAATATGATGCATGTAATCATCATCCATTTCGATTTCATACGCAGTTTGTTAATTGATAATTGAGTTTTTGATTGCAAGATATAAAAAATAACGATTCTTTTTTTGCTATTTTTTTTAGTAAATTGCTAGCGTTTATAATCAGGCGAATTTATGAAAAGTGGTTATGCCGATTTACCTTTGCACTATGGACGTGTTCCACAATGGTTGGCGCAACGGATGAGTATGCTGGGAGGTGCTATTGTCGAAGCCATCGTTGTAGAATATGGAAGGGATATGTTTCTAAGTAAAATAAGTGATCCCTGTTGGTTTCAATCATTGGGATGTGTATTGGGTATGGATTGGCATTCCTCAGGCATTACCACCTCAGTAATGGGCGCGTTGAAGGGAGCTGTTAATAAGCGTGCGCACGATTTGGGTATATATATCTGCGGTGGTAGAGGGAAGCATTCATTGCAAACACCCCATGAATTACGGCGTATCGCAGATAAACTAGGTCTGCCAGGTGATAGCTTGGTACAAAACAGCAAACTCGTAGCTAAAGTTGATAATACAGCTATACAAGATGGATATCAGCTTTATCTGCACGCGTTCGTGCTAAGTAAGGAAGGGAATTGGGCGGTAGTGCAACAAGGCATGAATACGGGTAACCGAACGGCGAGACGCTATCATTGGCATTCAACGCGAATTAAATCATTTGTTGAAGAACCACATAGCTTTGTATATGGGCCTAATCAAGGTCTGATATTAAATCTGACACATAAGGAAGCAGTAAAAACCAAACAAGGTATATTGGCGTTAATGAAAGAGCGACCCGACCGTTTGTGGAGCGAAGTAAAGAAATTGGTCATGCCGCAGCATCATGATGTACGGGCTGAACAGGTGAATTTGAAACGATTGGGAGCCATATTGAGTTTAGCCCAAGAACGGGATTTGCATAGCATGGAAGATGTATTATTGTTGGAAGGAGTAGGGCCGAGAACCTTACAGTCGCTCACCCTAATTAGCGAAGTGATACATGGTACAGCAAGTAGGTTCAGTGACCCGGCACGGTTTTCTTTTGCCCATGGGGGTAAAGATGGGCATCCCTTCCCTGTACCAACGAAAGTGTATGATGAGTCTATTGCGCTGTTACAACATGCAATTGATAAGGCAAAGATAGGTTACAACGATCGTTCTATGGCCATAAAGAATTTAACAAAAGTAACACAACAGCGAGAACGTGATTTTGTTCCGAATAATAGTTTAGATGAATTGATTCAGTATGAGCGAATCCATTCATGGAAATACGGCGGACGTACCGTAATGGGAAAGGCCAAGCCACCTCAGCTGGTTAGTCAATTAAAATTATTTTAATAAAACATGGACAGCTCCCCTTTATTATATGATACGCTCCAGATAGCAGAAGCAACTGCCATACAGCGTACTTTGCGCGATCGTCTTGAGCAATCTACAACCCATGTAAAGCTCAAAACCATTGCCGGCGCAGATATTTCCCTCAATCGATTTAGTGAAACCATTTACGCCGGACTGGTGGTGTTGTCGTATGATACACTGCAACCTATCAGTTATTCATTGGTGCAGAGTAAGACTTCTTTTCCTTACGTTCCGGGATATTTGGCCTTTAGGGAAGTTCCAGCTTTGATGGAAGCTTTGGCGCAAATGGACGAAAAGCCCGATGCTATTGTTGTTGATGGGCATGGTATTGCCCATCCGAGGCGAATGGGGATAGCAGCTCATTTAGGGGCATTGATCGATATTCCAACCATGGGGTGTGCCAAGAAAAAGTTATATGGTAAATACAAAGAACCTGGAATAGAAAAAGGGGCATACACCGCACTTACGGCATCTGATAATGAAGTAATGGGGTATGTATTACGAACCAAAAGCAATGTCAAACCTGTGTATATCTCGCCTGGAAATCACATTTCCCTAGCACAATGCCTAGCCATAGCCGGGCATTGTACACGTGGTTATCGCTTGCCAGAACCCACACGGAAAGCCCATGAATTCGTGAACTTATTTAGAACCGGGCAATTGAAGGCTGGTTACTACCGTGTGCCGCAATCGTCGCTTTTTTGATTAAATTTTATATGCTTGACGGGCAACTAGTTTCCAATCAGCTCCTTGCTTCTGAAACACCAATAAGATGCCGATTTTAACCTGTCCAGGCTGGCCATTGTCATTTGTTTTTGCCGATAAAATATGATGTACAATAGCCACATCACCGGATATTTTGATGGATTGATCCGTTAAATCGATGCTTACGAAATCTGATTTTCCAGTTGTCAAACTCTCAATAAATGCCGCTTTGTCTTCATGTTTTCCACTAGAATGCCAATAACTCAAATTATCAGCGGCTAGTACATCTAACGCCTTAGCATCACCACTAATTAGTGCAAGGCGTAAATCTTCAACCGCCTTGGCTACCGTTTTTTCTTCTTGGCTTTGCCCCAATGCGATGGTTCCTGACATCATCATGGTCAAGACGAGGAGTATTTTTGATCTGATCATTTTAAAATTGTAATCGTTTGTAGGGCAAAATACAAAAAAATAATATTATTTCGCCAGGCCTGGATGATCCTCTCGTAGTATATCAGGTCTCACCGCTGAACCCGGTTTTGTTGCACCACTGATATCTTCGCCCATTTTGATGCCCGTGATCGCCGAGCGGTCTATTTCGTTTTTATGAGATGGTTTCGATTTTTTCGTTTCTTGATTCGTTGTTTGTTTTTTCGTTTCTTTCATATGCTTATCTGATTAAACCATGCTGGAGCTTGCCATGCCCATTCTATTAACAATTATTGTTGCTCATAGTTTGTAGCATAGCTGCAATTACCCCCATTTTTAAGATTGACTTAACTATATAAACAGGATAGAATGACCCGTTGGTAGAATAAAATATACCGTTGGTAGAAAATGTGATTAAAAATCAACAGCTGATGCAACGTTTCCAATTGTTTGGCGTCATATAAACAGTAAGTATAAACGCTTATAACAGATAAAAAAAATAGTTATACGCTTAAATGTCCGGCCGGCATTTATTAGTTAATCAGTTGTTTGTCTCCACGTGGTAGTGAAGATGTTAAAAAATTTTATATTAGATGAAATCACTAATTATTGCAGCATTATTGAGTACAACGATACTCGGTGCACAGGCTGAAGTAAAAACACCCCAGGGTAGTTTTGAAAATTATGAACATAAAAGCGACAGAGAAAATAAAGCAATGACGCTAGAAGAGCAAGTTGACTTACAGCTCTTCAATTTGGGCTTACTTAAAAAGCAATATAAGATAGCGCAAGAGACCGTTAAACGTTCTAAAGGGAATCATCAAGAAATTGAGAGCGATTTTAATTTTTTCCATAGCATATTGGTGGAGAACTTAAAAAGAACAACGGATAAACAAGATATTCAACGTGCTATTTTGCGCCTAAAAAGGGAATATGCGCGTAAACATCGTAATAGAGCTAACTATGAACTGGCTAAGCAAAAGCGGCTGGCAGCTTTGATGCAGAGAGAACTAGATAATTATCAACGTGTACTCCGAACCTTACAATCCAAATATAAAAAGCAACTGGCTAAGGAGCATGATGCTGATCTGCAACAATTTGAACAACAACTAGCTGGTGTTGAGCGCATGTTGAAGGAAGATAAGGACAGTATGGTGCAGGATATCGCTTTCTATCAACAACAAATGCAGTTGGCTAAGCTGTAACAATATCGTTGTTATATCGTCTGAATAATAAAAAATATCATGCTTATAACAACAACACAAAACGTAGAGGGCAAGAAGATTATAAAATATATTGGTCTCGTTAGCGGGGAAACAATCATTGGCGCCAATTTCTTTAAAGACATTTTTGCAGGTATACGTGATTTTATTGGAGGTAGGTCTAGCTCTTACGAAAAGGTGCTCAGAGAAGCAAAAGATACGGCGATTTTTGAAATGCAGCAATATGCCGCATCCATGGGAGCAAATGCCGTAGTGGGAGTGGATTTAGACTATGAAACCGTAGGAAATGGCGGTAGTATGTTAATGGTTACCGTTACCGGTACAGCAGTCGTCATAGAAAACATATAAATAGCACAGCAGCTCAATTTTTCAAGACAAGTTGTTGTGATTGTATTTTCCATAAATGGGCATACATCGAGTTATTCATTAATAGAAGCTCCTGGTGTGTGCCTTCCTCTATGATTTTTCCTTTATCCAATACCAAGATTTTATCGGCATTGTAAAGTGTGCTTAAACGGTGCGCTATTACAATAATCGTTTTATTCTGTTTCTTTAATTGGTCTATCGTTTGGAGTACGAATTTTTCAGATGCGGCATCTAATGAGGAGGTAGCTTCATCCAAGATCAATATTTCAGGGTTGCGGTATAAAGCACGGGCAATCGCTATCCGTTGCCGTTGTCCACCAGATAAAGATAATCCATTCTCGCCAATGGGTGTGTAAAATCCTTGAGGTAAAGACTCAATAAAGTGAATAATCCCCAATTGTGTGGTAATATCAATAATTCGTTGCATATCTGGTGTGTAATCACCTAGTGCAATGTTACTAACGACATCGCCACCAAATAGGTCGATATGCTGTGGAACAACAGATACAATTTGGCGTAATGATGCATTTTTGATATGCTTTAAGTCATATTTCCCAATGGTAACTGTACCCTGTTGTATCGGATATAAATTTTGAAGAATAGAAATAAGCGTTGATTTACCCGAGCCGCTTTCGCCCACAATGGCCGTAAATTTTCCTTTGGGTATGGTTAAAGATAGATCTTCGAATACATGCTCCCTTGACCCATATCGGAAAGATACCTGTTTAAATTGGATGTCTCCCACGTACGCTGTACTTAATGAAAAATTACTGTGATCCTTTTCACGTTCTAAATCCAAAATTTCGAATAGCCTATCCGTTGCTATCACAGCATCTTGTACCGTTTTGTTCATGCTGATCAGCGAAGTAACCGGCCCCGTAAAATAGCCAATCAATGCGTAGAATGATAAGAGCTCGCCAGGTGTTATTTGATTACTGAGCACATAAGTAGCGCCTACCCAAAGCAATACAATGGTAATAAAACGCGATATGAATTCAGAAGAAGTACTTGAAAATACGGTATTTAAATTAGATCGATAGCCTGTTCTTAGTAATTTCGTAAAGCGCGTTTCTGTTTTCTCATTGGCAAAACTTTCGGCTCCAAATTGCTTAATAGTTCGAATAGCATTCAAACTTTCAACAAGTTGAGATTCTAGTTCGGCAGAATCTTCCATGAGCATGCGTTGAGCTTTCTTGTTGAGCCGGTTGGTAATGAAGTATACCATCAGGTAGAGCGGAATTACCGTAAGCATCAGTAGGCCAAGTTTCCAATAGTATGTAAACATCATTAAAAAGGAGAAAGTAACAATGAATATATTGACTACGAAATTGACACTTATTTCATTCAAAAATATACGGATTTTTACGGCATCATTAATTCGAGAAATTACTTCACCTACGCGCATGGTATCAAAGAATTTCTGCGGTAAAGTTAACAAGTGCTTATAATACCCCAATATCAGTTGCGCGTCTATCACCTGACCAATTTTGAGTGTAAAAATCGTTTTTGTTGTATTAATAAACAATTGAAAACCTAAGATAACGAGCATCATGATGCTCATCAGGTTGAGTAGATTCGTGTTTCCATCTACTAATACAAAATCGACAATTTTCTGAACAAATACGGCCGTGGAAAGACCGAGTATGGTATAAATCAGTGCACCGAAAAGGATTTGTATGAGGGTGCTCGTTTGCGGACGGACCAAGTTCCAAAACCTCCGTTGTACACTCATCGTTTTTGATCCTTTCTCAAATGTGTCTGACGGTACAAGAAGGATGAGTGCTCCCGTCCATATTTTTTTAAACGCTTCGTGCGTTTTCTTATGGAGCAGACCGTCTAGGGGGTCCATAATTTCAATGTACTTACCGGTAGTTCGATAAATAACCACATAATGTTGCAAAACACCTTCTACAACGATATGAGCAATAGCAGGTTTGGGTATTTTGAATAAGCTTTCGAACGGACCTTTTACACCTTTGGCTTCAAAGCCTAATTGTTCGGCTGCTTCAAGTATGCCTAACACATTGGTTCCCTTTTGATCGGTACTCGCCATTTGCCGCACATGGGCTACTGATATGGCTAATCTATAATGGGCGGCAACAGATGCGATGCAAGCAGCACCACAATCTGTAATATCACGTTGCTTAACTTTTATTCCCATAGCTATATAAAAGATTTTTTGTCATGTGAACCAACGGAAATAAGGTGCTTATGATGCAGCCCGAATATTGGGATTTAACCAGTTATCAACCTTGTCATACAAGAGCTGAAATAAGCTGCGTTCTGCAACAGAGAACCTCGCTGTAAAGGTCATTCCTTTTTTCACAAAACCTTTGTAACCATTTTTGAGTGTGAGATGATTCTTGTTCAAAACACATCTTACCTTAAACATCGGTTGGTTATTGTTCGCCATGACAATATCATCCGATATATCAATGACCTTACCCGTCAAGAGGCCCCATTGATTGTAATTGAAAGCATCAATTTGAAAACGAACTTCCTGCCCCGTTTTAATTAACCCAATATCTGCTGGGTTAATATAGCAAAAAGCAAGCAGCGTGGTGTCTGGTGATATCTCTGCCACTTTTTGATTCGCAAAAACATAAGCACCTTTCTGAATGCCTGTAAGATTTTGTACAGAACCATCTATAGGTGCGGTAATCATATATTGCCGTTTTTGCTCGTTTAAATCTATTTGCTGACTCAATAACTGCCTTAGCTCATTCTGTAATTGGTTTATTTCGGCTTGCCATTGCGCTTTATATCTTCTAGATACCATTGTCAAAGCCGCAGACGCTTGTTTATACTCATATGCATATTTATCGTACTCTGCAGATGATAGCATTTTCTTTTTGAATAACTTGCTATATCTGTTTAAGACGCTTTCTGCCTGTTCTTTTTCAATTTCTGCATTTTGTGCCTCCTGAACATATTGCTGCCATACTGCAAAATATTGACTGGATTGCAGATTAGGAGGGCTGCTGAAATCTGTGCCCGCTTGCCTGATGAGTGCGTTTAAATCCTGTGTAAGTAAATTAATCTCATGTTGTCGATTCTTGACCAAGACATTTTGCTGATTGGATGAAGTGCCGTCAATAATCAATAAGGTATCACCTTGAATGATCTTCTTATTATCTTTTAGATTAAAATAAATCAACCGACCGTTCACGGGTATGGTCAAATCTGCTTTTTCTATAGACGATTGCAAGAGCCCACTTCCTTTTACACTGATGTTCACTTTTATGAATGGTAAGGATATGAGTGCTAATAGAAATAAGAAGATGAGACTGATATAAATAACCTGCGTTGTTTTTCTGATCTGTGCGGTATAAACAATAGCGGTGTGAGTAATCGTTTCTTCAGAATAAACAGGCATTGACATGTTCAAATGCTTTGTGCTTTTTTTGTAGAAAAAGCATGTATAATCTATAAAATACAAAACAAGGTGTCTAACAATATTTTTAGACACCTTAGTTATTTTTTTGTAACTCTATTCTTATTATAAAGAAGAAAGTGTTTGGAATAGGGTTACTAAAGTTTTGTTAAGGAATTTAAAAGTGTCGTTCAAAACAGTGCTAACACCACCTACAACAACGTTTAATAAATCATTAACCGGACCACCACCTTCTACAGTTCTTAACTCGGTAGTGTTCATTTCTTCTACTCCTAATTTGTTTAAATCCAATTTTTTCATAACAAAGAGAATTTTATTTATAGTCCTTACTCTGTTTTAGGCTTTTCAGGATGCGCCTGTGTTGGCCAACACTTAACAAATATATATAATTAAAGTACTTGGCTAATCTCTTAAACATCCTAGAGGACGGTTTAATATAATGGGTCTAAGTGGGTATAAACCTGTTTTTTGTTTGAAAATAGATAGTAAATGCGCTTTTTAGGAAGAATGGAAGCACGGTTTTGAATGATTGGTCTTTTTGTTCATTTTTTTATTTCACAATGTGTTTCCAGGGTATTTTGTTAATTGCCAATTAAGTTTCATCTTTAAGGAAATTATTTGTTATGAAGGTAAAAAAGTACAATGGTGATATTGTCGATTTTGATTTGCAACGATTGAAAACATCGCTTTTAAAATCTGGTGCTTCGTCTGAAACAGTTGATGCGATCTGGGAAAAGATGAATAGAAGTGTCTTTGACGGTATGTCGACTAAGCAACTCTATCAGCTTGCTTTTCAATTGTTAAAACAACAGCGTCATGCTTTAGCCGCGAGGTACAGTTTGAAAAAGGCACTACGTGATTTAGGTCCAACCGGCTACCTTTTCGAAAAATGGGTTGCCCGGTTCTTCGAACATAAACACTACCAAACACAAACAGGATTGATCTTGAAGGGCAATGCCGTCAATCATGAAGTAGATGTAGTGGCCCAAAAGGATGGCGAATTGCTGGTTGTAGAATGCAAATTTAGAAATACGGTGGATGCGAAAGTAAATGTGACGAACCCTATGTACTTCTTATCGCGGTATCTCGATTTAAAAGATAAAGACTTTAATTTTTTTGGACAGACAGCTCGATTTAATCAACCATGGCTCATTACCAATGCCTATTTAACGAAAGATGCCATTGAGTTTGGCGATTATTACCATATTCACTTATTGTCTTGGGACTATCCTGTGGGCAATAGCATTAAAAATCAAGTCGATCATACCGGTTTATATCCATTAACTTGTTTGACGACCTTAAATGCATCAGAAAAAAATGCACTGATGTCTGCCAATTATATATTGGTTAAGGATCTTTTAGATGATCCAAAGAGCTTGGAAAGCTTATCGATTAAAGCACAGCGAATGGAAAAGATTTATAAAGAGGCACGTGAGTTGGTGACTGGTAACTTGTGATTGGTAACTAGTCACTAATTACTGATTACGATCACCGAATACGAATCACAAATTTGTTTTTTGCAATAAATTCAGTAACTTGCATGAGCGTCAGCATCACATAAACCCATAATATTATGGAAATAGGCATCATTAAGTGGTTCAATAATGCGAAGGGTTTTGGTGTAGCAGATACCGTGCAAAACCAGGTATTTGTCCATATCAAAAGCTTTAAATTAAAGCCGCATAATCTTTCGCCGAGAGACGCTATTTTGTTCAGAAGAAAATCAGATCCCAAAAACACCAACGCTGTTGCTATCCAAACCCGATTAATAAGTGACTTGAATGACTGGGAGCTTATTGTAGACCTGGCTTTGAATACCCATGGTGTGCCAGCTTCAGAAATACCTATTGCACCTATAAAAGGCTTAAACCTACAGCTTGCCGAACTTGCGGCTTATCAGTTTCTTAATGGTAAATCTCGAGAGCAGATTTTAAAGGTGGCTATCAATTATTTTTTAAATAAATTAGTCGATGATAAATTTCTGATGTATAGCGCTTTTCTGGAGAAAGTCTTTACCCGGAGTATGGGGCTCGAAAAAAGAAATGAACTGCTTACAAAGATTTTTGAATTTTTCGGAGCGCATGTCAATGAACGGAAATTATTTTTAGTATGGAAGTTCAATAAGTTTGCCTACATTGGTTACATAGATGCAGACGATTTTGAGATCCCAGAAACGATATTGGTGTTGTTTGCCGATGAATTAAGTGTGGGTGAATTACAACGAATACATACCTATAGTTATGGAGAGATTTTTTGCGGTGAACTGATTGCCCGGAAATTGGAAAACGCAGAAAATCTGACTACCGAAGAGATCAAGAAATTAGAAATGATCAATCACGTGAAATTCTTTAAAGAGTAAAAGTATCTTCCTGCCTAAATTCCCGTTAGATATTTTGTGAAAACTGCTTGTTTTCTGCATCTAATCAATAAGAAACCAATAACGAGATGGCAGAATTAATTACCGGAAGATTGCAACCCAGGGTTGATCTTACCCCCATGGTAGATTTAGCTTTTTTATTAATTACGTTTTTTATGCTGACTACCCAATTGAATAAGCAGCAAGCAATGGCATTGGCTATGCCTGATACGACAGATACATCAGCGATTATGCCTTATGCCGATAATCGGACAATAACGGTTCTACTTGGAGATCAAGGTAAAATCGTGTGGTATTGGGGCTTGCTGGACAAGCCGATAGAGGGACCTATGGTTACGTCGTATGGGCGATATGGTATACGGACGGTGCTACGGGATAAAATAGCCAAAGTAAGGAAACAAGAGGGTGACGCTAAAAAAGGATTAATGGTTATTATCCGGCCAAGCAATGCATCTAATTATGGTAATTTAGTGGAAGTGTTGGATGAAATGGCCATTAATAACATTAAACAATACACCTTGGGCAATTTAGGCAGCGAAGAACAAAAAATATTACAAGCGCTTTAATTTTATTTGTTTAGTTTTCATATGCTTTCTTTTGACAAAAGCGATGAAATAAAAAAAAATATTCATCCAGATAATAATTGATATTTGACGTCGTTAGTAATATCAATAGGTTTAGGTTGATAAAAACATATGTTTTTACCCGGTATCCCAAATGCCGGGTTTTTTTATTTTAAAAGACCAAGCAACCTGTTTCTTACTAGTAAGCAAGCACCATAGACTCCCGCCTTATCACCCAATTTAGATAGTTTTAATTGCGTATCACTGTTAACCAGGCTAAGTGAAAATTTATTGATGGCACTTTTTACCGGTAGAAATAGATAATCGCCTGTGGTCGATAATAGGCCTCCCAAGATAACCAGTTCAGGATTAAAGAGATTGATCAACAACGCGATGCCCTTTCCAAGTTTTTCGCCCACATGAGCAATGAGCTCAATAGCTAAGGTATCATCATGCAGTGCCGCATGAATGATATCTTCCAGCTGAATTTCCTGTAAATTGGAGAAACATTGGGTTAGTATACTGCTTTCACCCTTTTGCAGCCGGGAAATGAATTGGTTCCTGAGTGCATTACCTGAAGCCTCGGTCTCGAGACATCCTTTTTTTCCGCAATAACAAAGAATTTCATTATCAAACATGGGAATATGGCCAAACTCTCCTGCAAAACCAGATTTCCCATAATAGAGTTGGCCGTTGATCATAATACCCGTTCCAATACCCCGATCAATATTGAGAAAAAGTACATTTTTTTCACCTTTTACAATATCGGTATTAAATTCTGCATAGGCCATTGCCCGACTGTCGTTTTCCAAAAAAGTATGGATAGCAACTTTCTCTTCAATCAGTTTGGTTAAGGGCTTTTCGTTAAAATTGAAATAGTTGTAATTATGTCCACTTTTGTAATTAATTCTACCCATCAAGGTCACGCCAACACCGAGAATTTTCTCTTTTTTTACGGCAGATCGAACAATAAATGCATTGATGGCTTGGCAAAGGTCTGTTAAGGATTGCTGCGTATTTTGAAGTACAAAAGGAATGTTTTCTTCTATCTTAACAAAATTCTTTCGGAAATCCATTAATCCGATGGTTAAATGAAGATTTTTAACTTCTACACCAATAAAAAAAGCTGAATTTGGTTGAAGCCCATATAAGTTAGGCCTTCTGCCGGCATTTGATTCGCTTTTTCCATAATCTTTAACCAGACCATCCCGGATCAGTTCAACCACCAACTCATTGGTTTTCGGTATACTGATGTTGAGTTCTTTACTTAGATCGGATAGGGTAGTATTGCCTTCGTTAGCAAAAAAAGATAATATTTGCCGTTTCAACTCCACGTTTTTATAAGCTACTCCCGTGTATTCTTCGCTATGGATTTGTTGGAGGAAACTGGTTTGGTCTTTCATTATTCAAAACAATTTTTTATTTCTTTATGATGTCGTTAACGCCGATGTACCTATTTTATTTCCAACAGGATTGCGCCAGATAAAAATCATCAGCACTTTTAAATCGTCCATCGTATTTGTATAATTCAAAATCGAATATACCGAATATTTTACTGATTATTTATCAAAAGCTTCCTAATAACATGCAAGAATGTAAAGACATGGTCTATAATAAGCTCAGACCAAGCAACTACTAACTTCATACTTTTCAAATACTCTTACCTATATAACTCCATAATGACTCCAATAAAATGCATATTTTATTGGAGTCATTATGGACTCATTATGGACTCACCATGGACTCATTCAGGAGAAGATGCAAATTTAGTGTATCCTTGGGGAGAGCGATATCACCTTTAGCATTTAAGTAAACCAGAAGCTATGTTGAGCATGAGTTGTTCCGTTTTTAAACGAATGATTAAAAGTTCTTTTTAAATGCATGTTTAGTTTTGTAGTTTTGTGCCATCACCACCGAAATAAACATGGCGAAAAAAGAGAAAGATGTCTCGACCGAAGAGCGAATTAAAGAAGCTGCTCGTGTTGTTTTTACGAAAAAGGGTTATGCAGCCACCCGTACACGCGATATTGCCGAAGAAGCTGGTCTAAATTTAGCATTATTGAACTACTATTTTCGGAGTAAGGAAAAGCTGTTCCAACTCATCATGGAAGAGAAATTTGAACAGTTTTTCGGTATGATCGTTCGCTTGCTGAATGATGAAACGACTTCACTGGAAGAAAAAGTAACAGCAATTGCCAATGATTATATTGATATGCTCTTAGCAAACCCCGGTTTACCTATATTTGTATTAAGTGAAATCAGGAATAACCCGAAATTATTTAGCAATCGCGTAACAGGCAAATTATTACAGTCGGCATTTTTTAAACAATTACATCAAGTTAGACCAGATATCAATGTGTTTCACTTCATACTGAATCTACTCAGCATGATCATTTTTCCTATCATCGTACAACCCGTCATTAATCAAATTGAAACACTTCAAGGTGACGCTTTCAAACAATTTGTATTGGAAAGAAAAAAGCTGATTCCTGTTTGGTTTAATCAGCTATTAAAAGCATAATATCGCTTTAAAATACAAATAGTTTCTTCTATAAATCTTTGGTATATTTTTTAATCAAATGATTAGAAAAAATTTTTAAATAACAAAAAAACATTTACCTTTGTTAAAACTAATCAAATGATTAAAATACATGAGCAAAAATGTTTTTAGAAGTTTTTAAGTTTATACCTGGTTGTTTCCTGAAAAAGAAAGGCAAACGTAAACCAACCAATATTCGCTGTGATGAATAAGAGGCAATGTTTTGTTTTTGTGTTACTTTCATTATGGGTTGGCTTCTCTTGTGCCCAAGAAAAGAAGGCTTTTACACTCGAGCATTGTTATGCTTTGGCAGAAGCCAATTACCCATTGATCAAGAAGCGTGATTTAATCGATAAAAGTACAGATTATTCCATTGCGAATGCGGCCAAGGGTTATCTGCCGCAGTTGGGTATCAACGGGCAGGCAACCTATCAATCTGCTGTTACACAAATACCCATTGATGTGCCGGGTGTAGAAGTGCCGCAGTTAACAAAAGACCAATATAAGATCTATGGTGCAGTCAATCAAACCATCTACGATGGAGGAGCGATTAAGCAAAAGCAGGCGCTGGTCAAAGCCAATACAGCAATAGAAGAACAGCACTTGAATGTGGGTTTACATCATCTGAAAGAGCGGATCCACCAATTGTTTTTTGGTATTCTGCTGGTAAAGGAGCAACTGAAGCAACATCTTTTGTTGATCAAAGATATTGATCTGGGCATTGCCCAAATTCAAGGAGCCATTGCCCAAGGTACAGCACTTCAGAGTGAAGCAGCTGTTTTACAGGCCGAACGGATGAAAGCACTGCAACAAGACGTTGATTTAAATGCTACTTATCGAGCTTATTTAGAGATGTTGGGCATGTTTCTGGATCAACCAGTAGATACCGCAACAAACTTTGTAAAGCCAGCCGTCATGCTACCAACACAAGAGCTCAACAGACCTGAGCTCCATCTGTTCCAAGCGAAGCTCCAATTATTGGATGTCCAAGAGCAATCATTAATGGCGCAAGTCAGGCCCAAATTTGATTTTTTCTTTCAAGGAGGCTATGGAAGGCCTGCACTCAATATATTAAAGCCCCGTTTCGAAGCTTATTATATTGGCGGGTTACGCGTTCGTTGGAATTTAGCGCGTTTGTATACTTTAAAGAACGAAAAAGCTCAGCTAGAGAATAACAGATTGATGGTAGCTGCCGATCAAGAAACTTTTTTATTTGATACCCAATATCGTTTAAAACAAGAGCGGGCAGCTATCAGCCGTTATCATGATTTATTGCAAACGGATGATGCCATCATCACCCTTCGGCAACAAGTAAAAAACGCTGCTGCTGCACAATTGGCATACGGAGTAATCACCACCAGTGAGTACATGCGGGAAGTCCATGCCGAAGATCAAGCCCGACTCAGTAAAATCGTTCACGAAATTCAATTATTAGCAGCTCAATATACCCATCGGTATATTACTGGGAATTAATATATCCATGCTATGATACACTTCAAGCAAACGTTTTGTTTTTTTTTAATAGGTTCTTTAACCTGTCTTTTGGTGGCCTGTAAACCTTCCGTATTGCCCTATGATGCATCTGGTTCATTTGAAACGGTGGAGACCTTGGTGTCTGCTGAAGCATCAGGTATATTGCAAAAATTTGATTTGGTAGAAGGGCAGGAGCTATCCGTTGGACAACAGGTTGGCTACGTCGATACCACACAACTTTATTTAAAGAAACAACAATTGCTTGCGCAGGCAAAAGCGGTGTTGAGTAAACGTCCCGATATAGCGACAGCTATCGCCAGTTTACAAGAAGAATTGCAACATGCAAAAGATGAAAGATTACGACTGGAAAACTTGGTAAAAGCAGACGCCGCCACCCCAAAACAACTAGATGATGCTACCGCACAGGTGCGCATCATACAAAAGCGCATTGCTGCGCAGCAGTCTTCTTTAGGAATATCTTCCTCCAGCTTAAACGAAGAAGTAAAGCCGCTATACGTACAAATAGAACAGCTCAATGATCAATTGGCGAAGAGCAGGGTTATCAACCCTGTGAAAGGTACAGTACTAACTAAATATGTAGAGGAGAATGAAATGGTGATGATCGGAAAACCTCTTTATCGCGTCGCCAATCTTTCTACCATGATATTGAGAGCTTATATCCATGGTGAGCAATTTTCTTCTATAAAACTCGGACAAAAGGTAACCGTTCAAATTGATCAAGGTCGTGATACATTTAAAAACTATACAGGTACCATCGAATGGATCAGTACTCAGGCAGAGTTTACGCCAAAAACCATTCAAACCAAGGATGAACGGGCGAATTTGGTGTATGCCATGAAAGTGCGGGTAAAAAATGATGGTTATCTCAAGATCGGGATGTATGGGCAGGTTGTATTAAAAAACAGTCAGTCGAAATAATCTAAATAATGTTTTTGCATGGTGGAAGCTGTACAGGTTCATCAATTGGTCAAGACCTATGACCGCGGCAATGTCAAGGCGGTGAATGGTATTTCCTTTTCTGTTCAAGAAGGTGAATTATTTGGGTTGATTGGCCCTGACGGAGCTGGTAAAACGTCCATTTTTCGCATACTCACCACTGTGCTATTGGCAGATAGCGGCGAAGCCCGTGTCTCTGGCCTAGATGTGGTAAAAGACTATAGGAAAATCCGGAGCGAAGTGGGGTATATGCCCGGTAAGTTTTCGCTTTATCAAGATTTGACCGTACAAGAGAATCTCAATTTCTTTGCCACCGTATTTGGAACTACTGTAGAAGCAAACTACGAACTGATCCGTGATATCTACGATCAGATTAAACCTTTCAGTGATCGTAGAGCAGGTAAACTTTCGGGTGGTATGAAACAAAAACTGGCCCTTTGCTGTGCTTTGATCCATAAGCCCAAGGTGCTCTTGTTGGATGAACCAACCACAGGAGTAGATGTGGTTTCGAGAAAAGAATTTTGGGATATGCTGAAAAAGTTAAAAGAACAGGGCATCACCATTTTAGTTTCTACACCCTATATGGATGAAGCCTCTTTGTGCGAACGGATTGCATTGATACAGGATGGAAGTATCTTGAAAATAGATACCCCTACTCGTATCATACAAGATTACCCGACGAAATTATACGCTGTTCGGGCGAAGGATATGTACCGATTGCTGCATGATTATCGGAATCACGATGCCATCGAAAGCAGCTATACTTTCGGTGAGTTTTTACATGTTACCTTGCATGCTGATGGTGATGGCGTGCAGTTGTTGAAGCAATTCGCTGAAAAGTGTGGTCATACAGAAATACAGGTTGAAGCCATTGCGCCTTCGATTGAGGACAGCTTTATCCGGCTAATGAATAAATAATGCACATGGATCAAGATCAAGTTATCGTTTGTCGAGCATTAACAAAGCGTTTCGGATCCTTTACTGCCGTCGATCAGCTAACGTTTGATGTTAAAAAAGGAGAAATTTTTGGCTTTCTTGGGGCTAATGGAGCGGGAAAGACCACGGCCATGCGCATCTTGTGCGGTTTGTCGTTTCCAACGGCGGGCAAAGCCCTCGTGGCCGGGTTTGATGTATATAAGCAACAAGAATTGATTAAAAAGAACATCGGCTATATGAGTCAGAAATTTTCATTATACGAAAATCTGACCATCATGGAAAACATTGAATTTTTTGGCGGCGTATACGGTTTGTCGCGGCAAGAAATCAAGGAACGGGGTACCAGTCTGTTGGTAAAATTAGGTTTAAAGCAAGAAGCCAAGAAAATGGTAGGCGAGCTTCCATTGGGTTGGAAACAGAAATTGGCTTTTTCGGTAGCCATTTTTCACCAACCGGCCATTGTTTTTTTAGATGAACCGACAGGTGGTGTCGATCCCGTAACGCGAAGACAATTTTGGGATATGATTTATGAAGCAGCAGCAAGCGGTATAACAGTTTTTGTAACCACACATTATATGGATGAAGCCGAATATTGTCACCGCATATCGGTGATGGTAGATGGCAAAATAGAAGCATTGGATTCGCCAGCGAATTTGAAGGAGCAATACCAAGTGGCATCTATGGACGAAGTATTTTATCAGCTAGCTCGGGGAGCAAAGCGAGGGGAGGGGTAACCAATGAAACAACTACTGGTATTTATAAGGAAAGAATTCTATCACGTGTTCCGCGATCGGCGAACCTTATTGATTATGTTTGGCTTGCCTGTTGTGCAGATTGTCCTATTTGGATTTGCTTTGTCAAGCGAAGTGAAAAATATCCGGCTAGTTATTGCTGATTACGCGAAAGATCAGGAGAGCCGGGAACTTATCCAGAAGGTGATGACTTCCGAATACCTGATTGTAGAACAAGTTCAGGCAGATTATGAGCAACTGGCAGACGAATTTAAAAAAGGGGAAGTGAAAGGGGCACTCATTATCCCTGCTAATTTTGGTGCCGATTGGGTGCACCTCAATCAAGCTACCTTACAACTGATTACTGACGGTTCTGATCCCAATATATCGAAAACAATTGTGCAGTATCTCACAGCCATTATAACCGATTTCCAACAACAACGAACATCCGCTTCCGGGTCGCAGCTACCTATACAAACGCAAATCCGCATGTTATATAATGAAGAACAGAATGGTTCTTTAAATTTCATTCCCGGTGTGATGGCGCTCATTTTAATGATTGTATGCACTGCCTTAACTTCCGTATCGATTGTGAAAGAGAAAGAGATGGGTACCATGGAAGTGCTATTGGTTTCACCTTTTAAACCTGTATGGGTGCTGATCGCAAAAGCTATTCCGTACTTAATCCTATCATTAGTCAATTTTACATTGATTTTGGTGTTATCTGTAACCGTATTGGATATCCAAATACGCGGAAGTATCCTATTGCTCTATTTTGAAAGTACGTTATTTATCATTACCTGTTTGTCGTTGGGTTTGCTGATTTCCAATGTAACCCATTCGCAGCAGACGGCCCTGCTCATCTCATTGATGGGGATGATGCTCCCTACATTGATTTTTACAGGGTTTCTAATGCCTTTGGAGAATATGCCCAAAGTCTTTCAGCTCATTGCGCATATCATCCCCTCCCGATGGTATTATATCATTATTAAATCAGTCATGTTGAAAGGAATGGGCTTGCAATACGTATGGAAAGAAACCTTGGTGTTAATCACTATGAGTAGCGTATTGTTGATCGTGGCATTAAAGAATTTTAAGATTCGGCTTTAATAGAAATGAACGATGAAAGTGTTGCGTTTTATATTGCAAAAAGAATTCCGTCAGATCTTTCGAGATAAGTCCATCTTGGCTATGATGTTCATGATGCCATTGGTGCAATTGGTTGTTTTGCCGCTTGCAATGGATTTTGATGTAAAAAGCGTCAATCTCGTCATTGTAGATCATGATCATAGCTCGTATGCCTATCGATTAATCCATAAAATTGGCGCTTCTGGTTATTTCAAGGTGCTGGATATCCATTCGGATTACCAACAGGCGATGACTTATATAGAAAAAGGGGAAGCCGATATCTTATTAGAAATACCTCCTCACTTTGAGCGTAATTTGGTTCGGGAAGGGCAACAACAGCTGGCCATTTATGCCGATGCGATCAATGGCACCAAGGCAACCATTGGTGGGGGATACCTCAACCGGGTTCTGATGGATTTTGTTTCAGAGATAGACCTTGCCAAGTTTTCTATATCTGTCTCACCAGCCAGTGGGAGTGGGCAGATTGAGCTCCGGTCACGCAGTTGGTATAATCCTTTAGAAGCCTATCAATTCAATATCGTGCCTGCAGTATTGGTGCTCTTGCTCACCTTAATTGGCGGTTTCATGACCGCGTTGAATATTGTACGGGAAAAGGAAATCGGTACCATCGAACAAATTAATGTGACACCTATCCAGAAATGGCAGTTTATTTTGGGGAAACTCATTCCTTTCTGGATCATTGGTATGCTCATTTTTACCATCGGGTTAATGGTCTGTTATTTTGTTTATGGTATCTATCCAAGAGGGAGTCTGTGGCTGCTGTATGCCTTTGCTGTTGTTTACCTGATTGCTATTTTGGGTTTTGGCCTGCTCATATCTACTTATAGCAACAATCAGGTACAGGCCATGTTCATCGCCTTCTTTTTCATGACCATCTTTATGCTCATGAGCGGCTTTTTCACAGCCATTGATAGTATGCCCCATTGGGCCCGTGTTTTATCTAACCTGACACCTGTCACACATTTTGTGAAGGTTGTGCGCATGGTGATGCTCAAAGGCAGCACGTTCAGTGATGTTCGGCTGGAGTTTTTTTATTTGATCATCTTCGCTTTTGTACTGAACGGCTGGGCCATCTGGAACTATAAAAAGACCAGCTAATGTTGGACCTCATTTTCCTTTTTGCGGCCTTGTCGCCAACGTTTAAATAAATACACGAGCAAAGCGGCAATCAACAGGAAGGGCCACATATTAACCAAGCCTACCAGAAACCATACAAAATGATCCCATCCACTGAAAAAACCATTTTTAAACTTGTTTCCAAATGCTGTCTGTGTGGGGATAGACTTATAATAGGTGATGTTCACGGTAGAATAACTGGCTTGATTGGTTAGATATCGTAACTGTCCTTCCGTTGCTTCAATGTCTGAGCGCAGTTCGCCTATTTGCTTTTCAATGTCCAATATTTCCGCTACTTTATTGGCCTTCTTCAGCAAATCAAGGTAACGTTGTTCCAGTTCCTTCTTGGTTTTGAGCCGAGCTTCAACATCAATAAATTCGGCAGTCACATCTTTTACATGGATATCCTTGGTATCGAAGTGGTCTACTCCCTGTGTGGCATCTAGGATAAACGCATCGAAATGTTTAGCTGGAACGCGTATTACCAAGGTATGGTTAAGGCGACTGCTTGTGTTATTTTCATTCTCAGAAGCTACATAACCTTGGTGTTTTTTGATGGCCTGTGCCAGTTGCTTTTTCGTTGCTTCCAAATCAGCTGTTTCAAAAGCAAGCATACCTTCCTTAATGAGCTTTCTTTCAACAGTAGGTGTTTGTTCTTCGGGTGCAATAGGTTCGTGTGCCGTGGCCGATTCGGTTATCGCCATTTCAGCCGCGGCCCCATCGCCGGCAATAGACTCCTTTGAATGATGCTTATTGCAGGATATCAGGATGCTGAGGGCACAAATGCATAGCAGTAAGTAATACAGCTTGTAGGTAAATATCGGTCTATTTTTCATGTTTTTTGGTGTTTATGCATATAGATGTTAAAAGGGTCTGGATTCCATAAAAAAGAAAATAGTAGAAGTTCTGTTTTCTTTAAGCATATATTTTCATCATGATATTTGCTTTTTCAAACTGACAAGTGTAAATTTACACTTTTCAATATGGTATGATAAAAAGTTTTAAGCATAAAGGATTACGATTGTTGTGGGAAGAAGGTAAAACCAATAAGCTTCCTGCTGAATTGGCCTCTCGTATTGAACGTATGCTTGAAGTTATTGATAGTGCAACGGAAGTGCCAGATGATTTTGGGGCGTTCCCGAACTGGTACATCCACAAGTTGTCAGGCGACATGAAAGATTACTGGAGTATTAAAGTGAACAAGAATTACCGCATTATCTTTCAGTTCGATGGACAACATGCATACCATGTCGATTATGTGGATTATCATTAAAGGGAGGATAAGAAATGAAACGGAAAATGCGCATTATACATCCCGGCGAAATGTTGCGGGAAGAGATTATTAACGCTTACGATCTGAAAGTTGGAGAAGCAGCAAAATTATTGGGGATTTCTCGACAAATGCTAAACAACATCATCCATGAAAAATCTGATATCACACCCGATATGGCCTATCGTATTGCTCAGGTGTTTGGAGGTACCGCCGAAATTTGGGCGAATATGCAGACAAAATATAATCTGTATCTTGCCGCCGAACGGGCTAAGGGTTTCGAGCTGAAGCCTTATCAAAGGCCATTGCAAAATGTCTAGAAAGATAAAAGTCGGTATTGAAAATCTACAGGCTTTTTACCAGAAAACCATGCTTATCTCAAGCCCTTTATGTTCTGGATGATTCTAGGCCTAAAGAAAAACCCTATTTCCGATGCTCATCGAAAATAGGGTCTGCCACAACAGCTTGAACTGTTGCGCTGTGCATTCCTACGCTGGCATAACCCAGATCAGGTTCGGGGATTTTTTTTCTCACCCCATTCAGGCACTCCCTGCACATTTGTACTAGATTAACAAGACCTATAAAAAAAGGTTTTAAAAAAAATATTTTTTTTGGTATCGGCCTATCTAGCTATTTTTTCTCCATTGAAAAAGCCGTCAGTTCAAAACGAATGGACGGCTTCATGATTTGGCTATTCATCCAGCTGGATAATAAGCAATTTGTTCATGCTTGTGATCTTGACTCGTTTTTCGGGAGTAAACCCTAATTTGTCGAGCCATAGTCCGCTTAACCTGATTACAGGAACCGTGGTTTTGCTCCACCGGTTAAATTTAATGTTGGGTTGGATTTTTAAGCTTCTGACTTCTAGTCGTTCACCTACTTTCTTTTTGAGTGTTCGCATAACTCTTTGAAGATTTTGAATAAGTAGCCCAGCAGTGCTGCGAACACTCAAAAAGGATTGAAATGCGCAGGACTTGCACCTGCCCTCTGCCAGGCATATTGTTAAACATTAAAGTTGTCATTTTATTACCTTTTTGATTTCGTTCGCATAACAAATATAAAAATATTTACGAGAATTTAACGACTAAATAGGGGAACTGTTCATATAACTTTGGCAAAAAAGGCTAGATTTTGCCAAAGTTATATCAATAAAATATGTAGGTTTAGAAAAAATAACCTAAACCAATGAGCCAAGCCCGGTTGCGTTGCTCATACCGATTGGTTGTGGCTAAGTTGGCGGTACCCCATAAATAGTTAGCAGATAGCCGATACCCTCTTTTTAGCTCGTAGCCTAAACCAAGACTTAATCCATAATCAAAACGTTTTTGCGTTCCTGTGGTTCCAAAGGTGAAGTTCGTACGTTCACCGGTATAGCTGCTTTCAAAATTATTTGTTCCCATGAGGCCTAAGGCGCCGTATGGCCCTGCATTTATAAAAAAATAACTGCTATCTCTGAGTGGTAATTTGGCTACAAAATGAACGGGTACCTGAAGCCAAAATGTGCGTTGCAATACCGAGGTCTTGCCAAATTCGGAATAGGTAAGTTTGGCGCCCAAAAGTTGAAATGAAAGACCAGACTGAATACCGAAATGTTTGGACAGCGATATGCCTGCCGAACCGGTGACCGATAATCCGAGTGCATCTGTTGCAGATCGGGTAGTGCCGCTGCTGATGTTGGAAAGCGCATAGGTGCTGATGGTGGGGCCAATCTGGATGCCGTAATGATATTTGTCTGATTGGGCATGCAGTTGTTGGACGATAACGAATACTATACCAAGTAAAATAGATTTCTTCATTTTATTTCTTCTAGAACACCCAAAACTACAGAAAGAAATGTTAATACGTTTTAAGGTTTGACTAGCAGTGTCTTAAAAAATGTTAAATATTTGTACCCGTCAGATGCATTTTGCGAAGCCTGTTCATTAATTTTTTTATAGCCATCGCTTTGTTTTTTCGTGCATCTTGTAAAACAAAGTCTTTTTTATCGGTCGGAATATGCTCCCCGTATTTGTCAGACCATAAACCGATCTCTAAAATAATAGGTACCAGATCAATGCCTTTTTCTGTTAAATGATAAATGATTTTTTGCTTGTGGTATGGCGCTTGGTGTTTTTTAATAAAACCGTTTTTTTCGAGGGTGGCTAATCGGCTTGCAAGAATATTTGTTGATATTTTTTCTTCTGATGATAAAAATTCCTGATAATGGCGCTTGTTAAAAAATATCATATCCCGAATGATCAATAACGACCATTTATCGCCAAAGGTTTCTAATGCATAATTTAAAGGGCAGTCAGAACGCATCGTTAGTAAATTAATCTACTTGCAAATATAGAGTGGTTTGCTGTATATTTGCAACAACTTGCAAAAAACAAGTTGTTGTGAATCATGAATAGAGTTGTTATTACCGGCTTGGGAGCCATTACCCCTATAGGAAACAATACGGCCGATTTTTGGCGCCATTTGCAGATGGGAAAGAGCGGTGCTGGACGCATTACCAAATTCAATCCAGAAGCATTTAGGACGCAAATAGCTTGTGAAATCAAGGGTTTTCATGTTGCCGATCACCTAGATCATGCGGATATAAAACGTACCGATCCCTTTACGCAATATGCACTTGTAGCAGCTAATGAAGCCATTCGTGATGCGGCAATCGATTTCGCGACCATGGATCCGTATGATATTGGCGTCATTTGGGGATCTGGACAGGGTGGCATGTTAACTTTTGAGGAGCAAGTGAAGGAATATACCAACAACAACTATGTTCCCCGGTTTAGTCCATTTTTTGTTCCCAAGCTGATTGCTAATATGGCGTCGGGACTCATTTCTATTAAACATGGCCTAAAAGGAATTAATTATACAACTGTTTCTGCTTGCGCTACTTCCAATACGGCAATTATGGATGCGTTCAATTATATCCGCTGGGGAAAGGCCAAGATGATGATTACCGGCGGATCTGAAGCTCCTATAACCGAAGCCTCCGTGGGCGGTTTTTGTGCCATGAAAGCCATGACGACACGGAATGATGATCCAGAAGCTGCCAGTAGACCATTTGATACGCATCGAGATGGATTTTTAATGGGTGAGGGGGCAGGAGCGCTGGTATTGGAAGAATATCAGCATGCAATTGCCAGAGGAGCGCACATTTATGCAGAAATTGTTGGTGCAGCCATGACCGCAGACGCTTATCATATGACGGCAACTCATCCTGAGGGAGAGGGGGCTTACCATGCGATGGGATTGGCATTAAAAGACGGAGGAATTGAACCGGAAGAAGTAGACTACCTCAATGCACATGCCACCTCAACACCTGTGGGCGATATGAGCGAACTGAAAGCGATTACTAAACTTTTTGAACATAGCAAGCAACTGCATATCAGTGCTACAAAATCCATGACGGGGCATCTTTTGGGGGCTGCTGGTGCTATTGAAGCAATTGCCAGTATTTTATCTATAAGAGACGGTGTGATTCCACCTACCATCAATTTGACGGATCCCGACCCCGTGATACCGGATGAATTACAGCTCGTTCAGTTGCGTGCACTCCGAAAAGAAGTACGTGTTGCCATGAGCAATACGTTTGGTTTTGGCGGGCACAATGGAATTGTGGTGTTTAAAAAATTGATTTGATGAAATGCAGTAGCATTACTGCACAATAGCCAATACCATGCCGTCGTGTTCTTTCGAGCCAACTGTTTGAATAATGGTAGCGAATACTGCTGTATTGTTGCGCAGGGATTCATTCAGTTTTTGGACACCAATGACCCGCTCGTCTGTACTATGGGGGTCTAAAACCTGTCCTTCCCGAATGACATTGTCGGCAATGATCAGCGTGCCTGGTCGTGCCAATTGGATGGCCCAATGGAAGTACTCCAAATAAGGTGGTTTGTCGGCATCGATGAATATGAGATCAAACGGCCCTTCGTTATTTGCTTTTATTTCTGGCAATAGGTCCAAAGCTTTGCCCACTCGGATATCAACCAAGTTTTGTAGGCCTGCTTTTTCTATGTTTGCTTGTGCTACTTGTGCGTGTTTTGCACTGAATTCAATGGAAATGAGCTTACCTTGTGGAGGTAGTGCCCTGGCTAACCAGATAGTGCTATAACCCGCTAATGTTCCCAGTTCTAAAACCTTGGTCGCTTGCGTTAACTTGGCAAACAGTTGTAAAAGCTTTCCCTGACTGGCAGATATGCTGATAGGGGGCATGTCTGCTTTTTCTATAGACGTATGGACGGATTGAAGTACCTCGTCTTCCTGGGCGGTGCGTTCGTTGATATACTGGTCAACCTGCGCAAATAAATCGTTGTTCATAAATAGAAAATCATTATATCCCACGCGTAAATGCAATCGAATATAATGATTTTCTGGAATAGATTTATTCGAAAAATGAAACCAGGCGTTATTTAGCTGTGGCGAATAGTTTGTTGTTCAGTCCAATAACTTCGCCATTTTCAATCGCAGGCACCAATTCTACTTCATAGTTGGCTTTTCCCGGGCCGGCTACCACAGCGAAGAAATGCTCTCCTCGCTTTTCGTTGCCGGTTTTTCTGAACCGAAGTATACGTAAGCTTTGATTGGTAATGTCTTCCTCTTTTACCAATAGTTTTTCGCTTGAATTGGCCAGATTGTTGGTCGAATTGGCCGTGTTGGCTAAGGAGGCACCTTTATCAACTGTGCCGCCCGATTTCACATCAGCACCTACTTCTGCCACACTTTTTCCAACACTGCTTACACTGGACGCCATCTTGCTTAATAAGCCAATTTTCTTCTTCGTGGTATTCTGGATAAACCTGAATTGACTGGCTGAAGCAGCCGGTTCACCGGTCATTAAATCATCACCTACTTTGAAAGTAGTGCCATTTTCGTCCTGAAAAGTGTCTTCGTCTATGAGCTTTTGGCCAAACGAAATGAGGGGGAAAGACAAGATCATTACTAATCCCATCTTGATAATTAAATTTACATATCGCATAATCCTTATTTTTTACTGTTAACCTGTTGTGTTGTTTATCAAAAGGTTATATCAAATAAACGGGTAAAAAATGAGGGCTACAATGCGTGGAAATGAGTAATTTTTATTCATGGTTTTCCAGTAGTTCATTGGAAAAGATACGATGAAAGCATGCGAGCATACCTTGGAGAAACTCAAAGCGTTATGCTTAGTTTGAGCATAGCCGTCCTTCCACGAAGTTCATATTGACTGTAGTGAAACTGATTGGCCAATAGACTATACGTTTCGTAATACCTCAGGTTGGTTATGTTGGCGATAGTCAGCTCAACGTCTGCTTTCCATGGGTTGATGGCATACCGTACACCTAAATCGGTGAAAAAGTAATGCGTAGCGGTGGCATTTGGCTGCTGGTTTACCAGTTGCCTGCCACTGAGTTTAATGAAAGTATTGGTAAACGGTACATAATTTATCGTGACTTGTTGGTCAAACTGTTTGATTTGCCTTTTGGGGAGCTGTCCATTATCATCCAGTAATTTACTCATTGTCCAAGTGAATTTTCCATCATAATTCAAGGAAACCTGGTCAAACAACTGCGTTTCCAAACTGGGTGTTAGTGTAAAAGATTGATTGCTGAAGGGCAACAATTGGCCATTTAAGAATTGGCTATAATGCGTTTCATCCCAGGTCACGCTACACCCAGCGCGAATACCGATGTCGAATAGATATTTACTGATACCCCCATTCGCTTGCCATGTTCGAATGCTATTTTGATAGGGGAGCTGAACAATCTGTGAAATATCGTCTGTTATTTCCAGGTAATTGATGGTGTTTGCATGTGTATGACTAAAGTTGATTCCGGCATTTATAAAAAGCATTTGTAAACTTCGTTGAAAGTTGCACCGTAAACCTGTGTTATGGATTTCTTTTGTTTGAAGTACTGTATCATTCTGTTGAAGATTCCGGTAATTGGTTAAAATGGCGCCTTGGTAGATATCATTTATACTGCCGATGCGATTATTAAAAGCATAATGGAGTGAAAGATAATCTTCTTGATTCAGGTAATATTTTAAGCGCCAAAAAGGGTTAAATAACAGTCGTCTGTCGAGCTCGTTCAGCATAAAACCATCATCTTTATATTGTACGTATTGCCAAGCGAAGGGTAAGGTTAAATTGCACGCCCATGGTCCATGTTCGTATTCGTAAGTAGCACTGATAGAGAAGCTATGCCTGTTCCAAAATAGATGGTTGGCTGGTGTACCTTCGAAAGGTGTTTGTTCGCCTTGCAGTTGCGTTAGGGTTAAAGCAGATTGCAGATGCTGCCATTCATTTTTTAGTCCCCATGTGTAATTTTGTTGAATTTGTCCTTTTGGTATGCGGTAACTTGCCGTTATATGGTTAAACCAAGTAGGGGTTTCTACCCATTGTGCTGCAGCTGCATAAGGCAAGCTATCGTTCAGTACGGCTTCGTTGATACCTGGTGAGATGGACAGGCTTTGCGGTTGTTTAAAATGGTTCAGGTACCAGTTGAGCTGCAAAATATTTTTGTTTGGAAGCTCGGGTATATACTCCAATGTGTTTGAGAAATCGTATTGTGTTGATTTCAACTGTTGTTGTAACGCGCTACCGTTGCTTGTTAACCAAGCATTCTCTTCTTCATACGCGTAGGCCAATTGCAAGGCATTGCTGAAATAATAATTTTCTTTGTTTGCTTTCAATTGAATGGTGGTATTTACCATAAGCGGTTTATTGTTCATATCTTGCATTTCTTGATAAGCAATCGTATCACCGTCTAGGTACAGCTCGTTATAACTATGATATTGCATCTCGCTTTTATCGTGCCATAGGTTGATGTTGGATTTTAATTGATATCCATTTTTTAGATTCATTGAATTATTTGCGCTAAATGATGCGGAGTTATTCAAATAGTAATACGCTTTTGGGATGGTAGGTGCTGCTATCGTTCTTCCAGACAGCAGGGCCTCTGGTCTGCGGTTATCTTGCGCTTGCAATCTTTTTTCGGCTTGAAAAGCGGTAAAGTCGGTTGCCAAATCTCTTCCTACATTGTTGGCCTGGGCAACATACAGCATTTTATGTTCCTTATTGAAAAGGATACTGTTCAGTTCAGCATCATATAAACCGGGAATACCACCCCCGGCTTTTAGCTGACCGTTCAGTTTGAGCTTGGCCGATTCTTTTATTTTTAGATTAAGGGCAACGTCATCACTTTGCGTCTTATCGCGTAATACCGAAATGGGTTGATGATTTTCCAGCACTTCAACATTTTGAACCATGCCATGCGGAATGGTTTTCGTGCCGATGTTGTACCGGTCATTCAGGAGGTCGTCACCATCGATATAGAAATTACTGATATTTTGACCGTTGTATTTAATTTGTCCGCTTTCTTCTACTTCAATACCCGGCATGTGTTTCAGTACATCACCAATGGTACGATCTGTTGCTTTCGTAAAAGATGGAACATCATAGCTCAATGTGTCATTTCGCTGTTGTATTTTGGGTGGGCTCTTCACTTCTACTGCTGCCAGATCTATTGCTTGTTCTTCCATGGTGATGATATAATGGGTTTTGTTCGGCTGCATGCGATACTGCATGCTTTTATACCCCAAATGGTTGATTTCGATTCGCATTCCGGATGGGTCTGCATGTGCTGATACATCTAGGGAAAAATGGCCTAGACTATCGCTCACCGTATAACTAATTAGGGTAGCAGTGGTGTCTTTGACCCATACACTGGCATGAGCCACGGGTTTTCCAGATACCGTTTGTAAGCTGCCGGTAATGGATATTTGCTGTGCTCGAACTAGCACACCTCCGAAAAAGAGGATCAACCCAAGGAACAGTTTCATGGAAGAATGCTTCATTGTTTATTTTTTATCTAACTCCAACGGATTATTCACTTGGCTTTTACCGTTTTTTCCTTTAGTTGCCCGCAACGCGGTAATCTCATCAGGGGAGAGTTCTCTGCCTGATTCGTCTTTCATGACTAATTTCATTTTTGCATGGGCTGGTAAAGAATTTTTAAGGCCAGCCATTGGATTTTTTTCAAAAGCAACTTTTGCTCTTTCGAAGTCTTTGGATGTGGTTGTAATCGCTTGATTGGGTAATGTGATATCTACATGGGTATTTGTGAGCTTGTCGAACCCGGCATAATGAAAGAGCACTTCTTGCTTACTGTCTGCCGCTTCGAGAATCAACCCGGGCAGACCATGTAATTTCCAAGGGCCGTATGGAAAGGGCAATTCGGTTGTAAACCAAGCAATATAGGTTCGTCCACCAAAATTGCCTTTGGCCTGTTGACAATGGTAACCCCCTATTTCTTTTGTTATTTGGAGAATCTGCCAATCAATTTTTGGAAAAGATTCGGAAATGATATATGAAGTCGGTCCAATTTTATCTCCAATGAACAACTTATGTTCTTCTGGAAACAGATACAGCTCCGCGCTGGATATATTGGGCGAATGGAATGATAGCTGATTTCTAACCGCCTTACCTGGAAAGTCGTTTGCCGCTTTCTTTTTCATTTCTTCCAGTTTAATGGCCAGGGTTTGACTTTTATATACGCTACCATGCTGCCCCAGGTATAAAATCATGCTTTCCTTTCGCGGATTTGTTCGTTGTGTCGTATCTGTAACATGTACAAAATCATACACTATGCTAGCGAGTGCCTTTTCTTCTACTTGCGCAAATGGCTTCATATAGAAGCTGAATAGACTGCACAATAGCAGTGTCATTTTTAAAAAATAAATTCTGTTCATAACCTGTTTTTTTAAATAAAAAATGATGCTGCTAAAGTATTTAAGCCTTTTCTTTTAGGGCGGTTTTTTGTGTGTTAAACTCTGTTAAATAAATGCTTCGTGTTAAATACTGTTAATTTTTGCTAAGTGCTGTTAATGTTTTGAATAGCAAAGCAATTAATCTTATTATTGCGTGATGATGCTGGTTAAAAGAATACGTTTTATCGTGGCTATGGTGTCTTGCTCATTGTTGGGAATCATCTTGTTGCAAGGCTATTGGCTGTATCATGCTTATCAGCTCAGTGCGGAGCAATTTGACCAGGAAGTACGCAAGATGGCGCAAACATTACAGCGGAAATACGTGGCGGCCGATATGAAAAGCATGGGTATTTCTTTAAATACCGAAATGGGTAGACGGATGACCACTCAGGATGAAGACCGCGTAGGTGAATTTTTTCAGCTATTCCATGATGCTGCTGATAGCACGCATATGCAAAGTGTGGATCAAATACATCATCAAGAAGATACGCTAAAAAGAAATAGGAGGTTCTTGATTACGACCTCTACACGCGATAGGGGTAATGATCCGGTAACAAAGATCGCCACGCACAAGACCGTTTTATATCAATCATTTCCCAATCCTTACAGCACGGGTGAATTTCAGCAGCTGGCCATATCCATGCGCCACGCGTTCGATTCATTAATGAAGGTCAATCGTATACAGACACCTTATGCGCTGAAACTGTCTAATGTAGGTCATCCTAATCCTTCGTATTATACAGACAGCGCACTTTTTAGTCGGCTACCACCGCGCGTGTCCCGCATGAAGATCGGTGTATTAAAGCCCTTCCTGTTGGATCTGTCTTTAGCCAATAATACCCTTTTTATTGCGAAGAAGATGCAATGGGTCTTGTTGGCGTCGCTTATTATCATGGGTACAACAGCTTGGGCTTTTTGGTATATGTTACGAACTATTTTTCAGCAGAAAAGATGGTCGGCCATTAAGAATGACTTCTTTAATAACATGACGCACGAATTCAAAACACCTATCGCAACGGTTTCGTTAGCTGTTGAAGCATTGAAAAATGAAGGTATTGTTCACGATGCACAACGCTTGGACGAGTACTTAATGATCTGCGACCATGAATTGAAGCGAATTTCGGTCATGATAGACAAGGTGTTGAAGATGGCAGCCTTTGAGCGAAGCGAAGTCAGTTTATCTTTTCAAAGCACGTCGGTAAAAGAGCTGGTAACGCGTGTGATCACGACCATGCAGCCACAGATTACGAGGAAGCAAGCCGATGTATATACGTCTTTTTCAGAACATATACCACCTGTGGTGATGGATGCTGATCATATGGCCAATGTCTTGTATAACTTGATTGAGAATAGCCTAAAATATACCACGGCGGCTCCAAAAATTCAGCTGGAATGCCTATACGATGGTGGGGAAACGCTGCAATTCACAATAAGCGATAATGGAATTGGAATTCCTCCCGCGTATCACGATAAGATATTTGAGAACTTTTTTCGTGTGCCTACAGGCGATATTCATGATGTAAAAGGATTTGGAATGGGATTGAGTTATGTGCAGGCAATCGTTGGCATGCACCAGGGAACCATTGAATTGAAAAGCAAATGGCATGAAGGAAGTACATTCACTATCACCTTGCCCATGAATGGCGAATTTAAATGGCACTGATTATATGAATGGTTTGATCATGAAAAAATTAAAGGTATTATTAGCAGAAGATGAGCCCTTTTTGGGTAAAATTATTAAAGAAAGCCTCACATTCAGAGGGTTTGATGTAACATGGGTTCCTGACGGGATAAAAGCTTACTCTGCTTTTCGCACCTTGCATCCGGATATATGCATTTTAGATGTGATGATGCCAATGAAAGATGGTTTTACATTGATTACAGATATTAGAAAAATAGATGAACAGATTCCGATCATTTTCCTTACAGCGAAATCGTTAACAACGGATGTTGTGAAGGGCTTTGAGTTAGGGTGTAACGATTATTTAAAAAAACCTTTTAGTATGGAAGAGCTTTTGGTACGCATAAAGGCACTTATAGACCGTTCATCTTTGGCGAAGAAGAATGAAGAAATAGACCTGTTTCACATCGGTAAATTTGTTTTCAATAGTAAAAATCAAGAGTTGTGTGATGATGCAGGGTGTACCAAGTTATCCTTTCGGGAGTCCGCTCTGCTCAAGATGCTAGTAGAGCATAAGAATGAGGTGTTGAACCGAAAAATGGCGCTCGATTTTCTTTGGGGTGAAGATAATTTTTTCAATGCGCGGAGCATGGATGTTTTTATCAGCAAATTACGAAAATACTTACAGCGTGATCCTTGTATTGAAATTGTCAATATTCGAGGAATTGGTTATAAACTTATTGTCCAAGAATGAAGATGGTTTGAGCAGAAAGCGAAAAGCCGAAAGCCTGTTACCAATTGTCATATGATCAAGCCAAATTGAAAACAAATATTGATTAATAATTTATTTCCGGACGGATATCATATTTCATGGCATCGTAGCCTAAAATTTTCCGCATCAAACTGATTTGTCCGATAAGGTAGTCTTCCCGACTGATACACATACCTACAGCGTTCAAATAATTTTCATCAATGAATGAGGCGCCCATTCCCATGGGATAGGACTGTAGCAGTTCATCGTCCGTTAGGTTGCCTAGTTTATCGAACAATCGAGGTGATATCTTATGCCATTCAGCTTTCAGGGCGTCTAGACTGGGGTATGCATACGTTTCATTGAGTGCTTTGGCGTCATCAAAGAGATCTGCATGAGGATCTTTTTCGGCAAGTCCGAGCGCATTAGCTAACCAGTAACGGCAGTTAACTAAGTTGCCTGCCATCCATAGGATGTGATTGGTTCTTCCGTGGATGCGTTGTTTCGCATCGGTTTCGCTGATACCTGCCAACACATTGTCAAAGAGCTGACTGTGCATGCGGTAGCCCGGAATGCTCATACGGAGTAAATTGCTTTTGATTTTGTTGTCCATAAGAAAGAATTTTAAACTTATTGCCTTTATGTATAACAAATTTCGATATAAAAGGGTGTTTTTTATCGGTGGAAAAAAGACAATTATGAGGGGGATATGTGACGGATTTTCAATTCTTTCATTAACTTCGCTTTTCAACAATTATAAATTAAAGTATATGAAGCAATACGTATTTCTCCTTTGTTTGTTAGGCGCTTTCTTTGATACGAAAGCAAGCATTCGCTTACCTCCATTCTTTACCGATCATATGGTGCTGCAGCAGCAAACCAAAGTTCCGTTTTCTGGAACTGCAACGCCATCTACTACCGTGCATATCACGACTTCTTGGAATGGGAAAAAACACGAAACAAAAGCAGACGTTCAGGGAAATTGGAAACTGAATATCGCTACTCCTACATATGGTGGCCCTTATGAGATTACGATATCAGATGGTGAGGCACTCACGCTACACGATATTTTGATTGGTGAAGTTTGGTTTTGTTCTGGGCAATCCAATATGGAAATGCCCTTGGCCGGCTGGGGTAAAATCAAAGATTACGAACAGGAAATTGCGCAGGCTAATTATCCCAACATCCGGTTATTACAGGTGATCCGTACCGCCGCGCAATCGCCCACAGATACCGTGCCTTTATGGGATGGCGCTTGGCAAGCATGCAGCTCGAAAAGTATTCCCGAATTTTCGGCAACCGCTTATTTCTTTGCTCGCGAAATCTATGAAAAAACGCATATTCCGATTGGACTGATTCACAGTTCTTGGGGCGGTACCTATGTGGAAGCTTGGATGAGCGAACAAACCTTGACGCAATTCGATGCATTAAAAGAAGCGTTCGACAAAATGAAAACAACAGAAGAGGCTAGCTTTAATCGTAAAAATGGCAATCAGCCAACCGTATTATACAATGCCATGGTAGAACCCTTTATTCATTTTCCTATCAAAGGTGCTATTTGGTATCAAGGGGAGTCGAACGCCGGACGCGCCGTGGCTTATCGGGAGCTCTTTCCGGCTATGATTAAAGATTGGCGACAAAAATGGGATATAGGTAATTTTCCTTTCTATTTTGTGCAGTTAGCCAATTTCATGAAAAAAGAGCCCGAACCTGTTGCATCTAATTGGGCCATGTTGCGCGAAGCACAAACCTATGCCTTGAAATTACCGCATACCGGTATGGCGGTGATCTGTGATATTGGAGAGGAAAAAGATATCCATCCTAAAAATAAACAAGATGTTGGAAAACGTTTGGCCTTACAAGCACTTAAAAGCACCTATGGAAAAAAGGTAGTCGCACAGGGGCCTGTTTTAAAATCACATAAAATAAAAGGCAATGAAGTCGTGTTAAATTTTGATGTGGCTCCGCAAGACCTGGTTTTGAAGGCAACAGCGGGTATTCATGCCTTTGCCGTAGCCGGAGAAGATAAGCAATTTCATTGGGCTGAGGTAAAACAGGAAGGTGCTAAGCTCATCGTGCATAGTCCGCAAGTGAGTCATCCGGTGGCCTTACGTTATGCATGGGCCAATAATCCGGACGCAGTCATATTCAATACGGAAGGCCTACCTGCAAGTCCGTTCCGTACAGACAATTGGGAGGAATAGGATTACGGTCGCATCGCCCATCGGTTACGATAACTTTTGGGCGATTCGCCCATATGTGTACTAAAAAGCCTAGAGAAATAGTAAGGATCTTCAATACCGATGGCTAATGCGATTTCAAAGATACGTTGATTGGTAAATTGCAATAACTGACATGCACGTTGTATTTTGAGGTGATTGAAATATTCGATCGGCGAATAACCTGTTTTTTTGTGAAAAATACTGGAGAAGTGTGATACAGAAAGATGCACATGAGCAGCAATGTCTTTTAAGGTAGTCGGCTCGGAAATTCGACTTTTTAGAAAGCCAATAGCTTGATCAATAATATCTTCAGTTTGTTTGTCGGGATGATAATTAAACCGGTCGTTTAAGAGGTAAGCGCCTAAATAGTAGGATAAGGTAAGTGCAATGAATTCCATGTTCTCCCTACTATATCCCTGCTGTAGGGTATTATATATTTGATCAAACAACAGTAAATGCTGCTCATTCCCCATCAGCTTATTTTTTTGTGCAACCATTTTTTCGAAAAGCCGCTGACTGATAGTGGTCGATTGCAATCCGCTAAAATGAAGCCAATAGATCGTCCAAGGATGCTCCGGGTCAGCACGATAAACGTGCCGCATAGTCGCGGGAATAATTAAAAAATCGTTCGGTTCAATCCGGATTTCATGATCATTTACGACCGCGGTTCCTTTGCCCTCTACACAATGTATCAAGATATGTTCTCCAGAACCCGTTGGTCTATCTCGATAGTGATGTTTAGCCTTGGGATAGTAACCGATATCGGTAATATAAAACTCCTGCGTTAATGGTGTAGATTTATATTGTGTTATAATTTTTGGTGGAATGATAATGGCGCGTTCTCCTTCAAACCCTTCTTTCTTTCTAATCATAACGATTCGTTTTTAATGCTAAAATAGTAATATAATCCATTTTTAAAAAGGCTTTCTCCATTTTTAACGCTTTAATATGCGCTAATTTTGTTGTCGTTGTTAAACCATTATAGTACTTATGCAGAACAAAGTTCATATTTGGAGCGAAGCAGTAACTATTCCTACATATGGAGTAGGTAAAGCAGAGAAGAACCCCATGTTTCTCGAGAAGAGGGTCTATCAGGGTAGTAGTGGTGTTGTTTATCCCTACCCGGTGATCGAGAAAATAGCTGACGAGAAAGAAGACAAAGTCTATCAGGCTGTTTTTCTTGAAAATAAATATATAAAAATCATGATCCTGCCCGAGTTGGGGGGGCGGGTACAAATGGCTTTCGATAAGATAAAGAACCGTCATTTTATCTATTATAATCATGTTATCAAACCTGCATTGGTGGGCTTAACTGGCCCTTGGATATCGGGAGGTATCGAGTTCAATTGGCCACAACACCACCGTCCGAGCACTTTTTTACCGGTCGATTATACCATAGAAGAGAAAACCAATGGGGCAAAAACCGTTTGGGTAAATGAGGTGGAGGTGATGTTCCGGACACGAGTGAAGGCAGGCTTTACGTTGTATCCAGACAAAGCCTATTTGGAAATCGAAGCACACTTATCTAATCGGACCTTGTTTCCACAAACTTTCTTATGGTGGGCGAACCCAGCCGTCAAGGTAAACGACGATTACCAATCTATTTTTCCACCCGACGTGCACGCGGTTTTTGACCATGGAAAACGAGATGTATCCTCATTCCCTATTGCAAAGGGGGTCTACTACAAAAAAGACTATTCGCCGGGCACCGACATATCCCGGTATAAAAATATTCCCGTCCCCACATCTTTTATGGCGGTAAATTCTCGATACGACTTTATGGGGGGGTATGAGCATGATGTACAGGCGGGTATGCTGCATGTGGCCAATCATCATACCGTGCCGGGTAAAAAGCAATGGACGTGGGGGAACGCTGATTTTGGACAAGCTTGGGACCGTAATTTAACGGATAGCGATGGCCCTTATATTGAGCTCATGACGGGCGCCTATACCGATAATCAGCCCGATTTTTCGTGGTTGCAACCCAATGAAGAAAAGTCGTTCATCCAATACTTTATGCCTTATAGTCAGATTGGCGTGGTTAAAAATGCCAATAAAGACCTGGCTGTTCATTTAGATGCTGAAAATGGTGAGCTCAGCGTGGGGGTTTATGCAACGGGATTATACGAGCAGGCTCGTGTGGTGTTGAAGCATCACAGTGAAACCTATTTCGAAAAAGAAATGGATTTATCGCCAGAAGCAGTCTACTTCGAAAAACGGAGCCAGCGAGGTGCATCCATTTCTTTGGTTGATCTGGTGCTCGAAGTATATGATAAGGCAGGACGTTTGTTGATTCGGTACCAACCAGACAAACCCGAGGAAAAGGAAATTCCACCACCAGCTACTCCGGCACCTGCACCGGAAGCGGTAAAGAGTACTGAAGAACTTTATTTACATGGACTGCATTTGGAACAATATCGCCATGCCACATTTAACCCCACAGATTACTATCTAGAAGCATTGAAACGTGATCCGGAAGATATTCGGAATAATAATGCGATGGGGCTCTGGTTTTTACGTAGAGGGATGTTTGCCGAAGCGGAAGTACATTTTAATAAAGCCAAGAACAGGTTGCTCATGCGCAATACGAATCCTTATGATAGCGAGGTGTTGTATCATTTAGCTACTACGTCGAAGTTTGTCGGTAGAATAGAAGAGGCTTATGAGCTGTTCTATAAAGCTGCCTGGAGTGCTGCTTGGAAAGACGTGGCTTATTTGATGCTTGCTAGAATAGCTATAGCAAAAGGGCAGCATCAGCTAGCTTTAACGCATATAGAGGAATCATTAATACGCAATGCAGCGAGTGCACAAGCGCAACATGTGAAACTATTGATATTACGCCGATTGGGCAGGTACGATGATGCGCTGATTTATGCCGATCAGCTGCTTGCGAAAGATGCTTTTAATTATAATGTATATGTGGAAAAATACCTGTTGCTGCAAGCGCTTGAACGAACAAGTGAAGCAACGGCAGTCAAGCAAGCTGCGCTTGATTTCATGCGTGGTCGCACGGCTACCTTTATTGAATATGCATTGGATTATACACAAGCGCAATGTTATACAGAGGCAGTCTTGTTACTTGGTTGGTTATTAGAAGAACAGCATGTGGCCGACCCATTGGTGTATTATCATCTCGCGTATATACAGCATGCAGGCGGCAAAAAGGAAGAAGCGCTGCGTACTGTTGAGCAAGCAGCCTTATGTGCTCCCGACTATTGTTTCCCTAACCGAATAGAGGATATGCTCGTGTTGGAAGCAGCCTTAGTGGCCAATCCAAAAGATGCAAAGGCTTCTTACTACCTGGGGAATTATTGGTATGATAAACGTATGCATCAAAAAGCCATCGACTGCTGGGAACAATCGGTAGCATTGGATCCTTCGTTTCCGACGGCTAAGCGAAATTTAGCCTTAGCATATTACAATAAAAAGCGAGCGTATACCCAAGCATTGCGAACATTGGAAGAAGCGTTTTCACTGGACGAAACGGATGCACGTGTGTTAATGGAGTTAGATCAATTGTATAAATTACAGCAAGTAGCGCCTGAAGAACGTTTGGCCTTCTTAGAAAAGCACTTGGCACAAGTAAACGAGCGCGATGATCTTTACCTGGAACGGATTGCGCTGTTCAATCTTTTGGGCGATTATAAGCAAGCATTTACCTTGCTGAATCAGCGTAAGTTTCATCCATGGGAAGGGGGTGAGGGGAAGGTAACCGGTCAGTACATCATCAGCAGTTTGGAATTGGCTAAAGAAGCACTGTTAGCTGACCAGCCGAATGAGGCATTGATTTACCTGGATGGATTGGAAAAGTATCCGGAACATTTGGGGGAAGGGAAATTACCGAATGCTGCCGAAAACGATCGTTATTATTTGGCGGGTTTAGCTTACGAAATGTTGGGAGAAGAAGCGCAGTCCAATCGCTGTTTCTTACAGGCGACCCAAGGAGATGAAGAACCTGTGCAGGCTATTTTCTACAATGATCCTCAGCCTGATAAAATTTTCTATCAGGGATTGGCCTGGTTGAAATTGAATCAAGAAGAGAAAGCAAACACCGTGTTCAAAAAATTAGCAGCTTTTGGTGAAGCGCATCTGCATGACACCATTACCATCGATTACATGGCTGTATCGTTGCCCGACTTACTGGTGTTTGAGCAAGATCTATCAGAGAAAAATCACGTACACTGCTTGTACCTGTTAGGACTGGCCGCATTGGGCAACGGCGATTATGGAAAAGCAAGGACATATTTCGATCAGGTACTGCAATTAAACAATAGCCATGCTGGAGCTTGTATCCATAAGAATATGGTGTCCTTTCTGAAAGAGCAGGCGGCTGTTTAGAGATGCTCTAATCGAGCACTTGCCTACTGCAGGCAGATGGTCGATATGGCTCCGTAAGATTATCCATTATTTTCGTAATAAGTTCTATTCTTTAGATTGTATTTAACCGCAATATTTGTCTTCTAACGACTATTTAAATAAATCTAAAGCATATGAAAAATAAAGCACTTATTTCTGCATGGATATTATGTCTGTGTCTTCTTTGCGTGGCAAGTGCCTTTTCTCAAACAGTAACGATTAAGGGAAAAGTAACAGCGGAAGGAGCACCTTTGCCTGGTGTGAGTGTTCGGGTAAAAGGGAATACAGTTGGAACGACCACGAATACCAGCGGAGAATTTTCCTTAACGGCGGCCAGCAATGCAACCTTAGTATTTACATCGATTGGTTATAAAACCAAAGAGGTGCCCATTGAAGGAAGAACGTATATGGCCGAATCTTTAGAAATTCAAAGCAGGCAATTGCAAGATGTTGTGGTGCTGGGTTACCAAACAGCCACGAAGAAGAGTGTAACTACCTCTATTGCTTCTGTATCTGCAAAAGATATCGAGTCCTATTCATCCGGTACGGTAGCAACGGCCATCCAAGGCAAGCTTCCAGGTGTACAAGTAATGGCCAGCGCGGGCACGGTTGGCGCCCAACCGCGTATTTTGATCCGTGGCTTCAGTAGCCTCACTGGAAATACCAATCCGTTGGTTATTGTAGACGGTATGGAAATCGGGTACAACAATATGAACACCATCAACCCGGCTGATATAGAAAGCATCGATGTCTTAAAAGATGCTTCTGCATCATCCATCTATGGTGCACGGGGCGCTTCGGGGGTTATCCTCATTACAACCAAGAAAGGTAAAGGTCAACCTGCCATTACATTTTCATCCACAATCGGTGCTACCACAATACCCAAAGTCGAACTGGCAGATGCGCAAGAGTACGCACGCGTGATGAACCAAATTGCTACAAACAGCGGTTCGCCACTTCCTTTTGAGGATACAGACAACCTGACCAATACAGACTATTGGGATTTAACTTATCAGGATGGTGGCATGCAGCAAAATTATAATATAGGCGCCAGTGGCGGCCGAGAAGGTCTATCGCTTTATGGAAATTTAGGTTATTATGGAGAAACGAGTGCCGCAGGTGAAAGAGCAGGAAAATGGCGTAAAATAACCGCACGCATCAACGCAGATGCCGATTTAGGGAAGATTTTTAAATTGGGGCTCAATGTCGCTCCGCGATATGAAAACTATCCGCATGCTCCGGTAAGTGTTAATTATTATGCCATGGCCATGGATCCAACGGTTAAACCGTATCGGACAGAGGAAGAAGTGATGGCTTCTTTGCCAGAACTAACAGGTGAGTATGCTGATTTCATGACGGCTTTTAACCCGTATTACAGTTTACCGAGCCGCTCAAACTTTAACGCCATTGTTAGCCCGGAATTCTATTTACGAACAAATTTTAATAAAACACAATATTTTGGAGGTGAATACGGTGCTTATTTAGAGGCGAGACCCATCCCGAATTTGGTACTCAAAACGGCTATAAACGGTGTCGCCGGTTTTACCCAAGCAAATGATTATGCACCCAAATATTTTTTGGCAACCAATGCACGGAACACCATATCTGCTGTTAGTTCAGAAACAACCGGAAACAGTCGCTTTAAGATTACCAATACCGCAAATTATGTGGCTCATTTAAACGAACATACCCTAGATGCACTGGTTGGTCAGAGCTATGATAAATACACCAATTTTGGTACGATGGCCAGTCGGCAAGACATTCCATTTGACGAAGAGATTTTCAGAACGGTAGATGCCGCTACAGGGACAATCACTGAAGGTAGAGGTTACCTGCAGCCCGGGGCAACGCTTTCAGGAAGCGGCTTTGGTGGTAAAATGCTTTCTTTTTTCGGGTCGGTACGTTATAACTTTAAAGAAAGGTACTATTTAACGGGTACCATGCGCGCTGATGCTTCTTCGCTGGTGAACCCACAATACCGATGGGGGTATTTTCCATCTGTTGGTGGTGCATGGGTAATATCCGATGAATCTTTCTTTGAAAAATTAGGTCATACAGTCAATTATTTGAAAATACGGGCCGACTGGGGCCAGACGGGTGGCAATTTACCTGATAAGGTGGCAGCCTATATTACAACCGTTGGACCGCATCGTTATGTAGATGCCAATGGCAATATTATTTCTGGATATATACCGGCTAACATTGCCAATCCGGAAATCAAATGGGAGTTGAATCAAGATTATAATGTCGGGTTGGATGCGGCTTTTTTTAAAGATAAGCTCAACTTTAGTTTCGATACTTACGTCAAAAAGGCCAATAATCTGTTATTGAATGTCAGTGTTGACCCCACTTTAGGCTATCCGCAGGGATACATACCTACACAATTAGGAAATGTAGGGAAAATGACAACCAAAGGATGGGAATTGGCTATCGGGTATCGCGATAACATCGCGCAGAAAATTCGATTTGGTGCTCAATGGACTTTGGGTTATACAAAAAGCATAGTTGATTATCTTTCTAGTTCAGACCCGATATTAGGCTTTGAAAATAACGACGTGATTACCACATTGCGGTCGAGAACCACAGTAGGCCATGAACCGGGCGTATGGTGGGGGTATCACGCCGATGGTGTGTTCCAGACCGATGAAGAAGCGGCAGCTTATGTCAATAGCGATGGCCAGCGCCTTCAACCAAAAGCTGTTGCCGGTGACTTAAAATTCAGGGATTTTAATGGTGATGGTAAGATTGATAACAATGATTTATCGGATTTAGGCTCTCCTTATCCTAAGTTTACTTCAGGCTTAACGCTCACATTGGGATATGGAAATTTTGATTTTAGAACGGAATTCTATGGCGCATTTGGTCAGATTATATTTAATAACTTGAGGCGCAACATGCTCCCCACAGCACACCTAAATTTTGTGTCGGGTTTTGCCGACCAATATTGGAACGGCCCGGGAAGCACCAATACCTTTCCTTTGTTGAAAACGCAAGATGATAACCAAAATTTCACGAGTATGTCTACCTTTTTCCTCGAAGGAAGTGATTTCGTAAAATGTAACCTCTTGCAATTGGGATATCGGATCCCGCCTCAATTAATCAAAGGAATTAAAGGTTTAAGGGTATTTGCATCTGTTCAGAATGCATTTGTAATTACAGGCTATTCAGGCTTAAATCCCGACGTGCCTTGGTACTCCACGGTAACATATAATGGGTTTGATAATTATCAAACACCAACTCCGAGAACCTATCTTTTTGGTGTGAATCTTACCTTGTAAATCAATCCATTTATATACGCATGATTATGAAACCATCATGATTTTTCCGTCCCCTTATGCTAACACACTGGTGAAAAATCTGATAGCTTCATTACCCATAAAAAAATTAAACAGATGAAACAGCTCATTATATTATCCTTTATCGCAGTGGCTTTAATAACCGCCATGAGTTGCAATAAACTCGATCAAGACCGATATGGGGCAGAAGTTCCGGTTACACAATACTATAAAACACTGGAACAATGTAATACTTCCGTTCAGCAAGCTTATAGTTTGGTAGATTATAATACTTGGTGGGAAATGGGAAATTGGCGTTTCTTATCCGGAGAAGCTGCCAGCGATAATGCTTGGACGGGTAATACCTATCAGGATACCCATCCCTTTTATAACGCTGTAGCAGAGTATACACTTAATTCAAGTAACGACCGTAACGAAGCCCAGTGGATCCAGTTATATAAAAGTATCGGTCGTTTTAATAGTATGATCGAAGGGATTGAAGGTGCCCCGATTGACGAGGATAGTAAGAAACAATTCTTGTCTGAACTGAAATTTCTACGGGCATGGTGTTATTTTAGTCTGGTTCGGGATTACGGTGGCGTACCCTTGGTTTTAAAAGTATATCCTCCTGACACGCATTTACCCCGATCCACGCGTAAAGAGGTATACGACCAAGTAATTGCAGACTTACTTGAAGCAAGTTCGGTTTTGCCTAAAAAGTCAGCTTATCCAGCAGCCGATAAATTCCGGGCATCCAGCGGTGCCGCATGGACACTGTTGGCCAAAACCTATTTATATGTAGAAGATTGGCAAAATGCGGAAAAAGCAGCCAATATGGTCATCACATCAGGTGAATATGATTTGGAACCTTTCTTTGGTACATTATGGGGATATGATTATAAAAACGGACAGGAATCTGTGTTTGAGATTCAGTTTGGTTCGTCTGCTATTTCCTCCCCCAATTATATTCATAATGACTTCATCAAGATGCTGGATTCCCGTGCCTATGGTGGTTGGTCGTACTATACGTTGAGCAGTGATCTTGAAAATGCCTTTAAATCGGAAGCAGATAGCATCCGTTTGCAATGGACGATGAATCGGCATGGTATGCCTGTAGCGGGAGATCCGGATCGACCTAAATTTAATGCGGAACCGTGGCCAAATAATGGGGTAAGGCCATCTTCTAAATCGGGACGGCATAGTCGGAAACATTATGTGCCCGTTGCAGATAAGCCCGCAAATGGATTGCCTTCGTTGAATGATAAGATACTTCGATTTGCCGATGTACTGCTCATTCATGCGGAAGCTTGTGCCATGCAACCGGGAAAAGAAGCGCAAGCCTTGGCTTCTTTGAAACGCGTGAGAGATCGAGTGGATTTAACTACCAATATGTCTTTAACGGGATGGAACTTAATTGATGCGGTACGAAAAGAAAGAAGATTGGAACTGGCATTTGAAGGAGACCGTTTGTATGATATCCGTCGCTGGAAGGATCAATCGGGGCAACCGGTCATTAATAGTATCTTGGGACCTAATGGCAGCTTTGTAACCTATAATACGAAAGAGAGTACGGATGTTTGGGAAAAGAACAATGTATATGAACCGCAAAATAAAGGGGCTAACTTTAATCCAAGCGTCCATTCTCTTTGGCCAATACCCAATTCCCAAATCATTATTTCTGAAGGAGCAATCGAGCAAAATCCAGGATATTAATTGAAAATATAGTAAATTGAAAAAGCGCAAATTTGACAATCAGTTGTTCACAAAATCTAAAAAGAATGATAAACGTTCGTAATAAACTTATTGCTCTATTATTTTTATTATTGCCGGCATGTTTCCAGGTGCACGCTCAACGGGATAAAGGCGTGTCCACAGACAAAATAGACCTGTCGGGACAATGGCTATTTCAAATTGATTCGCTCGATAGCGGAATAAAAGAAAAGTGGTTCAATAAGCAGCTCGCCGATCGCATACAATTACCCGGCTCCATGACCACCAATGGTAAAGGAGATGATATTACGGTCCATACACCTTGGACAGGTAGTATTGTCGATTCATCGTGGTTCTTTAAACCGGAATATGCACCGTACCGGGAGCCGGGAAACATCAAAGTTCCTTTTTGGCTGCAGCCTATTAAGTACTATAAGGGGGCTGCTTGGTATCAAAAGACAATAAATATCCCGGCATCTTGGAAAAGTAAAGATATATCCTTGTTTATTGAACGGAGCCATTGGGAATCCCAAGTGTGGATAGACGATCAGTTGATTGGCATGCGGAACAGCTTGGGTACACCGCATGTGTTTAATCTGACTGAATTTTTAAAACCGGGCAGCCATCGACTGACCATACGTATTGATAACCGCGTAAAAGACATCGATGTAGGACAGAATTCCCACAGTATTTCCGATCATACACAGAGTAACTGGAACGGTATGGTAGGCGAGTTGTCAGTGAAAGCTACGCCCTTAACCCATTTGGACGACATCCAGTTACATCCAGATATCCAAAATAAGCAAGTGATTGCCCGGATTAAGATCAATACAACTCATGCCGGAACGAAAGCGCAAGTAACCTTTCAGGCTGCTTCCGATGATCCAAGTGCAGAAAAGTTAAAACCCTTAACAAAAACGGTCGTTTTAAATAAGGAACAGACGGAGTTAGAAGTAGCCTATCCGATGGGTGCTGATCCGCTGTTATGGGATGAATTCAACCCGCATCTGTATACCATGCATGTACAGCTGTCGCAAAAAAATGAGTCGGAAGAAAAAGCGGTCATTTTCGGTATGCGGGATTTTGCTTCCAAGGGTACACAATTTACCATTAATGGAAGGCCTACGTTCCTTCGCGGCACACTCGAATGTGCCATTTTCCCTAAGACAGGCTATCCTCCAACAGATGTTGCTTCTTGGTCGCATATTTTCGACGTATGCAAATCTTATGGGCTCAATCACATGCGCTTCCACTCATGGACACCACCTGAAGCGGCATTTATAGCGGCCGATCGTGCTGGTTTTTATTTGCAAATAGAAAACAGTTCATGGGCTAATCAAGGAGCGTCTATTGGTGATGGTAAACCCCTCGATCAATATATTTACGATGAAAGCGAACGCGTGGTGAAAGCCTATGGGAACCATCCTTCCTTCTGCATGATGGCTTATGGGAATGAGCCTAGTGGTAAAAACCATAAACAATATTTAACAGATTTCGTGCACTACTGGCAAAAGAAGGATAGTAGGCGACTATATACCACCGGTGCAGGATGGCCCATTATTTCGAGCAGTGATTATAATAATACACCAGATCCTCGGATACAACGGTGGGGAGAAGGATTGAAAAGTATCATCAATGGTCAGCCACCGAGGACAGATTATGATTGGTCTAACATCATTGCGAAGTGGCAACACCCCACGGTGAGCCATGAAATTGGACAATGGTGCGTTTATCCGAATTTTAAGGAAATACCCAAATATGATGGCGTATTAAAGGCCAAGAATTTCGAGATTTTTCAAGAACAATTAGGACTTCATAAAATGTCCAACCTGGCAGATAGCTTTTTGATGGCCTCCGGTAAACTGCAAGTTTTATGCTACAAAGCCGATATTGAAGCCGCATTGCGTACACCTGGTTTTGGTGGATTCCAATTGTTGGATTTGCATGATTTCCCTGGACAGGGCACGGCCTTGGTAGGTGTGTTGGATCCTTTTTGGGGTGATAAGGGTTATGTAACCGGTGCAGCATACAGTCGTTTTTGTAATGCCACCGTGCCTTTGGTACGCCTTCCAAAAATGGTTTATCTAAATAATGAAACCTTGAATATACCTGTAGAAGTAGCGCATTTCGGAGAAGCGGCTTTAAAAAGCGTAACACCGAGTTGGAGCATCAAAAATACGGCTGGGGATATGTTATTCGAAGGGCAATTGAAGCGTACAGATATTCCGCTGGGAAATGCTTTTCAGTTAGGGATCATTCAACAGTCGTTAGCAGAGATCAAACAAGCCAGTCAGTTGGTCTTAACGGTTTCCATAAATAACCATGCGAATTCTTGGGATATTTTTGTGTATCCGGCAAGTTTGCCCAAAATCAATGATCAGCTATGGATTACCCAAACGTTGGACGCGGATGCACTTCAAAGGCTGAAGGAGGGTGGTAAGGTGTTACTCAACGTTCAAACAGGTTCCATTAAACCAGAAAAAGGGGGGGATGTCAAAATTGGATTTTCGAGTATCTTTTGGAATACGGCGTGGACTAAAGGGCAAGCTCCCACTACCTTAGGTATCTTATGTAATCCGCAGCATCCTGCTTTGAAAGATTTTCCGACCAATTACCATAGTGATTGGCAATGGTGGGATGCCATGAGCCATTCGAATGCGATTAGACTGGATGCAGTTGCAGACAAGCTGCAGCCGATTGTTCGGGTGATAGACGACTGGGTTACGGCCCAACCACTGGGATTGATTTTTGAATGTCAAGTAGGCAAAGGAAAACTCCTTGTCTCGGGTATTGATTTAACAACCGATGTAGATAAACGCCCCGAAGCACGCCAGTTATTATACAGTTTGAAAAAATATATGGCCAGTGAAGCCTTTCATCCGAATACCATCGTGGAGGCTAATAAATTAATGGGTTTATTCAAATAATGATGTTGTATAAAAAGTACAATCAGACTTTTTATACAACATAAGAGTCCATTACTTTCAACCCTTTTATGTTAGCAAAGTCCTTTAAGTTGTGTGTAATCAGTGTACAGCCAACAACGAGTGCTGAAGCAGCAATCATAGCGTCTGGTAGTTTTATTCTATATTTCTTGCGTAAGAGAATGGTTTGATCAACTATCTCGTTGTTCAATTGAATGATATCAGTTAACTCTAAAAATGTTATAATAGCTGAAGGGACGTCTACTAAGGAGGAAAGTTCTATTTTATTAATTACGGAGATAAGGGGCTTTCGGTCAATAATGCTTGCAATTAACTGATGACTTTTGTTAGGAAGCGAAAACGAACAAAAGTCAATGATAACATTGGTGTCTAATAAGAATTTCTTTCCCATTCGTCACGCATCGTTTTAACAGCTTGATGATAAACTTCTGCTTCTTCTTTGCCGATACTGCCGGCGAGTATTTCAGAAATTTTCTTTTTACTAGCCTGTTTTGGTTCGGGGACAATTTGAATCAGATTGAGCAGCTCCAAATCATGAAGAAGCTTTAGTGCATTCTTGTTCCGTATTTTTATAGTTAATGTATCCATATTAACAAACTTAATCAAAATCATGATATTTACAAAAAGCGGCTTCATGATCAATTATTGGTTCTGGCGATGATAACCATCTAAAATCATTCAATCATAAAATAATCTATTGTTTTCGGAATAGTTTCCATTTTTTAAAGAAGCCAAATTTCGAACCTTTGTTCCAGAGGGTACGATAGTACTCATTCGCTAACCAGATTTGTAACTTATGGCAAAATACATGTTTATTTTAATGGCGTTTGTAGCTTATATCATTCCAATGGAGATATCCGCACAAACCACCCATGTTCGGGGAAAGGTTACCGACGGAGCGGAACCGCTTCCAGGTGTAACCGTTCTCGTAAAGGGAAGCAAAGTGGGTACGACCACCAACGAAAAGGGAGAATTTTCGATTCAAGCAGCAACAGATACCACCCTGATCTTGTCTTCATTGGGCTATGCTACCCGTGAGATAGCCCTTCAAGGTAGAAGCTCTATTACTGTTGCGTTAACGAAAGATTACGCCAACTTAGATGAGGTGGTTGTGGTGGGCTACGGCGAACAGAAGCGGGAGAACCTTACTGGAGCAGTGTCTACCATTGATGCAAAGGTCTTTGAATCCCGGCCGGTGCAGAATGCGGCGCAAATGCTGCAAGGGGTATCACCAGGCTTGAATGTGACACAGAGCAACGGTATGATGGAAAGTAAACCGAGCATCAATATTCGAGGGGTTGGGACGATCGGGCAAGGTTCAAGTGGGAGTCCGTTGGTATTGATCGACGGGATGGAAGGGGATATCAATACCATTAATCCGCAGGATATTGCAAACATTTCGGTATTAAAAGACGCCGCTGCCTCCTCCATCTATGGATCGCGTGCACCCTTTGGTGTTATTCTGATTACAACCAAAAATGGAACAGCAGGAACAGCCCATATCGACTACAACAATAGCTTTCGGTCCATTCGCCCACTGCTTTTGCCGAAAATGATGAATTCATATGATTTTGCTAATTATTTTAACGATGCCAGTGTGAATGGGGGCGGTAATGTGTTCTTTGACGAAGAACGAATTGCACGAATCAAAGATTTCATGGACGGAAAAATAACGGCGACCACTTTGCCCGATCCGGCCAATAATCAAATTTGGTGGCAAGGATACAATGGCGGGAATGATAATGTGGATTGGTTCCGTGCCTTGTACCGTGATCATACCTTTGCTCAGGAGCATAATCTGGCGATGAATGGTGGTTCTGACAAGGTGCAGTATTATGTTTCTGGTCAGTTGCTCGACCAGGATGGGTTGATGGTATTTAATCAGGACGGTTATAAACGTTATAGTGCAAATGGTAAAATCAACGGAAAACTCAATGATTGGGCAACCGTAAATTATAACGCTCGATTTATTCGGGAAGATTATCATCGTCCGTCCAAACTAAGCAATACCCTATTTACCGATCTGGCCAGGCAGGCTTGGCCGGTCATACCGCTGTATGACCCCAATGGGTTTTTATATTCTTCTCCTTCACCTGCATTGGGTTTACGGGATGGTGGCGATGATATCCAGCAAAATGATAAGCTTTATCAGCAATTGCAGCTGACGCTCGAACCGATTAAAGATTGGAAAATTTTTGGGCAGATCAATTACCGTATCGAGAACGACTTTAGACATTGGGATATCCAATCGACCTATAATCATGATGTAAATAGTGTTCCTTATGTTTATGACCGCGACAATAGTGTGCACGAGCAAGCCTATCGGGAAAATTATAATAGCAATAGTTTTTATTCAGAATATAGCAAGAGCATAGCCGATATACATCATTTCAAAATCATGGCCGGGTTCCAATCTGAGTATAATAAATTCAGGGATTTGGGAGCTACCAGAAATGGTCTGATTGTGCCTGGCTTACCGGTTATTGATTTAACTTCAGGTACCGATTATGATGGAAACCCCGTTACGCCTGCGGTCAACGGTAAATATGAAGATTGGTCTACTGTAGGCTACTTCGGTCGGTTAAACTATAATTTTGATGAACGATACTTATTAGAGTTGAACTTGCGAAGGGATGGCAGTTCGCGGTTTAGAGCGGATAACAGGTGGCTTTGGTCGCCTTCTGCTTCTGTTGGCTGGAACGTCGCCCGTGAAAAATTTTGGCAATCATTAGCCAACGTAGTTCCGGTATTCAAGTTGAGAGGTTCTTATGGAAAATTGGGTAACCAAAATACCACGAGCAGGTACCCCACCTATTTGAACATACCGATTGGTACGAATAACAGTTCTTGGCTGATCAATGGAACACAATCCAACACAGCAAATGCACCCGGACTCGTGAGTCAATTGTTGACTTGGGAAAGCATCCGTAGCTGGAATGTAGGTTTAGATTTTGCCTTGCTATCGGGGAAGCTGACCAGTTCATTTGATTATTATGTCCGGTTCACCGACAACATGGTTGGCCCGGCACCCGAATTGCCTGTTATTTTAGGTACACCAGTGCCTTCAACCAATAATACTGATTTAAAGACACGGGGTTTTGAATGGGAATTGGCCTGGAATGAACAATTTAACAATGGTTTACAAACCAACGTGCGTTTCGTACTTTCAGATGCTAAAACAACCATTGCGAATTATCCCAATCCAACAGGCTCGCTGACTTCTTATGTAAGCGGTCGGCCGATGGGGGAGATATGGGGCTACGAAACGGTGGGAATTGCGAAATCAGAGAATGAGATGAACGCCTACTTGGCAAGCTTGCCCAATGGTGGTCAAAATGCATTGGGAAGCCAGTTCAGTGCTGGGGATATCATGTATAAAGATATCAATGGTGATGGGAAAATTGATCCCGGGGCAAACACCATCGATAACCATGGCGATTTAAAAGTGATTGGCAACAGTACACCGCGTTATCTTATTGGCTTAGATCTGGGTGCTTCCTGGAAAGGGATAGATGTGCGCGCATTTTTCCAAGGCGTATTGAAACAGGATTACTTCCAAAATAGCTACTACTTTTGGGGCGCATCCACAGGGGGGATTTGGTGGTCTACCGGTTTAGAAGAACATAAAGATTATTTTCGTGCCGATCCGGACAATCCATTGGGACAGAATCTAGATGCTTATTATGCCCGTCCACTATTTGGTGCCATTGCAGGAAAAAATCAGCAGGTTCAGACCCGTTACCTACAAGATGCTTCGTATATTCGGTTAAAAAACTTACAGATTGGCTATACGCTTCCTACTGAACTGACGAAGAAAATAGCTGTCAATCGTGTACGGATTTTCTTTTCCGGCGAAAACTTATTTACCCTATCCAATATGTCAAAAATATTCGATCCAGAAACCATCAGTGGTGGTTGGGGTGGTAATGTTTACCCCTTATCAAAAATATATTCGTTTGGTTTAAATGTGAACTTTTAACTAGCAAGATCATGAACACGAGAAAATATGCAATGATGGGTATCATGCTCCTATTATCGGCATTGATGGCCGCTTGCAGCAAAGACTTTTTGGAACGCGAGCCGCTATCCACCGTCACACCGGAAAATTACTTATGGAGCGAACCGCAGTTAGCCGCTTATGCTCTGGCACAATATGGGGTTTTTCCTACCCATGATAAATGGGGATACGGTACCTTTGTTTCTGATGTACATACCGATAACATCGCTGGAGATGCTTATAGCACGCAATACGTGCCAGGCGAATGGAAAACACCACAGAACGATAGCACTTGGAGCTTTACCTACATTTATAAATGCAATTATTTTTTAAATACCGTTGTACCGCGCTGGCAAGCGGGATCCATTCAGGGCAATGTGAATAATATCAGTCATTACATTGGCGAAATGTATTTTTTGCGGGCATACAACTATTTCAATAAAGTAAGGGATTTGGGCGATTTCCCTATTTTGAAAACGACGCTTCCCGATGAAATTTCAGCTTTAACAGCGGCGAGTAAACGCATGCCGCACTCGGAAGTGGTGCGATTTATCCTTTCTGATTTGGATTCGGCCAGTAACTTAATGCTGGTCAATGCACCTGATGGAAAAGGAAACCGATTATCCAAAAGTGTGGCACAACTTTTCAAGTCGCGGGTAGCCCTTTACGAGGCCACTTGGCTTAAATATTTTAAAGGAACAGCCTTTGTTCCCAATGGTCCGGATTGGCCCGGTGCGCAAAAAGCCTATAACGAAGGTTATCAATTCCAAGCTGGAAGTATTGACGACGAAATCAATTGGTTGCTTGATCAAGCTATTGAGGCATCTGCGGCGGTGGCCGATCAGTATCCACTTACGGAAAACAATGGGGTCTTGCAGCAATCTGTTAACGATCCGGTGAACCCTTATGTGGATATGTTTGGCACACCTGATCTCTCACCTTTTTCAGAAGTGCTCTTCTGGCGGGCTTATGATCGTGGTTTGGGCATTACGAACAATGTACCCGTAGCGGCTGCTTCGGCCAATGAGGCGAATGGCTTAACAAAAGGATATGTAGAGAGTTTTTTAATGGCTAACGGACTGCCTATCTACGCACTAGGGTCTGGTTATGCCGGAGATGATTACATTGCCGATGTACGTAAGCATAGAGATGGGCGGCTCTGGCTCTTTTTAAAAGAACCGGGACAGAAAAATGTCTTGTTCAATACCGATCAGGGAACCAATAAAACACCCGTTGAACCACAACCAACAGTTACTGGAACCACCAGCGGCACGAAATACCGTACCGGATATGCGAGCCGGAAAGGTATCAACTATGATGGATTTCAGTATGACAATGGGCAAGCAACCATTGGATCCATCGTTTTTAGAGCGGTAGAAGCCTACCTCAATTACATAGAAGCTTATTATGAGCGGCATGGTAGCTTGAATGGTAAAGCCGAACAATATTGGCGGGCGATACGGACCCGTGCCCATGTGGATCCAGACTTTAATAAAACCATTGCTGCCACCAAGATGTCGGAAGAAGCCAAGGGCGATTGGGGTGCTTATTCGGCCGGAAACTTAATTGACCCAACCCTCTACAATATCCGTAGGGAGCGGCGTAGTGAATTATTCAGCGAAGGCTTACGCGATTTTGATTTACGCCGTTGGCGTGCAAAAGACCAGTTGATTCATACGCCTTATCATATAGAAGGTTTTAAGCTGTGGGGGCCAATGAAGGATTGGTATAGCAATCTGAAATATGGGACACCTACTTCCAATGTTTCTGCACCAACACTCAGCATGTATTTACGACCTTATGAAATTACTGGCAATGAAACGGTATACAACGGTTATCGATGGGCCATGGCGCATTATCTAAAACCCATTGCCTTGCAGCATTTTTTGATTACATCAACGAACAACGATGTAAGTACGTCGCCTATTTATCAGAATCCCGGTTGGCCAACAGCAGCCAATCAAGGGGCTAGTTATTAGTGTAATTAAACAAACTTAGTATCAAATAAATGAGTAAACAACCCTTTTTTCTGTTGATGCTTTGCTTGGGAGCTATGGTACAAATGGGCTGCCAAAGCCAAACAAAAAGACCACCCAATATTATTTTGATTGTAACCGATGATCAGGGTTATGCCGATCTGAGTGCCATGCCGCATCCTTCTCTCCACTGCGAAACACCCAATATGGACCGTTTGGCAAAACAAGGCATTTTATTTACCCAAGCCTATGCAACCGCACCGGTATGCAGTCCGTCGAGAGCGGGCATGCTTACGGGAAAATATCAAGAGCGGTGGGATTCGCTGATGTACTGGACACCCGGCTTACCTGCTCAGGTGCCCACTTTGGCTGAAATGCTTAAAAAGGCAGGTTATGCGACCGGCAAATTCGGGAAAAGCGATTTTGGTGCACATTTTCACGATCCGCATGTACGCGAGTTTCCTACTCATCACGGTTACGATGAATTTGTTGGTTTTAGCGCCCATGCACACGATTATTTCTTATTAGATGAGGCCATAGAAAAGGCAACACCCGATCCAAATGGTTGGAGTGAAGCGTTAGGGAGGCTTTTTAGAGGCACGAAAAAGGAAAGCTTTACAAACACGTATACCACCGATTTATTTACCGATGAAGCCATTGCTTTTGTGCAGGCCCATCAGGATAAACCTTTTTTCTTGGATCTTTCCTACAATGCCGTGCATCACCTCATTCATGAGGTGCCCGATAAATACCTGAAAAAATGGGGCGTGAAGAAAATTCCAAACTACACGCCTGCTTATGGAACGTATGCCCGTTATTATGCTGATTACACACAAGTGAATCAGATTAGCGATGAAGATATGCGTAAATATTACCTGGCCAACCTCAATTGTCTAGACGATAATATGGGTCGGCTATTGGATGCATTGGAGTCAAATGGATTGATGGAAAATACGCTCATCATATTCATTTCCGATAATGGAGGCGAGCCCTTGGCCGGTGCTAATAACCAGCCATTTAGTGGCTCAAAGTACACCATGTATGAAGGAGGCATTCGTGTACCTATGATGCTGTCTTGGCCAAAGCAGCTGCCGCAAGGGAAGCGGTATGATTATCGGGTGTCTGCCTTAGATATTGTACCCACCTGCCTAGAAGCAGCCGGTATCCAAGCGGCCGAGACATTAAAGCTCGACGGAGCCAGTTTACTCCAGCCGGTTGAGCATAATCAAGAAACAACAGTGGCCAAGCAACCACTTTTTTTTAAATTTGATAAACATTATGCAGTTATTGATGAGGGTTGGAAACTGGTTTTTACGGAGAATTATAATCCGGCCGATAGACCCATTACGTCGCAGATCAAATTGGGTAAAAATGAAAATCAATTGGCCCTGTATCATGTGCAGAACGATCCAGGAGAAGAACATAACCTGATTAATGAAGAACCTGAAAAGGCCCAACAATTAAAGCAATTATTTGCCGGATGGTTAGCTACCATGGCGGCCGACTATAAACATTATCACCAGAACAAACCGTAAGTATGTCATCATTTATTCGCATTTTACTCGTCCTTTTTCCGTTTTACGGATTCGCACAACAGCAAAGCACCTATTTGCAAACCGTGAAACTGGAGTTAAAAAAAGAATGGCCAAATAACCGGACCATCAACCTGGTTTTTCACGGACATTCTGTCCCAACAGGCTATTTTAGGACACCTTTGATCAAAACCTTCGATTCTTATCCTTTTTTGTTGTTACGGAGTATCAAAGATCAATATCCTACGGCATCGGTGAATGCCATCAGAACATCTATTGGCGGCGAAAACTCCGAACAAGGGGCCAAGCGCTTCGTAAAAGAAGTGTTATGCCATCGGCCCGATGTGTTGTTTATTGACTACGCCCTCAACGACCGCAGTATTGGTTTAGAACGATCGCGTAAAGCGATGGAACAAATGATTAAACAGGCTTTAAAAAAACAGATTAAAGTGATCTTGCTCACACCATCGCCCGATATCCAAACCAATATTTTGGACGAAAGCAACCCTTTGGAGCAACTCAGCAAGCAAATCAGACAGCTGGCCGATCAATACCAGGTAGGCTTAGTGGATGTATATGCCCGGTTTAAAGCCATTGCTCAACAAGGGGGCGAATTAAAAGACTACATGGCGCAATCAAACCACCCCAATGAAAAAGGCCATCAAGTCATTGCGAACGAAATTATGAACTATTTTAATTAACCTGATGAGATACACCTATCATTTTAGCCGCGCACTATTAGCGATCTGCTTGGTATGGAGCAACAGTATGCTGTTGCATGCACAGCAGCAAACGACGTTAAAGCCAAACAAAAAGTTACTGAAGCAATTTGATGCATGTTTACAACAATCGGCTAAGCAATATGCATACTTAATGAAAGATGTTGCCGATGATCAATTTCCACGTACCTATGAAAACGGGAAATTGATGACGGTCAGCCCCTACGGTTGGACCAGTGGCTTCTATCCCGGATCGCTTTTATATCTCTATGAATATACCGGAAACGATGCTTTGCTACAAGAAGCCAAGAGGCACATGAAAGCACAGGAGAAATTGCAGACCGTAACCACCAATCATGATCTGGGTTTCATGATGTATTGCAGCTTTGGTAACGCTTATCGCTTATTCCAAAAGCCACAAGATAAGGCCATATTGATTCAATCGGCCAAATCACTGGCAAGCCGTTTTTATCCGAAAGTAGGCTCGATTAAGTCGTGGGACAAGGTAAAATCCTTAGATGGGGTACATATGTTGAACTTTCCGGTGATCATCGACAACATGATGAATTTGGAGTTGTTGTTCTTTGCATCCAAAGCAACCGGCGATCCCGTTTACAAGAATATGGCCATTACCCATGCCAATACCACCATAAAAAACCATTTACGACCCGATTACAGTTGTTATCATGTGGTTAACTACGATGAAGCAACGGGTAAAGTGCTTAATCGGGAAACCCAACAAGGGTTCTCCGATAACTCTACCTGGTCGCGCGGGCAAGCGTGGGGCATTTACGGTTTTACCATGGTATACCGGGAAACAGGCGATCAGAAATACTTGCAAGTAGCGCAGAAAATGACCGATTTCTTTTTAGACCACGATCGCCTTCCTGCCGATAAAATTCCCTATTGGGATTTCAATGTGGGTCAGCCCGGCTATGTGCCGCAATGGAAATATGACCCTTCGCAATATAAAGAAATACCCCGCGATGCATCGGCGGCGGCCATTACTGCATCGGCGTTAATTGAACTGGCAGCTTATGTTGACCCGGCAAAAAGTAAAAAATACTTTTCGGCTGCCGAAACCATGTTAACATCCTTATCTTCTAAAAATTACCGAAACGCCTATGGCGAAAATGGTGGTTTCATCCTGAAACACAGTTCGGGAGGGGTACCGGGAAATGCCGAGGTGGATGTTCCACTTTCTTATGCCGACTATTACTACTTGGAGGCTTTGATGCGTTATCATAAGCTAGGTGAGCCGAATAAAATCAAATAGGTAATGATGAGATTAAAAATTACGGGAATATTTGTCTGTTGGATGTTCATTTGCCAAGTCAGCATTGCCCAAACAGATACCTTGTTAAACCGTTATTGTAGCTATCTATTCCAGACAAGTACCTTGTCTCCTGAAGACGTAGCTACCTGGCAAACGTCCTTGTCATCAGCAGGCCAATGGCCAGACATTGATTATAAAAATGATGATTTGGCCGGCTGGAAAATAGGGAACCACCTGATACGTGTGCGCGAGATGGCAAAAGTCTGGTCGTTTCCAAAATCACCCGATTATCATTCGGCCACCTTGCTCAAGCAGGTTTATTTAGCCTTAGACCATTGGTTGGATCACCCTTATCAAAGTTCTAATTGGTGGCATAATGAGATAGGTGTTCCACAATATATGCGGGATATCATCATCCTGTTAAGAGGGGAGCTACAAGGCGAACGGTTAAAAAAATCGTTGGCGGTGATGGCTCAATTGCGTGTGCATGATGATTATGTAGGGGGTAACCTGGTTTGGTGTGCCGATTTGGGTTTGCATTATGGTGCTTTGACCAACGATCAGGTTTTGATACAGCGCTGTCGCGATTTAATCGTTAAAGAAATCAGTATAACAACGGGAGAGGGTATTCAACCTGATTATAGCTTTCACCAGCACGGTAAACGCTTACAGATGTACCAATACGGCAAGGCCTACCTGTGGGAGAGTACCCGGGTAGCCTGGCAATGCCGCGAAACAATTTGGGCATTTCCGAAAGATAAAGTAGACATTTTAAGCGATTTTATCTTAAAGGGATGGCAATGGATGGCGAGAGGAGTTTATACCGTACCAGGTACCATGGATCGCTCTTCTTCCCGTGTTGGCGAGTTAAAAAGTCCGGATATGCGTTTATTGATTCCCTTGGCGATCGACTTGTCGCCCGAGCATGCAAAGGCATTCCAAAAAATGGCTGCAATCCAAAATGGTAAAGGCGCATTAAGGGGCTATCGTGCTTATCCTTATTCCGATTTTGCCGCTTACCATCGTCCGGGATTTAGCTTTTTCTTGAAGACCATCTCTTCCAGAACATTGGCCACGGAACACATCAACGGTGAAAACCGTTTAGGTAAACTGCTCAACAGCGGTGACGCCTATTTGATCCGAAATGGCGAAGAATATGTTGACCTGATGCCCGCATGGGATTGGACGGCACTTCCAGGAATTACCGCCTTTAAAGATGCTGATCATATAGATAGACAAGCATTTGTTGGCAGCGTCAGCGATGGCAACGTAGGTTTCTCCGCTATGGATTACGTGTTGCAGAATAAAACGAATACGCAACAGATTGCAGCGCGTAAGTTATGGGCTTGTTACGGTGATCAAGTTATTTGTTTAATTTCAAAGATTACGCATGAAGGCGTAAATGATACGCTCTATACCGCGCTTGACCAATGCCGGTGGAGAGGCGATGTCACGGTAAATGAAGAAAAAAATGTATTAACAAAGGGCGTCCACCAGTTAGCGGATGTCAGGTGGATCCATCATGCAGGTTTTGCCTATATTCCTTTACAGCCAGCCAAAGTGAAATTGACATTGAAAGAAACAAAAGCCAGTTGGACAAGCATCAATATTTCTGAAATACGCGATACCCTAGCTGATAAAGTGTTTTTGCCGCTGTTATTGCATGATCAGCAGGCTAACAGTGGGACAGGTTATGTCTTATCTTTAGCGAAAAGTCCAAAAGAAGCCGCGAAGATTGCCAATCATCCCCAATGGAAAATTCTGCGGAATGACGCCCAGTGCCAAGCCGTTCAGTTCAAGGATGGTACACAAATGGTTGCTTTTTATGAAGCGGGTGAGCTTAACCTAACAAAGCAGGATGAAGTTGTTGTTGATCAACCCTGTCTGTTGCTTTTAAAAGGGAACGCGGTATATGCGAGTGATCCTACACATCAGGGAAGGGGCCTTCGTTTAAGCCGTAACGGAAAGAGCCTCACACTTCAACTGCCAACAAATGGCTTAACTGTACAGGGCGCTATCAAGTAGCTATTTCCATTTTTGTAAAATGATCATGAGAACAATCGCATTTCTTTTTCTTTTCTTTGGATCGCAGGTCAACGCACAAGAGCAAACACCGCGTGTACGGATGTCTTTGGCTGGCGAGTGGTTGTATCGGTTAGATACCGCACATATCGGTGAAGGCCATAACTGGCAAGACAGCGCATTTCAGTTTCGTTTAGTCTTACCCGGTTCGTTAACCGCAAACAAGATTGGCACCCCTTTAAAGAAGGTTACCACGCGTTATTTAAATCCAATCAAGCAATATGTAGGCCCCCTTTGGTTACAAAAAGAAATCGAGCTGCCACCTAGCTGGGAGAAAAAAGAGATTTCCTTGTTTTTAGAACGCACCAAGGCAACGCAGGTGTGGATAGATGGTCGGTTCGTCGGAAGTAACACTTCCTTATCGGCGCCCCATATGTATCAACTAGGGGTCTTGTCGCCCGGTAAACATCGATTAACCATACAGGTAAATAACGAACCCAAGCTTTTTTCCGTTGGAGGGTCGCATGCGTTGAGCGACCATACGCAAACCAATTGGAATGGCATCATTGGTCAGCTATACCTGGAAGCTTTACCTGATTTGCGCATAGGCTTGGTTAAATTAACACCGGATGTGGACCATCAGGCTGTCAGAGTGAAGTTTCGATTAGTGGGTAAAAAAAATAAAAAAGTACCGATTACCCTGAAGCTTCAGGCGGTCGCATATAATACGGCAATACCACACACCGTTTCACCGCTTAGGTTTTCCATTGAACCAAGTCAGTTCGATTCTATCAACGAGTTTGTCTTCCCATTGGGTAATCAAGCGCAGTTGTGGAGTGCCGATAACCCCGTCTTATATCGACTCAGTTTAAGTATCTACAACAAACGTCGCCTGTGCGATACAGCCACTGCCTCATTTGGTCTACGTTCCTTTCAAGCAGCAGGCAAACAGTTCAAAATAAACGGAACCGTAACCTTTCTGCGGGGGAAGAACGATGGTTGCATTTTTCCGCTAACCGGTTATCCGCCTACAGATGTGGCCGAATGGCGGCGACTGTACCGCATTGCTAAACAATATGGCATCAATCATTATCGTTTTCACTCGTACACACCACCCGAAGCGGCATTTCAAGCGGCCGATCTGGAGGGCATATATATCCAAACCGAACTACCTAACTGGGCTAATTTTAGCAAACAGGATACATTTCAGACCCACTATCAACTTCAAGAAGGAAAGGCCATCTTAGATGCCTATGCCAATCATCCATCTTTCGTCATGTTATCTTTGGGAAACGAGCTAGCAGGCGATACCGAGATTCCCAATCAGTTGGTGCGCGATTTACGGCATTATGATAACCGGCCATTGTTTGCCTACGGAACCAATGCCTTTTATAATGATCCCCAGCCTGGTTTGACTGACGATTTTTGGGTAACCATGCGTACGGGCGGGGAGACAGCCGACCATCGGTATGATATCCGGGGTAGCTTTGCGACCACGGAGGATGTGACCAATGGTATTTTAAATGATGTTCGGCCCTCTACACGGTACACCTATACACGGGCCATAGCAGCGGCCAAGCTACCGGTTATTGGTCATGAAATTGGGCAATACCAGATTTATCCCGACTATCGGGAATTGAAGCAATATACCGGCTTATTGAAGCCCCACAATTTGGAAATCTTTAGAGATCGATTGGAAACAGCAGGCATGGGCGATCAGGCGAACGATTTCTTTCAAGCATCGGGCAAATTGGCCGCATTGCTTTATCGAGAAGAGATCGAAATGGCGCTGCGTACACCGGATTTCGCCGGGTTTCAATTACTGGATTTACAAGATTATCCTGGGCAGGGTACGGCACTTGTTGGACTGCTCAATGCATTTATGCAAAATAAAGGGTTGATTTCGGCAGAAGCATTTAGACAGTTCAATAATGATGTTGTGATTCAGTTGTTAATGGATAAATATGTGTGGACAACAGATGAAGTATATCATGCAAATGTGCAGTTGGTGAATTACGGCGTAAACGATATCCGCAACCAAAATTTGGTGTGGACTATTTGTGATGCTGCTACGAACCAAGTGTGGGCAAAAGGAAACTTAGCCATTAAGCTGGCCGAAAAGGGGGGCATTCGCCCCCTTGGTGAGATCGCTTTGACCTTGCGCAAAATGGCTGCACCTGAAAAGCTGATTATCCATTTGGAAATACCCGAGACAACATATCAGATCAATTATCCCATATGGGTATATCCCGCTCAAGGAACACCTTCGGTCCCAAAACAAGTGACTGTCGCCAATACTTTAAATGAAAGCTTGATGAAGCAATTAGCGGATGGCGCAAATGTATTGTTATTCCCACAGGCGGATAGCCTGTCAGAAAAAACGGTGAAACCGCAGTTTATTTCCGAATTTTGGAACTGGCAGGTCTTTAAGAAAGGAGCCGAATCGGCCAAAAGGCCGGTTTCTGCCGGAACGCTGGGGATTTTGACAAATCCAAGACATCCCCTATTTCAATCGTTCCCAACCGATTACTATACCAATTGGCAATGGTGGAATATAACGAAGCATGCACACCCATTGATCTTGGACAGCACCAATGCGGATTATCGACCGCTTGTACAAGTGATTGATAACATTGATCGCAATCATAAATTGGGACTGATTTTCGAATTCAAGGTGGGCAAAGGAAAATTGTTGGTGTGTATGGCCAATTTGCCTAACTTAGCAGGTGATCCAGCAGCTAGACAATTGTATCAAAGTATGTTGAAATATATGGATTCCGATCAATTTGATCCAGCAGAGGCCTTAACGGTCGAACAACTAAAAGCATTATTATAATACATGGAAACAAAAATAGACAGTATTATTTTTGATATGGATGGAACCTTGTGGGATGCTTTAAGCATCTACACGGCTGCTTGGAATGCAGGACTTCGAGAAGCGGGTATTGATCGTATTGTAGCACAAGAAGAGATAGCGGCCATGATGGGGTGGGAAAAGCATCGGATTTTTGATCAACTTTTGCCACAGTATACACCTACCATTCATGAAGAAGTATACAATCGGGTGAACGATTGTTCGGTTGCCTTGATTCCTCAAATGAAGGGTCGGCTATATGAGGGAGTAAAAGAAGGCTTGCAGCAATTGGCAAGGCAATATCCGCTTTATATTTTGAGCAATTGTGCCGTGGGCATCATCGATTTATTTATGGAGGCAACCGGTATACAACCTTTTATTACAGGGCATATTGCCCATGGTGAAAATTTCTGTCCAAAACATCAAAACATAGCACTCCTGAAAAATAGGCATCATCTAAAATACCCCATTTATGTTGGCGATACCCATGAGGATAGTATCCAATGCCAATTGGCCGGTATACCTTTTGTGCATGTAAGCTACGGCTTCGGTCAAACAGAAAACTACCACCGACAATTCCATACATTTGCCGATTTGACAGCGTATTATAGGGTGCTTTAGATTCCCTTTCTCCGTCATAACCAATCAGTTGGCTGTGTATAATCGTAAGATTATCCATTATTTTCATAATAATTGCCATTCTTTAAGCGGTGCTTAACTGCAATCTTTGTCTAAACCATTAGCTATATCAACATCATAAAAAACTAATCTAATTAATCTAATCTAATGAATATGAAAAAAACACTACTCACTTTCTTATGGGTGTTCTGTTTGCTCGGTTTTCATGTTGTCTTTGGGCAAACGATTACCGTGGGAGGGAAGATTACCGATGGGAAAGAGCCTTTACCTGGCGTAAATATCCGAATAAAAAACGCGAAGGTGGCAACGAGCACCAACGGCGACGGGGTCTTTACTATCCAGGTGCCCCAAGATGCCGTATTGGTGATTACATCCCTGGGATATGTTTCCAAAGAAGTAGCCGTTAACGGACGAACCGTGATCAATGAAAGTCTCACCGCAGACGCGACGGCTCTGAGCGAGGTCATTGTGGTAGGATATGGTGAACAGAAGAAATTGACCACAACCGGTGCGATTTCATCCGTATCGGGTGAAGATTTGGTCAAAGCTCCCGTAGCGGGTATCAGTAATGCCTTGATCGGGATGGCTCCAGGGCTTCAAGCGGTCCAGAATTCGGGCGAATTTGGGCATGATCAAGCAACCATTTACATCCGCGGGATGGCTACATTGAATGGTAGCGGACGCGCTCCGTTGATTCTGGTAGATGGTGTGGAACGAGGAACCTATAATAACCTAGATCCGAACGAAGTTGAATCGATTAATATTTTAAAAGATGCATCAGCTACGGCGGTGTTCGGGGTGCGTGGTGCTAATGGGGTCATCTTAATTACCACCAAGCAAGGGCAGGTGGGAAAACCCCAAATCAATTTTACAGGTAATGCGGCAGCCATTCAGCCATCCGTACTTCCCAAATTGCTAGGCTCGTATGATTACGCCGTTTTGCATAACGAAGCTTTGTCCAATATGGGTGTAACCGACCAGACACGCTATTTTTCAGAAGAAGACATCCGATTATACCAGACTGGTGAAGATCCGATATTTCATCCGAGTAAAGACTGGATGGACGAACTGATCAAGCCCTTTTCCTTCCAGCAATCGTACAATGCCAATATCTCGGGGGGTATTGATAAAGTACGCTATTTTACGTCGATTGGCTATTTTAATCAGAGTGGTGGCTATCGCCAACCGGAACAAAGCCTGGGCTTTCCTTTTCGACAATCCTATAACAAGTACAACATTCGGATGAATTTCGATTTCAACCCGATGAAAGATCTATCCATATCCCTTAAACTGGGTAATCAGATTACCGATAATTCCATACCCAACGGTGGTGCTTGGGGAGCATTTGACAAAGCAGCGAATTTGCCTCCAATGACCAGTCCGGGTTTTGTTGAAGGAAAATACATCGAAAAAATTGACGGACTGCCTAATAGTGTTCCTAATTTTAATCCTTGGGGACAAGCGGGGCCGACCAGTACCGGTGGCGCATTTGTTACTAATGACTATCTCAGTACGGTGAATACCAACTTATCAGTCAAATATAATATGGATTGGCTGACCCCCGGTCTATCCGTGCGGGCCATGGGGGCCTATGATAGTTATTACCTCAAACATCAGGTGCGGACCAAAGCGTTCGCAGCTTATACGCTGGCAAAAAGCGATGCGAGTCCAACAGGCTATGTATTATACCAGACCAAAAACGAAGGGCCCTTTACGGTTTCTGAGAGTGTGGGCGATAATAATAAATGGAATAAAATTTACACCGAAGCGGCGATCGACTATAAGCGGTCGTTTGGCGACCATCAAGTTACCGGATTGATGTTGGCCAATTTTAGTCGGGCGGTTATCCCTTCCAAGGAATATAAATTGCCGACTACGTACTTGGGTTTGGTATCGCGCGTGACGTATAATTATAAAAACCGTTACCTCAGTGAGTTTAATATGGGTTACAATGGTTCGGAGAATTTTCCTGAAGGAAAACGCTTCGGCTTCTTTCCATCGGGTTCTTTAGGATGGGTGGCCAGCGAAGAATCGTTTTTTCCCAAGAACAACGCCGTTACCTTTTTGAAATTCAGGGGCTCATACGGCGTCGTTGGTAATGACCAAATTGGTGGAGAACGATACCTCTACCTCAATGGTCCGTATGCATTAGGCAATGGTGGCTATCAGGCGGTGGTATTTGGCGAAGCAGGTACCAACATGGCGCGCTTTAACATGTACCGTGAAGGAAAACTGGGTAATCCAGATGTTACTTGGGAAAAAGCCAAGAAACTGGATATCGGTGCGGAGATCAAGTTTCTTTCCAATAAGCTCTCATTGACGAGTGACTATTTTCAAGAGAAACGGGATAATATTTTATGGTCGCTCTCTACGGTACCCGAATTAGTGGCTACCACCTTGCCTTATGCCAATATAGGTAAGGTAGAAAATCATGGCTATGAACTGGAATTAGGTTTTAATGATAGAGTGGGCAGTGTTGATTATTGGTTAAAAGGAGGTTATGCCTTTGCCCGGAACAAAATCATCTTCAAAGACGAGCCAGATAGACCCTATGATTATTTGTTGCAAACAGGGAAACCCATTGACCAGTATTTCGGACTTACCTTCGAAGGTTTCTACAATACCATGGATGAGATCAACGATCCCAATCGACCCGTTTCGCAATGGAATGATGGAGCGCTGCAGCCGGGTGATATGAAATACAAAGATCTCAATGGCGATGGTCAAATTACGACAGATGATATGGGCCCGGTTGGGCACTCCAATTGGCCGGAAATTACCTATAGTTTTTCGGGAGGTTTCTCCTGGAAAGGTTTTGATCTATCCTTTTTGTTTCAAGGAACAGGCAATGTATCGGTACGTTTTGAGTCGGCAGCGGCTTATCCCTTTACTGCCGATTGGGGCTCGGCCCAAGAATGGCATCTACAGCGGTGGACAGCAGAGCGCTATGCCAATGGCGAAACAATCAACTTTCCACGTCTAGAGCTATCACCCGCTAAGCAACACAACTATCAACCATCCAGTTTTTGGGTACAAGATGCGTCTTATATACGCCTGAAGAACTTGGAATTCGGCTACCGTTTTGGTGCAAATTTGTTGAAGCGAATGGGTGTAAAATCCATGCGTGTTTATGTGAGTGGAAACAATTTAATCACTTGGGACCACCTGCTCTATGCGAAAGACCCGGATGCCCGTGAATTATGGGGGCGTACCTATCCATCTATGCGGGTATTCAATGCCGGTGTTAACTTTCAATTCTAACCCATATACCGAACAGCAATGAAACGAAATTTAATTTTAAAAGGCAGCTTGATTATCTTACTTGCGTTATGTGTATCCTGCCAAAAATATTTAGAAAAACCCGTCAGTAGCGAGGTGACCTTAGAGGATGTCTTTGCATCACGCGAAAAGACGGAGCAGTTTTTATGGAATGTCTATAGCACCGCTTCCATCTTCGAATTTCCCTATTACTGGGCGGCTGGCGACAATGGTTTTTACCATTACGGCGCCACCTATACCATTTTGGCGGCTGCCTGTGATGAGGCCGATGCCTACGCCAACTATACCGGTGCAGAGGCTTTCAATACAGGTAACTGGAGCTCGTCTGATATCTATTGGTATGAATTCCGCAGTGAATATTGCTATAAGGGCATCCGGAATGCGAATCTTTTTATCGAAAATGTTGATAAATCACCTTTTTCAGATCAAGAAAAGGCATCGATGAAAGCAGAAGCCATCTTTTTGCGGGCACTGATGCATTTTGATCTGATGCAACGCCTTGGTGGCGTAGCCATTGTAGATCATGTATTAAAAGTTGCTACAGCAGAAGATATCCCCGGAGTCCGCATTCCACGTAGCACCTTGCAGGAAACAATCGATTTTATTGTAAACAGTTGCGATGAAGCCGCCAAGAACTTGCCCAATACCTATCCCAGTATGTACCGTGGGCGCATTGTCAAAGGTGCAGCATTGGCCTTAAAATCCAGAACACTGCTTTATGCAGCGAGTGATTTGTTCAATGAGGGCTATGATGTCTCTGCCAGCGATCCGAATTTTAAACAGGAAATGATCCAATTACCCAGTGGCGATCGGCAGGAGCGATGGAGCCGTGCCGCTGATGCTGCGAAAGCAGTGCTCGATTGGGCAGCTAATGAAAGTGGATGGTGCGAACTTTATCAGGGAAAAGATAATCCGGTGGATCGGTATGAGGAGATTTTTATCAATCCGAACGTCAAAGAGATCATTCTGGATGCGGGTTTAATGGGAACCAATGCTACCAATTATTTTGTTCGGTTCATGACGCCCGGTACCGTGGTTTATACTGGAACCGATCCGGTGAACATCGGTATTACATTCAACTTCACCAAGTTTTATCAAAAAAAGGACGGTACCGATCAGGTGTGGGACGAAGAGGAAGGCGTGGCATATCCTTATTCCGAATATCAACGGAAATTAGGAGAATTGGACCCACGCTTTCAGGCTTCTGTGTTCCAATCGGGTACCGAGTGGGCGCGTGGTTCGGGTACGGTATACCACTTTTATGAACAACACGGGAAGCAATTGGATATGTATAATGGCGTAGGCTTTCTGCGCAAATTTGTAAAGGGGGTGTTCAATGGCTCGAGCCCGGCACCGCGGTGGATTACCTTCCGTTTGGCCGAATTTTATTTAAACTATGCCGAAGCGCTGAACGAAATCAATGGTTCGTCGACCGATATCGTGAATGCAGTTAACGCTATCCGGAAACGGGTCAATATGCCTGAATATACCTATACCAATCAGGAGGATATGCGGCAGAAAATCCGCAGGGAAAGGGCCGTGGAATTAGCTTTTGAAGAGCATCGTTATTTTGACGTGCGCCGCTGGAAAATAGCAGGAGATGAAGGTGTGATGCGGGGCGGTATGTATAGCCTAAAGCTTTCCGGGGGGGCTTCACCAACCTATAAGTTGGAGAAATTCGAAACCCGGGTTTGGAATGATAAGATGTATCTCTATCCATTCCGGATCAGCGAAATCAATCTAGGGTATATTGCTCAAAACCCAGGATGGTAAAACGATTAATTCATTGCCTTTAAAATAATGATTCTAATGAAATTTCAGATCAACAAAAATATACCACTATCGGGTATAGGCTTGCAGCAGATCTTGCTTATCTGTTTGTACATGCTTCCGTTTTTCGGAATGGTCGCGCCGGTTCAGGCACAGGCCGATCAAGATACCCTTGTATCCGTAGCTTTTGGAACGGAAAGAAAAGATCAGGTTACCGCTGCCCTATCCAGTGTGCGTGGCAACACCTTGTTCGAAACACATACGGCAACCTTGTCTAATGCGCTCATTGGGAGATTGCCGGGTGTTACAGTGATGCAAAATGGTGGGGCGCCTGGCTTCGATGACCCCAGCTTCATGATTCGAGGGAAGCATACGTCTCTCAATAATGATATGATGGTGCTCATCGATGGCTTGCAGATTAATAGCTTGAGTTATATTTCGCCTGATGAAATTGAAAGTGTCACCGTGTTGAAAGACGCGGCAGCTTTGGCCTTATATGGTGCTAAAGGAGCCAATGGGGTCTTGTTGGTTACCACCAAAAGAGGAAAAATCAGTGATAAAATCAATATCGGTTTCCATGCGCGATATGGTTCGCAGTTGCCAACCCAGCTGCCTCAGTTTGCCGGATCATATGATTATGCACGCTTATACAATGAAGCATTGCAAAACGATGGTTTGCAACCCTTGTACTCGGAAGCGGATTTAAATGGATATAAAAACCATGTGGATCCCTATTTATATCCAGATGTGAACTGGTATGATGAAGTGCTACGCAAGAGCTCGCCACTGCAAGATTACAGTTTAACTTTCGATGGTGGCAATGAAACAGCCAAATATTTCGTCATGGTGGGCTATATGGACAATCAAGGGCTTTATGCACATACGGATGGTGCCCATAATGCCAATATTGGTTACAGAGGGGTTAATTTTCGTACCAATGTAGACTTGAACTTGACAAAACGCTTTTCTGCGCAGGTAGGGATTGGCGGAAATATCCAAGACCGGAAATTCCCACCGATGGCAACTGCCGATTTCTGGAAAACAATGGCTACCTATGCACCCAACCTCTATTCGGTTCGGACGCCAGACGGTGCCATTACCGGAACGGCTAATTTTCCGAATAACCCCATCGGTTATCTCTTGGAGAAGGGTTTTCAATCTCGGCACGACCGCAATGTACAAGCTAACATTCGGTTGAACGAAAAATTGGATTTTATTACAGAAGGATTGAGTGCCTATGGAGCGGCCATGTTCGATAATCTGTTTCAAAGCCGTTATGATAAAGCCCGCAATTATGCCTATTACGAACCTATCAGAACAGTAGGCTCGCAAGGCCAAGATTCCCTGTATTATTTGCAGCAAGGCCTAGATAGCGATCTTTCCGTTGTAACGGGCAATGACTATGAAAACAGCCGACTGCTCTTTCGGGCTGGTCTCGAATACGCGCGACAATTCAACGCGCATGAGCTAGGTGGTATGCTGATGTTTCAACAAGATAAATATACGGTACTTGGCAACCCATCGCCTTTTGCCATGCAAAATCTGGCAGGAAGATTTACCTATAATTATGCCGGTAAATATTTTGCGGAAGCCGTATTTTCTTATAGTGGCTTAGAAAATTATCCTCCAGGACATCGTTTCGGCTTCTTTCCCGCTATATCAGGCGGATGGCTCTTGCATAAAGAAAATTTCTGGAATGCCAACAGTCCCATCAATTACCTTAAATTACGCGCATCTGCTGGTGTGGTAGGCAATGACAAAGGGGCTTCGCGCTTCAATTTTAACCAGTATTGGGGGGTGCAAAGCAGTCAGGGATATTACTTCGGCGCAGGACAAACGTGGTATAACGGCTTAGTCCAAATAGGGAGGGCCAATCCGAATATTACGTGGGAAAAGGCCCGGATGTTGAACTTAGGTGTTGATGCACAGCTCTTTGATAGTAAATTAACCATTACTGCGGATGTATTTCACGAAAATCGTTCGGATATTTTGGTCAATATGGCCAATGTGGTACCCGCACTTGCAGGGTATTCGGCCGGTGCGACAGAAAATAGGGGGCGCGTAGTGAATTATGGAACGGAATGGGCAATCAATTATCAGGATCAGGCAGGTGACGTGGATTATTTTGTTGGCGGCCAATTTACTTTTGCACGTAATAAGATTAAAGATCGCTATGAGGCTCCGAAAAAAGAAGCGTATAGCTATCGTCAGCATCATCCGGTAAGTCAATATTTCGGATTGGAAGCTATCGGTTTTTTTAAAGACGAAAGCGATATTTACGCCAGTCCTGTACAAACATTCTCCAACGTCAAGCCAGGCGATTTAAAATATAAAGATCAGAATAACGATGGTATCATCGACGTCAATGATGAGATAGCAATAGGCCGTCATAGTTATCCCGAAATGAGTTTTTCGTTCAATACGGGTGCTGCCTATAAGGGATTTAATTTATCGTTGTTCTTTCAGGGAGTGGCCAACCGGAGCGTCTATATAAATGGTTATCTATTCCAACCCTTTGCTAATAATGCCAATATTTCTGACTGGGCCATGGAGGGGCACTGGACACCTGCTACACATGCGGAGGCTACTTTCCCACGCTTAACCACCGAACCGAATGCCAATAATTATCGTTCGTCTACCTTTTGGGTGCGAGATGCGAACTTTTTACGCTTGAGAAACATCGAATTGGGATATACCTTGCCTAAAGGGATTGTCAGTAAATGGGGGATAGAAGGTGTAAAAATTTATGTAAGCGGCTTGAACTTATTGAGTTGGGATGATTTGGCGGTCGACGTTGATCCGGAAACATTGAGCGCGGGATATCCGGTAATCAAGACTTATACCGTTGGATTAAATGTTAATTTTTAAGAATAAAGGGGTTTTGGCCCAAAAACAACATATAGGATGAAAATTACTAAATTAATAACCACGCTCACCTTACTGCTCGTTGCATTGAGCGGTTGTGAAAAGTTCTTAGATAGAGATCTGGAGTCGAATTACAAAGAAGAAGATGTGTTTGTAAACTACGACAGAATGCAGCAGGCAGGCTTTGGTGTTTATGCCTTTCTTTATAATCGCTTTGGCTTTCAGCGTATTGACAATGCCATGCTGGCATCTGCTTGTGACGAGGCCGATCATGCCGATATCAACTCGGATATCCAAAAGTTTAACATGGGTACTTGGAATGCAACCACCAATCCGGAGGATTGCTGGGGACCTTTTTATCAAGGTATCCGTCGGGCAAATCTTTTTTTAGAAGAGTCGGCAGACTATGAAGAAGCTTTGTACAGAGATACACTGATACCAGCTAATAAAGACGAATACAAAGCACAGATACGGGATATCACTTGGCTACGGGCAGAAACACGTTTTCTCCGTGCCTATTATTATTTTGAACTGATCAAACGCTATGGTGGTGTACCGTTGATTGACCGGACAAGCTATACCGATGAAGAGTTGACTAAGCTGCCTCGTGCGAGTTTTGATGATTGTGTCGCTTTTATTGAGAAAGAATGCGATGCCACGTATGCAGACTTGAAAGATACCTGGGTGGGTTTTGATAATAATAAATGGCGCGGTCGGGTAACCAAGGGAGTGGCATTGGCCTTAAAAGCCCGCTTATTGCTATACGCAGCCAGTCCACTGCACAACCCCACAAATGCAGTCGAAAAATGGGAGAAAGCTGCGCAAGCTGCCTATGATGTGATTGCCTTGAATAAATACGCCTTGCATAGTAATTATAAGGATTTATTTCGCTTGGGGAATGGGGCGGATGGCAATCCGGAGGTAATCTTTGCACAGCAAGGTTGGGCCCGTAATGATTTCGAGAAAATGAACTATCCGATTGGTTATCCACAAGGAGGGCAAGGCAGTACCTGCCCATCGCAAAACTTAGTCGACGCCTATGAAATGAAAGCCACGGGAGAACTCATTGGGACACCGGGCTCGGGTTATGATCCACAACATCCCTATGCTGGGCGGGATCCGCGCTTAGCGATGTCCATTTTAACAAATAATACGACCCTTATGGGGCGGCCACTGGAATGTTGGGTCGGTGGGGTGGATGGTTTAGGCAAACCAAAAGCTACTACAACCGGCTATTACCTGCGGAAATTTGTAGACGAGAATTTAGATTTAACGAAAAATCAAAGCAGTGTCCATATCTGGATTTTATTCCGTTATGCGGAGGTACTGCTCAATTTTGCAGAAGCCATGAATGAAGCTTATGGCCCTGAAACGAGCCACGGTTATTCTTTAACGGCAAAAAGAGCAATAGACATGGTGCGCCAACGATCCGGTGTAGAAATGCCTATCTTGGCACCTGGACTCTCTCAAGAAGAAATGCGCGAGCGTATCCGTAATGAAAGGAGAGTAGAATTGGCTTTTGAAGAACATCGTTTTTTTGACGTTCGCCGTTGGAAGATTGCCGAACAGACCGAGAATAAACCTGTTATGGCCATGCGTATTACCAAAACGGGCACAGGAGAATTCAATTATGTTGCTGTGAAGGCCGAAGATCGGTCGTTCGACAAAAAAATGTATTTATACCCCATTCCAGAGACGGAAGTGCTGAAAAGCGGAGGAACATTGAAACAAAATGAGGGGTGGTAATCATTGCGATTTGACGACAATTATAAAAAACTTAGAGTGATGAAGACATTATCATTAAAAATATTTGGCCTGCTGGCAATGGTTTGCTGTATGTTGGCTTGTAGTAAAGACCTGAAGTTTTTGGACACCCTATTACCCCATACGCCAGAAACGGAAGGAACCACTGCGAAATTATTGTGGATTGGTCCGCAATATAAAGTGGCCATTCAAGCCAAATTAACGGATGAAGCCGGTATCAGTAAAATTAGGATAGAAAATGGCGAATGGCTGCTGGACACTACTTTTACGTTGAAAGACCAAACGTCTTATACCCTGAAGGATACCTTTTTGGTTGCTAAGGATGTCAATCCGACAGAACACACCATTGTGTTGACCATTACCAACAACAAAGGTGGTATGGAGAAAACGGAAATTGCCGTAGAAGATTTATCGGCGGAGAATCAGATTGCGGGCTATAACCCTGATCTGGTACCACCGAGTATCACCATTACGAAACCTTCGGTAACCAAATTCCTAGGTTTTGCTAACGATTCTGTCCGCATAGATTTGGAAGCCGCTATCGAAGATGAGGCCATCGCTTCCATCGAAGTACGGGTATGGGGAGAGACAGCTGCCGGCGAAGCTATTGAAAAAGTAGTGCTCATTGAACCAGAAAATGAAGCCGATACGAAGGAATATGCGTACGTAAATAGCTTTAATTTGCCCGGAGGAAAACCCGGACAATATCAATATGTAGTTAAATCAGTCGATGTGAGCGGAAATAAAAAATCGGTAGGCGGAAATATCACTATCGGATACGTGGATAGGCTGTATCTTTCCGATGCCGAAACCGAAGCGGAAGTTGCCAATCAGGGCTATGATCACATGGGAGGCTGTAGGGGGATTGGCACATTGATTTCCATGAAAAAACAGGGCGATAATGTGTTTACGGCTAACCTGTATTATCCAAATGCCGCTACGGATAACATCCGTTTTGTAGCCTTCATGGGTAATGAGCGACCATTTACGCAGGCCAAGGTCAATTATACGCTCAATGGTGCCAATGTGGTGGCCATGAGCGCTGCCAACCCAGGACAATTGACCACCGATTTATCGGCAGCTAGTTTTAAATTGCCTACATCTCAAAGTGGCTACTACACCGTGACGGTAGATTTAACTGCCAAAACCGTTCAAGTAAATCCATTGTCGGCAGTGCTCAATGCTTCAGATGCAACGAAATATCCAGGTTGGTCGGAAACCAATCCATGGCCTTACTTAGCCGTGACCGGTACAACCGTTGTGGGCACCCTCGCTTGGACGGAAGTAGGCACTTCGCCTAAGCTGATGCGTGATGAACAGAATAAATATTTATTTAGCGGGACATTCCAAAGTAATACTTCCTCATCCAATATGAGTTTTAACGCACCATTATCCGTTTTGGGAGGTGATGTTTGGGGAAGAGGTTGGTTCCGGATGGTAGCGGCTAGAAATGCTATGAAAGACGATTATGGTGATTTGGTGACCACCGTGGGTGCAGTAGGTGCGAGTGGCGGCGGTGCCAACTGGGGCTTTTCTACATCTCCGGCAGGCACCTATAAAGCTTCTTATGATATTTTTCTTCAACGCTTGCGACTGGTGCGAGTAGGCGATTAACGAAATAGAAAGCCCGTTTGGCTAATGAACAGATAATGATTAAGATTTAAAGTAAATGGGATGAAACGATCGGATAAGAAAATGAACTGGATGAAAATTAGCAAGATAAGTTACGTTTTGGTGTCTTTGCAAGGAATAGTCATTGCTTCGGCTTGTGGTAAAACATCGGCTACTGATTTACCGGACAAAATAATACCAGACAAGTTGGTTGTCCAAGTGCATCTTCAAGAAGAGCAGCAGACCATGCATAGTTTTGGTGCATCCGACTGTTGGACCGGCAAATTTATTGGCCAATGGGCAGACGAGCAAAAGAAGAACCATATTGCCGACCTATTATTCAGTATGGATACCCTGGCCAACGGTAACCCGAAAGGGATAGGACTTTCGCTATGGCGTTTTAATATAGGTAGCGGCAGTTTTGAGCAGGGCGCGAACAGCAACATTGCTGATGAATGGCGTCGGGAAGAATGTTTCTTGAATGCCGATGGTACCTATGATTGGAATAAGCAAGCCGGTCAGCAATGGTTCTTGCAGGCAGCGAAGCAACGGGGCGTTAAATATACCCTAGGCTTTTCTTTAACGCCACCTACTTTCATGGCAAAAAATGGAAAAGCCTACCATGAGCCTAGCGGTACCGAACTCAATATCCAAGCCGGTAAACTATCGGCTTATGCTGATTTTATGGCCCAGGTGACGAAACACTTTCAATTTGACTACCTGAGCCCGGTTAACGAACCGCAATGGCAATGGGGGAAGGAAGGTGGCTCAAGCCAGGAAGGGTCTCCAGCGGAGAATGGAGAGATTGCGTCGCTTGTCAAACTATTATCCGAAAAATTGACACATACCGGAGCAAAAATTGTAGTGGGCGAGGCAGGTCAATTGGATTTTCTTTACGGTAGAAACAACGATGGAAGAGGGGATCAGATTCATCAGTTTTTCGATCCCTCTTCTCCCAATTACATCGGCAATTTAGCACAGGTAGAACATGCTATTTCTGCACATAGCTATTTTACCACCTGCCCCGATAATAATTTGGTACAGGTGCGTAAACAAGTAGCTGCCAAAGTGCAAACGGTAGACGCGAGTTTACAGACATGGCAAACAGAATTCGGTATTTTGGGGAATATCTGTAACCAATATAATGGATCACCACGAAATAGGGGGATTGATTATGGTCTATATGTAGCCAAGGTCATCCATCATGATCTGACCATTGCCAATAATTCCTCGTGGCAGTGGTGGTTGGCCATGAGCCCATACAATTATAGCGATGCATTGGTGTATATCAATGCACCTTCGGGCGAAATCAATGTCTCGGCAACTAAAACCGACGGTACGGTGCTGGAGTCCAAACAGCTGTGGTGCTTCGGTAATTTTGCTCGTTTTATCCGGCCCGGCATGAAACGGGTGACGGTATCGGTGCCTACATTGGCCGATCCGGTTGCGGCAGCAAAGGTGTTGATGGTTTCGGCTTATAAAAGTGAAGATGAAAACCAGCTCGTCGTGGTATTGGTTAATCCCGAAAATAAAGAAAAAATAGTGCAACTTAGTGGACTTTCTCAGCTACCTTTAAACGTATATACGACGAATGCGACCAAGAATTTAGCGAAATCAACGGCAACGGCAGATGCGCTTACCATCACGCCGCTGTCTGTGACTACCCTGGTAACCTCCTTACGATAAATACGATATGAACTTATATAATAAGCTGATCCTTGTGAAATTACATGCGCTTACTTCCTCATTGTTGTTCGTTGTACTCATCTCTTATTCGACGGTTGCTGTTCATGCACAACAACATGGGAAACAACAGGATGTATTGCCTCTGGAAGGTATATGGAAATTTAAATTAGACCCATTCGAAACGGGTGTAAATAGCAACGGTGTACAATTATTGCCACAATTGGCAGAGACCATTACCTTACCCGGCTCTACCGACCAAGCGGGAAAAGGCTATAAGACACAAGGAATGTCTTCCTTGCGCCTTACACGCGCGTTTGAATATAAAGGCATTGCCTGGTATGAAAAAGAAGTGTACGTTCCAGCAAGCTGGAAAAACAAAGTAGTGGAATTGTTTTTAGAGCGGGCGCATTGGGAAACCCGGGTATGGGTGAACGACAAACCTGCCGGAAAGCAAGAGAGCCTATCGGCACCCCATTGTTATTCCGTAGGATCGCTTATCCAACCAGGAAAAATCAATAAAATCCGCATTCGCGTCAATAACGATAAGATTTACGATGTGGAATACGCCCACGCCATTAGTGCAGAAACGCAAACCAATTGGAATGGAATTATTGGTAAAATGGAGCTCCGGGCATTTGATCCCGTTTACTTAGCCGATGTTCAGGTGTATCCTGATGCAGGCAAGAAAGTGGCAGTGGTGCATATGAAGATCAACAATACGCTGCGTGCCGCTGTTAAAGGAAGTTTAAATTTTTCGGGAGGCACCACCAATACGGCAAATCCGATTTCGTTTGCCGAACAACAGATTGATTTTTCTGGAAGCGATTCGGTGATTACCGTACAAGCAACGGTCGATTTGGGTTCGAACATTGCGTTATGGGATGAGTTTACACCCACGCTCTATCAGATGCAGGTAAACATGCGGGCCGACGCAAAGGGTGCTGAAAACAACGATACGCGTACCACGGTTTTTGGCATACGCCAATTGACTACTCAGGGAACGCAATTTATGTTCAATGGTAAACCAACCTTTATCCGTGGAACAGTAAATTCATCCGAGTTCCCCATTACCGGCTATCCGCCTACCGATACAGCGGCTTGGTTCCATATTTTCAAAACTTGTAAAGCTTATGGTTTAAACGCCATGCGGTTTCATACCTGGTGTCCGCCAGAAGCAGCTTTTCAAGTAGCCGATCAATTGGGGATGTATTTACAGGTGGAGAACCCTGATTGGCGTTTTACTGTAGGAAAAGATACCGCGGTTAATCGTTTCCTCAAAGAAGAAGCCGATCGGATATTGGCTACCTATGGTAACCACCCATCCTTTGTGATGTTATGTGAAGGCAACGAAATGGTGGGCCCCCAAGTAAAAGAATTTCTAAGTAGCCAAGTGCGTCATTGGAAAGCAACTGATCCTCGGCATCTATATACCGGCAGTGCGGCTTATCCACTCATTCCGGAGAGCCAGTACCATGTATTATATGGTGCCCGTCCACATCGCTGGAAAGAAGGCCTAAAAAGTCGCTTCAATGTGAAACCCTTGGATACACGTTACGATTACGCGGATTATGTGGCCAAGAATAAGGTGCCTATGATTACCCATGAAATTGGGCAATGGTGCGTGTATCCGAATTTTGATGAGATCCCGAAATATACTGGGGTGCTGAAGCCGTACAATTATGAATTATTTCGGGAGTTATTGCGCGATCGGCGTATGCTAGACCAAGCGAAAGATTTTACACGGGCTTCGGGGAAATTCCACGTCATCATGAAAAAAGAAGAAGTAGAATCTTATCTGCGTACTCCCGGTTTTGGTGGCTATCATATGTTGCAATTGAATGATTTTCCAGGGCAGGGAACCGCACCGGTGGGTGTGGTGGATATCTTTTGGGATCCGAAACCCTATGTTACGGCCAAGGAATTTAGTAAATTCCAATCGGCCCATGTTCCTCTGTTGCGAACCGATTCCTTTACGTGGACGAATGATCAGACCTTTACAGCAACGGCACAGTTTGCCAATTTTGGTGCGTCAGATTTAAAAGGCATCACCGCACAATGGAGTTTAAATTACCCCGATGGTACTGTATATGCTTCTGGGAACTTTGGTAAGGTCGATATCCCTTTGGGGAGCCCGTTTACCTTAGGTGAACTTTCCATTCCGCTAAATAAGATCAAAAAAGCGGTGAAACTAGATTTAGTTATTGCTATAAAAAGTACGGATTACAGCAATCATTGGGGGGTATGGGTATATCCCAAGCAATTGCCGGAATTGCCCTTAAAAGAAGTGATGATGGCACATCAATGGGACGATCAAGTAAAGGCTCATTTGGAAAAAGGAGGTAAAGTGCTCTTACTAGCTGATACCGCCAAAATTAAATCGGATGCCGATCCGGTATTCTCGGGCATTTCATGGAATACGGTATGGTCAGGTATGCCGCCTAATCTATTGGGCATTCTCTGTAACCCCCAACATCCTGCTTTGCGCAACTTTCCAACAGAATTTCATTCTAATTGGCAATGGTGGGATATTGTAGCACATTCCAAGCCGATGGTGTTGGACAGTTTGCCTTACGGTTTTAAGCCATTGGTACAAATGGTGCCCGATTGGAACAATCCGCGCAAAATTGGGTTGGTTTTTGAAGCCAAGGTTGGGAAGGGGAGCCTCTTGGTCACCGCGACCGATCTGACCCATGATATGGATCAGCGCCCGGTAGCCCGGCAATTATTATATAGTTTAAAAAACTATGTAAATAGTGCTGCATTTATGCCACAAAATGAAGTTACACCAGCCATGATGGAAGGGCTGTTTAAATAGTATAAATATTCATATTTAAAGATAGATACACTTATGAAAACGAATCAAGAGTCTGTAACATTCAACAATACCTATATACTGGGGATTTCCTTTATTTCAGCCCTCGGTGGTTACCTGTTCGGCTTTGACTTTGCCGTAATTGCCGGGGCCTTGCCTTTCCTTCGCCCGGAATTTGCCTTAAATGCTTGGTGGGAAGGCTTTCTAACAGGTTCCTTAGCGTTAGGATGCATTGTGGGGTGTCTATGGGCTGGTGGATTGGCTGATCGGTATGGTCGGAAACCGGGACTCATGTTAGCAGCCCTTATTTTCGCCTTATCGTCCTTGGGTATGGCTTTCTCTTCGGGGTTGACCATTTTTGTCGTCATGCGCTTTGCAGCCGGTATTGGCGTGGGTATGGCGTCTATGTTGAGCCCCTTATACATTGCCGAAGTTTCTCCCGCCAATATCCGTGGTAGAAATGTGGCTATTAACCAACTCACCATCGTGATTGGTATATTGGTTACCAACCTGGTTAACTATGGCTTGGCCGATAATGGTTCGGAAGCGTGGCGCTGGATGTTTGGACTGGGAGCCGTGCCCGCTGGTTTATTCTTTATTGGAGTTATTTGGTTACCGGAGAGCCCTCGGTGGTTGCTTAAAGCCGGAAAAGAAGCGCAAGCGAAGAAAGTGTTGCATCATATTGGTAGCGAAGCCTTTGTAACAGATACGTTTAGAGATATTCAACACTCTTTACAAGGAAGTGTTAAACAATCGTACAAGGCTGTATTCGAAAAAGCGGTTCGGCCTGCTGTCATTGTAGGGATTACACTGGCGGTTTTTCAACAATTATGTGGTATTAATGTGGTGTTCAATTATACCTCAACCATCTTTGAATCCGTTGGCGCCAATTTAGATCGCCAGTTGTTTGAAACCGTAGCAATTGGCTTGGTTAATTTGATATTTACCGTGGTGGCCATGTGGCAAGTAGATCGCTTGGGACGCCGACCACTGATGTTGATTGGGTCATTGGGCTTGTCTGTGGTATATATCGTCTTGGCGTTCTTGCTACAGAACCAAGCTGCCCCTGGTTTGGTATCCGTTTTCGTTTTATTGGCCATTGCCATGTATGCCACATCATTGGCACCGGTAACTTGGGTATTGATATCTGAGATTTTTCCCAATAAAATACGTGGTTTAGCCTCATCGGTAGCCATCGTATCCCTCTGGACGGCCTATTTTATTCTCGTATTTACTTTTCCCATTTTGGCAGAAGTATTGGGTACTTACGGGCCGTTTTACCTCTACGCAGGTATTTGCCTGCTCGGGTTCCTGTTTGTGAAAAGCAAAGTACGCGAAACCAAAGGGCAGACGCTGGAAGAATTAGAACAACAATTGATTAGACATTAATAACCTATACAGATTAGAATTATATAAGGCATGAGCGAATTTTTTGTACGTGTTTGGGAAGAAAAAGTCACTATTCCAACCTATGGGATAGGTCAGGCAGAAAAAAATCCAATGTTTTTTGAAAAGCGTGTTTATCAGGGAAGTAGCGGTGTGGTCTATCCCAATCCGGTGGTGGAAAAAATCTACGATGAAAAGACCGATGTGGTATATACCGGCTTATTCCTCGAAAATAAATACCTAAAAATTATGGTATTGCCCGAACTGGGCGGCCGGATACAGATGGCCTATGATAAAATTAAACAGCGGCATTTTATCTATTATAATCAGGTTATTAAACCTGCCTTGGTTGGCTTGTGCGGCCCTTGGATTTCGGGTGGTATTGAATTCAACTGGCCACAGCACCACCGTCCGAGTACCTACGAAGCGATAGACTATACACTAGAAGAACACGCCGATGGGAGCAAAACCATTTGGGTAAATGAAATAGAAAAAATGTTTCATACCAAAGGGATGGCCGGGTTTACGCTCTATCCGGACAAAGCCTATCTGGAAATAAAAGCAAAATTGTATAACCGTACCAGTTTGCCACAAACCTTTCTATGGTGGGCAAACCCCGCCGTGAAAGTAAACGATGATTACCAGTCGGTTTTCCCGCCCGATGTAAACGCGGTTTTTGATCATGGAAAACGCGATGTAGCCAGTTTTCCCATTGCAACAGGTACGTATTACAAGGTGGATTATGCTCCCGGAACAGACATTTCCAATTACAAAAATATTCCAGTTCCTACCTCGTACATGGCCATTCGTTCTGATTATGATTTTGTGGGGGGCTATGAGCATGACAGCAAGGCCGGTGTGCTGCACGTAGCCGATCATCACGTTTCGCCGGGTAAGAAACAATGGACATGGGGCAATGGCGACTTTGGGCGCGCTTGGGATAGAAACTTAACAGACGAAGATGGGCCTTATATTGAGCTGATGACCGGTGTGTATACCGATAATCAACCCGATTTCAGTTGGCTAATGCCGTACGAAGAAAAATCTTTCACACAGTATTTTATGCCCTATCGGGAACTGGGTGTCGTAAAGAATGCTACCAAAGATATTTTGTTATACATAGGACTTGAAAACAAAGCGGCAAAACTGAAAATTATGGGCACTTCTGTCCAAAACAACTTGCGCTTGGAATTTTATGTGTCCGGTAAATCGGTTTACAGTGAGGTATTCGATCTTTCGCCGGAAGTGCTGTATGAAAAGACCGTACCCCTACAAAATGGTGTCAAAGAAGAAGAAGTTTTACTTCGTGTTGTTCATGTAACAGGCAAGGAAATAATACGTTATGAACCGTCCAAAAATAGGAAAAACGAAATGCCCGAGCCTGCGCGCGCTGCGCTATTGCCAGTAGAGATCCAAGATATTGAGCAGTTGTTCCTCACCGGCTTGCATCTAGAGCAATATCGCCACGCGACATATCATCCGGTAGATTATTATCAGGAAGCCTTGCGGCGTGATCCCACAGATGTACGGAACAACAATGCATTGGGGAAATGGTACCTTCGTAAGGGACAGTTTACAAAGAGTGAACCTTATTTCCGACAGGCAATTGAAACCTTAACCGAACGTAATCCGAACCCTTACGACGGTGAACCCTATTATAACTTAGGTTTGTGTTTAGTGATGCAAGAGCGGAATGACGAAGCCTATGAAGCTTTTTATAAAGCCACTTGGAACGATGCTTGGCAAGATAAGGGATATTTTGCCCTAGCCCAACTCGCCAGTACGAAAGGGGATGATGCATCCGCCTTGGCACATATCCAATGGGCACTTGATCGGAATGCGCGTAACAGCAAAGCATGGGTATTAAAGATTCATATTTTACGGAAGATGGGACAAATAAATGAAGCATTATCCGTTTGTGAATCAGCTATCAAACGTGATTTATTTAATCTAGGTGTTTATTTCGAGCAATATCAGATTTATGAAGCACTCGGTCAAAAGATGGTGAGTGAGCAGACCTTGGGGCGCTTAAAGCAGCTGGCACGTTATGAAGCAGCTAATTTCTTGGAATATGCTTTAGATTATGCGGCTGCAGGTTTATATGCGGAAGCCAGTGAGTTATTGCATTTGGCTATCAAAGAGGAGCCAAGAGCAACATACCCCATGGTGTTTTATTACCTAGCCTGGTTTGCTGAAAAAATGCAACAGGAAGATTTGGTTCTTCCTTATTTGGAACAAGCGGCAGCAGCCAGTGCAGATTATTGCTTTCCTAACCGTATAGAAGATATCCCGGTTTTGACATTTGCACACACACGAAATCCGGCCGACGCCAAAGCGCCATATTATTTAGGCAATTTGTGGTACGACAAACGGCAGTATGCCGAAGCCATTCAACAATGGGAGCTATCGGCAGAGCGGGATGGAGCCTTTGCTACCGTTTTTCGGAATTTAGGAATTGCTTATTTTAATAAAAAGCATGATGCAGATCAAGCTTTGGTGGCGTTCGAAAAGGCTTTCGCTTTAGATCATACCGATGCCCGCATTTTCATGGAGCTCGACCAGTTGTATAAACGCGTAAACTGGTTGCCCGAACAGCGCTTGATATTTTTAGAAAAACACCTCGATCTGGTTAACCTACGAGACGATGTGTATTTAGAGCGGGCGGCCCTCTATAATTTCTTGGGCGAACCTGAAAAGGCATATCAGTTGATTATGGACCGAAAGTTCCATCCTTGGGAAGGGGGAGAAGGCAAGGTTTCAGGACAATATAAGTACAGCTTGATTGCCTTGGCCAAGCAAGATCTGGTTGCCCAGCAATTTCATGCAGCAATAGCCAAGCTCGAACAGGCACAGATTTACCCCCATCATTTAGGAGAAGGCAAGTTATTTGGAGCACAAGAAAATGATATTTTTTATTGGCTGGGCTGTGCTTACGAAGGATTGAACGACAAGCAACAGGCAAGCACTTATTTTGAAAAAGCCACACAAGGCCTTGCAGAACCATCGGTAGCCATGTTTTATAATGACCAACAGCCCGATCAGATTTTTTATCAAGGCTTGGCATGGTTTGCATTAGGAGCGACAGATAAGGCCAACCATATTTTCCAAAAGCTGGTTGCTTACGGTGGAGAACACCTGCATGATGAAGCAAAAATCGATTATTTTGCGGTTTCATTACCTGACTTACTGATTTTTGAAGATGACCTACAAAAGCGCCATCAGATTCACTGCCAATATATGATGGGCTTGGGCTACCTTGGTCTGAAACACTATTCTGAGGCAATAAAAGTCTTTCATAGCGCCATGGATCAGGATGCCATGCACTTTGGTGCAGCATGGCACATGCAATATGCACGCGAATTAGAAGAGAAATCTATGAATAAATTATCGCATTAAACGAAGAAGAACATGAAGTTACTAAAGTATGCTATTATGATGGTATTATGTCTGTGCGGCTCAGCACTTTGGGCACAAGAGCGCATTTCGTTGGCAGGTGCGTGGACGGTCAAATTGGATTCGGCTGATGTCGGTATTCGCGAGGCTTGGTTCAATCAGCACTTTAATACCCCCGTTTCATTACCTGGAACCTTAGATGATGCCGGTATAGGCGAACCGACAAAACTTTCTGCTGATCAATTAAGTAAAGAAATTCTATTGAGCTTAACACGCAAGCATCGTTACGTTGGGCCTGCTTGGTATGCCAAAGAAGTGGTGATTCCCGCTACCTGGAAAAATAAGGATATTCAATTGTTTCTGGAGCGTGTTATCTGGAATACGCAAGTTTGGGTAGATGGCAAACCAGTGGCTGGTTTTGGCGAAAGTTTAAGTGTGCCACATCGTTTTGATTTGAGCACCCTGCTTACTCCTGGAAAACATCGCCTGGTTATTCGGATTGATAATCGTAAACAGTACGACATTTCCCATAAGGATATGGCACATGCCTATACCGATGGTACGCAGATTATTTGGAATGGTATCATCGGTCAGCTGGCGCTCATTGCTCAAGATAAACTGCATATTGCACAGATACAAACCTACCCCAAAGTAGATGATCGATCGGTTCGCATTCGCACCCATGTGCAAAACAAAGGGCCCCGCGCACTGCAGGCCACTTTACTTGTGCAGGTATTAGGGAAAGATGGGCAAGTAGTAGCTTCTACCGAAATCAAAGGAAGATTTGTGCCAGGAAATACGGAAAAAGAAGTGACATTGGCTCTGGGCAAAAACGCTTTATTATGGGACGAATTTCAACAATCCCTGTACACCGTAAAAGCAAAACTAAAAGGAACTGGTTCGATCATAAATGAGCAGACAACTACTTTTGGGTTACGGAAATTAACAGCGTTAAACAGCGCGTTGCAGGTAAACGGCAGGCGGATTTTTCTACGGGGAACGCTCGAATGCAATATATTCCCTCTGACTGGGCATCCACCGATGGATAAAGCAGGTTGGTTAAAGGTTTTTAACACGGCCAAAGCTTACGGATTGAACCATTTACGTTTCCATTCCTGGTGCCCTCCGGAGGCTGCTTTTGATGTAGCAGATTCATTGGGATTCTATTTACAGATAGAACTGCCCTTATGGAGCTTGGTGGTTGGCGAAGATGAAGGTACAAACCACTTCTTGGAACAGGAAGCGCTCCGCATCAGTGAAGCATATGGTAATCATCCCTCTTTCTGCTTATGGTCGCTCGGAAATGAATTACAGGGCGATTTTAACTGGTTGTCTCGGTTGTTACAACGGTTGAAAGTCAAAGATCCGCGTCACCTATATGCTACTACTACCTTTACCTTTCAAAAAGGACATGGCACTTGGCCAGAAGCAGGTGACGATTATTTTGTTACCCAGTATACCAAAAAAGGATGGGTGCGCGGACAAGGGATTTTTAATACCTACCCACCTAATTTTTCGACCGACTATACCAAGGCAATCGATAGCCTACCCGTACCCTTGATTACCCACGAAATTGGTCAGTATTCGGTTTATCCCAATTTGGAAGAGATCAAGAAATATACGGGTGTATTGGATCCCTTAAATTTTAAGGCTATCCGGAACGACCTGAAACGCAAAGGCATGTTCGATCTGGCACCAAAATTTACCTTAGCTAGTGGCAAATTTGCTGCAAATCTGTATAAAGAAGAGATTGAACGCGCCTTGAAAACCAAAGGAATGAGTGGTTTTCAACTATTGGATTTACATGATTTTCCAGGTCAGGGAACGGCTTTGGTAGGTGTATTGGATGCCTTTTGGGATAGCAAAGGCTTGGTAAGCGCCGATGAACACCGTCAATACACATCGGCTGTTGTGCCGCTATTGCGTTTTGCCAAACCAGTCTACACGTATGACGAGCGATTTGAAGCGGAAGCAGAGTTGGCTAACTTTAGCAATGACTTAAAACAAATTAAACCAATTTGGACGGTTAAGAACAGACAAGGAAAAACCTTATTTACGGGTACCTTACCCAGCCAACGGATTGCTGTTGGTAATGGGTTCTCATTGGGTAAAATCGCTTTTGATTTGCATTCCATCCAGTCGGCACAGATGCTGACCATCGAGCTGGCACTGGAAGGTACGCCCTATAAAAACCATTGGAATATCTGGGTATACCCTAAAAATGTTGATTTAAACACACCTGATGTTGTTTTTACCACTTCCGTAAAAGAGGCTTTGGATTACTTGGATCAAGGCAGAAATGTACTGCTTAATCCTGATACGGCTCATATAAAGGGCGTAGAAGGCCGTTTTGCACCGGTATTTTGGAGTCCCGTTCATTTTCCTGATCAACCCGGTACCATGGGCATTTTGTGTAATCCCGATCAAGCAGCATTGGCTCATTTCCCTACGGCATTTTATAGCGATTGGCAATGGTGGGACATCATTCACTCGTCCAAGACAATGGTAATCGATGGCTTACCGGCGATGGAGCCCATTGTTCGGGTAATCGATAATTTCTTTAAGAACCGCCAGATGGCCAACATCATTGAAGCCAAGGTAGGGAAGGGGAAATTGATTGTAGCTTCTATGAATCTGACGGATCACTTAGATCAGCGGCCAGCTGCTCGACAGCTTCGTTATAGTTTACAGCAATATATGGCAAGCAAAGCTTTTTCGCCCAGTGTCACATTAAATGCGGCACAGTTGAACACATTAGTTAAAGAGTAAAGGCTATGAAATTCAATAAAGATACCCGTTTGCGTTTAGTAGGTTGTCTGATCTGGCTTTTGCCGCTCAGTACATATGGGCAACAGGCTGCTTTCAAACCCCATAAAAGTTTATTAAGACAAGTCGATCGGTGTTTGAAAGAGTCAGCCCAACAATATCACATATTGATGGACCGGTTACCGGAAACGCGTTTTCCGGTAACCTATTATGCCCAAGAAGATCAATTAGTAACCAGTGGTTCTGAACCCTGGGTAGGTGGTTTTTATCCGGGTGGCTTGCTTTATCTATACGAGCAAACGCATGATACGGTATTGTATGCTGAAGCATTACGCAAGCTAGCATTATTGAAGAAAGAGCAATTTAATAAAACCACGCATGACCTGGGTTTTATGATGTATTGCTCTTTCGGCAATGCTAACCGGATTGCTCCCCAACCAGCTTATCGGGATATCATTTTAAATAGTGCCCAATCATTGGCTAGTCGATTTAACCAGCAGGTTGGCTGTATCCGCTCGTGGGATTCGGATGCGGGCCGGTTCATGGTGATTATCGATAATATGGTTAATTTGGAGCTCCTATTTGCTGCTACACGGATGACAGGTGATTCGACCTATTACCGCATTGCGGTGGCCCATGCCAATACCACTATGGAGCACCATTTTAGGACCGACTATAGTTCCTATCACTTGGTCATTTATAACCCCGTGAATGGTGAGGTACTCAAAAAGCAGACCGTTCAAGGAGCAGCAGATGCATCTGCTTGGGCGAGGGGACAAGCGTGGGGCTTATACGGTTACACGGTCATGTACCGGGAAACAAAAGATATTAGGTATTTGCAGCAAGCCGATCACATTGCCCAGTTTATCCTGAAACATCCCCGTTTACCAAAAGATAAAATTCCGTATTGGGATTTCGATGCACCGGGCATTCCAGATGCGCCGAGAGATGTGTCAGCGGGTGCCGTGATTTGTTCCGCCCTGTTGGAGCTGGCTCCTTACGTTGACGCGAAAAAAGGACAATACTATTTTAAGGCAGCTGAAAAAATGCTGCGGTCCTTATCTTCACCAGCTTATCGGGCACCCATTGGTAAGAACGGTGGCTTTATATTGGAGCACGGCGTAGGTAATTTTCCGAGAAATGCCGATATTGATGTACCCCTCATTTATGCAGATTACTATTATCTAGAAGCATTATCTAGGTATAAGCAATTTGGTGAAGATTAATGGCTGCCCATTAGTAGCACAAGGGCGCATGAGAATTGCGGAAGGTTATAATCTGATCGTAGTTTGAGAATTATTTGGCTTATTGTAGGGGATTCCTTACTTTTGCTGAAAAGTAGTATAGACTAGTACAGATTAATAGAACTACCTAAATAATCATACGCATATATGAAGAAATCCATCCTATTCTTGCTGACCATTTGTTGGTACTATGGTGTACATGCACAGCAGCAATCAGAACAAAAAATCGAGCAAATTGTACTGGAGAGTGCGCATCAGGCATTGGTATTGCAAATTGAAGAAAACCAAGATTTGAATATGGCCTATTTAGGACCAAAACTAGGCAATCAGCAAGAATATCAACTGCTTCATCAGCCATTTAAACAGGCGAACGACTATACAGGGATGTACCATGCGGCCTATACAGGAGCTGGTTCGCGCAATTTATTAGAACCAGCCATTGGTGTCATTCATGCAGATGGCAACCAATCGTTGGATTTAAAATATGTTCATCACGAAGTGCGTAATGTCGATCAGCAGGTTGCCGAGTGGAAGGTGCAACTTCGGGATGCGGTTTATCCTTTTGAAGTAGATCTATATTACCGGGTATATAAAGAACAAGACGTTATCGAACAGTGGTCAGTTATCCGAAACCTTGAAAAGAAAGCCGTGGAATTGACGAAATACGCCTCTGCCAACTTGAGTTTAAAAGCGAGTGATTTTTGGTTGAAGCATTACCACGGCGATTGGGCCATGGAAATGCAACCAGAGGAAACACGGCTCAGTCACGGCATCAAAACCCTTGATAGTAAGTTAGGAACAAGGGCTAATTTGTTTCAGCATGCGCACTTCATTCTTTCTTTTGATGGCCCTTCGAAAGAAGATGAGGGAACGGTTTTGCTTGGTGGCTTGGAATGGAGTGGTAACTTTCGGGTTGATTTTGAAAAAGATCCACAGGATAACTTACGTTTGATAGCCGGTATCAACAATTACGCATCTCATTACCAGCTCGCAAGCAAGCAGGAATTGATCACACCTAAATTTGTATATACCTTATCATCAAAAGGAACGGGCCGAGCGAGCAGGAATTTACATGATTGGGCTAGAAACTACAAGGTGCTGGATGGCCATGGCGAGCGACTGACCTTACTGAATAACTGGGAAGCTACTTATTTTAATTTCGATGAAGGCAAGTTATTTGAGTTGATCAAAGATGCCAAAAAGCTAGGAGTTGATCTTTTTCTATTGGATGATGGTTGGTTTGGAAACAAGTATCCCCGCCATGCCGATACAGCTGCCTTGGGCGATTGGGATGAGAATAGACAGAAATTACCTAACGGATTGATATCTCTGGTAAAGGAAGCAGATCGTAATGGCGTTAAGTTTGGTATCTGGGTAGAACCCGAAATGGTCAGCCGGAAAAGCGAGCTCTATGAAAAGCATCCCGATTGGGTAGTGAAACAGCCGGAGCGCCCGGAATATTACTTTAGGCATCAGCTCGTACTAGACCTTTCCAATCCGAAAGTGCAGGATTTTGTGTTCCAAACCTTGGACGATCTGTTTGTTAAAAATCCGGGACTGGCTTATGTGAAGTGGGACTGCAATGCAGTGATTTACAATGCGCATTCGAGCTATACCCAGCATCAAGGTAATTTCTATGTAGATTACGTGAAAGGGCTTTACAAGGTATTGGAAAGAATTAGGGCAAAATACCCAAAAATACCCATGATGCTCTGTTCGGGTGGAGGGGGTAGGGTAGACTACGGCGCCCTACAATATTTTACCGAATATTGGCCCAGTGACAATACTGATCCTTTAGAGCGTATTTTCATGCAATATGCATATTCATATTTTTACCCGGCCATCACCAGCGCCAATCACGTGACCGATTGGGGCAAACAGTCGATCAAATTTAAGGTAGATGTAGCCATGATGGGTAAACTAGGCTTTGATATTGTGGTGAGTCATTTACCGGAAAAAGAGCTGAAGTTCTGCCAAGACGCATTGAAGAACTATAATGCGGTAAAAGATATCATATGGCAAGGCGACCAGTATCGTTTGGCTGATCCACACGAAGCAGATTTTGCTTCTATTCTTTACCTAGACAAGGCAAAAGAGCAAGGTGTGTTTTTTAACTATTTGGTTCATGATCGGTACAATAGCGGTACGTTAGCACCTATTCGATTAAAAGGACTTGATCCGGCAAAACAGTATCATTTGGAAGAGATCAATCTATACGATGGTTCATCATCGCCTATTGATAGCAAGCAAGCCTATTCTGGAGAATTTTTAATGAAAATTGGTTTTAATCCACAAATAGCTACTAACAGGAAAAGTGTGGTATTGAAAATCACTGCGCTTTAACCATAGCTTCTTTACCCTTCCTCCGCCTCCTATCCACGGTATATCCGCTGTATATTCGCATTAGGGGTATCAATAGCGTACATTTAGCGGCAAAGTAGCGGCAAAGTAGCGGGTGAAGGGGGATTGGAGGACTTGGGGTGTTCAGTTAAATTAATTAAGTTTGGAGTACAAAATAGTACCCCATGAAGACCTGCTTTATTTTCCTTTTCTTTTTTAGTGCGCAGGGGCTATATGCCCAATCGGCCGTTGATCGCTTTGATATTAAGATTCTAGAAGATTTAGCAGCAAAACGAACCATGCAGCAGACCAAAGTGATGCGGGTGATATCGGATGCAAACAACTATGCCAATGCGGCCATTCCTGCGGGCTTATTCGTCGCTGGTGTTATCGATCAAAATAAGAGTATGCGGCAGAATGCCGCTTATATTGCCAGTAGTACGGCAACTACAGCACTATTGAATTTTGCATTGAAGAAGATTTTCAAAAGACCTAGACCTTTTCAAGTACACATAGGTTTTACGGCGGTGTATGAGCCTACGAGTTATTCTTTCCCTTCGGGTCATACTTCGGCCTCATTTAGTACAGCCACCGCGTTGTCGCATGCGTATCCCAAATGGTATGTCATTGCGCCATCTTTTATTTGGGCAAGCACGGTAGGTTATTCCAGAATGTACTTAGGTGTGCATAATCCGTCAGATGTAGCTGCTGGGGCTATCTTAGGGGTAGGAACAGGCTTTGGAATGCGCTTTATGAAGCAGTGATTTTTGAAAAAAGAAGACCTCACTAAGATGTTACAACAAATACTTTAAAAGGTAGGCAATGGGGCTTATCTTTGTACTTTCATAATTTAGGTTTATAATTGGTTAATGAGCCTCCAATCTCCCCGGTTGGAGGTCTCTATTTTTATAGGCTTTTTTATCCGATAATTATTTGCTTTATTTTTGGCTTCTAACTTAAAACGGTTATTTTTGCAATCCTTTTAAGATAACCTGGAGAGGTGTCCGAGTGGTTGAAGGAGCACGCCTGGAAAGTGTGTATACGCCAAAAGTGTATCGAGGGTTCGAATCCCTCTCTCTCCGCCAAGCAATATGGAGCCCCGCAATAGCGGGGTTTTTCTGTTTAATGGGCGAACCAAGCTAGCTTGAGTGAGGTCTATTTAAACGGGAAAAGAAATGAGCGCAGCGAATGGCTCCATTTGCTTGAGCTGCTCCCCTATTGCAACGGCTATTGCCAATTCAAAATTGTTTCCGCAGTGAATGCGACGGATACATTTTTTGCTTTTGGTAACAATGAATAATCCACTTTAGCCAAGGGGGGATACATCATTAGTATAAGCCCTATTGCTAGAAGAATATTGGTCGTGCCTGTCGATAAGTTATTGGTAGCGGTGGAAATATTCGGAAAGAAATGCCCCAATCCTATTCCCGCCACCATGGAGATAAATATCCATAAGGTGAGATAACGGTCGATAAATTTGAGTTTCGGCTGCATCTGCTAACTTTTAATCATAGAAAAAACATAGAACATCTCCTTTGCTATCTGCAAACTCCTTTCTGCATATACCTGTGCCTGCTTGGGTGAGTCGTCTGAAACCTTAGGATCTTCATAAGTGATAGGAATCCTTTTTTCTGCACCTACAATGAAAGGACATCCGCCGTCTGCCTGTGAACAGGTCATAATGGCAACAAATGCCGATGCAGGATTGAAAGGACTATCGTATTTTTTGGAAAACCCAATGATGGGCAACGCATCATCGTTGGGTTTTATAGCGTATACAGGATTATCGGTTTCCGCAATCTTGAAGATATTAAATCCTTGATTGGTCAATGTTTCCGCTACTTTTGGAAACAGTGCTGTTTGTTCTGTGCCGCCTGAATAACAATGTACATGTCGAATATTGAAATATGCCGCCGCAGTCTGCGCCCAAACCTGTGCTAAAAGGCTCCTACGCGAATTATGGGTACAAATGAAATTAAGGTTGATATCTTCTCCGCTGTTTGCTTTTTGCTGTACAAAATCTATCAGCGGTTGCAAAATGGTTTTGCGTTCCTCGTTTATGGTCTGAATGTCAATAATCCTCTTTATGGTTTCAGCTAAATTCTTATACATGACGGTTGGTCTTTAGTGTTTAGCAACATCCCGAATTAGGTGTACAGCAGGTACTGTTCAACTCCGATAAATTTATTTTCTGTTTCTCCGCAGGAATACCGCAGGCATCACTTGCTAAGCAAGTTGTCCGTTTGTTCTTTAGGACAAAATGCTTGCCGTTAAAATCCAAATCATATTTGCCAATCGTTTCGTTCTGGTATTCGACCTCTATTTCGGCATCTTCAATATTCAGCTTTTCTTCAGATAGCTTAATAATGTTCAATAGCTTGGTAGGCTTCAATCTGTGTTCGAAGTCGTTCGCCTCCCATAATTGAAAGTTCACCATTTTTTCTGTGCGGACTATACCGCCACAATCAATAAAACGTTTTGTGATCTGCCCAACTTCTGTCACATGGAAATGTTCTGGAACCCATGTTCCGCTTTCTAACTGAAATTCCACATGAGACAATGTTTGTAAAATTTCCTTGATCTCTGAAAGTTTCATAATAGTGATTTTAAGAGTGATACCGTATTAATGAAAACGTTATTTTATATATGTTATATTGCAATATTACGATGTTAAAAAACAAAAAATTTATGTACAACAGGTCTTAACCCTTACTTCTTGATTAAAGTAAGTATTGAATTTATCCTGAATTTGTTTCCATACATGCTCATTAATGCAATAACAAACCGATTTGCCTTCAACAGTTCCTTGTATAACACCAATGTCTTTTAATTCCTTTAAATGTTGCGAAATGGTTGCTTGTGCCAGTCCCAATTCATCTACCAGGTCATTACAGATACATGCCTTCTGGTCAATGATATACTGAAGGATAGCAATTCTTGCTGGATGTCCTAAAACTTTGAATAGGGAGGCCAGCTTGTTCTGCCCATCCGAAAAGATTTCTGTTTTAGTTATACCCATATCTGCTGCCTTTTTAATATCGCAATATTACGATATTAAATTGTTGATACAAAAAAATCTCAAACAAAATATTCACTTCCAATTTTTTGGTCTATTCAGTGTCCGTCTTAAGGGATCACCGTAGTGAAGGTAATCCTTTAAGAACATGACTATGTCAGTTTGTTTCGACATATTTTTAAAAGTTATTGCCCATAATCAATAGTCTATTATGATTTTATTTTCAAAAGAGATAGCACAGCTAGTAAAAAACTAAGAATGGCTGCTACGGTACGGATTAAATTCAATTTGTTCCAAGGGTTCTCAAATCTTTCCCGCAGGGAAAGGAGTTCTTGTGGGCTAGCTGTGTTTATATTAAAATGCTCCAGCATATTGTTTAAAGGTATATTCCCAAATATGGTTACTCCAAACACGCCAATTACATATAGGATGGTAGCTGACAGTAACCACCAAAATGAAGCGTCGATAGCGGTGCGGTAAGAAAGCCAAGTTGCTAATGGCAAAGCGATCATGCTACCCATAAAACTCGCAAAAAACCAAGCATTTAATATGGCATGGTTGATTGACTGGAAAGCCATAATATATTCCCTATCCGAAAGCCTGCCCAAAGCGCCCGTGACCGAACATGCGTAACTATAAAATAGCCCAGCTACCAAGCCGGTAAGCAATACCGTTATGATTTGAACAAGCTGATAAGAAGCCATGATTTTCAATGTTAAACGTTCCACGCCCTGGTTTGATTGGCTTTGATCGCATATTCACGAAAAGTAGTCGGCTTACGCCCTAATACGTCTTCCATATCATGCTTGATCGATTCGTTCCTTCCATCCAGTACTTCAGTGAATAAATACTGCATCAACCAAATGATGTCTTCTGGGATTTGATAGTCACGAAGGATTTTTACATACCCTTCCATATCCACTTCTTCATAAACAATAGGCCTATGAATTGTTTCGGAAATGATGCCGGTGGCATCTTTAAATGACAATAATTCCGGGCCGGTCAGTTCATAAATCTTCCCTTGATGTTTATCATCCGTTAGTGCTTCAACCACCACATCTGCCAGATCGTCGAGATCGACGAAAGGTTCCAAAGCTTTTGGTTCTGGAAGAATGATATGGCCGCCCAAAATGTTATCGAGAAAAAAGAACTCACTAAAATTCTGCATAAACCAGCTGGCTCTAACGATGGTCCAATGCAATCCCGACTCCATCACAATCGTTTCGCCTTCTTCCGCTTCCTTTTCTCCTCTTCCGGATAGGAGTACCAGTTGTTGAACACCTGATTTTTTTGTAGCATCCACAAACCGCTGGATTTTTTCCAGCGCTCCTGGAGCTACGAAGTCGGGTTGGTAGGTGATATACACTTTTTGGACACCCTCCAAAACTGCAGGCCAATTCCTTGGTTTATCCCAGTCGAAAGGAGGGGTTCCATTTCTGGAGCCAAGGCGGACTACAATTCCCTTTTTTTGAAGCTTTCTCGCCACCCGTTTCCCGGTTTTTCCCGTGGCTCCCAATACCAAAATTTCGTTTGCCATATTCCCTGTTTTTTTTGATTAAAAAATTATAGTCAAAAGTATAGGATAGGTGAAACCGGAAATTGAACAAATCGGACAAAGCGATTATTGCATGTTTTTTAATTGTAAGGGCCTTTTTCCTGTGAATTTCTTAATGTTTCGTATAAAATGCGACTGGTCGGCATAGCCATTTTCATAAACCACATCGGTCAGTTTTGAAAATTCACCCGTGGAGATTTGCATCAATGAAGTTTGAAATTGTATGATTTTTGCAAACTTTTTGGGGGATATCCCAATACAATCATTGAACTTTCTTCGTAAGGTTCTTTCTGTAATGTTTAAGTTCCGGGCCAATTTCTTTACGGCAACTACGCCTTTATAGTCCAAGATAATTTGAATGGCCTGTTGTATTTTTAGGTATTCTTCGATTCCTTTTTCTTGAGCAAGTTCAGAAAGGAATTTGGCGATGATCTCCGTTTTCAGATTTATTGCAGCAGGAGCAACTAACGCTTTCAAAGGGTTTTCGATGACTGTACCTTTGATTGTTGAAAGGTCTGCACAATCGTCATTCAGCTTTTTGGGATTGATATCAAATAGCAACTTAGCGGCGAAGGGGTATAGCTGAAAGACAATCATTAAATAAGGGGGGCGTATCGAAAGTTCATAAGGTGCTATCATTTGGCCGTATAGAAAAAAATTGCTAAGCACTTTCTTTCGGGGAAGTAAAAGTCCTTTTTCCGATTGCATGTATACGACTCCAGGGTAACCGTCGGCAAAGAATGTAAGCGTTAAGTCTTTGGGGGTGTTTTGATCTTCGAGAATAAAAATTTCCTTAACGAACAACTCCAGATTGTTATTGGCAATTATTTTTGTGGCGTCTATCAAAATTCAACATCGTTTTGTCTCGTGAAGTTTTATTTCATACATGACACGGCATTCAATAGGAAGACGATCATGATATTGAATATCATTGATGATTTCAACCGTGAAGCATGATCAATTTCTGTTGATACAGTTCCCTGCATGGCGTGTAATAAGGGAACTGGAAAAACTGGTTCTCTCCAGTCCAACTCATGACATGCCAATATTACTTCTTTTTTCTTAGACTTTCATCCTTTAGTTCGATTCTGTAGGAACCGTGGATCAACCGGTCCAGTATTGAATCAGCAATTGTATCTTCTTCAATAACGTCATACCAACTGGCAACCGACAATTGGCTTGCAATCACAGTTGAGACCTTGGCGCTCCTGTTTTCAATTACGGACTTTTTTTATTTGATAAAGTTGTTATTAATAACGTACGGAACTGTAACCGAAACTTCCGAATCAACAAAGTCAAATAGGATCACGCCATTCCAACCTGTTTTTGATTGAAGATGTTGTCGGTATGTTCTTTCGTTTATTCCATCATGCCCCGTTGCGAATTCTTTTGGTGTTGCAAACAGCGGCGTGGTAGCCATTGCTGAACAGAAGCACAAATTTAACTGGTCATGCTTATAAGCATAATCTTTAAAGAACTTGTTTACGTATTCCATTTTCTCATCCCTTGCATTTTCATACGAAGATTCACTTACATTATAAACATCTTGAATATTGTATACAATGACACCGTTATTTTTGCTGAAGCACTTATTGTTTGACCAATCATATACGTTAATCCCGCAATTTGGATCATTGTAATATCGGTTAACTAAGACAATTTTTCCCCGAACGTCTCCTAGTCTCAAATTGTATTGATTCAGGTAAAAATAGGGTTTATAATGCTCGTTGTTTATATAGCTGTTTACCAACTTGGCATAATCTTCTTTATCCCAGTCTGATGATTCCTGTTTTAGCTGCAACAAAACAGTTTCTGTGGGATGGCTATTAAGGAAGTCGATGATTTCTTTCAACACTTCATCAAAATCATAAGGTTGCGGTATGATCGTATGTTTTATCGTAATATAATCACCTTTGTCTGATTTGACAGCGGCTCCTCTAATATCCAAATACCGAACGCCATGGGTTAACTGATCTTTTATTTTCCAATCCTGACATTTGGCATAACCGAAACTATAGAGATTGTCTAAGGCGCAGGATTCATGTGTTCCGGGAATGGATAGGTTAAGCAAAGAAACATCATCAGAGATGATTTTCATCCATTCTTTTATATAGAAAGGGAAAATGGTAAAAACGTTTTCACCATCGTCTGAAGTGGCTTGACATAACAAATAGCCTGTTTTATTGTTGCTGTCCATATCATAATATCGATGATAATCTTTAAACGCATCGTATTGATCGTTACGAAAAGTTAGCTGATCGCCATTTTCAAATGTAATATGCATATTAAACCAAGCACTGTTGGCATTTGCATTTAACTCTTCTCTTTCTCGTTTACTTGAATTTGGCCCGATAGATACGTTGTTAAAGTTTTGATCGGGCCGGCTATCGCCATCCCAATCAAAATTGTCTGTGCCATCGACTTTAATAGTCATGGTAAGTGAGGTTTTGTTTTGTATCTCTAAATGAGATTCACGTGAAGATGCCATAATGTATTGTTTAATTGTTTATATTGGGAAAAGATTATGCTGTTTCTGGCACTTGCCAAACCAATAAATGAGATTGTTTTGGTGCATAACATATCGGATGTTGACGAGGTAGTAAAATTGGTCTTATCCATTTTTGTCATCATAGGGTTATTAATCTAGCTAATTTTTAGATAAAGAGCCCGGTAGATGTTTTTTTGCTTATGGCTCGATATCTGGGTGGTGTCTTACAAAGATAATAGTTTTTTTGTATAGGTCAAGTCTTGTTTTATCGGAGTTAAAACGCCTTTGCGATAGTATTCCTGTTGATTTGGAAGCACAGGAAGCCCAGGCCCTAAGCAATCGTAGGCGGCCGTTTAGATCATTGTTGGAAATGTTGGAGGTTGCGGCGATACGGCGTGCATGGCCTTCATCAAGCTTTGTTGCTTTCTTCGTAGGTTGGCCCGTAAAGACCAGGCACCTGATTGCCCGTGGCACGCAAATAAACAATCATTTCGCCGCGATGGTGGTAAAGATGGTTAAAAAGAAAGCTCCGGGCAACGGTTCCTCTGGGAATAGGGCCCAATACCGTGCGATCACCCACTTTCATCGTCCAATGGTCTTGCAAGCTTTCTTCGGTTATGGCGTTTAATGCAGCTCTTGCCTGTTCCACATTTTTCTCAAACAGATCACGCGTGGCTTGAATATCACTTGGCTTGCCACGTTCAAGACGATCAGCGGCCAAATCATATACCTCTTTTGTGAGTGTACCTACATACCAGTAATATATAGTGGCGATATGTTGTGCCAGCTCGCCCATTGTCCATGAAATAGGAGATGGCTTATAATCAATGTCCTTTTCTGGCACAGCCTGTAATAACTTTCTGGTGCTGTTTGCTTCATATTCAAATTCAGCGATCAAAGATGGTAGTATCATAATGGGTTGTTTTGCACAAACTTATATAAATTTGGTTTCTTTCACAAGTGTTTATCTTGATCTAAGTTTCTGCATCCGATTGTCGGATCACTCGGCAAGGATTTCCTGCGGCAAACACATCGTTTGGAATATCGCGGGTTACGACGCTGCCCGCACCAATTTCGGCGAAAATACTGTTGTTTAAACATGGCTTCTTGATTTTGCACTAAAGTAGATCCACCAATCCATAAGATGAAAAGGGCCCTAGTGTTTCCATTTAATTCTTAAATTTTTTGCTAAATATAATGATTTTGTGTCTATATAAGGTGTCTTAATTTCTGTTTTATTTCATCACCTGGAGTTTATATTTTGATTGAACCATTTCTGCTAAATTGACTAGATCCGATTTGTTTTCTGGAGTTATACGAATCCACGTAGCACACATGGGATAGTATTCACTGGACATAATCAGATAGCCCTTAAAAAAGTGAAATTTTTGAAACATACTCCATGGGCATTCTTTAAAAGAACCTCCATAATCCATGCGAAGCCGATTTTCGTCAAAATGATATACCATGGCTGTTTTTCTAACCTGAAATTCATATTCCCGCATAAACGGTATTCTTTTCAATACGATATATCGTTTATAGAGAGCACTTCCCACTGCTAACAAGGCTAAAAAAATCATGAAGTACCAAAAGTTACTGTCTAATAGAAAAGTGCTTTGCCTTGAACAAAAAGCAATTTGGAGTATGCTATAAACAACTACGAGTGAAGAAAAAAATAGCCGTGCCCTATAGCGTTGAAACCAAGATATTTTTTCCAATCTTTCATAATTTTTCAAGTAGTGCTCATCGGTTATAGTAAGGTTCATGGTTATCTTTTTTTATTTAAAAATAGGAAAAGATATAATTTAATCTACTTTAACTACTTTACCCTTATCTAGCAGCCTGATGATTGCATAGGCAAGTGGAATAATTATAGTAAGTAGTATTTCTTGACTCTGGAAATTTAATTTAAATGATAAGATGGCCAAAGCACAGAGGAACCACACAACTCCTATGGCTAAGAAAAAATGGTAAAAGAAGGTTTTAGAATTTTTCATCGTATGATATATGCGTGTTAATGTTCCGTGAATATAGGTAAGTGTATTTGCCACAGCTTCATTAGAGTGGAATGCGTAAATTTGATTGATGTCATAATCAAGTGCTTCAAAAATCAATTTTACAGTGTATCTTCTAGGGTTAACTTCTCCAGACTCAATCCGTTGTAATGTTCTCACGTTTACGTTACATTTTTCAACCAATTCTTCCTGTGTTAAACCTTTTTGTTTTCGAAGATCTGCTATTTTTTTTCCTAATTCAGGCTGTGTCATGTTGCGGTGCAAATGTTTTACAAGAATAGTATTTATCCCAATATTCATGCGGTTTTTGTCTGGAATTTTTCCCGACATTAACACGGCATTTTTGTAATATATTGATTATCAGATGGTATTACTATATGCATATCGCCAGAAGTGGGGATTGAATTTACTTTACCTCACCCAGCTTGATCTGGATATTATTCCCACCTTCTTCTCGAGGCACTGAGTTCACGAGACCTATCTTGTTGGGCTGTATTTCATATAAAGCAGGCCACAATGTTTTTGGCCAAGCTTGGCTGATCGTTTTCCAAGTCTTTCCATAATCGTTGCTAACCGATACTTGACTGGAGTTTGATGTCACAACCAAACCGCCGTTTTGAAGTGACAAAATAAAGGGGCCACCGAGCTGGTCGGGAATACGCCGACCAAGGCCTATAGGCCAGTTTATGCCATCCGTACTTGTTTTGGTATAAATATGACAAGCTTCAGGGCCGCAAACTTCATATACTGCTCGATACTGGCCGTTCTTCATCTTCGTCCAAACCGGCATACCTGGCCGAGATGCAGGTTGCCCCGGTGTATGCGCAACCCAAATTTCACTGCCCCATGTTTTGCCGCCATCAGCAGATATTTTTTCAGAAATAATTTGGCTATAAGCAGGTGTTTCCGTTACATGCTTTTCGTTGGCATACATCACTGCCAGTCGTCCGTCGTCCAGTAAATAGAAATGGGGTTCATAGATTCCCTTATCTGGTTTACCCAGTTCGCCCGGTTTGCCGTGATTCTCATCAATAATACTCAGTTTCTTCCAACTCTTCCCTTTATCGGTACTTTTGTAAACCGGTAAAATATACGATTCTTGCCATCTTACCGACCGACAACCCAATAGGATGGAGCCGTCCGCCAACTCAATCAGCTGCGCATTGTCTACATCACGACCGGGGTCTGAAACCATGCTCACAGGTTCCCAAGTTTGGCAGTTGTCGGTGCTTCGAGCAATTTGCAGTTCCAATCCCCCTTTCGGATCATTTTTATAACCGTTATTACGCGAGACGGTATACCCGGCTAACCAACTGCCATCTTTCAGTTGCAGCAGCCTGCAGTATTGAGACCCGTACAGGCCATGGCGACGAAGCTGTGTGCCACCTGCTTCCGATACACCACCCGGGTCTTTGAAAACCGGTTGATTGTTCACTAAGATTGTTTGCGCCCAAAGAATCGTATCTGTATTTTTTTGTTGTGCATCAACTGGAGTAGCTAACAACATCGCTAGAAAAAGCGTCACTTGTCTCATTTAGATTTCAGTTTTGCTGGTTAATAGTTTAAAATACGAATATACAGCTCCCATCTGTAAGATGTCTCATTTTTTTTCACGAACTGTAAGTTTTTCTACACACATGCAACTAATCCTTTAAAAATTAATGAAATGATACGTACATATATTCACAGAAATAATAATAATAAACGAATAATTATTTATAGATGAAAGCACTATTCATTTTCTTCTTTTGGTACTGTTAGCATGCGGGAGGGAGTCTTCTCCCGAAGGTAGGTCGATCCTCAGAGACGAACGGATTCTTCAACAGATTGATTCGTTGAAATTGCAAAATCACATATTGACTAACCGTATCATCGCTATGGATAAACGATTGAAAGCACTGGAAGAAATTAGTGAGAAAGTAAGTTATGCCACTATTTATATTTGAACAAAAAGATACTTGGCGGCAAAAAATCTCATATAGGGCGAGAACTTGGTTTCCTCGCTATCGGAGTATCTGGTAAAGCTCAGAAGATACAAATGGGTATCATTGCCCTCGTATTCGCGGGGCAACTCTGGTTTCTCCAAAACCAATGGTCGCAAAAGATTCGTAAGCTTATTTGTGTAAAAGCAAGTCTTATGGATCCTTGTTAATCAAACTGACTATTGATCAATTCAGATTAAAATTGATCAATTTCCCTTTTTCTGAAGGCGACCATTCGCTTTATCAGTGTTAATGGGAGCTCATTGGCATTCGGGAATTGGATAGCAGATTTGGTCACCTTAAGCTTTTTTAATTCGGGTTCAAACTCATGTAAAAAAGCTTCACTCCAAGGACTTGAGAGTGAAATATGCTTTGCATAAGCAGCATAGTAAATCAAGAAGTGCTTGCCTATTTTGAAGGCTGGAATTTGATAACTGATTACTTCCTCAGCATGAGGAGCTACTTCTTTGATAGTCTTATAAATTTGTCGCATCCTGTTCTGTAGCTCAGTAGGAAAGGTATTATGGTATTCGTCAATTGTTTTGAAATCTGTTTTAGCCATTATTATAAATTTTTAGTACTTATTAGATTAGGCAACAATTTTTTATGCCATATACTATTACATACAAAGATACCAGGTAGATGTTATCATGAAGAGGGTCGATGGCGTCTTTTAACAGGTGTATTTGCGACTACTTTGCTTTCAGTGAATGACTTCAACGTTCTGTTTAAGCTTCTAAGAGTAATACCTAAATAAGCAGCCATATCTTCTTTTGAAATTTCAATTTCTTGTTTAGACTAAAAAAAATTGGTTGGTTCTTAACATGTTTCTTTTGGGACAAATGTCCTTTCTTATTTAACCGCCATTTCCAATTATATCAAGTTAAATAACAAAGTCGTTCTACCATGTATCAAACTATATTAATTACACCACTGAATTCTCGTGTACCATTTCCGCATCTCCATTCATTCTATTCCTCTTTTATTGCTTTAATTGGGTTGCTTGTGGCAGCAATGAAGCTACGGATAAAAACCGTAGTTCCGGCAACAAAAAGGGTGGCCAGTAATCCTATAATAAAATGTAAGGGTGTAATTTTAATCTGATAGGCAAACTCTTGCAGCCAATTGTGCATGAAATACCAAGCGATGGGTACTGCGATAACAAAGGCAATGAGTATTAATACGATAAAATCTCTTAAAAAGAGAATCACAATATTTTTAACAGATGCACCCAAAACTTTCCGTACGCCAATCTCTTTTACGCGTTGTACGGCCATTAATGATACAAGCCCGAGTAAACCTACACAACTGATAATAATGGCAATGAGCGTGAAAAATTTAAACGTATTATAAAGTGTCTGCTCCCTCACATATAGGCGAGCAATTTTACTATCAATAAACTCGTAATTAAATAATGACTCGGGGTTTAATGCCGACCATTCTTTATTGATGGATGCGATGGTCTGTTTGATATGGTTTGATTGCAGTTTCACGCTTGCTTGGAGAAACCTTTCTGGATTGTAGTAAAGAAAGCAGGCCCTGATTTTTTTATGCTTGGATTCACTTTGGAAATCGTTTACTACACCCTGAATGTCCGCCCAACGCTCACCCACTTTCACCCGTTCACCCAAGGCATCATTCGGGTTGTGTATACCCAGTCGGTTTACAAAGGTTTTATTAACCACAATTTTTAAGATACTGTCTTGTGTTGCACGTTTAACAATGGGTAGACCGGCCAACAACTTTAGTTTAAACATGGAAAAGTAGTTCTCGTCCACTATTTTCACTTCAGTTACATCTACTTCATTCATTCCTAAATGAGGGGCAGAAAATGGCATATAATTGATGTTATAAGCCGGTGCAACGGATGCAAAACTAAAGTCTATAACACCTGGTTGCCTTGAAAGTAGCTGACGCAATCCTTCTGGGTTTTTTCCAATATCGAAAGTAATGATCGATTCTTTATCGAAACCCATGTCTTTATTCAGAAAGAAATCCATCTGTTTGGCAACTATAAAGGTACTTATTATGAGTAATTGAGTTATCAGAAACTGAATACCGATCAAGCCCCTCTTTAAGGTTGTGGTTCCCTTAATGGTAGCTGAGAAAGACGACTTTAAAATTTGCAATTGATTAAAACGAGCCTGTATTAGGGCGGGATACAGTCCTGAAACCAAAATCGCAAACAATGATACTACTAGAAGGCCAACGATGACATCTGTTTGCATAAGCTGAGCAGGGCTGATACGTGTACCAAAAAACCTTTCTGTATAAGGGATAAATAACAGTAAACTGCCTAATGCTAAGACCAATGCCATGACCACTTGGATAATGATTTCCAAAAGCGCACTTTTTATAATATGAAGCGGTTTGGCGCCGATCACTTTTCGTATACCCACGTCTTTGGAGCGCTTTAATGCAAAGGCAGTAGCCATGTTCACAAAATTGATGCAGGCTATCACTAATATAAATAAGCCAACCGCTGCTAAGCCGTATATACTTTTTTTAGAGCGCGGCATACTGGTTTGACTTAAATATCGTTGGTCATAATGTATATTCGTTAACGGTTGTAATAGCAGTTTGCCTCTTCCTCCTCCTCCTTTTTCAACATCTTCTCCCCAATTCTTTCTAATAAATCCAGGAAGTCTTTGCTCCACATTACGAGCAGATAGCTTTTCGGGCAGAGTCACATATAAATATCCGCCTTGTATAGACCAGAAATTACGTGTTTCATCATGGAAAGTTGCCCATGATACCAACGATTTAAAGGTTAAATGGGTGTTACTGGGAAGATCTTTAATAATCCCGGTTACTTTTAACTCCCAATTGTTATCCATGTGGATTAACTGCCCCATTGGATTCTGAGCTCCAAAATACTGTTTCGCGGTTGTTTCTGTGAGTACAATCGTATTTGGAGCTTCCAATGCTGAATTAGGATCGCCTGCTAACCACGCTAAATCAAATATCTTTGCAAACTCATTATCTGCTGCGCCAATGTCTTTGAGAATATACCGATGATGATTGATTTCGATCATGCTTTGCCGCCAATAATAATATTGTGAAACATGTTCCAGTTCTGGAAAATCATTTCTGAGGGCGGGGGCAACCGCAAAAGAAACACTTGGGTTATAATCTAAACCCAATGAAGTTATTCGATAAGTTCGCTGTGCACGTGCATGATATTGATCATAACTGAGCTCATTCCGAACGATGAGCAAGATGAATATACAGGAGACAAGCCCTAAGGCCAAGCCTAGCATATTAATGGTAGTATACGATTTATGCCGGGCTATAGACCGTAATGCAATCCGAAAATAGTGCCTAAACATATCCTTAAAATAAGATTTTATGAATTAAGCTCAAATAAGAAGCCATTTTATATAAATTGGCCAATAGGCTGTTCAAGGCCTTTTCGTCTTAAAAAATACTGTTCGAATACGAACACCTGTTGTTCGTTTTGAAACATGTTAACCGGCTTCACCTTGGCTTTGGATAAGCCAATTTTCTTTTTTACTTTAACCCTATTTAAAAAGAAAATTATGCATAAAATCATCATTATCTTCGTTATATGTTTTATGGGCATTACAGGAGTAAAAGCTCAAGACAATGCCGTCCCTCTAGCGGATACCATGACTATCTATAGAAAAAAGATAGACGAATTGGATAAAAAGATTATCCAATTGCTAGGTGAACGTATAGAGGCTGCAAAGGCTATCGGTGCATACAAAATGGCGCATAACGTAGCAGTGGTGCAGCCAGACCGTTTTAAAAAGGTGTTACAACAGGCCATCTCCGAAGGGCAAAAAGTAGGGTTATCAGCTGCTTTTATAAGGAAGTTATATGCGGCCGTGCACGCAGAAAGCGTACGCCAAGAAGAGGGGCTGAAGCGGGCGCACTAAGGGGGGGCTAAAACAGCTACTTGGAATTAGCAAAAATGGCGTATATTGGCCTAGAAAAACGGGCAGTTCTATCAAAATGCCAACTGTCAGATCAGCGTTTCTCGTACTTTAATGAAATATTATCTATCTGCCGTCCTAGGCTTTGCTATTTGGGGTACTTTTGCTTGGGTGTTAAAACCTTTAAGCGCGTATGCAGCATTAGATATTCTTGTCTACCGGGTAATATTTGCAGCTATTAGTATTGCTTTGGCCTGTATGATTTTTAGAAGAAAGCAAACTTTTGCCAGTTTTCACTATCTGAGAACAACCTCTAGAAAAGAAAGGATGAAGCTCATAGTGAATATGCTTTTCAGCGCGCTCATGCTCGGATTGAACTGGTTCTCGTTCATTTATGTGATGAATGCGGTGAGTGTCAACGCTACTTCACTGGCCTACCTGATCTGTCCCATCTTAACTACAGTTCTGGCCAGTCTTTTCTTGCATGAAAAATTGAATAAGGGGCAATGGTTTGCGGTGCTTTTAAGCTTGGTCAGTTGCATTATTCTTGCATATGGTCATTTTATGGATCTAATTTACAGTATGGTGATCGCACTATCTTATGCTATCTACCTCGTGCTCCAGAAGAATACCTTTAAGATAGATAAATTTTTCACGTTAACTATTCACATTCTGGTAAGCGCTATTTTCTTGCTTCCCATTTTAACACTTATTAATCCGGCAGCACCGAAATCAATCACCTTCTATAGCTTTATTGCCATTATTGCAATAGGTTATACCATTATTCCACTGTTTCTCAATATTTTTGCCTTAAAAGGCTTGGATTCTTCGATTGTGGGAACCTTGTTATATTTAAATCCCATCATCAGTTTTTTATTAGCGGTGCTCTATTATAAGGAGGCCATCAATACGGTACAGATTGCTGCTTTTGGAATGATTTTTTTGGCTGTCATCATTTTCAATATTGCCTATTTGCAAGAAAGAAAGGGGGGCGGTAAGCGTGGTCATGTTTTACCAACCTTAAATAACGATAACCAGCCGCCTATTCCATAGGCTTAAAGAGAAACTTTACTGAAGTTTCATTACCAGAGATTTCAGTATGGAGTTCTGTGCCCGTCTTTCGGTAGCTGATAACCTTCGCCACTCAAAAATTAATGTTGTAAGTGTTTTTGTTCTCGTACATCACAAAAGTGCTGTGGGTACTGCCAATACTATTTACCGACCCTAGCTTATTAAACACGAAATCCTGATAATGCTTCATGTCTTTTGCGTGTACCTTTAACAGGAAATCAAAGTCGCCTGAAATATTGTAGCACGCTACCACTTCGTCCAGACGCATAATATCTGCTACAAAATCCAGGCCTATGCTTTTGTCATGATGTTTAAGTTTGATATTGCAGAAGACAATCAGTCCGTAACCCATTTTTTCTGCATCAATGATGGCGATGTGTCTTTTAATAAAGCCATTTGCTTCCAGACGTTTAACCCGTTCAAATACCGGAGAAGGAGAAAGGTTGACTTTTGCAGCTAGCTCTTTGGTGGTGATCTTCGCATTTTTACTTAATAACCGTAAAATTTGCATATCGGTTGCATCTAGTTCCTCTATAGAATAATTTTCTTTTATAGCCATAAAATAAGATATGAAACAGATTTATTTTCTGTTTTTGTTTGTTTAAATACTTTTTTATACTTAAAAATAAGCAAATATAAAGTATTTAAAACTTTATGGATAGATTTGCGCAGAATTAAATGTTACATGAGTGTTTGATTCGTGATAATCGTTCTTTACATGAGGAATTATCAAGCCGAAATGGGTTCTGCCATCCATATGATGGGAGATTAAAAGGGAACCGTGTGCAAATCACGGACTGTCGCGCAACTGTAAGTAACATAAAAGTTTTGGCCAAGCATGGTCCACTGTCTGTATGAAAAACGGGAAGGACGGCCAAAACGTTATAAGTCAGGAGACCTGCCTATTCAGGATAGACAATGCTTTCGCGTAAAAGGCAATAGGTCTGGTCTGATGTCATTTTAAACAGGTAAATTCTTTGTTTATCATGCCCCAGTGTGTCCTATATGGTAATACGTTAGTAAGCTTGTCGAAGCATTTAACCGTTTATTTATTAAATTTTTAAAAGAAATGCTAACGCAAAACCTGGGCTATCCGCGTATTGGTAGCCAAAGACAATTGAAAAAAGCCTGCGAACAATATTGGGCAGGCAAGATCGATCGGAATGAACTGAATGAGGTAGGTCGTCAGATCCGCGAGGAAAATTGGCAGACACAATTAGCGGCCGGTATTGATTTAATCCCCTGCAATGATTTTAGTTTTTATGATCAGGTATTAGATACCAGCCTTCTACTAGGGGTTATCCCGCAGCGTTATGGCCCTGTATTGTCGACAGTAAAAGGAAACACCGAGCTCGATCTGTACTTTGCTATGGCACGTGGTTATCAGAAAGACGGTCTAGACATTACCGCCATGGAAATGACCAAATGGTTGGATACCAACTACCACTATATCGTACCAGAGTTTAGGGCTAAACAGCCGTTCAGCATATTTTCTGAAAAAGTTTTCGGCGAATATAACGCTGCTAAACAACAACTGGGCGAAAAGGCCAAACCCGTACTGCTTGGCCCGGTAAGTTACCTCCTGTTGGGTAAGGAAAAAGAGGAGGGTTTTGATCGCATCGACCTGATTAAAGAGCTGGTGCCTGTTTACATAGAGATCATCAACCGCCTAAAACAGCAAGGTGCTACTTGGATACAATTAGACGAACCTTGTTTGGTGCTCGATCTGTCTAAAAAAGACAAGGAGGCATTTGAATTTGCTTATCGGGCCATCGCTAACCGTACAAGCGGTGTGAAAATACAGGTTGCCACTTATTTCGAAGCATTACTTGACAACACGGAAATTGCCGTGAACCTTCCAGTAACAGCATTGCATATAGACTTGGTAAGGGCGCCCGAACAACTGGATGAGGTTTTAGCACTGATTACGTCCAATCTAATACTTTCTGTAGGTGTGGTAGATGGCCGTAACGTTTGGAAAAACAACTATGAGCAGTCATTCGCTTTGATCCATAAGGTCATTGAAAAATTGGGAGCCGATCGTGTGATCATTGCACCTTCCTGTTCCTTGTTACATAGTCCAATCGATCTGGACTTGGAAACGACTATAGATCCAGAGGTAAAGAACTGGATGGCTTTTGCCAAGCAGAAACTGGACGAGGTAGTTGAGCTAAAACAAATTGCTGAAGGTAACCAAGGGTTATTAGCTGTTAACCAACAAGCCATCGAAAGTCGGCGCACCTCGCAAAAAGTTCATAAGCAAACCGTAAAAGATCGTGTAAACGCCATTACGGAAGCCGATGCTACCCGTAAAAGCGCATTCGCCATACGGCAAGAGTTACACCGAGAACGTTTCCATCTACCAGCTTTCCCTACAACCACCATCGGTTCATTTCCGCAAACTGATGATATTCGCCAGTTACGTGCCAAATTCAAAAAAGGCGATCTGACGTTGGAGCAGTATGAGCAAGCGATTGAAAAGGCAATCATAGAAACCATTCGCTGGCAGGAAGAGATTGGTATTGATGTTTTGGTACATGGAGAATTCGAGCGTAACGATATGGTGGAGTATTTCGGCGAACAATTAGATGGTTTTCTATTTACCAAAAATGGCTGGGTACAAAGCTACGGCAGCCGCTGCGTCAAACCTCCAGTTATATATGGCGATGTGAGTCGGCCAAAAGACATGACAGTTCGCTGGATTACTTTTGCCGCAGCTCAAACGGAGAAATTAATGAAAGGTATGCTCACTGGGCCGGTAACCATTCTACAATGGTCGTTCGTACGCGATGATCAACCGCGCGAGGTAACGACCAACCAGATTGCCTTGGCCATCCGTGACGAAGTAGTGGCTCTGGAAAAGGCAGGCATTGGTATCGTGCAGATTGACGAGGCGGCCCTCCGTGAAGGTTTACCGTTACGCAAGGCTAAACGTCCGCATTACTTGGAGTGGGCTGTAAAAGCATTTCGTGTAGCTGCCAGTGGTGTTGAAGACAAAACACAAATCCATACCCACATGTGCTATAGCGAGTTTAACGATATTATCGAGCACATTGCGGCCATGGATGCCGATGTTATTACCATTGAAACTTCGCGGTCACAAATGGAATTACTACATGCCTTTGCTCACTTTGAATATCCAAATGAAATTGGCCCCGGCGTTTACGATATCCATTCACCACGCGTACCAAGTAGGGAAGAAATGATATCTTTGCTTACGAAAGCCGCTGATTTATTACCGGCACAAAACTTATGGGTTAATCCAGACTGTGGTTTAAAGACCCGTAAATGGCCAGAGACTAAAGTAGCTCTGCAGAACATGGTTGCTGCAGCTAAAGAGGTACGCGAGCAGATCAGTGTAGCAGGCACTATATAATATTATTCATCACCAGCTGCGAACAAACATGTTCGCAGCTATGTTGTTAAATGACTTGCATGGGCAGTTACTCAAAAGGATATAGATTTAGTTCATGCAGGCTTCATTACCTTTTAAAAATAATTTATGCTGATAAAAAAGAGAAGAATCTGCTAACCAGTTAGATCATGTTTTTACAAAAAATTAAATCCGGCCAGTCTGGTATCCTGACATATGGAATTACTCCACCGAAAGCAGGAACAGCGCCCGAGCGAATGAGGGAGATTGCACAAAGAACGTTGACCAGACTTGTGCCACTCGATATTGATGCGTTGATTGTTTATGATGTACAGGATGAATCGGCTCGTACACTAGAAGAAAGGCCTTTCCCATTTTTGAATGCGCATGATCCATTTGATTTTGCAAGAGATTACCTTCAAGAACTCCAAATTCCTAAGATCATTTATCGTCCAGCTGGTAAATTTACCAAAGATGAATTGGCTGACTGGTTAGAAAATCTTCATGCGCACCAATTTTACCCGATATTTGTTGGTGTTCCAGCACCAGATTTTGTAGTGAAAACAAGCTTAACCGAAGCTTACCAGTTGTGGAAAAAACATCAAGACTCTTCCGTAATTGGTGCGGTTACCATTCCAGAACGGCATGCGGTATTAAAAGATGAAGACAAGCGTATTTTAGATAAAGCTGCCTGTGGAGTTTCTTATTTTGTTTCACAGTGCATATTTAATGTGGCCTACGCCAAAAAAATAGTAGATGATCTGTGTCAGACTTGTCGGCAGCAGCGCGTTTCACCACCAACCATTATTTTTACGTTGACTGCCTGTGGCTCGCTTAAAACCCTGCACTTTATGGAGTGGCTCGGCATACATATTCCACCTGAGTTGAAGAAAGAATTGAAACATGCGGAAAATATGCTGGATGCATCCGTTAAAGTTTGTCTGGCTAATGCAAAAGAACTCATGGCCTTCTGCGCTGAGCGGTGTGTCCCCTTTGGTTTCAACATCGAAAGTGTAGCTATCAGAAAGGCCGAGATCGAAGCCTCTATCGATATGGTGAACCAGATTGGTGCGCTGCTGGTCGAAAAAAATATCAGGAAAGTAGAGAATCCCTCGATGATGCCATCTCCTTTTTCAGGGGTATAATCTTATGTTGTACTGATATGATCATCAATAAGTTTTCCAATGGTGTTTTGGTTCATCATTGTTTCAGTGGTAGTAGCGCCATCTAAAGTTTTCATGAACCAATTACCCTGACTATCTTTGTTTACTATAAATGACCTATTGCCCATGTCTTCCGTTAAGACAAAAGTGTTTTCCCTATCTGCAGGCTCAACATTAAAATCGCCTAAACCTGGTATTGTTAGTGTGAACTTATTCATAACAGTATGTTTTCTGATTAAACAATATAGATAATAACTTGTGTGGTAAAAAAATGAAGTACGGAAAGTATGTGAAATGCCCCACAAGAATCAGCTGCTCTTCAAAGCTAAAGGTATCATTAAATTGTATAAAGAAAAGTTTATTTTTCCTTTTCTCTTTTCGGCACTTATCGTCCTCCGGTAACATCAATAAATATTCCTGTAGAGTAGGATGATTTTTCGGATGCCAACCATAAAATTGCTTCTGCAACTTCGCTTGCCAGACCGCCTCTTCTCAACGGAATATGTTCTTTTATCCGTTCAATTCTGTTCGGCTCTCCACCCGAAGCATGCATGTCGGTGTGAATAAATGCAGGACGAACAGCATTTACACGGATATTTTCGTCGGCTAATTCTTTTGCCAGTCCGATTGTTAGTGAATCAATCGCTCCCTTTGAAGCTGCATAATCAATATATTCAAAAGGCGAACCGGTTCTTGATGCGATGGAAGAAACATTGACAATCATTCCCCCGTTTCCTCCGTATTTGGGCGACATTCTTTTAATGGCTTCTCTACAACATATAAACGTACCGAATGTATTCGTTTCAAATACCCGTTGTAGTCTTTGCCAGGTCATATTTTCTAACCGCATTTGGTGTTCAAGTATTCCTGCATTATTAACTAATGATGTTAACTTTCCAAGTTTCGTATCTACTTCTTCAAACAAACGAATGAGCTCATTTTCTTTGGAAACATTAGCCTGAAAGGCTTTTGCCTGTCCACCATTTAACCGGATTTTGTTAACTACCGCTTCCGCTGCTTCTTTGTTTTCGTTATAATGTACAGCTACTGAAAATCCTTTTTCCGCTGCCAGCAAAGCCGTAGCTGCACCAATGCCACGGCTTGCTCCTGTTATCAAGATGGTTTTCATTTCGTCTTATTTTTAATGCTTACTAAATCAAATTGCCTGGTCGGATAAGTTACAAATCATCTGTGAAATGTCTTCGTTCCTTGTCTTGTGAGAATTTCCGACTGTTATAATCGTTCGATTTATTGCGCGCAATAGACAAGGTCTGCCAATTTTCATTTTTAATCATTTTAGCAATAAATATGATTTGGCCAATATGATAAGGGTAATGAGCTAACTGTCTGTTAATGGCTTCTACTACAGTATGGCCATCGTTGCGGATATATATAATACGTTCCATGTCTGCTTCGGTAAGTTGCATTAGTGTTTTAAAAAGGCATTCCCAGCCCTGATCCCACTGGTGCATTAATGCTGCTTTACTGTTGAACGGATTCAAAAATTCCGCATCACGATTTCTCCATGGTTTTTCCCCATCACTTGTCAAAAAATCTGTAAACCTTGACAACATATTTCCGGTAATGTGGTTCACCAACATAGCAATGCTATTGCTTTCTTCGTTGTATTGCCAGTATAGTTGCTCTTCCTGCAACTGTTCCATTGCTTTTTCACCAAGTATTTTGTAATACATGAACTGTTTTACTGTGCTATTTAAATAACTTTCCATATTCGTATTCGATTTTAATAATAATTCCATCTTTGTATCGGCTCGGCTATACTCTTGTCCATCCAACGAAACTTCCTTAAATCCTAATTTGTGGTAAACCGCAATGGCAGTTTTCAGTTTTGAATTGGTAAATAAGATCAGCTTATCGGCATTCAGTTTTTTTGCTTCATCAATGGCAGTTTTGCATAATAATTTCCCTGCACCTAATCCCCGAAAATCTTCTTTGACAGTCATTTTAGCCAACTCGTAAACTCCTGTGCTTACAAATAACAAAGCAACCGTCCCAATAATTTGAGTTTGATGCTCAATGAAAAATATCCGCCCTCCTTTTTTTAGAATGGTATCTTCAGGATTGTGCAGCAAGACTTCATCCATTGGTTCTATGCTAAAATATCTTTCTACCCAGGCTTTGTTCAGTTGTTCAAAGTGTTTCCTGTATTTTGGTAGGTATTCAACTATTCTCATTGTTCTTTATTTATAGCTAACATTAAAAACTTCTGCCCTGGCCCAATTGTAACGGCTTCTGTCTTTTGTGGAGTTGAATTTTAATGGAATCACAACTTTAATGTCAAAATAAACCAATCGGTCTTTTTTTAGGGTAAAAAAATTACAGCTTTAATTGGATTATCAGTTTTTCCAAAAAATTCATTGCTATTTTCAGCTCGGCTGTCCTATTAGAGACTTTTGCCTGCATAAATGCTCCTTCTATCATGGAAATCATGACAACCGCAATTTCTGTCGGATCAGTTTCCTCTTTAATTTCTTTTCTTGCAATTCCACGTTTTATCTGGTTTTCAATCGCCATTTTCCAAAAGTCCAGTGCTTTTACTGCTCGCTCTTTTAATTTTGGATGGGTATCATCCGCTTCTGTCGAAGTATTTAAAATCGGACATCCTAACTGTAAATACGGATATCGAAAATAATTTCTGTAAGTATGCGGATACACCAGTAATCTTTCAATAGCATTATCTGTTGCTAAGATACGTGACTTCATGTGCTCGTTTACTTTATTGTGATTGAAGTCAAATGCGGCTAAAGCAATATCATCTTTGTTTTCAAAATTACCATAGATACAGCCTTTTGAAAGCCCTGTCGCATCCATAATATCATTCAACGAAGTACCAGCATAACCTTTTGTATTGAATACAGGAGCCGTTTTTTCGACAATGAATTGCTTGGTGTTTTCTGACTTTGACATCGCTTAAAAAAGTATATTGATACAGTATACTACAAAGGTAAATAAAAAAATAAACCAAACGGTCTTTTTTTGCTTAATTTACAGGCTTAATACACACTATACCACCTCGATGGTAGGAGAGTTAAATATAGAAAGTTATATTTGTTTTAACTGTTGCACTACTATTGGGTATCCATCTGTTCGTCGAACCTAATAGTAACGATCAATACGCTGTAACACGCAATCGATCCATGATGGAAAAAATTTTCCCCCATACGGTTCATTACACGGTTTATAAACCGGAAAATACCGATATCCGTGCGGCTATTCTACTGCTGCACGGTATGGAAGAACACAGCGGACGTTATGAAGAACTAGTCGGATACCTCACAAAGACAGGTTATGCCGTACTCACGTATGATCATATCGGCCACGGACTTACGGCAAAAACGGCTAATCAGATGGGTTTTTTAGATCAAGACCATCCGCAAACCATCTTGATTACACAGGCAGAACGCATGGCAGCCTTACTCGCACAATCGTTTCCCGGTATTCCACTGTTTCTCATGGCTCATTCCATGGGGTCGTTTGTGGCCCGTCTGTTATTGAGCCGTATTCCGAACTGGTTCCGCGGCACGGTACTGATCGGCACCGGCGGTCCTAATCTGCTGGCTGCCCTCGCGCTTCCGGCCTTGCGGCTGGCCAACTGGATTGCTCCTCATAAGAAGTTCCTATGGCTCAACAAGCTGTTTTCTAATATCAATAACTGGCAGTTTAAGCACGAAAATCCCAATGATGGCATCAACTGGCTGAGTGCCCGCGTGGCCAATCGGCAGGCTTTTCAGGCCGATCCACTTTGTGGCAGGGGGTTCAGCTCCAATGCTTTTTTCGGGCTCATCTGGCTCAATGTACAGGCCACTCGTCCCAATTGGGCGGCAGGTATACCGCGAACAATGCCTTTCCTGTTTCTCAGTGGTATTGAAGATCCCATCGGTAATTTTGGCAAAGGAGTCGAAAAGACCGTTAAAAGTCTGCGAAAGCAGGGATTTGAGCAAGTGACTGTGAAACTCTACACCGGCATGCGTCATGAAATACTCCATGAAGACAATCGGCAGCGTGTTTTCGAAGACATCGTGGAGTGGTTGAATTTACGCCAATAGCATTTCTTTCCTGACAAGACTATCAATCTTAAGCGTATTTGGTTGGAAACAGCGCGACTTCTTTTTTTGGTGTACGAGGAAGATTTAAAATGGGATAGTATATTTAACAGGGGCTGTCACGTCAGACTGACAAGCACCCCTGTAGATTTGTATTTTACATTAGCCAATAACAAAAAGATTCCGGGTGGCTTTTACTCCAGGATGTTTTCTAAGTCCTTTGACTGAAAAACGATGATATGTCACAGCACGTTTTTTCGTTACTGGTAAAATGACAGGTTGTTTTTCCTGTGTAGTTTGGTATGAATTATCTTCAATCGTGTTCATTTTAAGTTAAAATTATGTGAATAAATAGTACCTGATATTGCGTGCAAATATAGGTTTTGTTAGGCTATCATTTGTATGCTTAGTGTCATTATTACACTATGATGGATTTTACGATATATAAATGAATTACAATGCTTTGTTCGCATGATTTTCAAAAAGGATATCAACAAATTTTCTTATCATATGTTATTTTTTACATGGCTTAATGTCCTTAACTTTACTTCTCATATAGATGAATTTATTATGCTTGATATCGTTATAGAATCCAGACAGGCTGAGATAACCCCAGGTTTTGCTGTTAAACGTATACTTCCTTATCAGCTTCGTAGAATGGTTGGTCCCTTCATTTTTATGGATCATGGTGGCCCGGTAAATATTCCAGAAGCAGCTGTAAGCAAGCTTGATGTATTGCCACATCCACATATAGGTCTATCCACGGTCAGCTATCTGTTCAGCGGTCATGTAACCCATAGAGACAGTCTTGGCGTAGAGCAAGTGATAAAACCTGGAGAGGTAAACTGGATGACTGCCGGCAAAGGTATCGCACATAGTGAACGTTTCGAAGATCCAGCTATGCTGAAGGGAGGCGAACTAGAAATGATTCAGACATGGGTGGCCCTTCCCGAGAAGGATGAAGAGAACAACCCCACCTTTCATAATTATAAAGCCGAACAGTTACCCATTTTTACGGATAAGGGTATTTGGATGCGTTTGATAGCAGGAGAGGCCTACGGCTTGAAAAGCAAAGTCAACACACATTCCCCCTTGTTCTATGTACATGTTGTATTAGCGCCTGGCGTTCATTTTGGTTTACCTGTTGGGCACAGTGAAAGAGGAGCCTATATTGTTCGGGGCAGCGTCGAAGTAAATGGGGTAATCTATCCGGCAGGAAAACTAATCGTATTTACCAAAGGGGTAGATCCCATCATAATTGCCAGAGAGCAAGCCACTTTGATGATGCTTGGCGGAGAGCACCTTGGAGACAGGTACATCTGGTGGAATTTTGTTTCCAGCAGAAAAGAAAGGATTGAACAGGCCAAAGAAGATTGGAAGCAGGGACGTATTGATTTACCACCCATGGATAATGAAGAATATGTCCCTTTGCCTGAAAACAAAGGCAAACCTGCAGGAGGCCCTCCGCCCAATGCCCTTTCTTAAGTTAGCTGATATATAAAAGCTGGAATCACCGTATTAAAACACTAAATAAATGGAAATAGGAATTGATAGTTTTGCGTCTGCCATGTACGGCAGTAATACGCAAAATTCTGCCATAGTTTTAATTTTTAAACCCAAACTTAAGCAATTTTGGCTGTCAATTCATTTAATTAAAGCGAGCGATGGATCTAATTAAACAATTGCCTGAATTCCATGGGCGACAGGTCTGTCTTGGATTTGAACAGTTTGCTGAACGATTGCGCATGCTCGAAACCCAAAGAATAAGCAATTTCGGAAACAGAGAGTTGGGTAGTGGAAAGTTTTTCTTTGGCCTTTTCGATCAGTTTGTTGTGAATATGCTGCTGGGTACTTTCCCCGGTGAGTACTTTGAGCAGCGTACTTAGATATTTTTGGGAAACATGCAGTTGATCGGAAATGCCTTGTACACTGGGTAAACCTTTCGAAACTAAATCTTCCTGATCAAAATAATGATTTAAGCTTTCTTCCAGACGTTCGAGAATCTGATGGTTCGATTTTTCTCTGGTGATAAATTGCCGGTGGTAAAATCTTTCGGAATAACCCAGTAAGGTCTCAATTTGCGAAATAATGATCTGCTTGCTGAACTTGTCGATATTCGCATGGTATTCCTGCCGGATGTTCTCAATAATTCCGTTCAGTGTTGCTTCTTCTTTTTCTGACAAAAATAAGGCTTCGTTGATGGCGTAATCAAAATATTCGTACTGTTTAATGGTTTTTGCTAGGGGGGTATCCCACAAAAAATCGGGATGAACAAGCAACATCCAACCCGAACGGTTTTGAGTAATAGGAACACCGTGTTCAATCCTGAAAACCTGATTCGGTGCAATAAAGCCCATCACACCTTCATCAAAATCATATGCCTGTTGTCCATATTTCATTTTAAAATCGATGCCTCTCTTCAGCGATAGCTGATAAAAATCAAATACCCAGCTTTTATTGCTGATATCGGCAGTACGCGGAATGGTGCCAAAATCGATGATGCTGATGAGCGGATGCTCCGGTTGTGTTAAACCGCGCGATTTATGAAATTCGCTGATGGTCTTTAACCGAATGGGTGGCTTGGTTTCCATTTTTGACATTTAAAAATAATTTTCCCGCATATCATCCAATAAACCGATATGCGTAGGTTTCCAGTCCAATTGTTCCTGTGTTTGGGTTCCGTTAGCAGCACCTTCAAAGGTAATGAAACGGCTCATCCAGTCAAAATGTGCTATAATGGCTTCTCCTGAAACAGATTGAAGGGGTAAATGTAATTGTTTACCGATTAACTCAGCAATGGTTTTGGTTTCAATGGCCTGATCACTCACCACATTGTAAATGGCTCCTTTTTCAGCTTTTTCTAAAGCCAATCGGAAAGCTTTTGCGGCATCTAAGCGATGCACAGCAGACCAATGGCTTTTTCCCCGCTTCGGGATAAGCCGAGATACCGTTTTTACGCGCCTGACCGATGAGAAATGGAATAAAGCCTTTATCCCCTTTGTCGTGCACAGACGGGGGCAAACGAACCACCGACGCATGAACGCCTTTTTCTACCAACGCTAACGCTGTAGCTTCCGAAGTTCGGGGCGAATGTGTAGCCGAACTTGCTTCCGTAATGAAGCCGTTGATGGTAGGTAGACCCAGCATACCTGCAGTTACGACAATCGGTTTTCCCGATCCAGCCAACACTTCACCCATGGTACGAATGGCGATTTTATCCACTTCGCCTGCTTTTTGATATTGCGTAAAATCATGGATAAAAGCGGTGTGAATAACGCCGTCTGCCTGCGAGGCGCCTTGTTTCAAAACCTCCAAATCCTCGAGTGTTCCCAATAAAACCGCTGCACCTGCATCGCGGATCATTTTTGCCGACGCTTCTGAACGCGCCAAGCCAATAACCTGATGTCCTGCTTGGATCAATTCGCCTACGATAGCAGAACCGATGAAGCCCGAGGCTCCTGTTACAAATATGTTCATCTTTTAACGTTTTGTTTGATACAAAGTTCTGGTAAGCACAAAAAGCAAATGTAGCCGAAAGTCAGATTGTTGTAGCCGAAAGGTGTAAAAAGGAGATTTCAGCTGCCGATAGTTTTCTAAACAAACCTTAGCCATATGGATACTTTGCAAACAGATGCAACGTAGCCTGCAAAGCCTTGACTGTTTGGTTTATTGTCAAGAATAAAGAACACAATAAAATGAATATAACCACCAATTTAATTATGTTTGTATCATGACCAACAAACAAGCCTATGCGTTATATATTGCCTTCGGCTAGAATAGCTCTTTTGACACTTGCGTTTTTTATCATGTGTGCTAAACTTACCTCAGCCCAAAATAGGGTGGTAACTTACCTGAATAAACAGATGCAGGTAGTAGCCGAGAAAGATAGCGCCATGTACATCCGTGTGTTAAGCCCGGGAGATGGCACATCTGCTCCGTACAACTTATTAGAACAGTATACCACGGGCGAAGTATATCGAAAAGGAAAGGCTTATTTCTATCGCGACAGATTGAAATTAATCGGTTTGGTGAGTTCTTATCAAAAAGATGGTAGGAAGATAAGCGACCTCAGGTTTAATGCGCAGGGGATACCTGAAGGTCTCAATAGCTATTACCATAAAAACGGTAAACTCAAAATGGAGGTTGATATACCAGCTGCAGTGCCTGGGGCACGTCCTGGCGAAATGCCATTGCCTAAATTGATTTCTTTTTATGATTCGCTCGGTACCCCTATGGTTACCCAAGGCACCGGCCATGTAATAGATGCCAATGAAAACTTTGAGACCAGTGAGGGTGATTACCAGGATGGCTACCGGGAGGGCATTTGGAAAGGTACGTTCTTAAACGGCAAATACCAGTACCAAGAACGTTTTGAAAAAGGTAAATTGCTGAAAGGCACCAGTACAGATAGTAGTGGAACTGAAATAACCTATGTCCATATACGCGAGCAACCGGAATATCCCGGAGGCATGAAGGCTTTTTACGCGTATGTTGGGGCTGCATACTATTATCCGCCGGAGGCAAAAAAACAGCAATTGGACGGAACGGTGCTGCTGGGCTTTGTAGTAGATACCCTGGGTAAGCCGGTAGAGATTAAGGTATTGCAAGATCTGGGTTTGGGTACCGGTGAGGAAGCCCTGAAGGTGCTGCAAAATAGCCCTCCCTGGAAACCCGGAAAGTGGCGGGGTATTCCGGTGAGGGTGTCGTATACCATCCCCATCCGCTTAAATTTAAGTAGGCGACAGCCCGGTACGCAGCCGTAATTTCTCCAATTGTTCCTGGTATTTGACTGCATCTTTCCCTTGCTTTTGGGCCAGGTCGATGGCTTGCTGTTCGCGCGCAATGGCTTCGTCATAAAAAGTCAACGCATGCAGGATGGAAGCGAAAGTATGGTAATATTCCGGCACGTTGGGATTCCACTTAATGGCAGCTTGAACCCAGCGCAAGCAGCTGTATAGCTGCATTTCGTTTGTTGCTCCAAGCCTTGCAAAGCTAGCTGCAGCCTGATGCAGTGTATGGGCAAAAGCGGTTTGGTTCGCTCTTTTTTTACTTGCAGAAACGCGCTGCCAGATACTATCGCGAAAATGACGGGTAATACTGTCCCACGGGCTGTAGTATCTTTTGTGATGCTGTGCAAGCAGTATGGTCTGAAACAGTGAGTCGGGTGTGGTGTATGAATAATATTGATTGTAAAAGCGCTGTGCACGCGCCAGGTAAGTGCTGGTGTCGCCTGTTTTTTCGTAATATTTTAACATATTCCGCTCCTGTGCTAAACTACCTAAAAAGGTGTTTTCTTTTTTCCAGGTATTATAAATGAAAGCGGATAATTGGGTGGCTAACGTCTTGTTTTTTTCGCGAACGGCTTTTTCAAAAGACTGGTGGGTGATTTTGCGGTTGATGGCTATACGTTCTGTTAAAGGCAATTTATGGAACAAACTGTCTATCAGAGTTTGGTTCAAGTAAATGAGTTGTGCTGTTTTGCCCTTCCAGATGGGCCCTTGCCGCAAGAGAAAATGCAAGGTTTCGAAATTATCCAAATCGTTTACCTGTAAGGTGCCTACATAATCATCTAACAGCTGCTCGTTAACAGGACGTTTCAGCGAATCTAACAATACGATATATTGTTTTAAAAAGGACGAAGAACGATTACCTTGGGCATACCTCGCTTCATAATCAGTCAGTTTAGATGTGTCGGACTGGGCAAAGCCGGTATGCGTGATCAGCAAGAACAGCAAGGCAAGCACGTGAGCAGGTTTAATGGTCAGCATATTCAGCATAAATTGACTTATAGGGTAAATATACAAAAATGAGCGGAAGGATTGCGGAAGAAAAAATAAAAAAACTTGCAAGTGTGTAATTTGTACACTATCTTTGTGTCATCATAATTTAGGTTTATAATTGGTTAGTTAGGAAGCCTTCAATCTCCCCGGTTGAAGGCTTCTCTTTTTTATTTATTCTTTATCCCACCACACTCTTCCGGTAAGCAGATCACCGCCGTCAACAGCGGCCGATGCAGCACGGTAGTTGTCGGGGTTGGTGTTTTCTTCGGCAATGGGGTATGGAAATCTTCTCGGGATGGTACCATTGGTGGCATTGTTGATGTAATTAACGGGTGTAAGACTGGGAAAGCCCGTTCTACGCCAATTGAACCACGCTTCATAAAAATTAAAGCTGGTACAGGCATTGGCCCAATATTGATTGCCGATTTCTTCCAGCGCATTGGCCATATCCAATGGATGGCTCTCTGCATAGCTTGTTGCACTGCTGCTGGAGATGGCCACGTCACTTCCCCATTGAGACAAAAAGGTGAGCGATGCCTCCAAACCTTGTTTATAATGCATACTGGCATCGCCCAGACCCCACCTAACGGCCGCTTCTGCCAATAGAAATTCTGATTCGGCATAGGTCAGTATAAAGGTGGGAGCTGTGCGACTGATCATTTGTGGATGGGGAGAGGAGTAGTCTGGAAAGCTGGTATAGCTCGGATCGTCATTGATTCGGTACAAGGGATTGCTGCTCAAGTCTTTGCCGTTTGGCATGCCCTTTTGGGTGGCGCCACCGGTAACATAGCTTGGGTTCTGGTCTTTCGATCCTTCGGATAGATAGAGCTTGTTTACGGCAATTTTGTTCAATCGCGGATCATCGGTATCCCGTAAAAAGTCAATAAATGTATTGGCCCACTTGACGTAGTAATTTTCTTGGCCACCATCGCCGAGCAATACTTGGCTGTTCCGGTTTTGTGTTACCCGGCCTCCGCTTTCATCATGTAAAAGAAAAGCATTATCGGCATTGCTCTCCATGGTTTTTCCGATGGCTTTTTCTACATAGCTGCGCGCAAGGGTTTCATTTACTTTGGTTAAGCGCATGGCCATTCGCAACATGAGTGAATAGCCGAAACGTTGCCACTTGGCCAGGTCACCATTCAGCACGGCATCGCCTGTAATAACATCTCCCGAGGGGTTGATGGCATTTACGGCTTCGTCCAGTTCTTTCAGAAGATCGGTATAGATACTTTCTTGGCTATCAAATTTGGGGTACAAGTTACCGGTGTAATAAGCACCACCCGCTTCGCTGTAAGGGATGTCGCCGTACAAATCAGATATACGTTGAAAGGCCAGGGCCCGCCAGATCCTTCCCACTTGATGGATATTGTTGTATTCAGGTTTATCCCGTGTAGACTCCACTACATCAACAATGCGTTTGATCTGTTCATCGTAGGCCCGTTCCCAATAAGCAGCGGTATATCCCGGATTATTTAGATATTTATCTCCTGCCCAATAAGAAACCACGGTGGCCATTCCCTGCATCATGGTAGCAGAATAGATGAGATTGGCTCGCCAGGTATCGTAGGCAAAATCGTTGCTACCGGTGTAGGCAAGTTGTGCCGTAGTGAGCACATAATTGGGGTTGAAATCGCTCCCCGGCGATGCAGTAGGGTCGGTATTGATGTCTTCGAAATTGCTCGTGCACCCCGAAGCAAAGGCATAAATCAAGACCGTTAAGTATATATAATAGATGCGATACTGTTTCATATGAGTATGGGTTTTAACTGCCATTCTTTATTTAAAATTTTGCACTTAAGTTAAATCCGAAGGTACGTACAGGTGGTACCCCGCCTAGTTCCATGCCAGGTATGCTGGCGTTGTAGCTGGCTTCGGGATCAATGTTATCCGTACGTTTCATTAATATAAACGGGTTACGCGCCACGGCGCTGATATTCAATGATTTTATTTTATTGTTGAACAATGCCGCAGGGAACGTGTAACCGATAACGATCTGGCGCATTTTGATGAAACTGGCATCTTGTACAAATTGCTTCGATACATTATTGGCATAGTCGGTATAATACGTGGAGGCCTCTACACCGCTTTCGCCAAAGGTACCTTCCCGGTTGCTGAGCGTTGCTTGGTGCAAACCAAAGAGATATCCATAATAATCGGTGGCCGAGAATATTTTACCTCCCCATTTACTGTCGATCAGGACGGATAAATTGACGTTTTTATACCGAAACTCGTTGTTCCATCCCAGCATCCACTTGTGCATGGCCGATCCGTAAGGGGTTAGTTCGCCTTTTGCAGGTGCACCGTTGTCTAAATAAACGATATCGCCATTTTCATCATAACTGAAATCGAACGCCATGATTTGATATGCGGCCAAACCTTCGCGATGTTGCAGAAAGCCGACGTTGGAGCGGGATGTGGCAACGGGTTGTATGGTGGTGCCTTCTGCCAGCGATTTGATTTTATTGTTATTTAGGGTTCCATTGAAAGTGGTGGTCCAATTAAAACCGTTTGCATTTCTCAACATGTGTCCCGTTAGCAGCATTTCAATACCTTTGTTCTCCATCTTACCAACATTCAGTACGGCACCTTGGTAGCCGGTGGTGGTGGAGGTGGTTACGTCTACAATTTCATCTTCCGATTGTTTATTATAGTAGGATACATCGACGTTTAGCCGAGTGTCGAACAGACTGAGTTCTGTCCCGATTTCAAATTCGGATGCCGAAGATGCTCTTAATGCTGAGTTGGGAATGGCGGTGTTGATGATATTGCCCAATGGTTTTCCATTCAGGGTTTCGCTCAGAAAGTTATACATGAGCTGTGTTCTGTAGGGATCGGTGGCTTGTCCAACGGTTGCATAACCCAAGCGGATTTTACCAAAAGAAAGGAAACTGGGTTTCCATAACTCTGAGAAAACGAAAGAGGTGTTAATAGAAGGATAAACGGTGTTCAACTGATTGTCACGCCCGGGAGTGGCCAGTGTTGAAAACCAGTCGCTACGGAGAGATCCGGTAAGGTAAAGCAGGTCGCGGTAAGCGAATTCCACATTGCCGTATACCGATTGGGTTTCTTGATCGCTGGGAATAAAATCAACAGCTTTATTTACCGTGTTTTTGATGTTGTATAAGCCCGCTACTGAAAAATCAGTTCCGTTCTGGATAGAAAGTTCGCTTTTTGTTCTCCTAAAAGAGGCACCAATGGTGGGGGTGATGGTAAAATCATTTACGGTAAATGCGCCACCGGCCAGAAAATCAGCGTTCAGATCGGAAAATAGCGTGATCTGCTCGGTCATGGAGCCACGCGGCCGATAGGCCGTGCCGCTCGGAACCACATTGGTGTATTTATGCGAGTAGTTATCGCGCCCGATACGCCCCTGTACGAAATAACCACCATCGAAGTCATAGCGGGCCGTGATGGATCCTATGGTGCGTTCACGCTTGGTTTTGTTCTGAAATTCGTACGCGGCAAACCATGGGTTGGTGGCGAAAGTATTGCCGGCATTGTATGCGCGTTCCGTGCCATCGTCATTAAGCCAAGGTTTCAGATCGCGCACATCGATACTGGTGGGCAGAAAGGTAACATTGTAATTGGCGTTACCGGCTCCGTCAGACAAATAGGGGCGGTTCTGTACGTCTTCTAAAATATAGTTAACACGGGCGTCTATTTTCAGATTCTTAACGGGGTCGAAAATGCCGCTGAAATTAAAGGTTTGCCTATCCATGCCCGAATTGGGTACAACCGATCGGTTATCTAGGTTGCTTCCCGAAAGCCTGACGGTACCAAAGTCAAAACTCTTGTTCAGAGCGAGCGTATTAGTCCAACTGCCACCGGTACGGTAAAAATTTTTCAGGTTATTGCGTTGTGCTACATAAGGCCTTTCCACTCCATCAAATTGTACTACCTGGCTGCCGTCTAACTTACCTCCCCAGCTAGAGCCACCTACTTGGGCCGCGCCAGCTTGATCACTTGGTTTTACGTTGTTGGCACCTTGCCCATACACGTACTGCCAATCGGTCATATCCATGATCTGCTCGGCAACATAGTTGGAGTTGAATTCGATGCTATTGCCTTTACCACTTTTTGTAGTAATCATGATAACACCTGCCTTGGCCCGGTAGCCATAGAGGGCAGAGGCTGCAGCGCCTTTCAGTACGGAGATGGTTTCAATATCGTCTGGGTTGAGGTTGGAGATGGCGTCGCCCATATCGGGTGCATTGTCCCATTGACTGCCGGAGTTTCCATTGGGGTTTTTATTGAGCCGTCCCACCGGTTGGCTTTCCATGGGTATCCCATTGATCACATAAAGGGGTTGATTGCCTTGGCCAATACTGGATACGCCCCGTATGGTTATGTTACTGGCTGCACCCACACCGCCAGCGGTTGACCCAATGTCTAAGCCTGGTACTTTTCCGGAAAGTGAATTCATAAAGTTATTCTCTCTGGCCGTTGTGATTTCTTCTCCCTTTACTTCAGTAACCGAATAACCCAGGGCCTTTCTTTCTTTACGGATACCTAAGGCGGTTACCACCACCTCGTTCAGCTCATTATTGTCTTCCTGGAGCTGCACGTTCAGGCTTGTTCTGCCATTAACCAGAATTTCTTGTTTCACATAGCCGGTATAGGTAAATACCAGTGTGGCATCTGTTGGCGCTATTAACCCGTACTGCCCCTCATCGTTCGTACTGGTACCTTGGTTGGTTCCCTTGATGCGAACAGAAACGCCGGGTAAAGGAGCCTGGTGCTGGTCAGTCACGATACCGCTTATCTGTTGTTGCGTTGTTTTGGCGTTGATAACTACTTCTTTTCCCATCACGGTATAGGAAAACAAAGCGGTATTGATCATTTTATCAAGCACTTCTTTGACAGAAATGTTCGTAGAACTCACATTGACACGTTCTGTTCGATTGCTAAAGAGATCGCTATAAACAAAGGCAATACCCGCTTTCTTTGCCAGCACATCAAGCGCTTCCTGCAAGGAGGCATCGTGTAGATGAATGGATATTTTTTTGCTGAGCAATGGGTTTGCTGGCGGCTTGGCAAAAGATAGAAGGGATTGAAAACAGATCAACAGCATAATCCATGCTTGCAAAGCTACTTTAGGTATTTGTCGGTATAGATAGTTATTCATACATTTATGGTTAAGGTAAAGTTTTTTGCGGGAGTAACAGGTGAAAGGGTTTTCCCACAGATTCTTTTCTCGGTTCAATCGTCTGCTCTGAGCAGACGATTGCTGTTTTTATTCGGATATCAGGGCATATTATTATTTATTTTTTGGATGATATATTGATTGTTACTTGTTTGTTTCCACGTGGCATGCACCGTCATGGTTAACTTTTTCAAAAACAAGGGTAGTTTGTCTTGTGGATCTAGTTCTCCAAAAAACAGTCGGCTTTTCAACCCCTCTTGACAGTTTATACGGACGTTGTACGAGCGCTCTAAATCAGCAATGACATGCTGTAGCGGTTCGCCGCGGTATACCACGATGCCTGCTGCTATTTTATCCAAATCCTGTTGGTTGATCGCTTGTGTTTTCAGGTCTTTATTTTTTGTAAAAACGGCTTTTTCCCCGTAAGTCAGCATAGTTGTTGCCGACGCTGCCTGTGCATCCGATACGCGGACTTTTCCGGAAGTTACCAGTACGGAGGCCTCATTATCTGCAGCATAACTTTTGAATCTGAAGGAGGTACCTAATACTTCTACTTTGACGCGATGGTTTCGAATGGTGAATGGATGTGCTTTGTTTTCCGCAACATGGAAATAGGCTCCTCCTTCGAGGTTCACTGTCCGATTGCCACGGCCGATGTTTTTGCTGTAGGTGAGTTTGCTACAGGGTTCCAACTTGACATAGGTACCATCGGCCAGATAGACTTCTTTTGTTTGGGCATACGTGGTCTCCAGAGATGTTTGGCCATAGCGTGTTTGAAATAGAAAGCCGCCGATAATGAGGAGGATAATGGCTGCCGCATAAGGATAAAAACGTCTGTATAGAGGGGTAGGGTGTTGATGTAGCCTTTTTTTAACCTGTTGAAGGGCTCGTTCTGTCCCTAGATCATATATTGTTGTATCCAGATGTTTTTTTTGGAGCGCTCGCCGGATTCTTTCTAAACGCTCGTAGCCTTCGGGCTGGGATGCAAGCCATTGCTGCAGTTGCTGTTCTTCTTCTTCGCTCAATAGCTGATGGTAATAGCGATGAAGAAGCGCTGCCATTTGAATTGTTTTTTCTGTATTTTCCACTTCCAATTGTTTGAAATAATCCAAAAGCCTTTTTCTCGGACTGCTTGTATATAAAAACAACCCCAGCAATGAAATCTCTAAAAGAAAATGAAATTATTTAAACAAAAAAAACAGGAGATGGAGTAGGCCTACTTTGGCAAGTGATTTTTTTAGTAATTGAATGCCCCGTGCACGTTGGTTATCTACCGTGCTGATGGATACCCCCATAGCCTCGGCGATTTCCTTCGACGATTTTTCATAGAGATAACTTAGTTCGATCACCTTTTTACACCGATCGGGTAAATCAGCGATAGCTTGGTTTAGTATGAGCTTAATTTCGGTGTAGATAAGGTGGTCAGTGATGTCATTTTCTGATAATGGAGCATGAAGGGTAAGTTGCTCAGTGGTTTTTAACCTGTTTTTTTCTTTTTTGAGATGATTGAATGCCTCATTTTTGATGACGATGTATAGAAAAGCCCGGATCTTAATAAGCGAAGTAAATCCTTTCCGTTTATTCCATAATTTAATGAATGCGTTTTGAGTCAGTTCTTCGGCAATAAACGCATCGTGTACTATTCCTTCTGCAAAATAGCACAACGCAGCATATAGTTGCCGGAAAAGAAAATCAAAAGCAGCTTCATCTCCCGCACGGAAGCGTTTAACGGAAAATTCATGAGGTGGGCATGCTTTCATGCGTTTAAAATTTTACAATACCCTCGTTAATGTTTAAAGACAGGCTTTATTGGTTCTCTTACACAAACTTAGATAAATTGCTTTAGATATACAATAAAGAAGTTTGTTCTTAGAGATGTGTATGCGCCTGTTAGGTTAATACGGCTGATGGTGTTGCACCGACTTTCTGAACTGCCGAGCATATGCTGACGGCGAAACGTTATTGCGCTTTTTAAATTGCTCCCGGAAGTATTTCAAATCGTTTATGCCAACCTGAAAGGCCACCTCACTGATGTTCAGCTTACCTTCCCGTAAAAGTGCTTCGGCCTTTCTTAGTCGTAAGGATCGGATAAAATCAACCGGACTGGTTCCTGTAATATCTTTGATACGTTTAAATAAGGCTGATTTACTCATGGCAAGAGCTGAAGCCAAGGGAAGGATACCGAAATCTTTATCCTGCATATTCTGTTCCACCGTATCGATCACACGGTGAATGAAGACTTCATCGGCCGTGTTAATTGCCGGCTTTTCTTCTTCCGCAGCCATTAATTTGCTGTAGTATTCTTTTACCTTGAGCCTATTTTGCAAACAGGTGTTAATTTTAGCACGTAATAATTGAATGTTAAAAGGTTTACTAATGTAGTCGTCGGCGCCGGTATGAATTCCCTCCAGCTCATATAAGGTGGCAGTTCTGGCCGTCAAAAGAATGATGGGAATAAAATTGGTCTCGGCATCGCTTTTTAATTTTCTGCACATTTCCAATCCGTCCATCTCGGGCATCATGACATCGCTGATAATCAGATCAGGAAAATACAACTTGGCCTTTTCCAGGCCTATTGCGCCATTCTTGGCGGTAATTACCCGGAAATTTTTTGCAAAGACCTCATTCAGATAATGGAGCAAAGCCGCATGATCTTCTACAATCAGTAAAGTGTAAAGATGCGGCGGGCATAGTGTTTCTTGATCGGTCGATATTTGCAATTGATCTCCATCCAATGGATACTGTGATATATCTTCCGGATCGGTTTGGTTAACGATGAGTTCATGAGATGGGAGATGAGCCTTGCCGAAAGGAAGCGCCACGATAAACCGTGAACCGACGCCTACCTGACTTTCTGCCCGGATAAAGCCACTGTGTTTCTCTATGATCCCTTTGGCAATGGAGAGCCCTAAACCGGTACCTTCCCGATGGAGTGAATGCGCATCGGCAGTGTGGTAGTAAGTGTCAAAAATAAATGCCAGTTGATCTTCAGGAATACCGGTGCCGCTGTCTTCAATAACGACTTCAAGGTAATGATTTACCAATACTTCGCCTCCAGAGGTGTAAGCAAATTCAGCTACTCGTTTAATATCTCCTTTGATGTACACATTGAGACGGATACTTCCTTCCTTGGGGGTGTATTTAAAGGCGTTCATCAAAAGGTTCGAAAATACCAATTGGAGCTTTTCAGCATCAAAATAAAGCGCTATGGACTCTTCTTCTGTGCTGAAATGGTATGCTATGGATAGGCTTTCAGCCTGTTGCTTGAATAGCAGCCATATCTCTTTAATGAATTTAACAATGTCGTTTTTAGCGGCTTTCAGGTGGAGGTGACCGGTGCCTATTTTTTTTAAATCGATCAGTTGGTGAGTTAAGGCCATGAGCCGCTCTGAATGACGGCGAATGAGTTGGAGCTTTTCTTTGGAAACGGCATTGGAAATAGGCTCGTTTGATTCCAGTAGTTCTGTTACCGGACTGTAGATCAATGATAGCGGTGTTTTTAATTCGTGTGAGATATGCGTGAAAAAATCCAGCTTTTCTTCATTCAAACTTTTGTCTTTCGCTGCCAATATCAGCTCATTTTTGAGCTTATTTCTATTGGTTAAAATAAATCTGTAAATGCTGAAGGATAGGAATATCAAACAGACGTAAAGCAAATATGCCCACCAAGATAGCCACCAGGGGGGTAGTACTTCGATGGTGAGAATCCGTTCTTTACTATATACATTATTAAGCGACGCTTTTACTTTGAAGCGGTAAATGCCTGCTTTTAGATTGGAAAAGCTGGCTGAAGGCAACATGCTCGTTACATATTTTTCATTGTAACCTTCTAACTGGTAATGGAACTTGATTTTACCTGCGGCCGCTAACTGGATACCCTCATAGTATAAGGTGAAATTGTTTAATGATGCGGGCAATACCAGCTCCTGGGTGTATTGAATGGGTTGGCTTAGAATAGTTTTGCCCCGAAATAATTTACCGGGCTGTATGGGTACATCAAAAATGCGCAGATCGGTCAATACCATATCGGGTGCGGATACATCTTGACCAACACTATCTGGCGAAAAATAATTAAATCCGTTAATACCACCAAAATATAAGATGCCTTGAACATCTTGATAACTGGCACCTACTTTGAAAGCATTACTTTGTAAACCATCGTTGTAATCGAAAAATTGAGTTCGACCGCTACGCGGATCAAATTTAGTAATGCCATAACCCCCAATCCATAAATTGCCCTGTTTATCTAGTTCCATGGATTCGATATCATTATCGGCAATGCCGTTGCGCACGGTAACATGACGGATGGATTCTTTTCCTGAAGCATGGCGTGTAATACTATTAAGCCCACCACCCAATGTACCAATCCAGATGGTAGAATCGTTCGAGCGGACAATGGGCCACGCAAAATTGGATGAAAGCCCCGTTTGATCGGCCCGATAGCGGTAATTTTTGAGGATAACCGGCTGATCGTTTTCGAGCGAGAAGCAGTCTACCCCTCCATCGCGGGTAGATACCCACATGAGCGGGTAGCGCGGATCGCGATAGATATAACTGATTTGATCGGATGTGAGACCGGAAGCCTGATCGAATCGCCGTAAGGATTTGATGGTTTGTCTATCGGCCGATAGGAGCTGAATGCCCTTACCGAAGGTTCCTATCCATAGACGCCCTTGGTGATCTTCTGCAATACTGCTGATGTTGGCGTTTCGGAGAAGCCTTTCGACCACCGGATTTGGTTTTTCTACAAGCCCATTGACTACATAACGCATTTCTTTTACACCATAACCATTGCTGCCTATCCAGAAATGGCCTATTTGGTCTTTATAGATGACCGTTATGGGCACGTTTGGGAACATGAAAGAAGGTTTCTCCCCCGGACTTAATATGGCCAGCCCGTTTCGGGTGCCAATGATAAACCGACCGGCTTCTGAAAAGATGGCATTGACATAGTTGGATGGCAGGTATTGTTTGCCTGTGCGGTTATTGATGAGCTTGAAGAAGTGGTTGCCTTTATTGAAGTATGCGGCTCCGCCAGCGGATGAACCGAGCCACAGCAAACCATATTTGTCTTCAAAAATACAGTTTACGCGGGCGAGACTACCTGTGAAGTTTTCTGAAACGGTACTATTGGTAACTCGGATAACAGGAATGCGTTGACCAGATTGTTCCGGGTTATGCTTAATTTGGTATAGTCCGTTCCCAAAGGTGCCAATCCATAAGGTTTCTTGCTTGTCTAGGAACAGCGAGGTGATTTTCTGGATGGGTGCTGAGAGATGCATGGGGGTTATTTGGTACGCATGCCGACCTTTCTTTTGTGCTTGTAATTGATAAAGTGCATGATTGTTACTTACATAAAGCCCTCCTTTGTGGTCGCTCACCATTTGAGGTGATAGGGCTCTCGATGGTAAGTTGATTTTAAAAATGGTGCCTGAAGGATAATGAAAGCTATATATATGGGAAAAGGTAGCAAAGACCATTTCGTCTGGCGAGGTAAAGACCATGGTTAATATTGTTTGGCTGCCAGAAAATTTGGTTAACACATGGTCGGAGATCGCAATTTGCCCGTTGGGTGTTACATCGATTAAATAAACGCCTTTTTGCCGGGTGGCTATCCAGACCTGTCCTTGGGCATTCTCGCTGATGGTCGAAATCCACAGGTCGTTTGTCGGAATTTCAAGCCTTTTAAATGTTTCAGTTTCAGGACGGTAATAACAGAGACCATGATGTTGCGTCCCTATCCAGATATAACCTCTTCTATCTTTGTGCAGAGCAGTTATTTTGCTGTCGGGCAAACTGCTCATATCGAAGGGATCTGCCTTAAACGATTTCACTGTTCGCCCATCGTACCTGTTCAAGCCATTGTTTGTTCCAATCCAAAGATAGCCCAAATCGTCTTGTACAATCGCTGTCACGTCGCTATGCGATAAACCTTCGTTTACACTGAGCTGTTTCAGCGAGTAAATGCCCTCCTGTTCTTGAGCCACCGCATCGACACTCGATAACATGTAGCTAATTAGTATGCATATAACGGTAAGGGCTTTCATTGGAACAACTGGATCATTTTTACAACTTGGTCTAAAGTAGCACTTTGGCTACACATACACAAAATGAAAGACGGTGGTATAGAGATATAAAATAGGGGGTAATCGGGCTTCTTTATGCAAAATTCATCTATTTAACCCCGTATATATATCTGATTGCCCCTTTTAAGGGGTGACTATTGTGGGTATGTTTGCCCTACAATTGATAACCGATCATGTTATACCTAAATAAACATATATGATTAAATTATTATCTCTTAACAAGAAATATGTACTATTTCTTCTATTCATTCTGGGAGCACAAGCCTGTTCTAAGATCGATAAGCGCATGTACGTTGCATCGAAAACAGTAGACCTTGATCCGGATAGTGTATATGTAGCAAACCTATTTCCAAAAGACCAACGACAGCTTATAGGTATGTGGGGACACGACATTAAACAAGAGGGGAAAGCTGAAAACTTGACCGTGGAGGCTTGCCAGCAGATTTTCCAAACAGGCAGATTCAATGTACTCCGCATTCCTTTTTACTCCGCTGCGCATAATCTAGATGGTTCTGTTAGGGAAAATTATCTCACACAACTGGTTTCTAACGATAGCGTAGACAATACGGTTGCCTGGGAGAAAATACCCATTACCGGAGAATGGTTTTATTTAAAGAATATTGCCCATCAGAAATACTTAAGAGCGATTTCGGATAACTCGGTAGAGATAGAAGATACAACAGCTACAGGTAACTGGACGCAATGGCGGCTCATTGATGCCGGGAATGGATGGTTTCATCTGCAATCAAGAGGCTTTGTTAACAAATACCTGAGTGGAAATAATAACAACGAAGTGCGTATGGTGGCTAGCACACAGACAGGTAGCTGGACCCAATGGAAGTTGATAGATGCACCGAACGGAAAGTATTATATAAACAATAGAGGGTTAACCAAACGAATGAAGGGGGGAGGCAATGCATATACCTCCATTATAGCAGCTATTAATAGGGCAATACAGAACGGAAATCCAGATTTATATGCTTCGCATAAGATTTATGATAGCGGTGATTTCAGTACGAGTAGAAATAGCAATTTTGGCCCATTTTACACGACATCAGGCATCAATACAAGCGGTTTCGCAGCGAGCATCGATACTTTTCTGGATTATATCTATGCACATACGGGTAAACAAGTCAAATATTTAGCGCCACGCTGTGAGCTAGGAAACTTTTGGACACCAGAGAACTTCGTAAGTGTGGTTAATAAGCTGAGTAACCCACCGCTCATTGTTGGGCCTGAAGCAGCCCATGCTGTTAATTCGGAAAGCTTTTGGACACCTGCAGTTCAAGCAGTGGTGGATATCAAATCAACGCATAACAAAGAAAACGCTCCTTTATGGCCAGACAGTACGATGTTTGATTGGGACGGCGAAACCGTAGGTGGGTCGCAAGGCAAATTCATATCATTAGTTTTTAAACTGCATGAAGCTTTTTATAAAGGAGGGGTTACGGGCATTGTTTTTTGGGGAGACACACATTTGAACAATACTATCGATGACGGAGATAACGGCCCTTTCCGGAGGGAGCTGGTTGCTGCTTCAACGTACCCTTTAATTGGGTGTCAACCTTCATCGGATACAGCGGCTTCGGTTATCGGCTTTGAAACCGCTCAATCCGATAGGTTTAAGCTGTTTTATTGTTCGACCAAAACAGTTCAATTCAATTTTGACCAAGAAATACAATTAAGCAGCATACCCACTGATGCGGTCAATATAACGGCAAATTCTTTCTGTTTGCCCGCTACCGGAAGTGTGGCTTATCGGAGCTTTGAAATAGAACTTGTAAACTAGTATATCAGGGATTTAGCAAATTATAAATGCAATATGATGATTCAATTTTATTCTAAATGTTTATTGTTTTGCCTATTGGTTGGCATGATGTCTCATGAGGTGGTAGCACAAAATCGCCAGACCATCAAGGGGCGGGTGCTCAACGCAACAGATAGAACGCCCATTGGTGGTGCTACCATGAGTGTGGTGGGGGGTACAGCAAAAACCAAAACGGATGCAAAGGGTAACTTCCATCTCAATGTAAACCACAATCGGCCACAAACCCAGATCATGGTGAAAGCTTTAGGCTTTAAAGCGAAAGGTGTGTTTGTTGGCAAGGCTGAAACAGGGCGGGTTACTATTTTGTTGCAAGAGGAAAGTATTGATTTAGATGAAGTAGTGGTAGTAGGTTATGGTACGCAAAAAAGATCAGATCTGACCGGCGCTATTTCGAGTATCAAATCGGACGAAATCGATCAAGCCAGAAGTCCCGAGCTCATGTCTTCTTTGCAGGGAAAAGTGGCTGGTGTACGTATTTTTTCGCAATCAGGTGAGCCAGGTGCCGCCATGAATGTGCAGATAAGAGGCATTAGCTCTTTATATGGTTCTTCTTCACCCTTATTTGTCATTGATGGTATTCAATACGATGTGAACGACAGCGAAGTTGCCACATCAGATATGGCCAATATGGGTAACAGTTCCAATCCATTGGCCATGCTAAACCCGGCCGATATTGAATCCATAGAGGTTTTAAAGGATGCTTCGGCCACGGCTATCTATGGCTCGCGTGGTGCAAACGGGGTTGTGATGATTACAACGAAATCTGGCAAGTCGGGCCGGAGTGCAACGGTTTATGACGCATATGTCAAGTTCTCCAGCACATCTAAAAAAATAGAAATGCTGAACGGGGATGAGTTTATTGATTATCAGCGTATGGTGAATCCCGTCTCGGCGCTCTTTTATAATTATGATAAGGAAGGTAATCTGGACTTGAATAACCCCAAAGATCCGTATCAACTGCCTCAACATGACTGGCAAGCCGAGATGATGCGCCCAGCCATTAGCCATAATCATAATTTAAGTATCAGCGGTGGTTCTGGAAAAACCAATTATTGGGCAGGTATGGGTTATCTGGACGAAGAGGGCTTGGTGCGAAAAAATGGTCTAAAGAGGTATACTATGCGGATGAAGATTAATCATGAGGTTAATAAAAAGATAAAAATGGGCATGAATGTGAATGCCTCTTATACTGATTTGAACGGGGCGGTAAATACCGGCCAGGCAAATGATTGGAACGGCATATTACAACAAACCCTTACCTCTAAACCTATTTCCTATTTCGACTCAGAATACGATGAGACAGTTGGTTTTGTAACACCCGTATCTATTATTGATAATACCTATAAAAACATTGGTACCTTAAAGGCTATTGGAAATGGTTTTGTAGAAGCGGAATTGACAAAAAACCTAAAGCTGAATATATCAGCAGGAGGAATCATCTCGAGCTCGAAAGGCAAAGAATTCTATTCGCGGTATACAACCTTGGGTAACATGAATAACGGTGTGGGCATTATCCAAGAAAGAAGAAGCTTTAATTGGTATAACACCAATCAATTAACCTATCAGAAGGAGTTTAATAAAAATAACCGGCTCAATGTCATGGCAGCTTTTGAAACCAACGGTTATATTTTTGAACGCAGTTTAATGCGCAATTCGAATTATCCGGATGAGATTACAGGTATCAATGATATCAGCAAGGGAGCTGTTATTAATGGCGTGGTTTCTAATAAATGGGAAAATAATCGCTTATCCTGGCTGGGTAGAGCCAATTATGTGTTATACGATAAATATTTATTTACCGCCAGTTTTCGGGCTGATGGTTCTGACAAGTTTGGCGAGGGTAATAAGTATGGCTATTTCCCCTCTTTTGCATTTGCTTGGCATGCTAACAAGGAAGAATTTTTGAAGAACGTTAGGGATTTAAGTGATCTTAAATTGCGGCTAAGTTATGGGCAAACGGGTAATGAACGGATACCGGCTTATTCTTATGCAGGACAAATGGCTAACGCTTATTATGCTGCCGATGGTATCTCTGCCTATGGGTTGGTGCCTGCTACTTTGGCAAACTTCAAGCTGAAATGGGAAACCACCGTACAGTACAATGCGGGTGTGGATATTGGTCTACTCCAAAATCGCATCAATTTTACGGTGGACGCATATTATAAGCAAACAAAAGACATGTTGTTGCCCACCCTGATCCCTTCGCAGTCTGGATATAGCCAGCAATGGCAGAATATTGGTAAGATCGATAATAAAGGATTGGAGTTCCAGCTCAACACCAAAAACATACAAAGTAAAGATTGGACATGGGAAACTAATTTGAACATCAGCTTCAATAAAAACAAAATCCGCAGTTTAGGTTCGCTGGATTATATACCGGTAGTGATGGACAATGGGGTGATTACCAATTTGGGCAGAGTAAGTGTAGGCCATGAATTGGGTACGGGATATGGTTATGTTGCCGATGGTGTTTACCAAACAGATCAATTTGAGTGGCAGGACAATAGTGATCCTGCCATCGCCCATCAAGATCGTAATTATACCTTAAAAAATGGTGAAGTAGATGTTGCGGGTGTAGCTGTATTGCCGGGCTCATTTAAATTTAAAGATTTGAATGGAGATGGAATCATTGATGAAGATCATGACCGAACCTTTATTTCCAATAGTCAACCCAAATACTTTGGGGGAATGAATAATAAACTCTCTTATAAAAACCTAGAGTTGAATTTTTTCTTTGAATGGTCTTATGGCGCAGAAATTATGAATATCAGCAGCATTGCATTAAACGGAATGAATGTAAATAGAAATATAACCAAGGAGTTTTATGATAACCGATGGACACCGGATAATCCGACCAATGCCTATGGCGATTTCAGAGCAATAAATGGCTTGGGCGGCGGAAACAATACATGGAAATACGCTTCTACGTATTATGTGGAAGATGCCTCTTACCTGCGGCTTAGAACGGTTACCCTTGGATATAATCTGCCGAAAGAATGGACGCAAAGGGTGGGGCTCAATCGTGCCAAGGTATATGTAACGGGCGATAACCTGTGGGTGCTGACGAACTACTCGGGTTACGATCCGGATGTGAGTTTCAGTAACCCGCTATTCCCTGGTTTTGACCGCATATCTTATCCACGTGCCCGATCTTTTATGGTGGGTATCAATGTTAACTTTTAAAAATGTGTATTTATGAAGAAGTTATTGAATCTATTATATGTATTGTTGGTGGGAGGGGTTGTTACGGCTTGTGATAAGAGCTTTTTGGAAGCCGATCCCTATTCGTTTGTACAAACTGATGAGTTTTATAAAACCGAAGCGGATATGGAAACCGCTCTGGTGGGCTGCTATAATATGCTGAATGCATCGAACTACGGACGCATGTTCGGTGAGGAAATGTTACATATGCTAAATGCCGGAAACGATGAGTGTGTATCGGCCTATGGGGCAGTTAATACCGTTACACCTTTTGGTAATGGTTCATACACGGCGGCAGAAACGGAACTAAAAGATAAATGGGAAGCCTTGTATGCCGGTATTAATAGGTGCAACCATCTGTTGAATAAAATAGATGATATGAATCTGGCTCCATCCTTATCAGCCCAACGCCGTAAGGAAATTAAAGGCGAAGCGCTTTTTTTACGTGGTTTTTATCACATGTACCTAGCCTTGATGTTTGGTGCCGTCCCGATAAATACCGAGCCCGATCCAGATTTTTTACAAGAGCGTCAACCCTTACAGCAAGTTTATAAACAAATTTTACAGGACTTTCAAGATGCTTTTGCCTTGCTGCCCCAGCGGGCAACGACTAATGGACGGGCAAATAAATGGACTACGGAAGGATACCGGGCAAGAATATACGCCTATTTAGCCGCTTGCAAAGACAATAACGTAGGCCAGGACTTGCCTTTGGAAATCAACCAGTTTAACTGGGTGGATGCGGATGTGATGTACGATAGTCTCTTTGTGGTTACGCAAAGAATTATGAACGAAAGTGGATATAGATTAACGGATAAATATAACTACTTGTTTCGTGAAACCACACGGCAATGGCAATATGAGGAATGCTTGTTTACCGTGGAAGGCTCTTCTAGTACCACAAACACGGTAGCGAACCGGTTGAATAATGCTTGGTTACCTTGGGGGAATGCCAATACGAGAGGTGGAAGCAGCTCGAAATGGTTTGTACCGACTACAGAAGTCCTTCTGCGTTATATCAATGGAGACCCCCGCAGAAATTATAACCATGCCGGTGCCATTCCTGCAGGAAATAATGCCGGTGTTGAAGATATTGAAGGTGTACGCTATTACGTACCGGCAAATGTGAATAGACAATTAAGTGGATATGGTGTAGCAAAATACCGTTATCGCGACCCAGCTTTAAAAACCATCCCAGCTTATTTAAGCGACGGCGCGATTCCTTTACTGCGTTATGCCGACATCTTGTTGTTGCATGCCGAATCAGCGTACTATAAGGGCAATGAAACCGGTGCTCGGGAAATACTACGGCGAATACGTGAAAGGGCGGCTAAAAGTGCATCCAATCCGAGCACGGCACTCAATAACATGACCAATAACTATAAAAAGGATGATTTTATGGAGGAACTGTTGGATGAACGCTCTCGCGAATTATGTTACGAATTGGGGATTAGGCGTTTTGACCTCATCCGTTTCGGTAAGTTAACGTCGGTAATTGAAAATCTGGATATAGCAGATAGTTACCATGCCATCCATTCAGTACCCGCGCTCAAAAGCAATTGGAAGCCCTATAAAATATGGTTTCCAATTCCTACCGCAGAGCGGGATTTAAATCAGAACCTGGTGCAGAATTACGGCTATTAATGATTTATTCCATTGAAAACGTAATTGATACAAAGAGCTAAAATGAAATTGATAACTGTGAGACTTGCGGCATTACTAGTATGTTTGGGTATCGTTTGTCTGTCTTTTACGGAAAACATATGGCCGGATAAAACAGCGCATGCTGAATACGCAAGAAGGAAGGTGCAGGTAATTAACCTGGATAAAGCAAGAACGGGACAGGTGTTTGAGGGCATCGGATCGGTTTTTAGTTATGAAAAGCTGTTCTATGATTATCCTGAAAAGCAGCGTAATGAGCTATTGGACTATTTATTTCTACCGGGCTATGGTGCTGCTTTGCAAATATTGAAGGTAGAAATTGGGTACGATGGTAACAATACCGCGACGGCTTGGCCTGCGCATAGACGATCACTGAGTGAACCCCCAAATTATACACGTGGATTTGTCTGGTGGCTCATGAAAGAGGCAAAGAAACGGAATCCTGATATCATCTTGAGCGCACTACACTGGGGTTACCCGGCTTATGCAGTAAATGATAGCCTGAAAGCAGATTTCATTTTTAGTTTTGTAGATGGCGCAAAAAAGGTGCACAACCTGGATATTACTTATATCGGTGGCAACCAGAATGAAAGTGTGATTACACCGGAGGTGACGATTCTGCTAAGAAAGTTGTTGAACGAGCATGGCTATCAACATGTTCGTATTGTGGCTGCTGATGAAGGGGCACGGGTAAAGCGTTTTGATGTGCTTCGTCATCTGCAGGAAAATAAGCCTTATGCAGATGCGGTAGATGTTATTGGTGTGCATTATAAGGGTAGGCCGGCATCATTTTTACCAAAGCAAGCTATAACCTTGGGTAAGGACCTTTGGTCGTCAGAAGATGGGGGAGGTAGCTATACAAACGTGAATAGCGGTTACCATTTTGCCCATCAACTCTATAAACTATTTTACCAGTTACCGTTCAATGCGGTGGCTGGATGGTTGGCCACGGCTTCTGCCTATGATAATATGCCTTGGCCTCATGCTGGCTTCATCAAAGCGAAAGAGCCTTGGTCGGGTTATTACGAGGTAAGTCCTCACACTTGGGCGATCGCCCATTATACCCAATTTACTAAACCCGGATGGCGGGTACTCCGACCGGTAGATGGCTCCTTGTATACGGACGGGAAAATCTGTGGGAATTTTTTAGCTTTTGCCGATACGAATCGTAGCAACTATACCGTGGTGTTCAATACCTATTCAGCCAATTTTCCTGATACGGGGATGGAGACTGTATTAAGAGCTTCCGCTCTCCAAGGTAAGTCTATACAGGTTTGGAAGTCCGATTTTACGAAGTCGGAAGACGCGTGGTTTATACAACAGCAATCATTGAAAGCTGTAGATGGGATATATCGCCTACGTTTAGCTAAAAACTGTTTGTATACACTTTCGTCTCTCTCCGGTCGGCAAGGGAAAGGCGGAGCTCTTCCCCCGAAGAATCATCCGTTTTCATTGCCTTATACGGATTCCTTTGATCAGTACAATGTTGGCGCAATGCCCCGTTATTTTGTGGATGCGAATGGTGCTTTTGAAATAGAGCAAGCGACTGATAAACAGCGTGGAATGGTGCTGAAACAAGTAATTAAGAAAGCGCCTCGCTTATGGCATTGGCGTTCGCTGCCACCAGCCCAGCCGGTTACCCAAATGGGCAATATGGAATGGAAAGATTATCAAGTCAACACGGATGTGCTGTTGGAGGGGGCAGGGACATTTTGTTTGGCGGGACGTTTTGACGGTAAAAAGGAATCTTCTGGCGATTATCTCATGGAAGGTTATTGGTTGTTTATAAACGAAAAGGGTGGTTGGAAAATCGTAAGAAGGGATGCGGGTAGCGGAGAAAAGCATATCCATGACCTTGTACCATTGGCGATGGGGACATATCGCGGTATTAAAGCCGGTAAATGGTTTACTTTAACATTGAAATTTAAAGGCAGCAAAATTACCGCATATTGTAATAGCGAAGTGCTTGCTCAAGTTGAGGATAACACATATAACAATGGTTGCGTGGCTTTGGCAACCTTATATCCGGGGGCGGCTAGCTTTTTTGCTGCTACAGCTGACTATACGGCCGTAAAGTTGGACAATTTTCAGGTGAAACCTGTTGAATAAAAAGTGATTTTAGAAGTATAATAAGTTGCACATAAAAATGAATATAAAAGAGTATTCTGTGTCTAGAATAAACATCCACGTTTGTTTGGTTTTTTTGTGTATGGTGTTCGTTGCAAACGGCGCTAGGGCCATGATAGCGCTGAAAAAAGATTCACTACCCAATGTAATCATTATTTATGCGGATGATTTGGGTTATGGTGACATCAGTTGTTATGGTGCGACAAAAATACATACACCCCATATCGATCGTTTAGCTCAGCAAGGTCTGAAATTTACCAACGCCTATGCTACATCATCCACTTGTACACCATCACGTTATTCGTTATTAACAGGGCAATATGCGTGGCGTAAAGAAGGTACAGGTATTGCAGCGGGCGATGCTCCACTGATCATAGATACAAATCGGCTCACACTGGCTGGAATGTTCAAGCAAGTAGGTTATCAAACGGGTGTTATCGGGAAATGGCACTTAGGATTGGGTAAGTTTCCGCGAACCGAATGGAACAACGAAGTTAAGCCGGGACCAAACGAATTGAGCTTCGATTATTCGTTCATTATCCCGGCTACCTTAGACCGTGTGCCAACTATTTTCGTGAAAAACCACCATATAGTTCATAATGATCCGAACGACCCGATAACCGTCAACTATAAAGTGCCTGTGGGTGATGAGCCAACGGGAAAGGAGCATCCTGAATTATTAACAATGATGTATTCCCACGGCCATGATCAGACGATTGTGAATGGCATTAGCCGTATAGGGTATATGAGTGGCGGCAAAGCGGCCCGTTGGAAAGATGAAGAATTGGCTCCGATATTTGCCCGGGAAGCAGCACAGTTCATGGTACAAAACAAAGAGCGTCGCTTTTTTTTATACTATGCGTTGAGCGACATCCATGTACCAAGGCTTCCTAATGAACGGTTTGTTGGGAAAAGCGGACTTGGCCCGAGAGGAGATGTTATTTTGCAGCTCGACTGGACGGTAGGGCAATTGCTCGGAACACTGGACAGTCTGAAGCTGACCGAAAATACACTGATTATATTCAGTAGTGATAACGGTCCGGTTTTAGACGACGGTTATCAAGATGATGCTGTTGAAAAACAAAATGGTCATAAACCTGGCGGGGATTTTCGTGGGGGAAAATACAGCAAATATGAGGCTGGAACGCGCGTGCCGTTTATCGTACAATGGCCTGGCGTGGTTCAACAAAGTGCCATATCTTCGGCACGCATCAGTCAGGTTGATTTATTTGCGTCATTGGCAGAACTTACGCACCAACAGTTAAAGAAGGGGGATGCCCCCGATAGCCATGCACTCCTGCAGGTGCTTTTAGGTAAATCCCAACAAGGTCGTGAATGGCTTGTTGAACAAGGTAACGGCCTCGCCCTGATAAAAAATAATTGGAAATATATAGAACCTTCGAGTGGGCAAGCTATCAATAAATTTACTAATATAGAGCTGGGAAATAGTCCGTCTCCCCAATTATACAATCTACAGGTAGATCCTGGTGAAACAAATAATCTGTCTACTGCATATCCGGACAAAGTAAAAGAAATGCACGAACTGATGACAAAGATTAAGCATGCTGATTTACGCAGCACAGCCGAATAAAAGACCTTAATCCATTTGGCATATGAGTAATATCGAATGAGTAAAACGAATACAAATGATAACCAAAGAGATTAAAAGAACAAAAATGCGACACTGTTTTACGCTGTTGTTCCTCGCTCAACTGGTGATAGATGCCTTCGGGCACCTGTACGCCCAGGACCGGCCGAACATTTTATGGATCACCATAGAGGACACCTCGCCGCATTTTATCGGCTGCTATGGGAATAGCGATGCACGGACGCCGAACATCGACAGGCTGGCAGCCGAAGGGGTGCGTTTTACCAATGCGTTCTCGACCAACACCGTTTGCTCGCCGAGCCGTACCACGCTGATCACGGGGGTACGTACCTTTGCAACGGGCACGGGGCACCACCGGAGCAAGTACCCGGTGCCGGATTTCATGCACGGCTTTCCCTATTACCTGCAGCAGGCGGGCTATTATACGAGCAACAACGTGAAGACGGACTATAACGTGGCCGGGGAAAAGGCCTATATCCGGGATGCCTGGGACGAGAGCAGCAGAACGGCGGGTTGGTGGGACAGGAAACCCGGACAACCGTTTTTTGCGGTGTTCAACTACATGGACAGCCACCAGTCGCGCACGATGACGGATCCCTATGAAAAATACACCGAAGAGGTGCTGGAGAAGCTGCCCCTGGCCGATCGAATCGGGGAGAGCGCCTTTGGAATGCCGCCCTTCCTGCGCGACAGCCCGGAGATGCGGAAGCAATTTGCACGGGTATACAACTCGCTGAAACTGACCGACAATAAAATCGGCGAACTGCTGAAACGTTTGGAAAAAGACCACCTGGCTGACAGCACGATCATCTTTTTCTATGGTGACCACGGGGAGGGCATCCCGAAAGGAAAGACCAACGGCATCAACCTGGGGTACCGTGTGCCCTTTGTGATCTGGTTCCCGCCGATGTACCGGCACCTGTCGCCCTGGGGAACGGGTGTGGTAAGCGATGAGCTGGTGGACTTTGAGGATTTGGCCCCGACGCTTATCGCGTTGGCTGGGGGGAAGGTGCCGGCTTATATGAAGGGTCGTGTGCTTATGGGCGATAAACGTTCTGCACCAGCATCGTTCCTGGAATTATCGTCAGACCGGTCGGACAACGGGATCGACATGGTGCGGAGCATCACGGACGGCAGGTATATGTACAGCAGGAACTACATGCCCTTTATGCCGCAGGCACGCTATATCAACTACATGGAGATTGGCGAGATAAAAAAGCAGATGCGCCGGGACCTGGCCGCAGGCAAGCTCGATACCTATCAAAAACAATTATTTGAATCCCGTCCGGCCGAATTCCTGTTCGATACGGAAAAGGATCCGTGGGAGCTGCACAACCTGGCGGACCGACCGGAATACCGGGCGCAGCTGGAAAAGATGCGTGCCCGGCTGGAGCAATCGGTACTGCAATCGAGGGACGTCATGTTTCTGCCGGAATATGAGCTCGCCGAAATCTCACGCACTGGCACGGCCTATCAGTACCGGATGGACGGTACAGCCTATCCGATAAAGGAAATCTACGCCGCGGCCGAACTGTCCGGGCAACGGTGTAAAGCGGTAGCGGAAAAACAGGTCAAACTACTTACGTCATCCAACAGGATTGTACGTTACTGGGCCGCGGTAGGGCTACGGTCACAGAAGGCGAATGTATTAAAGCCGTACAGAGCACAATTGCTGAAATCGCTAACGGATGCCTATCCTCCGGTGAGCGTAACCGCTGCGGCCATCGCTTACGATGTATATGGAGATCAGCAGTCGGAGGAAATATTGAAACAGGACATAGCTTCCAGCAATCCGCACCTGGCGCTGATGGCGGCAAACTACCTGCTTTATGTGAAAGACCAGCGGCCGTTTGTGCAGGCCATGCAGGTACTGGCAAAAGATGAACATACCAACATGAACGTGAAATGGGCCGCCGAGGATTTTCTAGGTAGCTTAGAGTTGATTGAAAATGTAAAAGACAAAAATTAATGAGAAAAATTGTTGTTGCAACGCTCTTAATGACATTTGCTGTGATGTGCAATGCCCAGCAGAAACCCAATGTCGTATTGATTGTAGTGGATGATTTTGGCTGGACAGACCTGCATTGTTATGGCAGCGATTTTTACGAGAGCCCGAATGTAGACAAACTTGCTGCCTCGGGCTTGAAATTCACACAGGCTTACGCGGCCTGTACCGTATGTTCACCGTCAAGGGCCGCATTGATGACCGGGAAATATCCTGCCAGGCTCCATATAACCGATTGGATAGCCGGACACAAAAAGCCTTATGCAAAATTGCTGCCGCCGGATTGGACCATGTATTTGCCCTTACAGGAAACCACCATTGCCGAACTGCTGAAAACAAAGGGCTATGCTACCGCCTCCATTGGTAAATGGCATCTGGGCGACGACGAGAAATATTATCCTGAACACCAGGGGTTTGATGTGAACATCGGAGGGTATTATAAAGGTGCGCCGGTAAGCTATTTTTCTCCGTATCATAATCCGAAATTGTCAGACGGGAAACCGGGAGAAGAACTGACAGACCGTCTTATGGATGAAGCCATTAAATTCATTGCCTCAGAAAAGGATAAGCCCTTTTTTGTTTACCTACCATTTTATGCAGTGCATACTCCATTAAAGGCCAAGCCGGAAGACGTGAAACACTTTAAAGCTAAGATAGACACCCATGCGGAACAGCAAAACCCGGTTTATGCCGGTTTGATAAAAAATCTGGACCGCAATGTGGGTAAGCTGATGGATTGCCTGAGAAAGCTAAACCTGACTGAAAACACGCTGGTGATCTTTACCAGCGATAACGGTGGGCTTATTGGTAACCGTAAGGATAAACGTAAACAAGTTACTTCTAATGCTCCACTGCGGGACGGCAAGGGCAGTGTGTATGAAGGAGGTGTACGTATTCCCACCATTTTTTACTGGAAAGGTAAAATTAAACCTGGTGTATCGGATGTGCCTATTATCAGCATGGACATGTATAATACCATTGCTGCTGTGGCCGGCATAACACCTGCTACTGTGCCTGCTAATGACGGTGTAAATCTGCTCCCACTGGTAACCTCAGACAAACCGTTAAAAAAGCGAAAGCTGTACTGGCACTATCCGCACTATCATAACCAGGGCGCAACGCCGTATACAGCCATGCTGGAAGGAAATAAGAAATTGATTTATTTCTATGAAACGGGTAAAAAGGAACTATACGATTTAAGTAAGGATATTGGCGAACAGCACGACCTGAGCCTGGTACAACCCAACGAAACTAAACGGATGTACGAAACCATGCGGCAATGGCTTAAAAATACGGGTGCACAATTGCCTGTCAGCAATCCAAACTATAATAAGAAAAGAAAGAATGAAGCAGGCCCATATATAGAGCCGAAGAAGAAATAACAATCAAACCATCTATTTTTTAATTAAGAAAATGAAGACTCAATATATTAGCTTTTTTCTGCTTTTGATAAATAGCCAGTTCTTGTTTGCCCATAAAAAACAAGCGTCTCAACCTAAACCGAATATCATTTTTATCTTGGTGGATGATTTAGGATATGGTGACGTAGGTGCTTTTTTTCAGAAAATGCGGCAGGAACGGGGCGACCGGAGCGAGCCGTGGATGTTTACTCCTGAACTTGATAAGATGGCGGCAGAAGGCGCCATGCTGCCCCAGCAATACTGCGCCGCACCGGTATGTGCGCCTTCGCGGGCATCCATTATATTGGGGGTGAACCAGGGCCATGCCAACGTACGCGATAACCAGTTCGATAAGGCACTGGAAGATAACTATACCCTGGGGAACGTGCTGCAAAAAGCCGGTTACAGCACGGCCGCCATCGGTAAATGGGGCCTGCAGGGAAAAGCAAAGGCTCCTAACTGGCCTGCCCATCCCTTAAAACGGGGCTTTGATTATTATTTCGGATATATCGGACATGGCGATGGGCATGAACACTACCCCAAAGAGGGACTGTACAGGGGACGGAAAAAGGTATGGGAAAACTATACGGACGTAACGGCAGGGCTCGATAAGTGCTACACGGGCGACCTGTTTACGGCGGCTGCCAAGAAATACATCACCGACCATCAGAAAGGTAAAGAAGCCGGCAAGCCATTCTTTATTTACCTGGCCTACGATACGCCCCATGCCGTACTGGAACTGCCCACGCAGGCTTACCCTGCTGGTGGCGGCCTGCACGGCGGCCTGCAATGGACAGGGAAACCCGGGCACATGATCAATACGGCCTCGGGCAGGCCGGATTCCTATGTGTATCCGGAATATGCCCATGCCACTTACGATGACGATAAAAACCCGGCGACACCGGAAGTGCCCTGGCCGGACACCTATAAACGATACGCTTCGGTGAACCATCGGATTGACGAGCAGGTGGGCGATATCTTACAGCTGTTGAAAGACCTGAAGATTGACAACAATACCCTGGTGGTGTTTACATCGGATAACGGTCCGTCCCAGGAATCGTATCTGCCCAAGAACTACGTCAAGTATGAAGCCGATTTCTTCAATAATTTCGGACCGTTCGACGGCATCAAGCGCGATTGCTATGAAGGCGGACTACGTTCATCCACCATAGCGTGGTGGCCGGGGAGCATTTCCCCCGGGACGGTGGTCAATACACCGAATATTTCGTACGACTGGCTGCCGACGTTCACCAACGCCGCGGGTCTGCCCGCACCGGTACGTTCGGACGGTGTTTCGCTGCTGCCAGCGCTGACAAAGAAAGGTCGGCAGGAAGACAGCCGTATTTATGTGGAATATTTCCATCCGGGCATGGTTCCGGGTTACGCGGAATTTTCTTCCGGGCGCCGCAATAAACGGCGCAACCAGATGCAGATGCTTCGTTTTGGCGACACGGTGGCGGTACGTTACGATATCCGGTCGGCCGGTGATGATTTTGAAATATACGACGTGGCAAAAGACCCCGGGCAAAGGCGGAACCTGGCGCCGGGCAACGAATCCTTGCAGCAGCGCCTGAAAGCCGTTGCATTACAGGGCCGCATGCCGGACACTACCGCGGCCCGCCCTTATGATAATGTCCTGATTCCGGCGGTCAATACCGAACAGGTGAGGCCGGGCCTGCATATGGAAAGCTACGAGGTGAACAGCACCTGGATACCGGCCACGCAAAACCTAAAACCAGTAGCAACAGCAACGGTAAACACACTTGAACCGGCATCGGTTAAAGGGAACATGGTGCTCCTGGAAGGGTATATCCGGGTTCCGGCCGATGGTGCCTATACGTTCTATTTAGATACGGACGGTAAGGCTTTTTTGAGGATACACGGTGCTGGAGTGATCGATGCGGACTATGGATATCGGCCCCATAAGGTAAAGGCATCAACGCTCAGGCTCAAGGCGGGCTATCATCCCTTCCGGATATATTGTTTGGTGGGGGAGGGAAATCAGAAACCCAAGTTCCATTTACAATGGAGCCATGATGGAGGTTCTAAAACGAACATTCCGGCCGATGTGTTTTTTAACTAAAGGATGTGAACAAAGGAATGAAATGGCTGTTAATAATTTTCTGGGCATGGGTGTCTGCTAGTAGTGTATATCCCTGTTTTGCGCAAGACTTGCCCGAAGGAACCAAAAATACAATCAGTTTTGATGCTAACTGGCGGTTTCATCTAGGAGATATTCCGAAAGCGAAAGAAAATGACTTCGTGGATTCTACGTGGCGTATGTTGGATTTACCACACGATTGGAGTATAGAACAACCTTTTGACCTGAATAGTCCAGCAGGTTGGCGAGGTGCCTATTTGCCTGGAGGTGTTGGGTGGTACCGGAAAACGTTTAATTGGGAAAAAGACGAGAAGCAGCAGGTGTCTATACAATTCGATGGCGTCTATATGAACAGTGACGTTTGGATAAATGGCCACCATTTGGGTAAGCGTCCGTATGGTTATATCAGCTTCCAATATGATCTATCTGCTTATTTGGTAAACGGACAGAATGTTATTTCGGTCAGGGTGGATAATAGCCAACTGCCAAGCAGCCGATGGTATACAGGCTCCGGTATTTATCGGCACGTTAAGTTAACGGTGAACGGACCCGTTTATATACCGCAATGGGGTACATATATCACTACACCCGAGGTAAGTAAGGAAACAGCATCTGTTACGGTTCAGACAGAGATTCAGAATAGGAGTGGTTTGCCAAAATCTATTGTGTTACAGACCGATGTGGTGGCACCTCATGGAATACGTGTGGCACGGCAATCGAAAGTGGTCAAATTGGATACGGGTTTGGTGCGCTTGAAACAATATTTTCGGCTTGCCAAACCCTTATGTTGGTCGACCGTAACACCCTATCGGTATCAGTTACGGCACCGGATACTGACCCAGGAACAAATAGTAGATGAATATATCAGTTATTTTGGCGTACGAAATATCAGCGTGAATGCAAAAGAAGGATTTATGCTGAATGGGAAACGATTGAAATTAAACGGGGTATGTATCCATCATGACGGCGGTCCGGTTGGTGCTGCTGTTCCTGAAGATGTATTGTACCGTCGTTTGAAATTATTAAAAGAAATGGGATGTAATGCCATCAGAACCGCACACAATCCGGCGGCGCCCGAATTTTATACCATGTGCGATACCATGGGGTTCATGGTGTTGGATGAAGCGTTTGATAGTTGGAATAAGCCGAAGGCACCCTATGATTACGGCCTTTACTTTGATGAATGGTGGAAAAAGGATCTGACCGATTTTATCAAGCGCGATAGGAATCATCCCTCTGTAGTCATGTGGAGCATTGGGAACGAAGTGCCCAATTTTGAACCTGTGGTGCAAAAAAAGCTGGTAGAACATTTAAAGACTTTGGATGAGACGCGACCGGTAACTCAGGCACGTAGTGGAAATGCGTCTTATCTGGATGTGATGGGATTGAACGCCGAGGGAGAGATGCTTGGCAAATTAGAGGAATATCACCGGGAACATCCGGATAAACCCATTTTGGGTACGGAAATGACACATACCCTGCAGACACGGGGAGTATATGCTACGCATACCTGGTACCGGACGCGAGATTCTCCCGCTCCATGGGAAACCCATGTAAAATGGAAGGATTTTAAAAATAAGGTTTTTTTGATTCCCGATTTAACAGATGAAGAAGTGTTTAAAAATAATGCCAGATTTTATCAGTCTTCTTATGATAACGCGATAGTACGTATCGGCGTACGGGATCAGCATAAGCGAACAACCCGTTTAAACTACCTGATCGGAACATTCCGTTGGACGGGTTTTGATTATTTGGGCGAGGCAACCGTACAGCCGGCCCGGACGGCTAATTTCGGAATCTTGGATTTATGTGGCTTCCCCAAAGATCACTATTATCTTTACCAAAGTTTATGGTCTGCTAAGCCCATGGTGCATATACTGCCCCATTGGACACATCCCGGTAAAGAAGGCATTGTTATCCCGGTAGTGGTATATACCAATGCCGAATCGGCAGAACTCTTCCTGAACGGAAAATCTTTGGGTGAACAAAAAATGGGTGATGAACTGCAGTTGGTATGGAAAGTACCCTATGAGAAAGGTGTGTTGACCGCTGTTGCGCGTAAAAGTGGAAAGACGGTAGCGGAGACAACTGTTTTATCTGCTAGAGCGGCAGCCGCTGTTAAACTACTTGCCGATAAACGAACTGTTCGTGCTAATAAGCACGATGTGGTGCATGTAGAAGTGGATGTTACCGATCAAGATGGTGTCGTATCTCCAGAGTCGGACAACTTAATTGCATTCAGTATCGGTGGGCCCGGAAAAATAATAGGCGTTGAAAATGGCGATATTGCTGATTTTTCATCAATGAAAGCCCACCAACGCAAGGTGTTTAAAGGGAAGTGCATGGTTATGATCCAGGTAACAGATGAACCGGGAAGAATTGTTCTGAACGCGTCTTCAAAAGGCTTGATGAGCGATCAAGTTGTTATTGTTTCAAAATAAACAGTTAAAAAATATATACAAAATGAAGAAGAAAATAACTTTAATAGGGATCTGTTGTTTGACTATGATAAGCGCTCTAGCCCAGAATAAACCCTTAGAGCTTGTTTATAAGCAGATAGATACAACTATGCTCAAGATGCAGGTCTATTATCCGCAGGATTATGTGAAGGGTGAAAAACGACCAGCTATCCTCCTGTTTTTTGGTGGGGGCTGGAATACCGGATCGGTTAACCAGTTTAAGCCTCAGGCGATGCACTTTGCTTCCGAGGGCATGATTGCCGTTACGGCTGATTATCGGGTGAATAGTAGGCAACATACTACCCCTTTTGAGTGTGTGAAAGACGGTCGGTCGGCCATGCGATACTTGCGCACGCATGGAGATGAACTGGGAATCGATACGGGAAGGATAGCAGCAGGTGGTGGTTCGGCCGGAGGGCACGTGATGGCGGCAACGGATTTAACTAAAATTGACGACGCGAGTGATGATTTAACGGTGAACCCTAGGCCCAATGCACTGGTTCTGTTCAATCCGGTGTTCAACAATGGGCCGGGCAATTATGGCTACGACCGGCTGCAAGACAACTATGAGCAGATATCACCATATCATAACATCAGAAAAGGGGCGG